>Ga0182021_10011263_pt1 | contig 10607 bp, 9 predicted proteins | sample 612E3MmetaG_FD_120493 | JGI IMG/M metagenome (GOLD analysis project Ga0182021, IMG submission 120493) | Permafrost microbial communities from Stordalen Mire, Sweden - 612E3M metaG (Illumina Assembly) | ecosystem: Environmental > Terrestrial > Soil > Wetlands > Permafrost | place: Sweden... | reverse complement strand
GCACCGTCGCGGGAGGGTTTGGCGAGGCCGAGCGCGAGGGCGCGAGCGTAGCGAGCGGGTGTGGTGGGGAAGGTGCAGGTCCCGAAGTCCCCGGAGGGGGAAGCGAGGGGGATGGGGTGGCAGGTGGGGTGCCGAAGGGCGGAGCGAACCCTTCCAGGGTTCCCATGTGAAGTTGTCGGTGCGTATCCACGGTCCTGGCCTTCGACTTTATGTTACCGTCAAGGCCATGGCTGTGGGCGAAATCGAACTGGCGAAGTTCCCCATCCTTGTGGTCGACGACGAGAGCGACAACCTGGACGCGTTCCGCTTTACCTTTGGCAAGACCTTCACCCTGCACCTGGCCTCGGGCGCCGAGGAGGCCCTGACCCTGGTGCGGGCGCACGACATGGCGGTGGTGGTGACTGACCAGCGCATGCCGCGCATGACGGGCCTTGAACTCTTGCGTGCCGTGCGCGACATCCGCCCCGACGCCGTGGGGATCATCGTCACCGCCTTCACCGACGTGGATGTGCTCATCGAGTCCATCAGCCTGGGTCGCATCTACCGCTATATCACCAAGCCCTGGGACAGCAAGGAACTGCGCGGGATCCTGGTGCACGCGGTGGAGCGTTTCCACTTGGTGCGCGAGAATCGCCGTTTGCTGGACCAGCTTTCCCAGTACGCGCGCGTGCTCTCGCGCGAGGCCGACAGCGCCTACAACTTCGGTGCCATCGTGGGCGACTCGCCTCCGCTACGCCAGGTGCTGGCCAAGGTGGAACAGGTGGCGCAGACCTCGGCCACGGTGCTTCTGCGCGGGGAAACCGGCACCGGCAAGGAGATGGTGGCGCGCGCGATTCACATCAACAGCACGCGCGAGAGCCGTCCCTTCGTGCGGGTGAACTGCGCGGCCCTGGCCGCGGGGGTGCTGGAATCCGAGCTGTTCGGTCACGAGAAGGGCGCGTTCACCGGTGCGGTGGCGCGTCGGGCGGGGCGCTTCGAGCTGGCCGACGGCGGCACGCTGTTTCTCGACGAGGTGGGCGACCTTCCCCTCGACGTACAGGTCAAACTGCTGCGGGTCTTGCAGGAGCGTGAGTTCGAACGCGTGGGCGGCGTGGACACGGTCAAGGTGGACGTGCGTCTCATCTCGGCCACCCACCGCGATCTGGAACGGCTGATTGCCGAGGGAAAATTCCGCGAGGATCTCTACTACCGGCTCAACGTCTTTCCCATCACCATGCCGCCTTTGCGCGAACGGCCCGGCGACATTGCCTTGCTGGTCGAGCACTTCATGCAAAAGTACGCCCAGTCGAGCGGCAAGATGGTTAGCAGCGCGGACCCGCGCGCCCTGGCCGCGCTGGCCGCCTATCCCTGGCCGGGCAATGTGCGCGAGCTGGAGAACGTCATCGAGCGCGCCATGATCCTGGTCTCCGGGCCGACCTTGACCGTGGCTGATCTGGATTTCGGCCGACGCCTGGGCATGACCCCGTCGGGCGGGATTCCCATCGGGACCACGGCCGAGATTGGCAGCGCGCCTTCGGGCGAAGGGGGACGTTCACTCTACCGACGTCTATCCGAGCAGGAGCGTAGCGAGATCATCTCGGCGGTGGAACGCGCCCAGGGCAACATCGCCCACGCCGCACGCGCCCTGGGCATCAACCGTTCGACACTCTACTATCGCATGCGCAAGCACGGCCTTGAGCACCTGCTGCCCACGCGCGACGAGGTGGTTCCACATCCGCTCGACGGTGAGCCGCCGGGGCACTAACCCGACAACATGAACCTCTGGCAGCGCCTGCTCGATCTGACCAGGGCCGGGCCGTTCACCGGCCCAGGCATGAGTTTTCTCACGGCGCTCGGCACACTGGCCGTGCTCATCTTCATGCGCCGGCGGCTTCCGCGCGAGAACCGCGATCACGGCAGCGTGTTGCAGACCTTCCTGGTCATCGGCGCGTCGCTGGCCCTGCTGCGGCTGGGCTTGCTGGCGGTTGGCGGCGGACACCTAGCCTTCGGTCGGGTCATGGCCGTGCTGTCCACCTTCTTCGTCGCCATGGGCGCGGTGGGCACGCTGGTCATGGGTATGTTCGAGATCCTTCCCGCGCGCGCCAACGTTCATTTCCCGCTCTTGCTGCGCGATCTCATCCTGGTTCTGGCCTTCGTGGTGGTCCTGTTCGGCGTGCTGGGCCAGAGCGGCGTCGACGTCACCTCCATGGTGACCACCTCGGCGGTGCTCACCGCCATCCTGGGCCTTGCGCTGCAGAGCACGCTCACCAACCTCCTGGCCGGCATCTTGCTGCACATGGACCGGTCCCTCGGGGTGGGCGACTGGGTCCAGTTTGGCAACCGGAAAGGCTGCATTGCCGAGATTCACTGGCGCTCGACAGTTCTGCGCACCACTGACGGTGACACCATCATCATTCCCAATGCTCAGATCACCGCGCAGGAAGTCCAGAACTACTCGCGGCCATCGCCCAGGCATCGCGTTTGGTTGAAGATCGGGTTGCACTACCGCCACCCGCCCAACGAGGTACGCAAGGTGCTAGTCGAGGCTGCGCGCGAGGCGCCGGGCGTGCTCAGCTTCCGCGAGCCAGACTGCTTCCCGGTCGAGTTCGGCGACAGCGCTGTCGTCTATGCCTTGCGCTACTGGATCGACCAGTTCGATCAGGCGTCCGAGATCGAGGGCGAGGTGCGCACGCGCGTCTGGTACGCGGCCGCGCGCGCCGGCCTGGAGATGCCGTTCCCCATTCGCAATGTGATCATGCAAGGCGCGCCGGCGGCCGATGCCGACGAGCGGGCGGGCCCCGAGCTGGCAGCGCGCCTCTCTGCGCTGGAGCAGGTGGATCTGTTCGCTACCCTGGAATCTTCCGAACGCGAGCTGCTGGCGCGTGGCCTGCGCCGCCGGCCCTTTGCCGCAGGCGAGGCCATCATTCGCCAGGGCACCCCCGGCGATTCCATGTTCATCATCGCGCGCGGCGAGGTCCACGTGTCGCTCACCCAGGCGGGCCTGAACAAGGTCATCGCCAGCCTCGGCCCCGGCGATTTCGTGGGCGAGATGTCGCTCATGACCGGGGAGCCGCGCGCTGCCACTTGTCTGGCAGCCACCGACGTGATGAGCTTCGAGTTGGACCACGCCACGTTCCAGCAGCTGCTCACCACGCGGCCCGCGGTGGCGGATCAGATGTCGTCGCTTCTGGCCGCGCGACAGTCACACATCGAGAGGAAGGGCGGCGAGATGAGTGCCCTGGCCGCCGCCCAGAGCGCCGAGAGCAAGAGCCACCTGCTGAACCGGATTCGCAGCTTCTTCGAGCTGAAGTAGGCACCGGGCAGCCGGACGCCGCGAGACGCCTGCAGTAGGGACAGGTGGGAGCTCCTGCCAATCAGGAGACCCCGGGTCAAGACAAACAATCATTTCACTATTTCGCCCGCGAATCCCAGGCCGCGAGGATCTTCTCGACCACGGCGTTGCTGTCCAGGCGTTGCTCCGCAGGATGGGCGTCGAGCCATGCGATGGCGCGGCGGATGCCCTCGGCAAAGGGAACCGTGCAGCGGAACTCGGGCACGAAACGCTTGATCTTTGAGTTGTCGAAGACCAGCGAGTGGGCCTTGTCGCCCAGAAGCCCGGCACCGACGGCGGGGTCCACCTTGGCGATGAAGTCCGACGGAATGTGGACCAGCCGCGCCTGGGTCCCGGCCGCGGCGGCGATGCATTCATAGACCTGGTTCCAGGTCAAAACCTCGTCGGAGGTGATGTGAAAGGTCTCGCCCACGGCGTCGCGCCGGCCGAGCAAACCGAGCAGCCCCTTGGCAAAGTCACTGGCGTGGGTCATCACCCACAAGGAAGTGCCGTCGCCGTGAAGCGGCAGGGGCAACCCGTGGCGCATACGGTGCACCGAGGTGAAGTCGATACCGAAAGCGGTGGGAATCCAGGTGTCGCCGTAGGTGAATGAGGGCCGCACGATGGTCACCGGGAAGCCGTGGCGTCGGTGCGCTTCGGTGAGGAACTGTTCGGTCGCGATCTTTTTCTGCGCGTACTCCCAGAAGGGGTTGGCCAGCGGCGTCTCTTCGGTCACGACGTAGTGGCGCGGCGGCTTTTGGTAGACGGTGGCCGTGCTGATGAAGACGTACTGTTTGATCTTGCCGGCGAACATCTCGACATCGGCAGCCGCCTGGGCCGGGTCGAACACGATCCAGTTGACCACCACGTCAAACGTCTCGGAAGCCAGTGCCTGCGCCATGGCGCGGCGGTCGTTGATGTCGCCGTGGATGGTGCGCGCCCGGGGCGGCAGCTCGACCCGGCGCAAGCCCCGGTTGAAATGCACCAGTTCGACGCCGCGCTCCGCGGCCAGGCGCGAGCACGCGGTCGAGATGTTTCCCGAACCACCGATGAAAAGTACCTTCATGGGCATGCCCGGATTTCACCATAACCGACGCGCAGGGCACAGGAGATAGTGCAAGCAAGAAAACCGTTGCCATTTAGTTAACCACAGTTCACTATCTACCAATGTCAAGCAAGCAGGCCGCCTGCGTTCATGCCGCCATCGCCTGCTTGCAGCGCCTGACCGACCTGTTCGCCGAACGCCGCCAGCAGCTTGCCCGCTCGGTGAAGCTGAGCGACCAGCAATGGGCCGCGCTGGAGGAGATATCGAGCGAGCACTTCATGCCCAGCCTGTTTGCCAGGCAGCGCGAAAGCTCGGCCGCGGCGGTCTCCAAGATCCTGCGCCAGCTCCTGCAGAAGGATCTGGTTTCGGTGCGGCTCGGCGCCCCCGACGGCCGGCAGCGCCGCTACGAGCTGACTGCCAAGGGAAAGCGTTGCATCGAGGGCTTGCGCCGGGAACGGGAAGCCGCCATTCGTGCGGTGTGGATCGGATTTGACAACGCTGGGCTGGACGCCTTCACCCGCTTCGGAACCCGTCTGGCGCAGCGTCTTGCGCACTACGCGGAATCGGTAAAGGAAGGGACGTAAAGAAAATGGGAAAGACACTGTACGAAAAGGTCTTCGACAGCCATACCGTGGGCCGCCTGCCATCGGGGCAGGTCCAGCTTTTCATGGGGCTGCACCTGATCCACGAGGTGACCTCGCCGCAGGCCTTCAGCATGCTGGAGGAGCGCAAGCTCAAGGTGCTGTTCCCTGAGCGTACCTTTGCCACGGTGGACCACATCATTCCCACGTCCAGCCAGTTGCGTCCCTACCAGGATTCGCTGGCCGAGGACATGCTGCGCGCCCTGGAAGCCAGCGTGAAGAAGCACGGCATCCGCTACTTCGCGCCGGAAAACGGCGAGCAGGGCATCGTGCACGTGGTGGGCCCGGAGAACGGACTCACCCAGCCCGGCATGACCATCTGCTGCGGCGATTCCCACACCGCCACGCACGGCGCGTTCGGCGCCATTGCCTTTGGCATCGGCACCTCGCAGGTGCGCGACGTGCTGGCCACGCAAACCCTGTCCATGGACAGGCTCAAGGTCAGGCGCATCGAGGTCAGCGGCCGATTGGGCCCAGGCGTGACTGCCAAGGACGTCATCCTCTTCATCATCAACAAGCTGGGCGTGAACGGCGGGGTGAGTTTCGCCTACGAATACGCCGGCGACACGATCGAGCGCATGACCATGGACGAGCGCATGACCGTCTGTAACATGAGCATCGAGGGCGGCGCCCGCTGCGGCTATATCAACCCGGACGCGGTCACCTACGACTATCTCAAGGGTCGCACCTACGCGCCCAAGGTTGCGACCTGGGACCGTGCGCGCGCCTACTGGGACAGCGTGAGGAGCGACGCCGACGCTCACTACGCCGACGTGGTGAAGTACCGCGCCGAGGACATCGAGCCCATGGTCACCTGGGGCATCACGCCGGGGCAGTCGGTCGCGGTGGGTGGAACCATCCCAGCCCCCGATGCCTTTTCTGCCGACGAGCGCGAGAGCGCCGAGGAAGCGTACAAGTACATGGGGATGAAACCGGGCCAGCCCATCAAAGGCCAGAAGATCGACGTGGCCTTCATTGGATCGTGCACCAATGGGCGCCGGTCCGACTTCGAGGCGGTAGTCGAGGTGCTGAAAGCGGGCCGGTACAAGGTGGCGCCGCACGTTCAGGCTCTGGTTGTGCCCGGGTCGATGCAGGTCAAGCGCGAACTGGTAGAGCGCGGCTGGGACAAGATATTCACCGCCGCGGGTTTCCAGTTTCGCGAGGCCGGTTGTTCGATGTGCCTGGCCATGAACCCCGACAAGCTGACAGGCAACCAGCTCAGCGCCTCGTCATCGAACCGCAATTTCAAGGGCCGGCAGGGCAGCCCCACCGGGCGCACCCTGCTGATGAGCCCGATCATGGTGGCCGCAGCAGCCATCGCAGGCGAAGTGGCGGACGCGCGCCAGGTGTTCGGCATCCACGGTTGAGTGCGAGGAGATATCTCATGGACGACTCGAAGCGCATCGTGATCAAGGGCCGAGGCATTGTTTTGCACGGCAACGACATCGACACCGATCGCATCATTCCCGCGCGTTACCTGCGCACAGTCACGTTTGAAGGGCTGGGCGAGCACGTCTTCGAAGACGATCGGGCCCAGTTGCAACAGCAGGGTCGCACGCATCCGTTCGACGATGCGAAATTCCGCGACGCCACTTTGTTGCTGGTCAACAAGAACTTCGGCTGCGGCTCGTCGCGCGAGCACGCGCCCCAGGCCATCAGCCGCTGGCAGAAGGGCATTCGCACCATCGTGGGCGAGAGCTTTGCCGAGATCTTCTTCGGCAACTGCGTCTCGCTGGGCGTGCCCTGCGTGGTGGTAGATGCAGCCTCGATCGAGGCTTTGCAGAAGGCGGTCACAGCGGATCCAACCGTAGATGTGACCGTCGACCTCAAAGACAAGGTCGTGAGCGCCGGTGCGTTGCGTGTTCCGCTGCGCATTCCCGAGGGCGTGCGCCAGCAATTCCTCGACGGCCGCTGGGACACCACCGGCGAGCTGTTGGCCAATCGCGACGCAATTGTGGCGTTGGCCAAGAAGCTGCCCTATCTCTCCAGTTTCTGATAGCCGCCTAGCTGTGGGTGGTGGAGGCGGGACGCGTGCGCGAACACACGAACCAGGAGTAGGTAGCGGCCTACGCGGTCGCGCCCTGGCCCTGCCGCGGAACGTGGCCCTTCCAGCCGTACCAGACGATGTACAGGTAACAGAGCGCGGGAATGATGAAGCAGTGGTGGATGCCGATCTGGTCGGCAATGGCGCCCTGGATCACCGGAACAAGGGCACCGCCCACGATGGCCATGCAGAGGATGCCGGATCCCTGACTGGTGTGCTTGCCCAGGCCGGCAATGGCCAGGGTGAAGATGGTCGGGAACATGATTGAATTGAAGAGCCCAATCGCCAGCACGGACCACATAGCCGCCGATCCCGAGGTGACCATGGTGGTGATCACCAGCAGGGCTGCCACACAGGCAAACAAAGCAAGGATGCGTCCCGGTTTGAAGTATCGCAAAAGCGGCGTGCCGAGGAACCGGCCCACCATGGCGCCTCCCCAGTAGTAGGGCAGGTAGGTCGCACCCACTTTCTCGGGCAGCCCGGCAATGGCGGGTTCTTTCAAGTAGTTGACCAGAAAACTGCCGATTGCCACTTCGCCGCCGACATAAACGAAGATGGCCACTGCCCCCAGCATGAGGTGACGATATCCGAAGGCGCTCTTGGGGCCTTCGGCGCCGGCAGCCTGGGCCGCGGTTTCCTGGCTGGCGTCGATCTTGGGGAGTTTCGACAGCGCGATGGCAACTGCCAACACGAAGAGCGTGAGAGCAAGCCCGATGTAGGGCTTCTGCACCGAGGCCGCCTCGGCCACGCGATAGGCTTCGCGAGCAGCAGGAACCATGGCTTTCAGCTCGTCGGCTGGCTTGGACGGGGTCGCGAGGATGAACGCAGAGCCAAAAAACGGCGCCAGGGTCGTGCCCAGCGAGTTGAGGGCCTGGGTCAGGGTCAAGCGCGCGGAAGCGGTCTCAGGCTTGCCAAGGATGGCAACGAACGGATTGGCCGCGACTTGCAGAAGGGTAATACCGGAAGCCAGGATAAAGAGGGCCAGCAAGAAGATCGCATAGGAGCGGATTTCGGCGGCCGGGTAGAAGGCGAGGCAGCCGAGCCCCACCACCACAAGGCCGATGATGATGCCCCTCTTGTAGCCGACCCGCTGGACGATCTGGCCTGAGGGCAGCGACACGACGAAATAGGCGGTGAAGAAGGCGAACTGGATCATCATCGCCTGCGCGTAGTTGAGGTCGAAGACCGCTTTCAGGTGGGGGATGATGATGTCATTCAGGCAGGTTATGAAACCCCACATGAAAAACAGCGTGGAGAGAACCGCAAGGGCGGGAAGATAACTCCGCGGCTTTTCGCTGGTGGAAGAAACCGGGGGCGACGCTGAGGGGAGTGTTGGTCCGGCCATGTGAGTTCCTTTTGTGCGGGAGGCGAGGGTACCATCTTGGCCCCCGCTCGACTGCGCATGATACACGCGCTGGCGGAGATTCCACGGCTTCTTGGCAATTCGGTATCGCGTGGTCCCGAAAGGCGGGCATAATCAACGCCATGGTTCGCGCTCAGCCCAGACCTCTGGCCTGCCTGGTGGTGGGCTGGTTGGTGGTCATTGTTGCGGGATGCGGTAGCACCTCTGTAAGCCCCGGAAACCGCGACGCGGACTTGTCAGGGGAGGGCGGGGCTGACGCCAGTTCTGTTTTGCCAGATACCGGCCCTGACGCTGCTCTTCCGCCCGACGCGTCGGTCGCGGTTGACACTGAGGACGACGCAGGTCCTCCTGCCGACGCGCTTGGCGCTGCCGATGGCGGCCCGGTCGCTCCCGACGCTGGCGGAGTTGACCTGGGGCAGACCCCCGCCACGGTCGTCGTGCTGCCTGACACGCAATACTACTCGTCCAGCTTCCCCGACATCTTCGCGGCCCAGACCCGCTGGATCGTCGCGCAGAAGTCCGCTCGCAACATCGCGGCGGCGCTTCACGTGGGCGACTTGGTCGACCTCAACACCGACAAGGCTCAGTGGACGGTCGCCAACTCGTCCATGCGAGCGCTGGACGGCCTTGTGCCCTATGTCCTTGTCCCGGGCAATCACGACACTGACACGACTCGCGTGGGATCGATCGACAACTACTTCTCCCCCACAACCATGCCGTGGATCGCCGGAACCATGGGCGCAGGCCAGATCGAGAACAGCTACGCCCTGGTCGACATTGGGCCGCAGAAATGGCTGGTCCTGGGTCTGGAGTTTGGGCCGCGCGATGCCGTGCTCATCTGGGCCGACGGGGTGCTGAAGGCCAACTGGACACTGCCCGCAATCATCGTGACCCACGCCTACCTGTACGCGGACGCGCACCGCTACGACTACGCTGTCTATGGGGCGAGCCAAGCCTACTACCCGCAATTCTACAACTTCACGCCCAAGGAGGGTAGCAACGACGGAGAGCAGATCTGGCAGAAGCTCATCGTGGCCAACCCGAACGTGCGTCTGGTGTTCTGTGGTCACTACGGCGTTGCGCGACTGACCAGCCTGCGGGCGGATGGTTCACGTGTGCACCAGATGCTGTCTGACTACCAGTGGGCTGACAGTCTCGGCGGCAGTGGCTATCTGCGGCTGCTGGAGTTCGACTACGGCAAGAAGGAGATCCGCGTCCAGACCTACTCGCCCTACCTCGACCAGTTCATGTCCGACGACGCGAACCAGTTCACCCTCAGCCTCGATCTCTAGAACTCTTGCGGCAGTTGCTGTAACTGCGCAACCGAGAAAACCGGCCCGTCCTTGCACACGTAAAACGGCCCGATGTTGCAGCGGCCGCACTGGCCCAGGCCGCACTTCATCTTCATTTCCAGGGTGGTGAAGATGCTCTCGGCGGGAAAACCGAGGTCTTTGAACACCGGCAGGGTCAGCTTGATCATGATGGGCGGGCCGCAGGTGATGGCCACCGCGTTCTCGGCCTTGGGCGCAGTCGCGCGCAGCACGGCGGGCACGAAACCCTCGCGGCCTTTCCAGTTGGCGTCGCCCTTGTCCACTGTGACCACCAATTCGGTACTGGGCGCCTTGGCCCAGATCTCGCGATCCGCCGCGTACATCAGATCGCCCGGGCTGCGTGCGCCGTACACGATGGTCAGCTTGCCGTACTCCGCGCGCTGATTGAGCACGTGACAGATGATGGGCTTGAGCGGCGCCAGGCCGATGCCTCCGCCCGCGATGACGATGTCCTTGCCTTTCCATTCTGCGACGGGGAAGGCCTTGCCGTAGGGCCCGCGGAAGCCGATGATGGCGCCCGCATACAGGTGGTGCAGCGCTTCGGTGTGGGCGCCCACGCGTTTGGTGGTGACGGTCAGCCGCTCGGGCCTGGCCGGATCGCCCGCGATGACGAAGGTGGATTCGCCCTCGCCAAAGGCCGAGATCTCGGCGAACTGGCCGGGCAGATAGCGAAAGGCCTTGCGCTCGGATTCGTCGAGCAGCTCGAAGTGGAAGGTGACCGTGTCCGCGGTCTCGTCGATGCGCTCGCTGATGCGCGCAGGTAGCGGCAGCAAGGGATCACGCAACACGTTCGGCCTCCTGGTTGATGCGCTTCATGATCTCGAACACGTCGGCGAACAGGTGCCGGTCGAGCGGGCACAGCTCCACGCAACG
>Ga0182021_10011262_pt1 | contig 10607 bp, 8 predicted proteins | sample 612E3MmetaG_FD_120493 | JGI IMG/M metagenome (GOLD analysis project Ga0182021, IMG submission 120493) | Permafrost microbial communities from Stordalen Mire, Sweden - 612E3M metaG (Illumina Assembly) | ecosystem: Environmental > Terrestrial > Soil > Wetlands > Permafrost | place: Sweden... | reverse complement strand
CGAGCGCCAGCGGTTGATTCGACTCGGTGCCCGCCTCGAGACCAAGTGCGGTCGGGACGAGCCCCACGATGGTGGCGAGGCTGGTCATCGCGATGGGGACGAGTCGAGACCGGGCCGCCGCAATGACCGCCTCAACCTTGTCCTCACCCTGGCTGTAGCGCCGGTTGGCCGCATCGACCAATAGAATCCCATTCGACACGGCGATGCCAACGACCATCAGCATGCCCATGAGGGCAGTAATCGAGAAGCCCTGGCCACCCGCCAGCAGGGCCAAGACGATCCCGACAAACGACACCGGGATGGTGAACAGCATGACCAAGGGCAGGCGCAGAGACTTGAATTGAGATGCCATGATCATGAAGACCAACATGACAGCCAGGCCTACCGCCACCCCAAGGCCAGAGAAGGTCGTGCGCATTAGATCGACTTGGCCGACGAAGGAGAAAGGAATGCCGCGCGTGCGCGGATCTTTTCGCAGACGCTGTTCCAGTTCCTTGGCCGCGCTGCCGATATCGCGACGCTCGGTTTGCATCAGCACATGCGCGACCCGTGTCAGGTGGTCGCGCTCGATCACGATTGGGCCCAGTGACCGGCGCACACTGCCGTAGGCACCCAGTGTGATGGCCTTGCCATCATCGGTCAGTCGCACAGGAATGCGGGCCAGGGCGCTGGCATCGTCGACCTTGGTGGGGTCATACGAGGTCACCACGTAGTACGACTGGCCGTTGCTTGCATCCACCCAGACGCTCGGCGTGTTGATATTGCCCAGCGTCGCTTCCAGCGTGGCCTGGGCCGCCGCACGCGCTGTGACCTGCACTATACCCGCCAGGGTGCGATCGGTGTCGACCCGGATTTCCGGGTAATCCATCTGCAGGGAGGGGTAGATGTCGCGGATTCCCGGTACGCTGCTGGCAACGTCCGCGACCAGATGCGACTGCGTATCAAGAACCGACAGGTCGTCGCCCTGCAACTCGACCACAATCGGGGCCAGGTATCCGTTCGAAAAGACGCTGGCAACCAAGCCCCCCGGCCACTGCAGAAACTCTGTGCCTGGGTAGGACTGGGCCAGCAGCGCCCGCATGCGGTCCGAGATCTCACTCTGGCGCAAGTGACGTCGCCCGGGGTCGCTCAAGGCAACGCGGATGAAGCCCATGTGCGGACCTGCATTCGGGCTCGTCATGGCACTGCGTGCATTCTGCGGCGAGCCCACGTTGGTCAGCACCAACTCCGCGCCGTCTTTCTCCATCTTGTCCGCGAGCAGGGAAGCCATTTCCTTGATCTTGCGGCTGGCATCGGTCAGTGAAGTTCCGGCCGCCAACCGCACGTAGACCCTTTCCATCGATTCGTCGATTTCCGGGAAGAACGTGCTGGGAAGACGCTCGGCAACCAAGAGGCTCGCACCCACAAGAACCGCAGCGGCCACGACGAGCGCGATGCGATGGTCGAGCACCATGCGCAGCGCTCGGCCGTAGCGCTCGACCACGCCGTCAATGAGTCTGGCGACAAACTGAGCCAGGCGTCCAGGCTGATGGGGCTTCAGGATGTACCGGCTAGCCAGCGGGGTCACCATCATGCTGACGAAATAGGCAGCGATCATGCTGACCGCGACGGTGATCGCCAAGGGAACGAACAATCGTTTGGCCAAACCGGTCAGGAGCACGACCGGCAGGAGCACGGAAATCGTGCACAAGGTGGATGCCAGAACCGGCAGAGCCACCGCGTTAGCGCCCGCCAGCGCGGCCGCCGATGGATCCAGTCCTTGGCGCTGGTGACGATGGATGGACTCGATCACGACGACTGCCTGGTCGACCAGCGGTCCCATCGCCAGTGTCAAGCCGCCCAGGGTGAAGGCATTGAGGGTGTTGCCGGTGGCATAGAGAACAATCAGTGTTACGGCGAAGGCCAGTGGAATTGAAAAGGCCACGATCACAGTGCCCCGCGTGCTTTGCAGAAAGAAGAGAACGACCAGGGCAATGAGCAGCAATGCCTGGACGACCTCGGTCTTCAGCCCCGAATAGCTCGTACGTACGAAGGTGGATTGGTCGAAGATGGGCAGAACCTCGACCCCGGAGGGCAGATTGGTCAGTCCCGCGATGGTCTTCTTCACGGCGGCCACGATGTCGAGCACGTTGCCTCCCGGGATGCGCAGAACGTTGAGATAGACCGCATCGTGCCCATTGACCGCCACGTCTTGCGTCTCCGGTGAACCGCCATCTTCCACCTGTGCGACATCACGAATCAGCACGGGATGGTTCTTGCGCAGCTTCACCACGGCGTCGCCGATGTCGGCGACCCTTGCTGCGACAGCATTGGTGTAGACGTTGGCATCGAATTTGTGCGAAATGAGCTCGCCGGAGGGCAGCAACGCATTGGACTGTGCGACCGCACCGGCCACATCGGAGGAGGTAAGGCCACGCGCTTGCGCGCGCGTGGGATCAACGATGACGTTGATCTGCCGTTGACGGCCACCATTGATCGATGCGCTGGCAACCCCGGGAATGCCTTCGAGCAAGGGCTCGATATAGTTGAGGGCATAGTCGTACAGCTGCGGCCCGGACAGACCGCCGCCAGAAACCACGACCTGGATCACCGGTGCGTTCGACGGGTCGTATTGCAGGACGAAAGGCGGCAAGACGCCAAGCGATTTGGGCACAGCGGACATGGCGAAAGCGACTTGTTGTTGCACGAGAGTCTGGGCGGAATTGAGATCTGTGCCCCATTTCATCCAGACGTAGACGACACTGAGGTTGTTGCGCGACACGCTTTCCACGTGTTCGACACCAGGCGTGGCACTGACGTACTTCTCGATACGCCACGTGATCGTCTTTTCCACATCTTTGGGACCAAGCCCAGGGGCCAGCGTGCCGATGACCAACACCGGCGGCGTCAGTTCGGGAAAGGTGTCGACGCTCAGCCGAGGCACGACCACCACGGCAAACACCACCAGCGCGATGCCGACCATCAGGACGGCGATTGGATTTCGGAAGGATAGCGCAGTCACAAATGCATCCCCTTCGGTGTCAACGCGGAGGACGGTGTGGCGGCAACCATGGCTTCATGGACCGCGTGAACAGCATCGCCGTCCTTCAAGAGAGCTCGCCCCTCGGTGACGATCTCGCTTCCGGCGGGAAGGGAAGTATTTAGAAAGAGGGTCTCTCCCTGCTCTCCTTGCACCAGGCAGTGCACTTTGTGTGCGATTCCGTTCTGCACAGTGAACAGGGCTGCCTTCGAGCCTCGCACCGAAGCTGCAATCAGCGGCACCTCGGTGGCGGGCTTGGGCTTTCCAACGTCAATAGTCAGTTCGGCCGTCGTGCCTACGGGAAGCTGTCGTTTGGGATCCGGTACGTCGATTTCAAAGTGAACTGTGCGCGTGGAGGGATCAGCCGCAGGCGAGCGACGTGCGATGGTGCCCGCCAGCTCGCGATCGTTGGCCAGGGCGCGAATGCGAGCCAGCGTTCCAGGGGCGACATATTCGAAGTCGATCTCGGGAACCTCCACTGTCACCCGGACCGTGGCGCGATCCACGATGGTGGCCACGGACTCGCCGGGATGGACAAACGCGCCCGGGTCCACGCTGCGTGTTGCGATCTCGCCCGCAAAGGGTGCGCGCAGGACACAGTCATTGACCTCCAGTGTGGCGCGCTGGAGTCTTGCCTCGGTCGATTCGAGATCCGCCTGCTTAGCAGTGCTCTCGGCCTGTTTCTGTTCGATCTCGTTCGGCGATGCAAACCCGCCCTGTTGAAGCTCGGCGATGCGAGAGGCCTCATGCGCCAGCGCCTGCTGCTGGGCCTGCAGGGATCTCGCCTGGAGAGACACGGCTCGGCTCGATGCCGAGGCGTTGCGACAGTCGAGAGTGGCCACTACCTGGCCCCGCTTGACGGCGTCTCCCGGCCGCACAAGCACGGTGCCAACATAGGCGGAAATGAGCTGCGGGCCCAGCTTGGCCTCAACCCATGGTTCCAGCGTGCCGACATACCTGCGGACCGGGCGATAGTGCCCAGCCTTGGCGGTGATGACCGTGACCTCCTTGGGCTGACTCGACAGGGCAACCCGATTGACCCGCGAAGCCGCTCGCGCGACCATCAGCGCACCCAGCAGGAGGACTACAAGCGCAATGGCCCCGATGATCACGGGGACACGTCTTGACCCTGGGGGCCCTTTGATTATCGTCGGCGTCCCGGCGCCAGGTTCGCTCTTTGCCTCCGGACTGTTCATAGTTCCTCCGCAATCAGTCGCGCGACAATCGCCCGCGCCCTTGCCACCTGAAATTCTCCGACGGCCACCTGAATCTCAGCGTCGGTGCGCAACGCTTCGCCATCAGCCAACTCCACCGAGGTACCCAGGCCAGCCTTGAAGCGCGCGTCGGCCTGGGCATAGTTCGCACGCGCGGCCTCCGCCGCCTTGTTCAGGCTGACTAGGGCCGCGCGCGCCACATCGAGCGACACGTAGGCATTCCGAATGGCCGCAACCTCTGCCTGGACGGTCACAGCCAGATCCGCGCGCGCCACCTTCTCTCGCGTCGCCGAGGCGTCTCGCAATGCCGCGAGCACTGGGTCGTACAATGGCCAGCGAAGAACCAGGCCCACATCCCAATTCGGCACCTGCGGGAGCGCCCCGTCCAGGGTCAGACTCTGGCCGTTCGTGCCCTTTGCTCCACCAGCGCGTCCAGACAAGCTCCCAGTCAAAGACAAGTCAGGTCGCGTGAGAACTCCTAGCGCTTCGGTCGTGGCTGCTTGCAGACCGACCCTGGCCTGCGCCACGCGGATCTCGGAATCGCGCCTGGCTACATCCCGCATGACCTCGGGCAAGGGCGGGGGATCGCTCTGTGGAGATCCCTGGTCCGCGTCCAGCACTGGGTCCGGGACACCGACTGCCGCAGCATAGACGACCTGCGCCTCCTCCAAGGACCCAGCCGCGCGAACCCGTGCAACGTCGAATCGGGTCAAGTCGGCCTCGGCCCGTGTCAATTCGATGGGCGCGCGCAATCCGTTTTGCACCCCGGCTTGCGCCATGTCCCGGTGGATTCTCGATCGGCTGAAAGCGTCCTCAGCGGCGCGGAGAATAGCCCGCGCTCCGAGCACGGCGAAGTAGGCATCCTTCACCAATAAATCGAGGCGCAATCGCTGGGAGACAGCATTCAGTTTCTCAACTGTAATGGCAGCGTCCGCAGCGCCGGCCTGCGCACCGATGCGACCAAAGTCGAAGAGCTCCTGGTTTGCGCCCACGCCTGCCAGGCTGGATGGGGACGGCGACCAACCCGTGCTGTTGACCGAGGTCGCGCCAATGCGTGGCAGGGGAACCCCCGACGTTGCCACATACGATGCCGTCGAGTTGTTGGTCGTGCCCTCAAGCACCTCGGCCACCGCTCCAAGATTCGGCAGCCACTGCGCGCGCGGGACTCGCGCATCCGCCTGCGCTGAAGTCACCCGTGCGAAAGCGCTTTGCAGGGATGGATGGTATTGCCGAGCATAGGCGATGGCATCGGGTAGCGACATAACCCGGGGCTTGCCAGAAGCGGGCAGGACTGGCCCGGCGCCAACATCATGGATGCTGCCCTCTTCCCCGACGGCATCTGCGCCTTCTGCAAGGAGGAAAGCAGCAATCCATGCAATGAGTACAATGGCTTTCATCCTTCCACATCGGGCCCTGCTCTCCGCACCAGTTCTAGGACCGCTGGTGGAGGGCCGACACCGCCTCCTGCAGCTGTTTTCCGAGTCTTTCGATTTCCCTCTGCTGGGTTGGGAACAGGAAATCCATCGGCTGGCAGCTTCCCTCGACATCAGTAGTCGTGATGACGGCGTCGAGCGGAGCGCAGCGCTGGATATCGGTCTTGACAGCCACGTTCAGCGTTCCGGAAGACTCGCTGACCGAAATGTGATGGCGAAGGAAGATGTCCGTGTAGAAGTTCAAAGGGCGGTTGTCATCGATTTCCCGGAATCGATAGCCGGTATCAAACCAGCGCGACGTAATGGTCCCGGCTCGGTAGTCAATGACCCCTGGCTCGATTCCTTGCTTCTTGAGCGTCGCTGCCACAGCATTGATTGCGCCGTCGCATGGCCCACTCGCCGCGAAGGTGTAGGATTGCGGTGCGTGCGCGCATCCACAAAGGGCGGCTATGAGTGATGTCGTGCAGAAGGTGCGCGAAAACATGTAGAAGTCTCCTACCATTCAGACAATCGACGGCGCGCAAGTCAGCGCGACGCGACCACACTGATTGGATTGAGCGCGATCGTTGAGGCGCCGAGCTGGACACTGTCGGCCAGCACCAGCTCGAAGCCGTGATGGCAATCGAGGACTTTCTCGGTCGTGAAGCTCACCGGGAGGGCCTTTGCTTCGCCGGGAAGAATGGAAACGACTTTCGCCTTGTCGGGCGTCAGGGCCTGCGCTCCTGGCGCCGCTGGGTCGACCAGCCGCATCTGCCCTTCTGAGAGCGTAGCGATTTGCCGCGAGTCATTCCTGACTAGCAGCTTCAGATCAAGCCCGAGCCTGTCTGCGTCCAGCCCCTTGAGAGTCATGAACGCGCTGCGGTTCACGTAACAGCCAACTCCGGTGATGCCGACCTGAACGCCCTGGCTGGACAAAGAAGGGCCCGATGTCTGGTAGGGCGCACTGTAGCCACAACCCACGGCCAGAGAGGCGACGGCAGCTGCGAGACTCAAACTGATCTGCTTTTTCATGTTCATGGTCCTCCTGCCCCTACGCGACAGCAATTGGCGTGCCGAAGTAAAGAACGCCGCCTCCACTCGTTCGCCCCTTCTGGAGGTCGCGCCCCTTTGCGAAATCTTCCCGATCTGTCGGGAATAGATCCCGACCCTCATCGGCGACGGCTCTCACCATGGAAGAGCCGTTCCCCACATGCCGCGTGTGTGCATGGACGCGGGCAGTGCCTAGCCCGCGCGGCGCGGGCTAGGGGATCACTGGTCGTTGCCCGCGCACCTGCAAGGTCTTTGCGTGCCGTGCATTGGACAGGCAGGCGTCGCGGTCTGGCCCGAAGAGCAAGTCGGTGGTAGCCTGGTCGGCCGGGGGAAACGCGTAGTTCTCCAGTTCCTGAGGCGTCACCCAGCGAAGATCGGCGATCCCGATCGGACGCGGTTCCTTGGTAGGCCGGATGGTGGTGCGATAGAGAACCAGGTCAACGGCATAGCCATCGTAACGGTGGGTGCGATGGGCGGTGGAGCGGCCCACGTCCACATCGACACCCAGGCGCTCCCGCACCTCCCTTCGCAGGGCGGCCTCGTCGGACTCGCCTGTCTCAACCCGTCCACTCGGGAATTCCCACAAACCGGCCAGCACGACGGTGGACCGGCGCTGGGTGATCAGGTATCGCCCCTCCTGCTCGATCACGGCAACCACTACGCGAATGTGAGGTGCGCTATCGTTCAAGGTGTAGCTCCGGGGCAGGCAGCCTCTGCGGCAGCGCAGTCTTTGCACACACGGCCCTTCCTCCGAATCGCCTCGCATTGGCGAGACTTGATGCCTAGCTGTGTCTCTCTCTGTTCATGCCGCTGGGTTAGATTCCGCGTACAGCGTCTTGATTCCAGAATATACCCACTTTTCCCGCAATTCAGGGCGCCGCCGCCCCAAAGCGGATCGGGCTGAGCGCGATGGGCGAGCCTGCCAAGTCCACACTATCTGCCATCTCCAGGGCAAAGGCGTGGCGGCAATTGTCCACTCCGCTTGGCTCGAAGTTCAGGGGTACCTGTGTTGTCGCGCCGGGCGGAACTGAGATCACGCCGGATTGCTCCGGCGGTGCCGCCGCCGTTGTCGGAGCATCGGTTTCGGCCAGCCGAATGCGCCCCTCCGAGATCTCGGCGACCTGGCCCGAGTCATTCTTGATCTGCAGCCTCAGGTCGAGGTCAGCCTGATCCTGGTCAATCACGTCGGGGTAGGGCTCGTCCTCGCGGTTAACGTAACAGCGAGCGCCTGCCACGCTGACCTGTACCCCCTGCTCGGAGAGAGAAGGGCCTGATGTCTTGTAGGGCGCACCGTATGCGCAGCCTGCAACGAGAATGGCGAAAGCTCCAAAACCCAAAGCCGTCTGATTTTTCATGACCAATTACCTCCCTGCCAGTTACCTTCCTTCCTGGGAAACAAGCAATCGTCGTGCCGGAATCGGACCCGCGAGGAGTGTCAGCAGACCCAGCCTAGCGCGGCACTGGAATGCTGATTGAACTGAGGGCGGCAGGCTGCGTCGGGCCGAGCTGGACGACATCGGCCAGCTCCAAGTTGAAGCCATGGCGGCAGTCGAGGTTGTCGCCGGTCGTGAACGTGACTGGGATCTCCTTGGTCTCGCCGGGAAATACGGAGACCACCTGGGCATCGTCGGGGGTCAGCGGCCTCGCCGCAGGAGCCGAGAAGTCCACCAGCCGGATGCGCCTTTCTGAGAACCTGGCGACCCGTCCTGAGTCATTCTTGATCTGCAGCTTCAAATCGAAGACTCCTTTGGCTTGGTCGAGTAGCTCGATCAAGTGGTCGCCTTCGTCCAGAGAGCAGCGAACGTCTGCGATGCCGACCTGGAGACCTTGAACGGACAAAGGCGGCCCTGCCTCCCGATGCGGCGCAGTGGTCGCACAAGCCGAGATGAGAAATGCCGCCGACACCAACATGTTTTGTGTTTTCATGGCCAGTTCCTCCCCCGGCTCCGGAATAGGCAATCGCTGGGCCAGGGGATTCCGTCCTACGCCGGCTCTGTAGCCGGCGGGGCCCGCGAAATTTTCCCGATATCACGGGAATATATCCCGACTCTCGCGCTGGGAAATTCCACCAGGAAAGGGATCTCCTCTTGGCGTGGCTCTTGCTCTTACAGAGAGCGTGAGCGTGCTTGAAGGACAACAGTTGTTCATGGACTTTGCCGCCTCGACCAGGCGCATGATCAATGCCAAGATTGCGACCCCTGTGATGCTTAGCCCTCTGCGTGATGTAGGAAGGCCTTGGCCGCTAGGTGTGTCGATGCTGGCTGCGGTGGCCATGGTGGCTATTCTTGCGTATTGGGATGCGCGTCGAGAGTCCGATGCGGCCTTGGCTGATTTCGCGCAGGAACAGCGGACCTTGGCAGTGGCTCTGGCCATGGACGTAAGGGATCGTCTTCACGTGAACCAGAACCGTGCATCCCTGCCCGAGATTCTCGACGGGCTTCGCAGGGCGCAACGACCGCGCGGAAACGTTATCGCATTGCTGCCGCCCGGGGCGCGTGAGTTCGTGACCGCCGATGGTGCCCCCGCCGCTCTCGACTCACTTCGAGGCGAGCTACTGGAAGGTCATACCTCGGCCAGACTGACGCGCGAGACGGCTGCCTTGCTCGGTCTTCCGGCCCGGACAGCGTTGGCGGGTCTGGCGCGCGTCGAGGATGACGAGAATGGAACCTGGGGAGTCGTTGCGGTCGCAAGCGCCCAGCGCGAGCGCGATCGCGAGCAATGGGCCAAATGGCGTCTTCTCTTGAGCGTGGTGACAGCCACTGGCCTGGTGTCAGCCTTCGGCGGTCTGGCCTTGCGCAAACAGAGAAGCGGGCTCACGCTTAAAAATCAGGTCCTGCTGGCTCATACGCGCCAGCAGGCCGATGAGCGTCTCCAGGCAGCGAGCAAGGCGGCCACGCTGGGAACCCTTGCCATGGGCGTGGCACACGAAATCGCGACCCCTCTCGGCGTGATCTCTTTGCGCGCCGAACAACTGGCCGACAAGCTTGCGGCGGAAGAGCGCGGCAGTGCAGCGGCTCGGGCAATTATCGAGCAATGCGAGCGCATCACTCAGATCATCCGGGGTTTGCTGGGACTCGCTCGTGGTGGCACGCCAGCAGCCCAAGAGATCGATTCGCGGACCCTTGTGGAAGCCTCCATCGTCATGGTGGCACACCGGTTTGCACAGTCTCGCGTGACCATCGAGACACATTTCCCCGGCGAACTGCCCACAATCACCGGCGACCCCAGGCTCCTCGAACAAGCCCTGATCAATCTCTTGCTCAATGCCTGCGACGCATCACCGCCCGGTGCATCGGTCCAGGTGTCGCTCGCCACTGATGCTGACATGCTGGTCTTCAGCGTCGTCGACCAAGGCTCGGGCATTTCCCCCCACGACGTCGACCGAGCCCTGCAACCATTTTTCACCACGAAACCGGACGGCAAGGGCACGGGCCTTGGGCTCGCAGTGGCGCGCGAGATCGTGAACAGCCATCGCGGCACACTCACCATCGCGCCCGAGTCGTCCCGAGGTACGAAGGCTGTCATTCGACTCCCAATTCTTGGTCATGAACATGTCTAACCCTGCGCGCGTTCTGATCGTCGATGACAACGTTGAGATGGCCCGCAGTCTGGCCGACGGGCTGAGTGAACGCGGATACGTTGCCCTGTGCGCAGCTTCAGGCCGCGAAGCCATCGATGCCTTGTCCTCCCAGCGCCTGGATGCGGTGGTCACCGATCTGCGGATGCCGGGCGTGGATGGCATGCAGGTCCTGGCGACTTCACGAAAGCTGGCCCCCGACCGTCCCGTCATCATCATGACCGCGTTCAGTGCCATCGAGAACGCTGTCGAGTCCATCCGCCAAGGCGCCTACCACTACCTGACCAAACCCTTCAAGATTGGCGAGCTGGAGATCTTTCTCGGTCGCGCGTTGG
>Ga0182021_10011261_pt1 | contig 10608 bp, 4 predicted proteins | sample 612E3MmetaG_FD_120493 | JGI IMG/M metagenome (GOLD analysis project Ga0182021, IMG submission 120493) | Permafrost microbial communities from Stordalen Mire, Sweden - 612E3M metaG (Illumina Assembly) | ecosystem: Environmental > Terrestrial > Soil > Wetlands > Permafrost | place: Sweden... | reverse complement strand
TCTTCTCGTTTGTCGAGTTCTGCTTCTACGAAGCGCTGAACGACATGACGAACTACCAGCGCACCTACTCGATCGGCGAGGTGGAAATTGACGGTTCAGCCATCTACCACAAGACCGAGTATCGGGAGCGTCGGAACCACTACACGCTCTTCGGCTGCACGCGCCGGGTCGACGGCTACGACACCTCGCGCGACGCCTTTGTCGGCGTGCACCACGGTCTCCACGATCCGCAGGCCGTGCTCGCGGGAAAATGCGCGAACAGCCGCGCCTATGGCTGGAACCCGGTCGGGGCCCACCAAGTCAATCTGACCCTCCGGCCGGGCCAGGAAGAGACCTTCGCGTTCGTCCTCGCCTACGTCGAACAGGGCGACCTGCCGAAGTTCGACGCGCCTTTTGTGCTCAACAAGACCCGGGGCCGCGAGATCCTCGCCCGATTCTCCGATCTCCGGGCGATTGACGCCGCCTTTGCCGCGGTGAAACAGCGTTGGGAGGACCTGCTTTCCATCTACCAGGCGCCGAAAGTCCCCAACGAGCATCTCCGCCGGATGGTCAACACCTGGAATCAGGCGCAGGTCATGGCCACGTTCAACCTCTCGCGATCGACCTCCGGGTACGAGACGGGCATCGGACGCGGCATGGGTTATCGCGACTCGAACCAGGACATCCTCGGCTTCGTCCATCTTCTGCCCGAACGCGCCCGGCAGCGCATCCTCGACATCGCGTCCACGCAGCTCTCCGACGGCACCTGCTTCCACCAGTACCAGCCGCTCACCAAGAAGGGCAACGCCGACGTCGGCGGTGGCTTCAATGACGACCCGCTCTGGCTCATCCTCTCGACCTGCGCCTACATCCGCGAAACGGGTGACACCTCGATTCTCCAGGAGCCGTGCGGCTACGCCGACCGGCCCGGCAGCAAGGACTCGTTGCTGGATCACATCGAGATATCAATCGCCTACACGCTGAAGAATCGCGGACCGCACGGCCTGCCGCTGATCGGCCACGCCGACTGGAATGACTGCCTCAACCTGAACTGCTTCTCCAAGGAACCGAACGAGTCGTTTCAATGCACCGGCGACATCGCGGGCTCCCGGGCCGAGTCGGTGATGATCGCCGGCCTCTTCCTCTACGCCGCGCGCGACCTCGCCGCGCTCTTCCGGTTCATGGGCAAGCCGGAGGATGCCGCCCGCGTCGACGGCCACTATGCCGACATGCTCAAGACCGTCGAAGAGCAGGCGTGGGACGGCGAGTGGTACACCCGGGCGTTCGACGCCGCGGGCAACCCCGTCGGCTCGAAGACGTGCCAGGAAGGCAAGATCTTCATCGAAAGCCAGGCTTGGTGCGTGCTCGGTGGCGCCGGCCAGACCAACGGTCGCGCCCGGAAGGCGCTGGAGGCGGTGGACAAATATCTCTACAACCGGGAGTACGGTTGCGCACTGCAATCCCCGCCCTATTCGGAATACCACCTCGAACTTGGTGAAGTCACCAGCTACCCGCCCGGCTACAAGGAAAACGCCGGCGTCTTCTCCCATAACAACACCTGGATTCACATTGGCTGGACGATGTTTGGCGAAGGCGAGAAGGCGCTCGAATATTACCTGAGCATCTGCCCTTCGGCGAAGAAAGACCACGACAAGTACCGTTCCGAGCCGTACGTCTATGCGCAGATGACGGCCTCGCAGTTCTCCCCGACCCCCGGGGAAGGCAAGAACTCCTGGCTCACCGGGACCGCCGCCTGGTCGTTCGTCACCGCCAGCCAGTCGATCCTCGGCGTGCAACCCGACTTCACCGGCTTGCGCATCGACCCGTGCATTCCCAAGAAATGGAAGGGCTTCGCCGTGCAAAGGAAATTCCGCGGCGTGACCTACCTGATTGAGGTGAAAAATCCGCGCGGCGTCTCGAAGGGCGTCAAATCGCTGGTGGTCGACGGTCGGAAGATCGCCGGCAACCTCCTCACCCCCGTCGCTGACGGTCGCACCAAGGTCAAGGTCGAGGTCACCCTGGGCGCCTGAGCGGGCTGAAGATCCCGCAAACAAAATCCGGTAGGCCGGTCGACCTTCGCGTGAGACGCGACGGGCTTTGTCGATGAGGCGGGGTGCGGCGGTCGGATGGTGGGCGGGATCGCGACGAGTGCGCAGCCTCGGCGGCCGGATCCCACCGTTCCAACAGAGGAGGCGGGGTGCGGCGACCCCGCCCTACAATATTTTCGCGGAAACTGCGGGCCGCCGGCCTCACCCCAGGACCGCGACGATCCGGGAACCGTCCTTCAGCTTCTCCAGCGGGATGAAGTTCCCTTCGACGGCTTTTCGGTCAACCAGCAGGCTGGTCACCCCTTTGCAGACCCCACTCGGATTCTTCACCTCGATCTTCAGGGTCCGACCGCGAAAATCCCGGCGCATGGTGAATCCCGGCCATTTCTTGGGAATGCACGGGTCGATGCGCAACCCGTCGATTTCCGGACGAACGCCGAGGATCCACTGCAAGGCGGTGTGGTGGCTCCATGACACGGTGCCGCTGAGCCACGGTACCCGCGACTTGCCGGCATTGCGGTTGCAGGTTGCGTAGGTGGTCTGGCAGTGGACGTAGGGTTCGCTTTCGCGCAACTCTGCGCGATCGTTGTAGGCCGAGGGCAGGAACGCGCGATAGTACTCGTAGGCCTGGTCACCATTGCCGAGAAGAGCTTCCGCAATCACCGCCCAACTCTGCGTATGGCAAAAGATCCCGGCGTTCTCCTTGATTCCATGGTTGTAAATCACCCCGCCCATGACCGTCTGCGGGGTATTGGTGAACGGCGGGGCGCTCAGCATGATTCCGTAGGGCGTGGCGATGCGCTCCTTGAGTGCGTCCATCGCACTGCGGCCCTGCTCGGGGGTGGCGGCTCCGCTCATCACGGCCCAGACCTGCGTGTTGATGTAGATCTGACCTTCCTCCTCCTGCCGGGACCCGTAACGATGGCCATCAGGGCCGATCGCCCAGAGGAACCACTCGCCGTCCCAGGTGGCCTTCTGGATATTCGCTTCGAGCCGCGCACGTTCGCTGCGAGCCCAAGCGGCTTCAGCGGGCAGACCGAGCCGGTCGGCGGTCCTTGCATAGACGCCGAGACCAAAACGAACCTGGAAGGCGACCATGACGGACTCTCCGTTGTAGCCCATCTTCACGCAGTCATTCCAGTCGGCGTGGAGACCGCATGGCAGCCCGTTTTTCCCGGAGCGCTCGAGGTTGAACTCGAGGGCGCGGCGCAGATGCCCCAACACGGTGGCCTCGCCTCCATCGGCATAGGGCAGCACCTTTCGGTAGAAATCGAGGTCCCCGGTTTCCGCGACGAAGTCCGGCACTGCGTTGAAGAACCACAGGCAGTCGTCCGAGCGGAACTCCTCCGGCCTCGGCGCCTTTTCCTCTCCCGGACGGTGGCCGAAGGTCTTGATGACGGGGATGGCACCTCCGGCGGCGACCTGCCCGGTGAGCATGAGCTCGAGGCGCTCGCGAATTCGGTCGCCCATCATCGGCATGACGCCGAGAAAATCCTGCACGGTGTCGCGAAAGCCGAGCCCGTCGCGCTCGCCGTTGTAGACCATCGAGGCGTGGCGCGACCACGCGTAGGTGATCAGCGCGTTGTAACCGCCCCAGACATTGGCCATGTGATCGAAGTCCGGGTCGGGAGTCTTGACCTTCACCGCCGCGAGCAGGCCGTGCCAGTGCGTTCGGAGCTTCAGGAACTCCTCCGCGCAGCGCCCGGGATGGCCGAATTCCGCGACGGCGGCCCGCCCGTGCGATTCCGGCGTGCCGATGCCGAGCAACACAATCAGCTCGCGGCTTTCGCCGGGCTGGAGGACGAGCCCGGCCTGGAAGGTGCCGCAACCATTCTCGCCTTCGGCCAGGAAGTTCGAGCAGCGGCCGTCCGCCACGGCCTGGGGATTGGCATAGGTCCGGTAGATGTTGCCGAAGAATTTCTCCCGCACGGTTTCGTATCCGGTGACCGGCGCACCCGTGAGTGCCATCCAGGTGCGGCCGCACCCCTCGAGCCGCGCGGGATCGAACTTGAGGTACGGATGGGAAGCCATGCCGAGGATTCCGTCGTCCATGGTCGCCTTGATGATGAACTGGGAATACTGGAGGTTCGACAGGTCGTTGGGCATGTTCCAACAACTGGCGAACTCGCAATAGGTGAAGGCGGAGAGCTTGCGCTCCTGCTTCGATTTGTTCGTCACCTTCAGCCGCCAGTACTCGAACAGCTGGCCGAACGGGACGAAGTAGGTCGCCTCTGTCTCGATGCCGGCATAGCGCGACGTAATGACGGTGTAGGCGGTGCCATGGCGGCAGGTGCTCCTGTATCGGGCGAGCGGTTTGCCGACCGGCTGCCACGATGAGCTCCAATAGTCGCCGCTGGCCTCGTCCCGGAGATAGAAATAGCGGCCGGGCTGGTCCATCGGAACCGAATTGGAGCGGATGCGCAGGAACCGGCCGTTGAGCGCACTGCGGTAGAATCCGTAGCCGCCGGCGTTGTTGGTGATGATCGCCCCATATTCGATCGAACCGAGATAATTGCTCCATGGGCGTGGCGTATCCGGTCGCGTGATGACGTACTCTTTGGCGGCATCGTCGAAATAACCGTAATTCATGGGAAAGGCAGCAGGCGGGATCGAGGAAACGGCCCAAGAACGGGCCGGGTCCAGGCCGGAATTCAAGCCGACCGCCAGGCGGAAGCGCGAGGTAAAAGAAGGATGCCGCTCAACTGGGCCGGCACCGATGCCGCCCAGCCGTGAAATCCCCGGGCTACAGCAGGTCCGCCGCGAGCTCCGCCAGCTTCGAGCGCTCGCCCTTGGTCAGTTTGATGTGGGCGGCGATCGGCTGACCCTTCATCCGATTGTGGCAGTAGACAAGGCCGTTGCTGCGCGAATCGACATAGGGATTGTCGATTTGCGCCGGGTCGCCGATGAGCACGATCTTTGAGCCCTCGGAGATGCGAGTGATGATGGTCTTCACCTCATGCGGGGTGAGCTGCTGCGCCTCATCGAGGATGAAAAACCGCCGAGCGATGGAGCGGCCGCGGATGAAGCAGAGTGCCTCGATTTCCAGCAGGCCGGTCCGGATGAGGCGCTCGTATGGCTTGGCCACCGCCCCGTTGGCATGACCGCTGGCCAGGGCAGGACTGGACATCGGCAGCAAGCCCTCTTCCTTCATCTTTTTCTTCTTGCTGGCCTTCTTGCCGATGAATTGAGGTTCCTTCGGCGGTTTGGAGGGCATGAGCACCTCGAGCGCATCATAATAGGGCTGGAGCCACGGCCGCATCTTTTCTTCGAGCGATCCCGGCAGGAAGCCGATGTCCTTGCCGAGGGCGATGACTGGACGCGAGATGGCCACCCCCTCGTAGCGGCCATGTTCATCGCAGGCCTGATGGAGCGCACAGGCCGTCGACAAAAGGGTCTTGCCGGTCCCGGCCTTGCCAAAACAAGTGATGAGCGAAATCCCCTCGTCCAGCAGCGCATCCATGAAGAACTGCTGCTCGAGATTGCGCGCACGAACGGGAATTCCGCCCGGTGCCTTCACGAAATCAGGCAGGCGCAAACGCCGGGCCATTCCGGATCCGTGGTATCTCGCCGGCATGGTCTTGCCCTCGGGTGAGACCAGCAGCAGGTATTCGTTGACCGCGAGCAAGCCCGCCCGCTCAGCCTCCAATTCAAGCGCTCCTTCCGACGCGAACCGCTGCAGCTCGTAAACGCTCAGCGGAATCCGCCGGTAGGAGTCCTCCTCGGCGTTCTCGGGAACCTTGTCATTAAGGTAGTCCTGCGATTCGAGACCGACTGCCCGTGCCTTGAGCTGAACGTTGACGTCCTTCGTCACCAGGATCGTCGGTGGCGGAAACGTCTCCTGCACGAAGAGGGCACAGGCAATAATCCGGTTATCCTTCTTGGAAAGATCCGGAATGACCGCCCGAAGCCGCCGCATGGCCGGCGAAGCCTGATTGTCCTCAACCAGATAACGGTTGATGATGACCGAAAGAGTGCCACCATTGGGGAGCTTGACCCCTTCGAGCATCGCTCGTGAATCCGGCAGCAACTCTTGGAGAATCCGGTGAACCCGCCGGGCATTGCGACCGCGTTCGGTCGATTGCTCGCTCTTGATTGCGTCGAGCTCCTCCAGTACTTCGACCGGGATCGCGAGATTATTGTCCTCGAATTTGAAAATGGACTGCGGGTCGTGCAGCAGGACGTTCGTGTCGAGGACAAAGGTCTTTACTTTCCCCGTGACCTTGAGCTGCGGTTGAAGAGTGGTGCCCCCGCTCAGGTGTTCCATCGATGTGGATATCTTGTGAAGAACTCTGTAAGTTTTTGGCAGATTGTCGATCCCGGAGTTCAATTCAATTCGGCGGATTCGCGTTCAACTCAGCCGCGATTCGCCATCAGCCGACCTTGGTCGGCGGCCTCTCCGAAATGGGCCCCGCAACGAACCGCAGTGAATTCCGCCACCAACCTGATGAGGGCTTTGCCAAAAAAGAAGGCGGGCCGCCTACCCCTAAGCGGCCCGCCATATTGCTTTCTTAGTTACCCCAAATCTCCCGCTAAGCGGGAGAGAGTGTACCTTAAGCTGGTGTGTATGACGCCACAACTGGCGAAAGGCTTCAATCATCTCGGCCCATATTAGTTCTTATTAGGGCCCGTATTAATCCAGATGCTCTGAATTAGTTCTGCTCACGGTCATCTTCGATCTGCCAGTTTGTTGGCCCCCGAATCCCGCCTCCGCTTGCCTCGCACTGTGACCGATGAGATGGATTCAGCAAACAAGCCCTGCTCCACTGCAAATGCCATCGTTTGGCGGGTCCACCGAGGCTTTCTTGTGGCTTCTTTCGAACTTTGGAGAGCCACTGAGGTCTTTTCTCCACGTGGCCATTGATCAATCGAGCAGTTCGGCGTCGGTACGGTTAGGGTTCATACTGTGCATATTGCAGAACCCTGGCCGAGGATTCCATCCCTGACTCCCCTCCTAAAGCAGCATTGCATTTGCAGGCTGTATTACCTACACTTCAAAAAATTTTAACCCTGCACCTCCCATGTGGCAAAAATTGAAAGAGCAACTTCCCACTGTCATTCTAATCGCGCTAATCGTCGTTGGCGCCGGTTTCTGGCTCCTCAAGACCGTCAATGAATCGGCCGCCCGGCAGCAGCAGGAGCTTGCCGCCCTGCGCGAACAAAACAACGCGGACCTCAAAGCCGCGGCCGCCGAGACGCGCGGCCAGATCGATGCCGTCAACACCCTGCTCAAGGATGCCATTCAGAAACGCGCCGCCGACGTTTTCATGACGGAGCAGGAAGTGGCCAAGATGAACGCGGAACGCGTGAACCAGCTTGCGGAGGCGATCGCCCAGAAGATCCAACCGTATAACCCGCTGCCGAAGACACCCGAAGAGGCCGAGAAACAGCAGAATGAGCAGGTTGACAAGGTCTCCACCCGGATGGCCGAGCGAATCCAGCCGATTCTCGCCGATATGGCGAAGGACCAGCACCTGACCCGCGAGCAGATCAACGCCTATAGCCTGAAGATCAGCGACCAAATCAGCAACGTCCTGACGTCGGAACTCGCCGCCAAGCAGCAGCTCAACAATAATCTGATCGCCACGGAAGCGGTCGCGCGTGATTCCATCAAACTTTCCCAGGAGGTCACCGCCCTCTACCTCAGCAGCTTCAAGGATCAGTCGCTGGTCACCCGGCTACTCACCCTTCCGGCCAATGTCGTGCGCGACGCCGCGAGCCTCAGCATCGTCAACAGCTCCGAGCGCAAGACCCTGGAGGAACGCCTCGTCCGTGAGATGAACGCCCTGCAGAAGCGCTTGGACAACATTGAGGCGCAGGCGCCGAAGAAGTAAGCTCCGATCTGATTTCAGCCAGAACTTAAGCTACGCGCCAAGCCGGTGCGTAGCTTTTTTGTCGTTCCGATTTGAACGCCAATTGATCGTGGACGGATCTCCGCGCGACTATTGCGCGACGACCGTCCCTGCCGCCGGCGAACCGTTCGCGACCGCCACGCACTCGTAAAGCAGTCGGCCGCCGGTATAAGGCGTCTGGTTGGTGACAAACAGCTGATGGCCGGCGACCGAAAATGCCGCGCCACTCGCCAGGCCTTGCGCCAGCCCTGACTCTTTCTCCAGTGCAGCCACCCAGGCCGGATCCTGAGCCAGAACGAAGACGGTATTGGGAGGCGCCACCAGCACCGAGAACGAGGCCACCCGCGAGACCGGCCGGCCGGCCGCCTCCGCAGGAACCGGCGCGGCGGGCGCCGACACCGTTTGCGCCTGCCTGACCTCCAGCTTGATCATCCGGGCCACCGCCTCGGGGCCGGCATCGCCCAGCCCCGCGCTTACCCAATCCAACAGGAGGTTGCGCACGGCGTTCAGATCCGGGGCGTGCGCGATCGGATCCATCCCACCGCTCTTGCGGATCGCCTTGACCAGGCTGGAAATCTCCTTGAGGTAAACGTTTTTCTGCGCCCCGGGGATGTAGTACATCACCACCAGATGGACCGGCTTCGCATCCGCCGCGTCATAATCGATCCCTTTTGACGACCAGCCGATTGCGCTGAAGAGCTCGCCTTCCTCGCGCCGGGCGCGCACGTGGGGAACCCCCACCCCCATGCCGATTCCCGTGTTACACTCCTGCTCGCGCAACTGGATCTCCTCGATGGTGTCGGTCCCCACCTCGATATTGGGATTTGCATCCAGAATGCGCGCGAGGAACTCCAGAGCCCGCGCCTTCCCCGCCTCGGGCAGCTCGAAAAGTCTCCCTTCCTGGAGGGCCGTCAAAATGCTACGCATAAATCAATCCGTTCCGAATCGCCGGTAGAACCACGTCTTCACGTTGTGGGTCAGGACGCTGTAGGCGAGGAGAAAGCCCCCCATCCAAAGGAAGAACACCGGCGGCAGGCGGACCAGACCCAGAAACGGCGCCAGCGGGGAGAACGGCAGCCAGAGGCCGACAGCCATCACGAGCAGGGTGGTAAATGTCATCGTCTTGCTCGCCCGGCTTTGGAAGAACGGGATGCGCCGGGTGCGGATGATGTGGACGATCAGCGTCTGGGTCAGCAGCGACTCGACGAACCAGCCGGTGTGAAAGAGCTGCTCGAGGGAAACCCGATGCGCATCGCCGATGGCCAGTTTGCCGGCGGCGGAGCACCCGAAGAAATAGAGCATCAGGAAAAACGTCGCATAATCGAAGATCGAGCTGATGGGTCCGATGAAGATCATGAATTTCTGGATGCCCTTGATGTTCCAGCGGTGGGGCTTCTCGAGAAAGTCCGCATCGACGTTGTCGAGCGGAATCCCAACCTGCGAAAAATCGTAGAGCAGATTGTTCACCAGCAGTTGGAGTGGTTCCATCGGCAGAAATCCGGCCGGCAGGAGGAAATTGCTCCCGAGCATGCTGAACATGTTCCCAAAGTTGGAACTGGCACCCATCTTGATATACTTGACGATGTTCGCGAAAACCTTGCGGCCTTCGATAATTCCGTCCTCCAGCACGAGCAGGCTCTTTTCGAGGAGGATGATGTCGGCAGATTCCTTCGCGACGTCGACGGCGGTATCGACGGAGATGCCGACGTCGGCGGCCTTCATCGCGAGGACGTCGTTGATTCCGTCGCCCATGAACCCGACGACGTGTCCCTTGGCGCGCAGCGTCTTGATGACTTTCTCCTTCTGGTCGGGCGTGAGGCGGGCAAGGACGTTCGACTCCTCCACCTCCTTGGAAAAGGCCGCGTCATCGAGCGCGGCGAGCTGCGGGCCGGTGACGATGCGCGTGATCTTCATCGCCACGTCGTTACAGACCTTGCGCGTGACCAGCTCGTTGTCGCCGGTGAGAATCTTCACCGCGACGCCCGATCGCCCGAGAGCGTCGATGGCGCGGGCTGAGGTGTCCTTGGCGGGATCGAAGAAGGCGATGTATCCGAGGAGAGTGAGCTCGGATTCGTCGGCGACCGAGAACACCTGCTTGGTGCGGTCAAATTCCCGATAGGCGATGGCGAGCACGCGATAGCCCTCGGCGGAGAGGCTGCGGTACTCGTCCATCAGGTCGTCGCGGATCAGCCGGATCAGGGGATTGATGTCCTCATCCACCTGGTAGTTGTCGCAGGCCAACGCGACCTCCTCGACCGCACCCTTGCAGATGAGCACATGGCGGTCCTCGTAGTCGATCACCACCGACATGCGGCGGCGTTTGAAGTCGAAGGGGATCTCGTCGACCTTCCGGCAGTTGCGCTCCACGTCGAGGTCCGAGTGCGCAAGGATGGCGCGGTCGAGGAGGTTGCGCAGGCCGGTCTGGTAGAAGCTGTTCATGTAGGCGTACCGCAACACGTCCTCGCTCGTCCGGTTGGTGACGTCCACATAGCGTTCCAGCACGACATGGTCCTGGGTCAGCGTCCCGGTCTTGTCCGTGCAGAGCACGTCCATTGCGCCGAAATTCTGGATGGCATGGAGGTGCTTCACGATGACCTTCTTCCGCGACATCATCAGCGCGCCTTTCGACAGGCACACCGTCATGATCATCGGCAGCATCTCCGGCGTGAGGCCGACAGCGACCGAGAGGGCGTAGAGCAGCGCCTCGAGCCAGTTGTGGTCGCGCAGACCGA
>Ga0182021_10011260_pt1 | contig 10608 bp, 7 predicted proteins | sample 612E3MmetaG_FD_120493 | JGI IMG/M metagenome (GOLD analysis project Ga0182021, IMG submission 120493) | Permafrost microbial communities from Stordalen Mire, Sweden - 612E3M metaG (Illumina Assembly) | ecosystem: Environmental > Terrestrial > Soil > Wetlands > Permafrost | place: Sweden... | reverse complement strand
AGCAGCGCAGGTCCAGGCGCGTTTGCGGGACAGCTTCGCCCTCGACGAACAATGGGGGCTCACCATGGGTCTGCCCGATGGAGATACGAAGGAAGCAGCTTTGCGCCAACTCGCCGACCTGCTAGAAAAGGAATGCGTACGTTACGCGGTGATCGGCGGCATCGCCGTGCAGCTCTACACCGAGGAGCCGCGCACGACGCGGGACATCGACGTCGCTCTCGTCAGCTACGAGGACCTCCCCAGGATTGCACTTGAACGGGCCGGCTTTGAACACGAGGGCCGGTTTGATCACTCCGACAATTGGCGGGCGCCTGGGTCGGCACCTCGCAAACAGCGCACCGCAATTCAGTTCATGGCCGACCAACTCACCCCGGGCTCGGTCGAGCGCGCCCAGACCTTCGACTTGCTCGGCATGCGGCTTCGGGTGGCAAAGCTAGCCGACTTGGTTCTTCTCAAGCTCGAAGCCGCCGAGGAGCCGCGCCGTCGCCCGAGCAAACGCCGTTCTGATGCCGCCGACGTCTCTCGCCTGCTGGAAGAGCACCCTGATCTGGAGCAGGAACTGCCCGGCGCGCGAGAGCGCCTAGCCCATGTCGACGACATGATCCGGGGCAGGTAGCTCCACTACATCAGTTTCCAGGCTACGCCGCGACCGTCGTAACGGCAACGAACCGGTGGCCGACGTTGTCGACTATCACGCCGAAGCCTTCGAGGGTGCGCACGCCGAGCAGACAGAGATCGCTCTTCTCGGCGAAGACGACCTCATCAACGGTCTCGAAACCCTCGGCAGTCAGGACCGCGTAGCCGACGTCCCGTTCGACCACCTCTTTGGTGGCCATCACAAAGGTCCGCTTGCGGCGCGGGCCGACCCCGATGGATGTCATCTGGTCGGCGGGCAGCCAGCTCAGTTCGGATCCGGTGTCAACCAAGGCCTCGATGGGGGCCGACGCCTGAGCCTCGTCCTTGGGATTCCGGGCCACCACATTGACGCGAAACAGACTCATAAGACGAATGATACCCCAGGTCCGCGCCGCGTGGTCGTCGGCACTCGACGGCGCACCGCCTGCTCCAGATGGGCGCGACTGGACTATCGGCCCCCTTCGCCGTTTAATCGGAGGCCATGGCCCCGCGGGCAGCCCAGCCGACCGTCCCTTCGCCGCAGACGACTTCTGCGCGACTCGGATCGACTGTGCTGGCCATTCGCTGGGTGTTCCCTTCGTCGCGCGGGCAGCTTTCGTTGCTGCAGGCCCCGCGGCTGCTGCTCGGCCGCGACGACGATTGCCAGATCCAGCTTCCCGGCACCGAGACTTCGCGCCAGCACGCTGAAATCAGGCGAGATGGGTTGCTGCACACGATCCGCGATCTGGCCAGCACCAACGGCGTGTTTGTGAACGGCGAGCAGGTGCGCGAGGCGCCCATAGGTCCGGGGCGGGTTCTGCGCCTGGGCGATTGGATAGGCGTGGTGGTCGAAGTCGCCGCGGATCAGGCCGAGGCCGAGCCGGTCTTCGAGCTGCTGGCGCCTGGTCTGGCTGGGGGTCCCGTTTTGCGGCCGGTGCTCGACCAGGTCCAGCGCGCATCGGCGAGCACCCTGCCCATTGTTCTGTTGGGCGAGACCGGCACCGGCAAGGAGGGTTTCGCGCGGGCGATTCACGCTTGGAGCGGCCGCAGCGGGCCGTTCTTGGCGGTCAACTGCGCGGCCCTGGTTCCTTCGCTGGCCGAGGCCGAGTTGTTCGGCTATCGCAAGGGCGCGTTTACCGGGGCCGAGCGGGCCAGTGCGGGCCATTTCCGCGCCGCCCAGGGTGGCACGCTGCTGCTCGACGAGATCACTGATCTGCCCGAGCCGATCCAGGCCAAGTTGCTGCGCGCACTGGAGCAGCACGAGGTCATGCCACTCGGCGAATCGGCCGCGGTGAAGGTCGACGTGCGAATCGTCGCGGCCACTCAGATCCCACTCGGCCAGCAAGTCGCCGAGCGCAGTTTCCGGGCCGATCTGTGCGCGCGCCTCGACGGGCTGACGGTCCGCCTGCCTCCCCTGCGCGAGCGCAAGCAAGAAATTGCGTATCTGTTTCTCCACCTTCTGCGCGAGCACTCGGGCGGCAACCCACCCAGGGTCGAGCCACGCCTGGTGGAGCAACTGCTGCTCTACGACTGGCCCTTCAATGTGCGCGAACTTGACTTGCTGGTGCGTCGACTGCTGGTCTTGCACGGCAGTGAGGGAGGCTTGCGCCGTTCGCACCTGCCTGACCACATGTTGCGCGGACTGGGTGCCGGTCCGCGCACTCCCACGCCGGTGTCCCTGTCACCCGGCACCACGCCCGCGGTGGGCACGCCCGTCTTTCCACCGGCAGAAAACCCGCGCGATCGTCGCGAGCGAGAGCTGGCCGCACTGAGGGCGGCGCTGCGTGACCACAAAGGCAACGTGGCGCATGCGGCAGCAGCGGCGGGACTGTCGCGCCAGCGCGCCTATCGGCTGATGGCCTCCGCGGGCGCCGATGACCTGCGCCTGCAGGGCGACGACGTCACGCCCGGCCCGGAGAGGGTATCGTGACCGAGCCGTATGGCGCGACCGGCCCGCGCGCAGGCAAGATAGTCGGGGGAAAGTACCGGCTGAGCCGGCGGCTGGGCGAGGGCGGCATGGGCGAGGTGTATGAAGCGCAGCACACGGTCATCGGCCGCCGCTTCGCCATCAAGTTCCTGCACGCCTACTTGGCGCAGAACCCGGAAACCATGACCCGCTTCCGCCACGAAGCCGAAACCGCGGGCGGCATCGAGCACGAGAACATCGGCGCCGCGCTGGATTTCGGCACTGCCGACGACGGCACGCCCTACCTGGTGATGGAGTACCTCGAAGGCGAGGATCTGGCGCGTCTGCTGGTTCGGAACGGGCCGCTGCCGGTGGCGCGCGCCACGTACATCATCATCCAGGCGTGTCGCGGGCTGACGGCTGCGCATGCGCGCGGGATCGTGCATCGCGATCTCAAACCCGAGAACCTGTTCATCTGCCGCCGCAACGATGGTGGCGATTTGGTCAAGGTGGTCGACTTCGGGATTGCGAAACTGCGTACCAAGCTGACTGTCACCCAGTCGGGCGTCACCATGGGCACGCCTTGCTACATGTCAATGGAGCAGGCCAAGGGAGCCAAAGAGGTCGATCAACGCACCGACATCTACTCGCTCGGGGTGATCCTGTACGAGCTGCTCACCGCCGCCCGGCCCTATCCCGGCGAGAACTACAACGAGGTCTTGTTCAACCTCTTTACCAACGAGCCGGCACCACTGGACTTGCTGCGCCCAGGGCTGCCGGTGGGCCTTTGCGACGTGGTCAATCGCGCGATGGCGCGCGAGGCCCGCAATCGGTTCGATTCAGCCGCTGCGCTGGCGGACGCGCTGGTGCCCTACGCGGGTCGGCCGGTCACGCCGCTGCAGTCGCAGGTCGACATCGAAGTGATGCCGGCGGCGGCGCGTCCGGCGCGCGCAACGGTCAAATCGCCGGTTTCCCTGACATCGATGGAAACCACACCCAGGCCGGTCCCGGTGACCGCCACGCCGCGAAGGCGCGAGACCATGAACACCGACGCGTTCGTGCGCACGGTGATCCCGGGCCGGGCACGCCGGATGGGAATCACGCTTGTGGCAGCGGCGATCATCACCGGACCTTTGGCCTACGCCCTGTGGTGGTACTTGAGTCCGGGTTGGCGGCAGCCGGCCGGGACCGTGGCTCCGGCACGCGAATTTCGCGCGCCAGCCACGCTGCAACCGCCTGAGAAAGCCGCGGCGATGGCGAATCCAGCGCCGGCCCCGGCGGCTGACGCGGCTCCCGCGCACGCGTCCCCGGCGCCGGCCGTCGAGCCAGCCCCTGCGGCCGAGCGAGACAGGGAGCCAGCCCGCGCCCTGCATCCCGGACATCGTGGCCACGCAGAGCCATCAGCGGCACGGCCGGCCCACGATGCGCCCGGCGTCCGGCCCGCTGCTGCCCGGCCGGAGAATCCGACGCAGCCGCAGCCCGCGCGCGCGCCAAGACCGGCGGCAACGGAAATGCTTCAGCCGCCACCCATCCCTGCATTTCCCGACAAGCCCAAGAAGCGCGTGCCTCACTTCGACGACAACCCCTACGGCGAGTAACGCTGTCCACCTGAACGTCCACCCGGACAGGGCGGACAGCGTTGGGTCTCTTGGCGAAACCGGATCGCGATTGCGGCAGCGCTTTCCAAGTCTTCAAGCTGGCGTAATTGCCTGACGATCTGGTCAAACCGACGCGCGGCTGGACTGCGGCACGGGATCAGGCGAAGATCAGGCACGGACTGTGCAGAAGAAGGGTCGCGAAATGACAAGTCTGCTGAAGAGAATCATTCTTGGGCTGGCAATGCTTGCGATCCCGACGGGGCCGATCGCGGCTCGCGCGGATTCCACGGTCAATGCCCGGGCCGAGGCGAAGAAACACTTCGACCGGGCGATGGAATTGAACGAGGACGGGCAGGTGGCCGAGGCGGTCATCGAGCTCAAGCGCTGCTACGAGTTGTCGCCCCATCACACGGTCCTCTACAATCTTGGCCAGGCGTACATCACGCTCGCCAAGCCCGTGGAAGCGGTGGCTGCCTTGCAGCGCTACCTGGACGAGGGCGGTAAGGCGATCAAGCCGGCCCGGCGCGCTGAAGTCGAGCAAGAGATCGCGCGCCAGAAGACCCGCATCGCGACCCTGGAAATCCGGGGCCTGCCCGATGGCGCCGTAGTGACCATCGACGGCGAGGAGGCAGGCAAGGCTCCCCTGGCAGCTCCGGTGGGCGTGGGCGTGGGTACGCACGTGGTGGCTGCCACCGCTGCGGGGTACGAGCCAGGCGAAGCGAAGATCGAGATCGCGGGCGAGGACAGCAAGGTGGTGGAGTTGAAGTTGGTGACACGGGCTGGGCAGCCGGCCGCGGCTGTGGCCGCAGCGCCAGCTCTGGCCCCGGCCTTGGTTTCGGTTCCGACTCCGGCTCCGACTCCGGCCCCGGTCCCGATCCCGGTCGGGGTCCAACTGGTCCCCGGGACGGGCCTCGCGCCAGCGCAGGGCGAGGTCGCGGCTTCGGCCGGAGCATGGAAATGGAGCGGCCTCCAGATCGCTGGCGTGGTGGCCGCCAGCGTGGGCGCGGCCGGGCTGGTGACCGGCGGAATTCTCTGGGAGGTGGCGAAGGACAAGAACAGCGAAGCAAGCAACCAGTTGCCGTCATCCTACGCGCACGCGCGCAGCACCCGCAGCCAAGCCGAGGATCTCGCCACGGGCGCAAACGTGTGCCTCATTGCCGGCGGCGTGCTGGCAGGGCTTGGTGTCATCGCCAGTCTGCTCAGCTTCATTGACGACAGCCCAGCCTCGATCGTGACCCCCGCCCTGGGTCCAAACTTCTCGGGCCTGACAATGAGGGGAACTTGGTGATGCGTCTGCTTGGCATCGCGATTCTCGCATTCGTCACCGCTTGCAGCCTGCCCCCGTTTCCGTCACAAGGCACGGGTGGCACCGGCGGCAGCGGCAGGGGCGGGTCGGGTGGCGCGGGAGGTGCGGCGGGGAAGGGTGGTTCCAAGGGCACCGCAGATACAAGCGCCAGGGATGGAGGGATTGCCACTGGCGGTTTCACCGGCACCGCGGACGCAAGTGTCAGAGACGGAGGGATGGGTACCGGCGATTCCGCTAGCACCGGAGGCACAAGCATCAAGGACGGAGGGATTGGTGTTGGCGGTTCCACCGGCACGGGAGGCAGCGTCGGCAGTAGCGGTGCGACGGGGACAGGCGGTTCAACCAAGTCTACCCCGGATGCTTCCCTAGATCTTCCTACGGACGTACCGAGCAGCACCGGGGGGAACACCGGCGGTGGGGCCGTTGGCGGAACCGCAGCCTCAACGGGCGGGACCGTGGACACTGGAGTGGGCGACGGGGGAATAGGAGATTCCAGTGGCATTGAGGCCGGCGGAACCGGTGACTCCACGGTGGCTGACGCCGCTGTGGACGCACCAGTGGCCTTTTGCGGCGCCACCGATGAGCCTTGCTGCGCGGCAGACACCTGCACGGGCGGCGCTTGCTGCGTGGCCAGTACCTGTGTGGCCAGCGGCGCCACATGTTTGACCGGGGGCACCTGCGTCGCCGGCTCCTGCGCATTGCCCGCAAGCCTCTCGGCGTCGACCTTGAGCTTGGGATTCGGCTCGGTGGTCCTCGGCCAGTCCGGCAGCGTGACGAGCTTCACCATCACGAACACCGGCCAGCGGCCGAGCGGCGCAATGACCGTGGAATCGAACAACGCCGAATTCGCCATCCAGACCAGCGCAACCGGCGACTGCTTCCCCGGCACGACCACTCTGGCCGCAAACGCAAGTTGTGCCGTGCGCATCGTATTTACGCCAAGCGCTGCGGGCGCTCGATCGGCGGTCTTCACCTTCTCGGCCACGCCCGGGGGCAATGGCAGCGTTAGCGCCTCTGGCGCCGGCACCACGCCAGGGAGCCTGGCCAGTTCGACAGCGTTGCTGCCGCTTGGCACAGTGGCCATCGGTTCATCGAGCAGCGTGGCGACCTTTGCCATTACGAACAGCGGCGAGGAGACGAGCGGCGCGATTGCTGTGGCATCGAGCAGCACCGAATTCGCCACCCAGTCCGGCGCACCTGGGGACTGCTTCTCCAGCACGACTACGCTGGCTGCGAGCGCAAGCTGTGCCGTACGCATCGTGTTCACGCCGACCGCGGTGGGCGACCGTTCGGAGACAGTCACCTTCTCAGCTACGCCAGGCGGTAGCGGAAGTGTGAACGTCACAGGCAGCGGAGTGCTACCGAAGTGCTCTCTCGGGATCGCAAGGCTGGGATCCTGCACGTTGGGATCCCACTGAAAATGGAGAACAGAACATGAAGATCAAGGTCTATGTGGTTGATGCTAGGCCGCCTCGCTGGTTGCGTCGCGCACTAGTCTTCGGCGCGGTGCCTCTTGTGATTCTGGGGCTCGGCGCCTTGGTCTACGCATCGGCGGTAACTGGACAGCCGGATTACAATGACGGCGATGTCTTGACCGCTGCGACGCTCAACGCGCATTTGGGGGCACTACAGACTCAGATCAATACGTTGACTACCGGCGAGGGGGTCATTCCGGCGGGGTCTATCATGGCGTACGGTGGCGGCACTGCTCCGAGTGGTTGGATGTTGTGTGACGGCGCGGCGGTCAGTCGAACCACGTATGCTGCTCTCCTTGCTGCCATTGGAGTGCTATACGGCGCCGGGGATGGCCTAGAGACATTCAACCTCCCTGATTTGCGACAGCGTTTCCCGTTGGGTATGGCATCGTCAGGCACAGGAAGCACACTGGGCGGCAGCGGCGGCGCAATTGACCATGCGCATAGTTTCACCCCGGGGGGGATTGTCAGCCAGCCGGCGTTTGCTGGTAGTGCGGGAGCAACTGCCAATGACGGGGTTGATCATACACATGCTGGGCCGAGCCATGTCCACGACATGCAGAACCATACGCATGTTACCGATATCGGCAGCTTCACGTCAGGAGCAGGTTCGGCGCATGTACATGCTGCGGGCGGTCTGTACTTTCAAGTGGCTGAGTTGGTTAATTCCGGAGGGAGCAGATATATGTACTTCAATAGCAACACATCATCTCCGGCAAGTTGGGTTCAAGTGCAGCGAACGGACAACAATGGTGTGGGCGACGGAACATCGACTGGAACCAAGTTCATTGACGGATACCCTTCGGCCGGTCAAACAACGAACTACTACACCGCCAACGGTTCCGGTGCATCTTCATCTGAAGCCTCCCATACTCATACAATAGACCCGCCAAGTACAGGGAGCGGTGGTCCGTCAAACAATACGACGACCGCAGGTGGAACGGGATCGACGAGTGGGGCATCGGCATACTCGCACAGTCACGGCTTCACACCAGCAGGTACTGTCAGCCAGCCAAGCTTCACTGGCAGTGCAGGGACAACGGCGTCAGGCAATCCGCCATTTCTGGTTGTCAACTACATCATCAAGTATTGATCTGGTCAAACGGACGCGCGGCTGGACTGCGGCAGGGGATCAGGCGAAGATCGGGCACGGACTGTGCAGAAGGATCGTCGTGAAATGGCGCATCGACTGAGGAACATCATTCTGCTGCTAGCAACGTGGGCGATCCCGGCGGGGCCCATCGCGGCCCGCGCTGACTCTGCGGCCAGCGCCCGAGCCGAGGCGAAGAAGCACTTTGATCGGGCCACCGAGCTGAACGACGACGGGCAGGTGGCCGAGGCGGTCATCGAGCTCAAGCGCTGCTACGAGCTGTCGCCCCATCACACGGTCCTATACGACCTGGGCCAGGCGTACATCACGCTCGCCAAGCCGGTAGAGGCAGTGGGGGCCCTGCAGCGCTACCTGGACCAAGGCGGCAAGGCCATCAAGCCGGCCCGGCGCGCCGAGGTCGAGCAAGAGATCGCGCGCCAGAAGCCACGCATCGCGACCCTGGAGATCCGCGGCTTGCCCGACGGTGCGGTGGTGACGATCGACGGTGACGAGGGGGGCACGGCGCCGCTGGCGGCTCCGGTGCGCGTGGGCGTGGGCAAGCATGTGGTGGCGGCCACGACTGCGGGGTACGAGACGGCTGAGGTTCAGATTACGGTCGCGGGAGAGGATAGGCGCATCGTCGAGCTGACGCTGAGGGCGCGCGATCTCCGGGCGGGCTGCGCCGCTGGCTACCACGACGGAGGGTCTGGAACTTGCGTGGCGATCGGGGTCTGTTCCGCCGGCCACCACAACGACGGAAGGGGCACCTGCGTCGCTCTCGGCTGCGCACCCGGCTATTTGCGTGTGGGGGGGCAGTGCTCGCTGGCATGGAGAAGCGTGTCCTCGGGCGGAAGCCACACCTGTGGCGTGAGGACGGACGGCACTATCGCGTGCTGGGGCGACAACCGTTACGGCCAAACCACGCCGCCCGCCGGGACCTTCGCCTCTGTCAGCGCAGGCAAGCACCACACCTGCGGCGTGAATACCAGGGGCACCGTCTCGTGCTGGGGCAGGAACAACTTCGCTCAATCGAGGCCGCTCGCCGGGACTTTCACCTCCGTCAGCGCCGGCTATTGGCACACCTGCGGGGTGAGGGCCGACGGCACCCTTGCCTGCTGGGGCTACAACAGCTCTGGCCAGGCCACGCCGCCCGCCGGGACATTTGTTTCCGTCAGCGCGGGTGAGCACCACACCTGCGCGGTGAGGAGCGACGCCAGCCTCGCCTGTTGGGGACGCAACCTCGAGAACCAGGCCACGCCGCCCGCCGGAGCATTCGTTTCCGTCAGCGCGGGTCAGTACCACAGCTGCGGAGTACACGGTGAAGGCAGTCTGGTTTGCTGGGGCGTCAACCTAAGCGGCCAAGCCGCGCCATCTGCCGGGACCTTCGTTTCTGTCAGCGCGGGTGAGCACCACACCTGCGGGGTGCGGATCGACGACACCATCGCCTGCTGGGGCAGAAGAAGCGAAGGCCAAGCCATGCCGCCCGCCGGGACGTTCACCTCGATCAGTGTCGGTGGGTATCACAGCTGCGGGGTGAAGCACGACGGCGCCGTGGCCTGCTGGGGCGAAAACAGCCACGGCCAGACCACGCTGCCAAGCGGGAACCTCGTCTCGGTCAGCGCGGGTGGCAGCCACACCTGCGAGGTGGGGAGCGACGGGACCATCGCCTGCTGGGGCCGCAACGTCGAGGGCCAGAGCACGCCACCCGGCGGGAGATTTGTTTCGGTGAGCGCGGGCAAGTACCACACGTGCGCCGTGGATTCGAAGGGCACCATCGCGTGCTGGGGAAAGAATCACTACGGTCAAGCTGCCCGGCCCGCCGGGACATTTGTTTCGGTGAGCGCGGGCTACTGGCACACGTGCGGGGTGAAGAGCGACGGCACCATTGCGTGCTGGGGCTACAACAGCTCCGGCCAGGCCACCCCGCCCGGCGGGACCTTCATCTCTGTCAGCACCGGCGAACACCACACCTGCGGGGTGCGAACCGACGGCAGCGTCGCCTGCTGGGGTCGCAACTTTGAAAACCAGGGCACCCCGCCGGTCGGCACATTTGCCTCTGTCAGCGCGGGCCAGTACCACACCTGCGGGGTGCGGACCGACGGCAGCGGCGTCTGCTGGGGTGTCAATGTGCGCGGCCAGGCCACGCCGCCCGCCGGGATCTTCGCTTCGGTCAGCGCGGGTGAGCACCACACCTGCGGGGTGCGGACTGACGGCAGCGTCGTCTGCTGGGGTGTCAATATGCGTGGCCAAACCACGCCGCCTGCCGGGAGCTTCGCCTCTGTGAGCGCGGGCAAGGGCCACACCTGCGGGGTGAGGACTGACGGGAAGATCGTCTGCTGGGGCGACAACGAGTTCGGCCAAGCCACGCCGCCTTGATACGAAGACCGACGACGCTATTGCCTGCTGGCGCCCGCGCTCTGACATGCGGACGCCCGGCTGGACTGCGGTTCGGGATCAGGCGAGGATCAGGCACGGACTGTGCAGAAGGACGGTCATGAAATGGCGCACCCACTGAAGAACATCATTTTATCGCTGGCGATGGTTGCACTCCCGGTGGCGCCTGTTGCGGCTCGCGCTGATTCCGCGGCCAACGCCCGTGCCGAGGCGAAGAAGCACTT
>Ga0182021_10011259_pt1 | contig 10609 bp, 10 predicted proteins | sample 612E3MmetaG_FD_120493 | JGI IMG/M metagenome (GOLD analysis project Ga0182021, IMG submission 120493) | Permafrost microbial communities from Stordalen Mire, Sweden - 612E3M metaG (Illumina Assembly) | ecosystem: Environmental > Terrestrial > Soil > Wetlands > Permafrost | place: Sweden... | reverse complement strand
CCGAAACGAGCGTTGAGCCGCGCCCGCCATGTCGGTCGCGACGGCCGAAAAGCCCGCGCGATCGGCGCGTTGGGACATGTCCTGGTGCCAGGCACGGGGACATGTCCGAATCGTCCGGAACCGCCTGCTGAGCGGGCGTTTCTATCGAGGCTGTCCTTTGGGACATGTCCCGGTTCCGTTCGCCCGGCGGCCATAAAAAAGCCTCCATGCGGAGGCGATGAACCACGCAACCGGGTCGGTCAGGCGATCAGCGATTCGCGGATTGCCGTGGCTACGGCCTCGGTGCGGGTGTCGGCGTCGAGCTTGGCCATCGCCTTGCGCACGTGCGTGCGCACGGTCTCGGGCGAGATGAAGAGGGCCTTGCCGATCTCCTCGTTGGAGTGGCCGTCGGAGAGCATGCGCAGGACGTCGCGCTCGCGCTGAGTGAGCTGCTTGATCTTGGCGGTGGCGGCCGGGCTGGAGATGACGCCGGCGAGCACCGGGTCTACGTAGGTGCGTCCCTCGGCGACGAGCTGCACGGCACGCACGATCTCGGCCAGCGGCGCCTCCTTGGAGACGAAGCCGCGAGCTCCGGCATCGAGCGCCTCGGTGAGAAGAGCCTGCTCGCTGTAGGCCGTGTAGAGGATCACGAAGGTATCGGGCGTGGTGCGCGAGCAGCGACGCGCGACCTCGATTCCGCTCATCCGCGGCATGCGTAGGTCGAGCAGGGCAACCTTCGGGCGCACGCTCTGGATCGCAGCCAGCGCCTCTTCGCCGTCTCTGGCCCGGCCCACGATCTCGATTCCTCCCAGGGCCAGCACTTCAGAAACCGCCTGTACGACTGCGGGGTGATCGTCCGCTACCAAGCAGGTGATTGCGTCGGTCATTGGTTCTGATGCTATCGCGATTAGAGCGGACATTTGGTCTCGCTCTCTTCATCGTCCAGTTGCTCGAAAAGTTTCGTTGCCAGATGACGACCTCCTGCAGAACCTCCATAATCCGCCTGACGAGACGAAGATAGGTAAGCGAATGGATGCGAGCCAGCCTCCCGAAGAGCAACTGATCCGAAGCGGACGCATGGTCGCCATCGGTCGGCTGACTCCGGCGCTGATCCACGAGCTCAACAATTCCCTACTCGTACTGCTCGGCACAGCCGAGCTGGAGCTGGCGATGCTGCCGCCCGAGAGCAAGGAGCGCGAGCGCATGGAGACTGTCCGCGACGCCGGCAACGAGATCCGCGACGCCGTCTCGCACCTCGCGAACTTCACCCGCTCACCGCTCGAGGGTGAGCAGAGACTGTCGTTGGTCGAGCTAGGACGCTCGGTCGCGGCGCTAACGCGGCGCCTGCGCCTGCAACGCGACGTGGGCTTCGAAGACTCCTACTGCGAGGATGAGCTCAACGTCGCAGGCAACGAAGCGCAGCTGATGCAGGCGCTCCTACATATGCTCACGAACGCATTCCAGGCTTCGGGCGCGGGTACCAAGGTCACACTCGAGCTGAAGCGCGAGGGCGGAAATGCCGTAGCCCTCGTCAGCGATGGTGGCACCGGTGTCGCAGATGCTCAGGCCAAACAGATCTTCGAGCTGTTCGAGACGACGAGACTCGATCAGCAGGGAAGCGGGCTCGGGCTCACGGCCGCACGCGCAATCGCGCGCCGCCACGGCGGCGAGCTGGAGCTGCGACCATCGCCCTCGGGGGCGGTCTTCATCCTCCGCTTGCCGCTCACCGACTGAGATCCGGCTACCGAGAGATCCACATTTCTCCTCGTCCGGGGGATGTGCTCGACGCAGTATCTGGACGATGCTTCATTCGAGGGTTGGGGAGCCGTGCAATGTCACCTGGAAGACCGTCTGACGTAGCCACCGAGCAGGGTTTCGGGACTGGTTTGCGCGCGCAGTTGGCGCGACGCCGGCCGACCGATGAGTCTGCGCGCGCCGAGTTGCCCGGCGAGATCGCAGAGGTGCTTGTGCTGCTCGAGAGCCAGAGCATCGACCCCGCCGCCGTACAAAAGCTGAGAGCCGAGCTCGAGGCCTCGTTCGGGCGCGAGCAGGAGCTGCGTGACGCTCTTTCGGTCGAAGCCGCGGAGCCGGCCGCGAGCGCCGGCCAGGGCGAGAGCGAGCTGCGGGCATTCGAGCTGGCGCTGGAGGAACGGGAGCGGGAGCTGGCCCGAGAGCGCGCCGAGCTGGACGAGGAGCGCGCGACTCTGGGCGGGACCGAGTCGGAGTTGGCGCTCGCCAAGGCTCGAAACGACAAGCTCGAGGAGCAGATAGAGCAGAAGGTCACCCAGCTCAAGGGGGCCGATCTCGACCGCAGGCGCCTGGAGCGCGAGCTACGGGTGCGCGAAGTCGATCTCTCCACGGGCACGGCCGACCGGAAGAGGGAACTGGACGGGCGCGAGCGGGCACTGGCGACGCGCGCCGAGGAATTGGTCGAGCGCGAGGATAGGCTCGACACGCATGGCACCGAGCTGTCAGCCCAGGAGCGGGCGCTGGCGCTCGCGATCGACCAGCTGGCCGAGAAGAGCGAGTCACTGCGCGATCTCGAGCTCTCGCTCGACGCGCGCGGCGAGGAGATCGAAGAACTGCACCAGGCCGTCCAGGCCGATGTCGAACGGCTGGCCGAGGCGACCGGCGGCGATCCCGACAAGGTGCGCGACGTGATCACGCTGATCGACTCACTGGAGGAGCGTGAGAACGCCCTCGAAGAGCGCGAGGGTGCCCTCGACGAGCGCGAGGAGGAGGTCGCAAAGCAGCTTGCCGGCGCGAGGCGCAAGTTGACCGAGGCCGGGCGCCGGAACGCCGAGACCGCGACTCTGGAAACAAGCCTCGGCCGCCGCGAGCGCGAGCTCGACGAGCGCGAGCGAGACATCGAGGGCACCAACAAGCTTGTCGAAGAACGGCTGCGCCGGCTCGAGCGCAAGGAGCGGCGAGTGGGACAGATCGAGGCGAGCTACGAGGAGCGGCTCGCCGACCTCGAACAGCGTGAGCCCGAGGCCGACGCCAAAGAGCGCCGGGCCGCCTCGATCGAAGCGGACTGCGAGCTACGCGAGCAGCGCTTGGAACGGCGCGAGCGCGCGGTCGAAGCAAACGAGAAACGGCTGACCCAGAAGGAACAGGATCTTCAGGGTTGGGTCGGCCAACTGCAGAGCGACCTGACCGAGCGCGAGGGCGATTGGTGGGCCAAACAGCTCGGGCAGGTCGCGGTGAAAGAGGCGTCGTCCAAGAAAGAACCTGGAAGCAGCAGGCTGCGGGTCATCAACTAGTGACCGAGTGGGGGGGAAAAGATGGACGCATGGAATGATGAGGGCAGGGTCTACCTTTTCGACCAGGAGCCCGTACCGATGCTGAGCGCGCTTTACGAAGACGACGCTCCGCCCGAGCGGAACGAGCTCGACGCGAAGACAGTGATGATCGACGCCACATCGATTCTGCTGGAGCGAAGCCGCTTCGAGGCGGCGACTGCTCTGTATGCATGCCAGCTCGGCCTGGAAATCGGCGCAGCTCCCCCCTCCTATGCCGATGTCCCGGTCTGGGTGAACCTGAAGGCTCCGGCAGAGCTCGTCTTCACACTCGAGAACCTCGAGCGCGACGTCGCCTGGTTCGTACGCGAGGCGATCGGCGAGGCACTACCCGACGGCTACGAAGTCTCGGAGTTCGTCGTGCAGGCGTGCATCTCTCCGGCGCCGCGCGGCAACGAGGGACGCGCAGCAGCGTAGGCGTAACGATCAACCCGCTCCGCTAGAGTTTCCGCCGTGAGCGGGCCGCCGCATGAGAGCGAGACCGGCAGCGACGGCTATTCGAGATACCGCCGATGAGCCTCCGGCTCGACGACCACTGGGTCTGGGATTTCTGGTTCGCGCAAGACGGAGCCGACGTCCACCTGTTCTTCCTGCATGCGCCACGGGCTCTCGGCGATCCCGAGCTCCGTCACCGCGCGGCGCGCATCGGGCACGCCGTCTCGCAGGATCTCGTGGAGTGGACGCTCCTCGCTGCTCCGTTCGACGTGGGGCCTGCGGGCAGCCTCGACGATCTCGCGACCTGGACGGGCAGCGTCCTCCAGAACGACGGCGTCTGGCACATGTTCTACACCGGCATCTCTAGCCGAGAGGAAGGCGCCGTCCAGCGCGTCCTCCATGCAACGTCGCCGGACTTGCTCGCGTGGGAGAAAACCGACGATCTCGTCGAAGCGGACTCCCGCTGGTACGAGACCGCGGCTGAGAACGTGGGCGACGTCGCGTGGCGCGATCCGTGGGTGTTCCATGACGAGGAGAGCGGCTCGTTCCAGATGCTGGTCACGGCGCGCGCGAACGCCGGTGCGATCGACGGGCGGGGCGTGATCGGTCACGCGGTCTCGGCTGACTTGAGCCACTGGAACGTCGAGGCACCGCTGTCGGAGCCCGGCGACTTCATCTTTCTCGAGGTGCCGCAGCTGATCCGAATAGGTGGAGTGTGGCGCGTGCTCTTCAGCGTTCCGCCTGATGGGCAGAGCGCCGGGCGGCGCACAGGCCGCGATGCGGACGCGCACGGCGGAACGCACTATCTCGTCGGGCAGGAGAAGCTGGGGCCGTATTCCCTGATCGACGAGCCGTTCTTCGTCGGCGACGCCACGGCAAGCCTGTTCGCCGGGCGCATGCTCGAGCACCGGGGGCGATTGCTCTTCTTCGCCGCCCGCAACTACGACGAGCACGGCCGATACCACGGCGAGCTGACCGACCCGATGCCGGTCACGGTCGCGCCGGACGGATCGCTCGTGGTCGAGCTGTAGCCGCGACGTCCTGTTGGATAATGCACTCCGTGCCGCCGCGTTCGTCCCTCTACTGCGCCGCCTTCGCGATCCTCGCACTCTCGAGCGTGGGCCTGCTCTGGCACGGACCGGCGGACACCGCCGGATCGGCCTCCTCGGTCGCCGCCGAGTACCGGAAAGAGGCTCTTGACCTGAAGCTCGCACCGGGCTGGCACTGGCCAACGACACTTCCGTTTACCAACAACTCCGGCTACGGGAAGGGTGCGGGCACAGCTCGGGCCGATGAGTACTGGTTCTGCACCTGGGCACGTCGGGCGCTTTCCCGCTCGCTCGGGCTTGGGACTCGGCGGCAGGCTCTCGAGCAGCTCCCTAAGTTGCGGGGCACCTACGCCTACGCGCACTACATACCCGACACGCGCTCGAGCATGGACGCGATGATCAACAACGCACTCCGGGGGAATACATCGGAGCTGAACGCAAACTGTTCGTGGCTGGGAAGCGCTCGGTGACCGAAGCCTCCGCTGAAACGACCGCACGAGGCCGGCTATCTGTCTGGCTGTTCGTGGCCGGCATGGCCGGCGCCGGGGCGCTCGTCGGGTTACTCGCCCAAGTCTTGCGTCAGAACACCAAGACCTTCTCGGGAGCCTTCATGGATCTCGGTGCGTCAACCGCCATCTGGCTGACGATCGGCTTCCTGCTCGCACGCTGGATCGCACAGACGCGGCCGCCCCGCGACCGTATCGCCTGGATCAGTGTCGTTTTGGCCGCCTACCTGTTCGCCTGGCTGATCGCCTACCACACGCTGTGGGGAATCCGGGAGCAACTCGATTTCGCGCAGGTCTGGCCGCAGATGCGCTTCTGGATCGCTGCGGTCGCGCCGGTGTGCGTGGCGCTCGGCCTTGTGGCCGTCTTTTCTCTGCGTAAGGACTGGCTCGGAGACGCCTGCCTGATCGTGCCGATCGGCTGGTCTCTACGAGACGCGTACTTCTACGGCCACCAGGGAGTGAGCGAGATCGTCGTCGTCGCCATTCCGACATTGCTCGCCGCACTCATTCCGGCGGCCACGGCGCGCAGGCGACGGTGGCGTCCACTCGTCGTCGCTGCCACATTGCTGTTGAGCGGAGCCGTCTTCTATCTCCTGATGTCGCGCTTCACCCTCGACAGCTCTTCATAGAAACCTCGCGCCGGGGCCGCATCGATGCGCTGAGTTGATAGCGTCGAGGAAGGTGGCCTCTTGGGATTGCTGATTCTGATCTGCGCCGTGGTGCTGCTCGTGCAGATCGAGCGCTCGTTGCGCTGGTCGCGGCTCGATCCCTTGCGAGAGCGATGGCGCCCGCTCGAGCAACGACTCGTTCTCTACGTGCGCTCGGCTCCGTTCACGTATGTCTTCCTCTTCGTCCTGCTGATCACTACCTGGGTCTTCAACACGTCGAGCAGGTCTATCGCCCGCACCCTGCTCCTGGAAAGAAGCACGAACCTCCAGCAGCTGAGCCGCGACCCGATCCGCGTACTCGTCACGAGCGCTTTCTGGCTCTCCAGCAGCCCGGAGCTCCTCGTCTGGCTGATTCTCTTTTCGCTCGTGCTCGCGCCGGTCGAACGTTGGCTCGGCAGCGGCCGCACCGCGTTCGTGTTCGCGTTCGGGCACGCCGGCGCGACCCTGCTCACCGCCGCCGGGCTCTGGCTGGCGATCCGCTACGAAGTCGTCGGAACATACGTCGAGCACACCATCGACGTCGGTGTCAGTTACGGCTTCTTCGCAGTTGCGGCGGTGCTCGCGTTCGGCCTCTCGGGCCGCCTGCGAGTGCTCTACCTCGCGATCCTGGTCGTTTACCTGGGAGTCATGGCAGGCGCGTCCCGAGACTTCACTGATTTCGGGCACCTGGCCGCGTTCGCTATCGGCCTCCTGGTGGCGCCGCTCGTCATCGCAGGGCACAGGCGCACTCGAATCGCGAATGAGTCGCCGGGTCTCGAGACGGCCTAGACTTCGGCGGAGGAGTCGTTCCGGATCTCCTCCATGCTCCGGCCCGAGCGAACGGAGCGATCCTGCTCGGTCACGTCCCCGGTCGCGGCGAAGCGATCGCGCTTCTTGATCAGTAGCCAGGTCTTGTCGCCGGCGCGCTCGAAGCGGATCAGCGCGAACTCTCCCTTCAGCTTCTCGCCCGCGACGACGAAGGTGAACTGTCCGCGTTCCAGCCCTCTCCGGAAAGCCTCCTCGCTCCCTTCGCGGTCGGTCTCGTTGAGCGCGAGGAAGGCGCCCTCGTCCCAGATCATCACTGTGCCACCGCCGAACAGGCCGCCCGGGATCACGCCCTCGAAGTCCCGGTAGCCGAGAGGGTGGTCGTCGACCATCATCGCCAGACGCTTGTCGCCGGGCTCGAGCGACGGCCCCTTCGGGATTGCCCAGCTCTTGAGCACGCCGTCGAGCTCCAAGCGCAGGTCGTAATGCAGCTGCGTGGCCTGGTGCTTGTGGACGACGAAGCGGAGGGGCTCGGTCGCGGGTGTGGGCTCGGATTCCAGCTCTTCGGCTCTTGCGGAGTCAGTGCTCATCTCGGTTCGAATCGTAGGCGTGCGCGAGTTGAATTCCCGATCCGGCCTCACATCATGCGGGCCGGCGGCGCCGAGCCCATTCTTGACTCGATGTAACCGGGGTGCTAAGAACGCCGCAGATGTCCCCCCGCACTCGCCTCGCGCTCGGCTTGCTGCTCGTCGCGTCCGTGGCGATCGGGCCAAACGCGAGTTCTCGCGAAAACAGCGCGCGGGCGGGCTCAATCAAGCAAAACGGCGGCGAGACCGTCGTCGCGGTCGCAGCCGGCGAGGAACACTCCTGCGCCGTACTGAAGAGCGGCTCGATCAAGTGCTGGGGCGACAACTCCTCGGGACAGCTCGGCGACGGTACGACCGAAGAAAGACTGACCCCCGTAGAGGTGAAAGGCATACAGAACGCGATCGCCGTCAGCGCGGGGAGCGGATACACATGCGCGTTGCTCAGTAGTCACCGAATGTCGTGCTGGGGCGCGAACGGGTACGGCGAGCTCGGAGACGGGACTCAAAACGACAGCCCGCTACCGGTAGCGGTCGCCGGCATCGAGAACGTGCGCGCGATGAGCACGGCGTCGACCGGCCCGCGTCCTGGGGCCTTTCCGAGCACCACTTGCGCACTGCTCGGCGACGGCACGATCAGGTGCTGGGGCGCGAGTGACGAGGGAGCGCTCGGCGACCTCTCGCCGGCGAACTATAAGCGCGGCTACAGCTTGAGCCCGGTAACTGTGGCCGGTATCACGAACGCCGTGGCGATCTCCGACACGGACTCGAACGCTCGCTGCGCGGTTCTAAAAACGGGAGAAGTCGCGTGCTGGGGCGGTGCCTCCTACGACGAGTCGAACCCCTCCAGCATCGACGAACTCAAACCCGCCCTGGTTGACGACGTGACCGGGGTTACGGCCGTTGTCGGCGATTGCGCCCTGATCTCCGATGGGACCGTCAGCTGCTGGGACGAGGACAAGCCGGAGACGATCAAGGGAATCTCGAGCGCGACTGCAATAGCGTCGACGGCAGACCAGACCTGCGCACTCGTCTCAGGGGGCAAGGTCGAGTGTTGGGCCGCGTACTCCCATTCCCGGTCCAAAGAGGCTCAAGGTCTAGAAGGCGCCATCTCCCTCGACGGAGATGGCGATGACGATTACGAGGACAGCCACTTCTGCGCAGTCGTCTCGGACGGAGGAGTCGAGTGCTGGGGTTACGACGACTACGGCGAGCTGGGCGACGGTTACGTAGCTACCCGACCGTCTCCCGCCCCGGTCGTCGGCATCGACGATGCCACCTCGATCAGCGCCGGTGCGACTCACGCCTGCGCCGGCCGCGCGGCGACGGCGGCGGGAGACTCCACGTCGTCCGGCTTACTACAGGTCGCGTGCTGGGGCGCCAACCAGTTCGGCCAGCTTGGCGACGGAAAAGCAAAGCACGAATTCTCGACGGTCATCGAGGCCAGCCCGATACCTGTGCTTGCTCGCCAGATGACGAACGCGGCCACTGTCGCGGTCGGGTGGTGGCACGCCTGCGCCCTCGTCGGCAAGCTCGCCGATAACCCGCAGCCGTTCAAAGGCGGTGGCGTTAGATGCTGGGGCGCGGGGAAAAGGGGCCAGCTCGGGCTCGGTCGCTACCTGAATATCGAGGACAAGGGCTGGCGCATCTCACGTTTCCCGCGCTGGGCCAAGGGCCTCACGAGCGCCGTTGCCGTCAGTGCGGGCGGTAACGCGAGTTGCGCGCTGCTCTCCAGCGGCGAGGTCGATTGCTGGGGCGGATGGGTCGCTGCGGCACCGACCGCGATCACGGGAGTTACCGGCGCGACAGCGATCGACATCGCTCAAAACGGCACCTACATGTGCGCGATCGTCGCCGGCGGTCAGGTCGAATGCTGGTACTACGAGCCGCCGGAGACCACGGAGCAGGGAACCGGTAGCGGCGAGCTGGCCTCGCCTCCCTCGACGATCGAGGACATCAGCGGAGCCGTCGCCGTCGATGCAACGAGCGCGTGCGCCGTCGTCGCCGGAGGAAAAGTCGAGTGCTGGTCGCCCCACGGAAAACGCGCGCCGGCTTTCGTCACCGGAATCGAGGACGCAGTCCAGCTGAACGACAACTGCGCCGTGCTCTCCGACGGGGGCGTCTCCTGCTGGGAGAAGGGCTCGTTGAAAGCGCGGCGCCTCGAGAGCATCACCGGCGCGGTCGCGTTCTCCGCGGGCGGTTTCACCGCCGACGAGTGGCTCCCAGGCGAGGGGACTGTCTTTGAGTGTGTGCTCGAGAAAAGCGGTGCGATCGAGTGCTGGGACGACGACATCAACGGCGAGCTGGGGAGCGGTGGGCTGTCTCAGCGCAACCCCCCCGTCCGCGTTATCGGCCTTCCTTGAGGCTGGCGCGGCGGCCGCCTGCCCGGTCACTCGTCGGGCAACGGCTGCGGCTCGAGCGCCGGTAGCGACCGCGGCTTCGCGGCCGGCGAAGCCTCCGCTTCTGTGCTCGTGTCGGAGTGGCCGGGCCACCAGATCATGTGTCCGAGCAGCGCCGCAATACTCGGAATCAGCAGCGCCGCCATTCCGAAGGAGACAATCGCGATCCCTACCGCGATCGTGAAGCCGAGCTGAGTGAGTAGCCCGATGCCGCCGAGCATCAGCGAGGCGAAGGTACCGGCGAGAATGATCCCCGCCGCAATAACCGTCGGCGCGGCGTGCTCGACTGCGAGCTCGGCCGACTTCCGCGAGTCGTTACCCTCACGCGCCTCTTCGCGCAGGCGCGTCGTCATCAGGATGTTGTAGTCGGTACCCATCGCGATGACGAACAGGTAGACCATCAACGGTAGGAAGAAGGTGACGCCGGTTTTACCTTCGGCTCCCTGGAACACACCGACCGACGCACCGAGCGTCGCCGCGAAGCCGAGCACGACCGCGATCAGCAACACGATCGGCGCGATCAAGCTGCGCAACACGATGCCGAGGATCAGCGCGATCATCAGGGCCGCGACCGGGAAGACGACGCCGTAGTCGCGATTGAGTGCCGAACGCACGTCGGCAAAGGCTGAGGTCTGACCGCCGACGAGCACCGTCCCCGCCTTCTCGCTTGCGTGCGCCGCGCGTCGCAGCGGTCCACCTGCCAGGTCGAGCGCGGCGTTGTCGTAGGGGCTCGTCTTCAACTCGACCGAGATGACGGCCGCCTGTCCGTCGCGGCTCGTCTGCGCCGGAGCGACCTTCGCAACGCCCTTGACCGCGCGCAAACGCTTGGCGATCTGTTTCAACCCGGCCTTATCCGTGGCCTTGGCGCCTACAACGTAGACCAGCGTCGGGTTGAGGGCGCCCGCCGGGAACGACTGTTTGAGCGCCGTGAAGCCCTTCGCCGACT
>Ga0182021_10011258_pt1 | contig 10609 bp, 8 predicted proteins | sample 612E3MmetaG_FD_120493 | JGI IMG/M metagenome (GOLD analysis project Ga0182021, IMG submission 120493) | Permafrost microbial communities from Stordalen Mire, Sweden - 612E3M metaG (Illumina Assembly) | ecosystem: Environmental > Terrestrial > Soil > Wetlands > Permafrost | place: Sweden... | reverse complement strand
CGGCGTCTACGCCACCTGCGCCTGCTCGGTGCTCGGCACGACCAAGGTCGACAAGGCCTTCGCCTCGGGCTTCAAGGCCCTCGCGCACTTCCCCGTCGGCATCTACTCGGCCGAGGCCTACGACGCCACCAACAGCATTATCGCTGTCATGAAGGGCATCGCGGGCTACGGCGGCGTAGCGCTGGAGACGCGCCAGAACATCGTCACCGGCCTGCACAAGCTCGTCTTCAAGGGCCTCACCAAGACGGTGTCGTTCCAGGCGAACGGCAACATCTCCGGCCTGGCCATCTTCATCAACCAAGTCCAGCACGGTGCTCTAGTCCAACTCGGGCTCGCTTAGCACCAACCGCTACTAGCGGCCAAGCCGGGCATTCCGCCGCTGCGGGGTGCCCGGCTTGTTCGCGTAACTGGGCCGCGAGGCGCCGACTGAGTAATCTGCTGCCCAAGGTTGAGGGGAGTGATCTGAACGCATGCATTGTCCGGCGTTCATCGCGAACAACAACATCTGGGTGTCGCTCGTCGTTGGCGGTCTCGCCAACGGGTTCCTCTACGCGCTCATCGCCCTCGGCTACACGCTCGTCTACGGGGTGCTCAGGCTGATCAACTTCGCCCACTCCGAAGTCGTCATGGCCGGGGGGTTCGGCGGGCTCTTTGCCATGCGAGCGGTGCTCGGCAACTCGACTCCCGCCGGGAGCGTCGCGATCTGGTTCATGCTCATCGGTATCGTTGCCGGCGCCGTCGCCGGCGGGGCGACCGCCTTCGTCCTCGAGCGGATCGCCTACCGACCCCTGCGCAAGCGGAACGCACCAAGGCTGACCTACCTGATCAGCGCCATCGGGGCGTCCTACTTCCTCTACAACCTCGCGGGCAAGGAATTCGGGCGCTACACCGCCTTCATCCCGACCCCGCAGGTGATCAACGGCCACGCCTTCTCCCTGTGCGGGGTCGGAGTCCAGTCCGACTGGATCCTGACGATGGTCACGGCGGTCGTGCTGCTCGTCGTTCTCGACCTGGTCGTGAACAAGACCAAGCTCGGCAAGGGGATCCGGGCCGTCGCCCAGGACGCAGAGACCGCGAGCCTCATGGGTGTGCACATCGACCGCACGATCGCCCTCACCTTCATCCTCGGCGGCCTGATGGGCGGCGCGGCCGGCTTTCTCTTCGGACTCCAGTTCGGGGTCATCTACACGATGGGCTTCGTGCCCGGTCTGAAGGCCTTCACCGCCGCGGTGCTCGGCGGCATCGGCAACATCCGCGGGGCGATGATCGGCGGTCTTCTTCTCGGGGTGTTCGAGAGCGTCCCTCTGCGCTGGATGTCGGCCGAGTGGCAGGACGTCATCGCCTTCGGAGTGCTCGTGGCGCTCCTCCTCTTCCGCCCTACGGGCATTCTCGGTGAGCGGCTCGGGAGAGAGGCATGAGCGCCACCGGACCGGGTATCGAGGCCCGGCCATTCGAGGGGCCGGCCCATTCGGCTCCGCGGATCCCGCGATCCGCTCGGCTTGCCGGCCTCGGCGCCAGCCCGGCGATGCGGCGGCTCGGCATGTGCGTAGCTGCCGCGCTCGTCGTTGCCGTCGTCACGGGTCCGCCCGGGTCGAACGGCGCGCCCACCTCGGGGTTCACCGGTTCGCTCAAATTCCCCAGGCTCTTCTGGTTCCTCGGTGTCGCTGTCGTGGTCTTCGCCTTCTTCTCGCTCTGGAGCGCGTTCGGCACGACGGCGTCTTCGCGCGCCGCCCGCATCCGCGCCTGGACGCTCGAGATGACGTCGAAGCGTTGGACTCGGTTGGCCCTCTACCTGGCGATCGTCGTGATCGGCTTTATCTGGGTGTCGTGGATAGCGCCTGACGACACCTGGAAGGGGGGCGTCTGCATCCAGGCCGGTCTCGCGTTGGCCGCCATGGATCTCCTCGTTTACCTCTCCGAGTCGTGGAACCTTCGAGTGGCCCGGCTGGGAGGTTACGCCTGCCTCGCGCTCTACGGAGTGCTCGCGTGGATGCACAACGGTGTCGCGGCCTATCGGAACACGGTCGGAGCGGTCCCGCATCAGCACAACATCGGCCTCCTGCTTTTGTGGCTGGCGCTCGGCCTGGCTGTGCTCGAAGGTCTGCTCGTCGCCCTCTCGATCGTCCGCAAGGCTGTCGAGCCTCGTAGGTACCGTAGCCTCACCGGTCTCGCAGGCGCCGTCCTCGTCGCCTACGGATGCCTGATGTGGACGAGGTGGTCGTTCTGGCGGACATCGACTCCGCACTCGGTCGCCCACTGGTTCGCCTCCATCCACCTGCTGCAGCACGACCACTCGGCGGGTCTTGCCGTGATGGGCGTCGGCGCCGCCGTCCTCGTGGCGGCCATCGCCTGGGTCGCGTCGGACCTCCTCAGCGGCTCACAGCCGGAGCACGCCAGGTTCGAATTCACCGGGATCACCAAACAGGCCAAGTTCGCCTACGGGAAGACGGCCATTACGATCGCCGCCCTCCTCATCGCGGTCGAGTGGCCGCTCCATATGGACCCCGGCATCCAGTCCATCCTCACGACGCAGGTCGCGATCTATGTGCTGCTTGCCATGGGCCTCAACGTCGTCGTCGGCTTCGCCGGCCTCCTCGACCTCGGGTATGTGGCGTTCTGGGCCATCGGGGCCTACACGACGGCGTACTTCACCGGGGCGATGCCGATCCAGCCGCCGTTCCTCCTCAATCCGTTCTGGATCATCCCGTTCGCCATCGTGGCCGCGATGCTCACCGGCGTTCTCATCGGGACCCCGACCCTCAGACTGCGGGGTGACTATCTCGCAATCGTCACTCTGGGATTCGGGGAGATAATCGAGATCGTCGCGAACAACCTCAACGGTGTCACGGGCGGTCCGGCGGGCACGCCGGGCTTCATACCGCAGTTCTCGGTGCACATCTTCTCCGTCCACTACGCCTGGACGGGAACTGTCCTGCCTTACTACTACCTGATCCTCGGGGTGGCGGTCATCTTCATGGTCGCGTTCAGCTTCCTCGAGCATTCCCGGGTCGGACGATCCTGGACGGCGATTCGCGAGGACGAGGTTGCCGCCGACTCCATGGGCATCAACGCCTTGAAGTACAAGGTCATGGCGTTCGCCATCGGCGCCTCGACATCAGGGTTCGCGGGAGTTTTCTTCGCCAGCCAGGTTCAGAGCCTCGTGCCCAACGACTTCATCGTCCAGACCTCGATCCTGATCCTCGTCTTTGTCATCTTCGGAGGCATGGGCTCGATCGCGGGTGCCGTCATCGGCGCCTTCTTGATCCAATGGCTGCCCCAGTACCTGCAGGTCCACTCCTTCCAGGACTACCAGTTCCAGGACGAGTTCATCTACCTCGGGGGCCTGCTCATCCTCCTCATGATCTTCCGCCCGCAGGGCATCATCCCGTCGCGCCGGCGCCGGCGCGAGATCCTGCTCACCGAGGAGGGCGTCGGCCACGCCGACGCCCACGCGCCCGGCGGACCCGTGAGTCTCTCCTTCCGACCTCAGACCTCGGACTACGGCAAGCTGTCCCTCGACGAGCCCGGTTACATAGGCCCGGAGACCGAATGACCTACACGACGCCCGCAACCTCGACGGAGTCGACCGACACGCTCTTCCGGGTCGACCACGTCACCCTCCGCTTCGGCGGTGTCACGAGCCTGAGCGACGTGTCGCTCAGCTTGCACCGGGGAGAGCTCTTGTCGGTGATCGGCCCGAACGGGGCCGGGAAGACGTCGCTGTTCAACTGCCTGACCGGTGTGTACAGGCCGCAGGAAGGCTCGATCGTCTTCACGGACAAGAACGGCCACGCCGTGAGCGTGGTCGGCCGCAAGCCCTACCGGGTGAACCGGCTCGGAGTGGCGAGGACCTTCCAGACCTCCCGGATGTTCAACGCCTTGACGACATTCGAGAACGTCAAGATCGGGGTCGAGTCCAAGCAGCACAGTGGGGCGATCGGCGCCATGTTGCGCCTGCCCCGCACGCGGCGCGAGGAACACCAGAGCGACCTCAAGACGCTCGAGCTGTTGCGGTTCGTCGGCCTGACCCACAGGGCGAACGAGCTCTCGAGCACTTTGCCATACGGCGACCGGCGGCGGCTCGAGATCGCCAGGGCCCTCGGGACGAACCCCGAGGTGCTCCTGCTGGACGAGCCTGCCGCGGGAACCAATCCGGCCGAGAAGGTGGAGCTCGCCCAGCTCATTCGCCGGGTCATAAGCGAGCTCGGCGTGACCGTGCTGTTGATAGAGCACGACATGAAGCTCGTCATGTCCGTGGCCGAGCGCATCATCGTGCTCAACTTCGGCCAGGTGATCGCCGAAGGCAGCCCAGCCGAGATCCAGCGGGACCCGGTTGTCATAAACGCCTATCTGGGCGCTCCCGACACCGAAGACGAGACGGCAGGCGGGGGGTCCTGATGGCGCTGCTCGAGGTAACGGGCACAGAGGTCCGATACGGTGCCGTGCCGGCGCTGCACGACTTCACGATCTCGGTCGACGAGGGCGAGATCGTCACGCTGCTCGGCGCCAACGGCGCCGGAAAGACGACGACGCTTCGGATGATCTCGGGACTGCACCACACCTCGCTCGGCACGGTCCGGTTCGACGGCATCGACATCTCCCGCCTGCCGGCGCACAAGATCGTCGAGCTGGGCATCAGCCATGTCCCCGAGGGTCGTCGGATCTTCCCGCAGATGACGGTGCTCGAGAACCTCGAGATCGGCTCGTACCACAAGCCTCACGGCCTGCACGCGAGGATCGATCAGGTGTACGAGCTCTTCCCGATCTTGAAAGAGCGCGCCAAGCAGCAGGGCGGCAACCTTTCGGGCGGCGAGCAGCAGATGCTCGCCATCGGCCGCGCCCTGATGGCAGAGCCCAGGCTTCTTCTCCTTGACGAGCCTTCCATGGGTCTGGCCCCGCTGTTCGTGCAGACGATCTTCGAGATCCTGCGGACCATCCGCGAGCGCGGGGTGACCGTCTTGCTGGTCGAGCAGAATGCTGCCAAGGCGCTGCAACTGGCCGACCGCGGCTACGTCCTCGAGACGGGAAAGATCGTGCTGGCCGACTCGGCGGACGTGCTCTTGCGCGACGACCGGGTGCGGATGGCCTATCTCGGCGAGGACATCGGTCGTGCAGCCTCGGGCTGAGGCGACGGCGTGCTGATCATCGGCACCAAGGTGCACCTCGAGGATCTTGACCGCTCGTACACCTATGCCCGGGACGTATCGGTCACCGCCGTGGCCGTGAGGTCGTTCTCGGGCGGCGTGGGCAGCCTGCTGCCTGGGGGGCCGCGGCCGACCTGGAGCCTGCTCGACGGCGGGCGCATCGTCAGCATCGAGCAGTTCGACCTCACGCCGCTGGTCCGCCTGCCCACCACCGGCGCCCAGAGCCTGGCTGCCGCCTCCGGGGGCAAACTTGTCGTGGGGTTGGAGGGGGCTCACGTGCTCACCGTCTCGCCCGAAGGCGTCGTGACCGACGTTGAGGCCTTCGACGCGGTCGAGGGGAGGGAGGCGTGGACGAACCCGGCGGGACCGGCGCCCGACCTGCGCTCCATTGCCATCTCGGACAGCGACGTCTGGTACGTGAATGTTCACGTCGGGGGCGTGTGGCGCTCCGAGGACCAGGGGCGGACGTGGCACAACGTCGTCCCGCCCGAGTCGGACGTCCACGAGATCGTCTCAGGCACGGGCCGCAACCTTGCCGTCGCGGCGGCGATCGGCTTCGGTTGGAGCACCGACGGCGGCGACACATGGACCTGGAGCACGGGCGGGTTGCACGAGACCTATGCGAGAGCTGTCGCCCTCGACGGAGACACTGCCTTTGTCACCGCATCCACCGGGCCGACCACGACAGACGGTCGGCTTTACCGGTGCCGCATCGGCGAACAATTCGAGCCGTGCTCGGGCGGCTTGCCGGAAACCTTCCCCTTCAACCTCGACACCGGGTCGATCGCGGCGTCCGGCGGCCAGGTCGCCCTCGGGACCCGCAGCGGGCGCGTTTTCCGCTCCAGGGACAGCGGGGCGACCTGGGAGCTGGCGGCCGACGGCTTGCGGCCGGTCACCGTGGTGCGCTTCAGCTCATAGGAGATGAGCGCCGCAACTGGTGCGCTGACTTCAATCCGCGACCTGATGCAGCGTTGCTGAGGTCGCGTAAGCCCTGCCAGACGACGTTTAGCCTTGATGACTAATTGGGTATCTCTAGCTCGTCCCGTACGGGGGGCCGTAGCCTATATGAGGTGGGATTCTTTAGAACATCAAAGACGGATGCCGGGTGACAAGGAACTTCAAACGGCCGACCCTGCGCGCCATGCTGGCTGGCTTTCACCGGAAGGGCGTTGCCGCGGTTGGGACGCGGCATGGCGCTTCGACAAGCTCGGCGGCGCAAAGGCAAGGAGGAGCGACGTGCAGGATTGTCCGATCCCGCAGGGATCGAGGTCGAACGGCGGGAGGCCTGCCGTGGTGATGGAAGGCGGGATCGACCTCGCTGGCGCGCTCACACCTCGCGGCTCGGACGACGATCTGCCGCCGGGTGACAGGAAAGGCCTGGAGGGCCGCGTAGGAAGGGTCTCCCAACAATGATCGAGCCTGTACGAGACCTGGACGGAAGCCAGATCGGCGAGACGATCACGATCTCCTTCCCAGCACAACCTGATTTGATTGTGCTGGCGCGTTTTGCCGCCGCCACCATGGCGGCTCGCGCCGGCTTCGACGTCGAGGAGATAGAGGACCTGCGCCTCGCCGTGGACGAGCTCTATGTTTCGCTGGGCCCGATAACCGAGCACGGCTGCATTCGGATGGAGCTCGACTGCAGCGACGAGACGGTGAGCATAATCGGCTCGTTCGAGCCCGTCTCACCGCGTGGCGGCGTGACGAGGGAGCACCTCGGCGAGGCGAGCTGGAAGCGGGCTGCAGAGTTGTCACAACTGCTGCTCGATTCCCTTGTCGACGAACACGGAGGCGGCACGCAGAACGGGACACCGGTCGCGTGGTTGCGGAAGCGGCGGACAGCGACCCAGTGACGGAGCGCCCGGCCAACGCCGCGCGAGGGAGCCAAGAAGATCGCTTTGCCGAATTCTCGCGCACTCGAGATCCGATCCTCAGAGACAAGCTCATCGAGGCCAATCTCGGCCTCGCCCACCAGCTGGCCCGGCGCTTCGCCAATAGAGGCGAGCCTCATGAGGACCTGGTCCAGGTCGCGTCGCTGGCCCTCGTCAAGGCGGTCGACAGGTTCGATCCCGAACGAGGGGTCACCTTCAGCAGCTTTGCCGTCACGTCGATCGTCGGCGAGCTCAAGCGGCACTTCCGTGACCGGGGCTGGGCCGTTCGGGCTCCACGGCGCATACAAGAGCTGTACCTGGAGCTTGGCCATCACACCGACCGTCTGTCCCAGGAATTGGGTCGGGTCCCGACGGTCGGCGAGCTTGCGGCGGCTTGCGGCGGCACGGAGAACGCTGTGCTGGAGGCGCTCGAGGCAGGGCGCGGCTACAGGACAGCTTCGCTGGACGCTCCCGACAGGGACGAGCAGACGCTCGCGGAGTCACTGGGGTCCGACGACCCGAGTTTCGCGAACCTGGAGGATCGCTCGGTGCTGGGCCTGGCACTCGAACAGCTGTCACCGAGAGATCAGCGGATTCTCAGACTGCGCTTTGTGGACGGACTGACCCAGTCGGAGATAGCCACCCGGCTCGGGGTGAGCCAGATGCAGATCAGCCGGTTGTTGGCGGCAAGCCTGCAAACGCTCCGCGGCACGTTCGAGTCAGGTCTCAGACAGTCCTGATCCGGCGTGGGTCAGCTGTCGTCGACGTCTGGCCCAAACCTCGAAGCTTTTCCCAGGGTCACCACCGATAGAAGCGGTGGTGACCTGCGGTCTCGCCTCGACCGAGGGCAAAGCCGACCAGCCAGACGACGAAGAATATGACAGCCGCGATCCAAAGCAGGTGGATGGCGAAGCCGAGACCGAACATCAACAGTACGACTAGAAGTGCCAGCAACAAGACCATTTCTCTTCCTTCCGGATTCCCCACGGGGCAGGGCCCCACAGGAGGATCCTTCCCCTTTGGTGGAGCTTCAAACCCGACCGCCATCTCGGCGTGCAGGTGTCCGCGGACCTCGAGGCGGAGACGGAGCTGACCGGGCGGTCGTTTGTGCCAGTATGGCTGGAGCCTGCCCCGGGGTTGATCCGTAGCCGTATGACCGCGCTGGGGCGCGAGTACGAAAGGGGCCACGATGCCGAGCTGGATCACGAGCAAGCAGGAGGGTGCGGGCGCACGCGATCAAGGGGCGGCTCCGGGCTTTCGCTCCGGGCACCGCCGGCGTTTTGCTGCCGCAGGCGCCGCCGTGCTGGCTTGTGCTCCTTTCCTTTCGATGTTGGCCCCGACAGCCGCCGGAGCCGGCTCGAGAGCGATATCGATGGTGGCGGTCGCGGCCGCGCCACGGATCCCGCTCGGAGACAAGGCGCTCGGAGCGGTTGCGGCGAGCTCGAAACAGACCGGGATCGTCGTGCTTCGGCCGAGCGACCAGTCGGCGCTGACAAGCTTCATAGCGGCTGTCACAGACAAGAGCTCCTCGCTCTTCCACCAGTACCTCGCTCCGGGGGCCTTCGCCCAGCGTTTCGGCCCATCCCAAATCACGATCTCGGCGGTGAAGGCCCAACTGAGCTCGCAGGGACTGCGCGTGACCAAGGTGTCGCGCGACGGCCTCCTCGTGAGCTTCGCCGGTTCCGCGGCGGCCGTGGAGGCGGCCTTCCGGACCGGGATCGAGCGCTACCGCCTCAGCGACGGGTCGATGGGACAGGCGACGACATCGGCGGTGCGGATGCCGTCGTCGGTCGCCTCCTCGGTTGAGGCCGTGGTGGGCCTCGACACCCTGTTCCACGCGCAGCCCGCTGACATCCGGCCAGGGCCCGCATCGGTGCAGCACGGATTCCGGGCGGCCAAGGCCTCGAGCTTCTCGCACCCTGCAGGTTCGCCGAGCCCTTGCACTGCGGCCGTGAACGACGCTGAGATATCCGGCGGCCTCACGGACGATCAGATCGCGAATGCGTACGGTGCCTTCGGCTTGTACAGAATGGGCGACTTCGGCCGCGGACAGCACATCGCCGTCTACGAGCTGCAGCCGTTCCTTCCGAGTGACATGGAGACCTTCGACTCCTGCTTCTTCGGTGCGGCACAAGCGGCTCGGATGTCCGGAACAGGCGGGAAGCTGGCCGGGAGCCTGCTTTCGATCATTCCGGTAGACGGCGGCGAGCCCCAGCCGGGCATCGGCAGCCAGAACGACGAGGCCACTTTGGACATCCAGGACGTCTCGGCCATCGCCCCCCAGGCCTCTATTGACGTCTACGAAGCTCCCAACACCAACTCCGGTGGTCTCGACGAGTACGCACAGATAGTCAACAACGACACCGACCAGATCGTGACCTCGAGCTGGGCCGCCTGCGAGCAGCTGCAGCAGCTGGGCAACCCCGGGGTCCAGCAGGCCGAAAGCCTCCTGTTCCAGCAGGCGGCCGCACAGGGACAGACCATCTTGTCCGCGGCAGGCGACACGGGCAACGACGAGTGCAACGGGACTCGTTCATTCCTTCCGCCCACCACTCAGAACTTGCTCTCGGTCCTCGATCCGGGCAGCCAGCCCTACGTGCTGTCCGTCGGTGGCTCGACCATCGACAACGCCGCCCAGCCTGCCTTGGAGCACGTCTGGGACGACGGCGCGCAGTGGGGTGCCGGCGGGGGAGGCATCTCGGAGTCCTGGGCGATGCCGAGCTGGCAGCGGCCAGTCGCCTTGACGGCGGGGAACGCCACCGACATCGCCAATGCTGAGGCCTACGAGACGAAGACCGCCAAGCTTTCGGCGCCTAACACCACGCCGACATTCTGCGTGGGCACCTTGAAGCTGCCGCCGGGTTCGGTGTGCCGTGAGACGCCTGACATCTCTGCGCAGGCCGACGAATTCACCGGCTCTGTCACCATCTACGGCAGGTCGCTCGGTTACGGGCCCGCGAACGGGTGGGCCACGATCGGGGGCACCTCGTCGGCGACGCCGATCTGGGCGGGGTTGCTCGCACTTGTCAACGCGTCCCCGGCCTGCTCCGCCGACAAGATCAACGGGATCCGTGACGTAGGTTTCGCGAGCCCGATCCTCTATGGGATCGCGGCCGACCCGACCGCCTACGCCAGGTCTTTCAACGACATCGTCGCGGGCAACAACGACGGCTACGGCCTCGACAACGGCCTCGCCTTCCCGGCGCGTGCCGGCTACGACATGGCGTCGGGCCTCGGTACCCCGCAGCTGACCACGCCGACGGGGGGCAACGCGCTCGCCTTCTACATGTGCGACTACGCCGCCAAGCTCGCTCCGCCGACTGTCAGCGGGCTCAGCCCGACCTCCGGCTCCACGGCCGGCGGTTACACGGTGACGGTGACCGGGTCCGGCTTCGGCACGACGGCGACCCCTGACGTCGCGAGCGTCCAGGTGGGGAGCACACAGGCCAGCGGAGTTGCCGTGGTCAACGACACCACGCTCACCGCCGTCTTCCCGCCTGCGACGGCGATCACGCCGCCAGGCTCCCCCGCACCCCAAGATGGAGCAGGACCGGCAGTTGTCGGCGTGACCTTGAAGAGCGGCGAATCGAGCTT
>Ga0182021_10011257_pt1 | contig 10609 bp, 10 predicted proteins | sample 612E3MmetaG_FD_120493 | JGI IMG/M metagenome (GOLD analysis project Ga0182021, IMG submission 120493) | Permafrost microbial communities from Stordalen Mire, Sweden - 612E3M metaG (Illumina Assembly) | ecosystem: Environmental > Terrestrial > Soil > Wetlands > Permafrost | place: Sweden... | reverse complement strand
TGGCCAAAAGTGGTAGATCACCACCAGCATGACCGCGACGGCCCGCAGTACCTGGATCTCGGGAAGAAACGTACGGCTCGCTCGATTGGCCACGCGCTGCGGCCGATCGACCACAACGGGGAGCAGAGCCGTCACCCGAGGTTCTCCTGTCCTGACTCGTCAAACGAGCACACCGAAGGTGTCAACTTACCTAATGACCCCGGTGACTCCGAAAACGCGCAGCGCTGTCATCGCCTCTCGACCAGCCACGGTGGTGGGTCAGCACCACCTAACACAGCGAGCACCTGACCACGTCGCGGGTCAGGGAGCCGAGTACCCACCAGACAAGCGCCGGACTGCCCGAGGGGTACCGGTGCCCTTCGAGCCCCAAGGCGTCACCCGCGGCGTCGCACGACTCCGGTTCAGCTCCCTGGAGTCCCGGCTTGACCTGTCCGGCCGCGATGGCGCCGTCGCCGCCAGACGCCGAGCTCGAGAATCACCAGGACCATCAGGAGTGCCACGCCCAGGGCCGCCAGAACCAGACCGAGGGTCATACCCGGCGGACGAAATGACAGCGAGAGTCGTGCTGCCTGGGTGCCCGCCGGCACCCTGACCGTGACGAACACGCCCTTGACCGAACCCACGGGCACGGGACGACCGTCAAGGGTGGCCGTATAGCCCGGCCACAACAGGCGTGAGAAGACCACCGGGCCACCACTGGTCGACGAGACGGTCATCGATTCCGCGGTATCGCGACTAGGTGCTACCTGAGTCACCATGACACCGGGAGAGGCCACGACCCGCCCGGGGCGGGCCTGTCGCGCCGTGGTGCGTTCCAGGATCCAGGCGAGCGGGTCTGGGCGGTTTACGAAGGACCAGCCGGGCGGCGCGCCGGCCGCCCGCACATTCGGGAAGCTGTTCTTGGTCAGGACGACCCGATCAAGACCCATCAGGTCGGCGTAGGTCAGGCCGGTGGTCGGATCGACGGCGAAGAGGTACCTCTCCGCATTCCTGCAGGTGCCGCCCTCCCATCTCATGCACAGCAGGGACGAGAACCGCTGGTGACCGACCGCCGTGTAGGAGTTGACGTAGTCCAAGCCGAGGGTGCGGGCATAGTTGCCGATGACCAGGCTGCGCCAGGTCGCCTGTGCCTGCGCCAGCGTGGTGACGGGCGCCCGTTGGCCAAGCTGCAGGGTCACGCCCTGATAGCGTGGGAAGTCTGCCTTCGCGGCGCTGCGACTCACCGGCATATGCCACTGGCTCACCCCGAGGTTGCTGGGGAACTGGCCAACCTCGACCCACACAACGGCCAAGATGCTCACGAGGACGGCCACCGCCGCCAGGGTTTTGCCGAACCGCCTACCTGCCGCGATCACCAGGATAGAGGCGATGAGCAAGGCAAGGCCCCATAGCGCGAAGGAGTCGATCCCCTTCGGGAGCGCCGATGCGGAGCGGAGCACGCTGATGACGACCAGAACCACGGCGATCACGGCCTTGCTACGCCACGCGGACAGCGACACCACCCTGCTGAGCAGGACACCGATGAGTACCAGGACGGTAACCGACAGGAGAGGCAGCATCCGCGCCGGCCAGCGAACCGGCCCGAGCTGACTGGGCCCGGCCGTCACGATGAACATGGCGACCAGGAGCATCAGCGGACCGGATAGCTCACGCACCAGGCGTCGCGCCCGCCCCCAGTCGACAAAGGCCAGCACCGGTAGGACGAACCAGGCGATGTAGCTGACGGGGGCCTTCTGCACCTCGCTGCCGGAGAACCCCTTGATCGCCGGCAGCGCCACCGGGATGGCCGCATTTAGGCTCTCCGACCAGGGTGCCGTGAACAGGTTGGTGTTTGTTGCCGTGCCGACGACCCGCCAGGTCACCGACGACGTGAGAAACCCCGGAAGAAACGTGATCAGGCCGCACAGGGCAGCTGCGGTAGCCACCGCGGCGACCTTTGCAGCCGGGGCCCACGATCTGGATCTCAGTCCCTCACCGACCAGAACGCATGCTGAGATCAGGGCTATGCCGATAGCGCTGTGCACATAGCCGATGCTCAGCGTGAGATAGGTGAAGACGAACACCGGGACCGGCCCGGATTGGCCCCTCGCGTAGCGAATACTGCTCGCCCAGGCGTGGGTCATCCAGGCGAGGCCGAACAATGACGTGACCCAGGTGGCACTGTCGTAGTAGAGCACCCAGCCGCTGAAGGGCATCGCTGCGCCCACGACTGCGGCCCAAACCGGATGCGCCCCGTAGGCCAGGGCGACGCGGTAGACGCCGAGGGCCAACAGAATCGCGAAAGCGCCCTTGACCCCGGCGGCATACAGGTCGAGCCGGTCCACCATGGGGGCCATGTAGTAGATCGCCAGCTGGATCGGGTTCCAGAGGCTGTTCTGCCCCTCCACGGTCCAGTTCCCGGCCATCCAGGAGTCCGGCGTCAGGATGGGCAGGCTGCCCTGGTGAAGCCGGTCCCCGATATACAGCCAGTTAGGGATCGCCCCGCTCTCGCTGTCGTCCTGAAGGAAGAACGTGCGGTTGCGCACGAGGATCAGCAGGTAGCCCACCAGCACGGTCAGGGCTACGACGGTGCCCCAGCTCAGCCGCGCGCGACGAGAGGAAGTGGGGACCATCGTCTCAGGAACAGCCAGCCTTTCGACGCACGAGCGACGCCGACGCACAGCCTGCCGTCGGGCGAGCCGGACACAAAGACTTATGGGCTCTGCTAGCTCGTGGCGTCAAGCCCGCCAGCTGGCTCCTCATCCGGCGGGCAACAGCAGGCATCGATCTTGCCACCCTCGGGGGGACCGCAGGGTTGCCAGATAGCAGAACTGTCACCGAAGGTCTCCTGTCCCACTCGCCAGATGTGCTTACCTGGGCCCAACCTACCTAATGGCTCTGCCGGCTCCGAGAACCCGGGCGGCCGACACCAGGAACCCGACCGGCACCAGAGGCTAGCCACAGCTGAATGACCCATTCCAACGGTCAGGACGGTAGGCGGGGTGAACCGCATGAGTTAGCCGGTGACTCGTTGGTGCCCGTCACCTGGTCATGGCCGACCCCGGTGGCAAGTCAAGAACGCCATGCTCCCGGCCCCTCCAGCCCTCTTCTCGCTCAGTGTCCCTGTGCGGTGAGCACGACCCCGAGCTCACCGCGCAGGATCTGTGTCTCGACCCCCTTGTTCTCCTCCCCAGACCAGGTGACTCGCGTCAGCCCGCCAACGTTGGTGCCGGAGTATGTCCCGAGGACGTCGAGCGGGTCCTGCAGTCCGAGGACGGCAACCAGTGTCATGCTCACCGGCCACGGGCCCGTCCTGCGCGAGTTCGCCAAAGGCGTCACCGGGGACGACATCCGGACTGCCACCGGACCCGGCTGGACCGAGGACCGTCGATGAGCGGAGTCAGGATGGGGTCCGAGCAGTCACACAGAGCTCGGCGTGGGTGAACAGCCTTCCTGCTTTGCGCGGGAAGGGGAATCTGAATGACCGCTCCAGTTCAGGGCCGAGGGTCCCGACCAGTTCAGCGAGGTCCTTGTCCTGGGCGAACCAGAGGGCGTGGGGTCGCAGGCATAGCCGCGTCCCTGAGGACACACCAGAAAGGCCGGCCACCCGGCGCACGAACCGGAGGTATTCGCCGCACAGGTTCAGCGCCTGCTTGCGTCCCATGTGTTCTATCACGCGGCGAGCAACAGACCGTCGATGGTGGCTGGGACCGCCAGCCCACCCTCCAGGAGCTCCTGGACTGTACAGGCGTCGTAGCCCATCGAGCGGGCTAACGCGACCGCCTTGACGTGGTGGTCGACCCCCACCGAACCGGAGGTAAGGACACCGAGGTTGCGCCCGACGCGGCAGCCAACGTCCAGCGTCCGCCCCAAACCTTGGCGGCGCATGTCCAGTGGCACAGAGCCTGAACGTGCAGCAGACGCTTCCACCAGAGGGTTTGTTTACGTCGGAGTCGCTCAGCGTAGTCGGGCGTATCAGTACTCAGAACAAGCCTCCAACTACCCCGAGCTGCAGTCGACGCATCAGGTCCGCGACCGTGGTCGCAACACCCACCGGGAAGGGAGTGAGGGGGTAACGGTCGAGGTCTGTCCAGACCCGTGACCTCAGGCTCAGATCCCTTGCCTGCATCGCCGACACAGGCGACGCTCCCAGCACGATGCGCGGTGAGCTCTTGAAGATCCGGCGCATCTCCCCCATGACGGCACCGATCGTGATGGCCCGCTGGGAGGCCAGGATCTTGGTCACCACCAACGGGTCGGCCCCCGAATGCTCATGACGCAGCCGCGCCATGCCACCGACGATCAGTCGAGCGCAGTCAGGGGCGAAGAGGTAGTCACGCAGCGTGTCGAGCGAGACATAGATCGACAGAGGCTGTCCGGTGAGGTGGCTCCGGCAGATCTGTGAGATGAGGCCCTGCGCCTTGGCGAGGTTCTGGCCGGGGCCGTAGACGTTGGCGATCCGGCCGATGAGCGACGATATGCCAGTGTGGCGACTCCAGTCAGTGACGAGCGTCTCCCCGTCCAGCTTGGCCTGACCATACGCCGCGAGCGGGCGTACTGGGGAGGATTCGTCGTAGGGCGGCGCCCCAACGCCGGCATAGACCCCTCCCGCAGAGGAGGCGAAGAAGAACGCCCCGTTGTCTGCACGGGGGGCAGCCGCAAGGGCGTCAAGTGTCTCTCGCAGTGCATCCAGCTCCAGCTGAAGGGCATTGGCGGAAGAGGCGGTGACCCCAGCCCCTGCACACCAGGCAACCGACCACGGCCGGTCACCGACGAATCGCAGAAACTCCCCCGCCTGCTTGCGCAGCTCCACCGCACCGGCACGGGAGCCAGACCACTGGATGGGCTCGGGCGAACACCAGAGGTGGGTGCCCGAACTGTCGTGGTCCGTCGCCTCGCCCATGACCTTCTCGAGACTTTGACCGATCAAACCGCCCCGTCCAATGACCCAGGTCAGCACGGGCGCGGAATGCACCTCGGTCACCACGGACCGGGCCCGTTCTGTCACTTTCGGCCCAACGGGCCGTCTTTGGGATCCCCGACGATGAGATAGAGCGGCTTACCCATGGCCATGTTGACTGCGACGCCCAAGTACTCCGCGATGACACCGAGCGAGAACAAGACAGCACCGGTGCTCAACAGAACCACGACCATCGTGGAGGTCCAGCCTTGCGGGATCTCACTGGAGGTCAGATGGACCGCAAGCAAATAGATCGCGTAGCCAATTCCTCCGACGGCAAACAGCACGCCGAGCGCGCTGACCATGCGTAGGGCCCGGGTGCCACTGGACAGCACCAGGTGGACGAAATGCGATAGCAGCGCCCGAGCGGAGTAGCCCGACGGCCGGGCTCCCTCTTCGCGTAGTCGCACCGGGCAGGCTGCGGCGGGGCCTGCCACCCAACCAATGGCGACGTCGAGATAAACCCCCGAACCGGCATACGCCGCCACACTTCGCCCGATCTCGCCCAGCACCATCCGGTAGCTCTGGAAGGTGCTGTCGCTCGTGCCTGTCAGAAAAGTGGCAAAAACCCATTTTGCCAGTCGCGAGCTGCCGTTGCGCAGCATGTTGTGGGGCGGTCGATTGACAGGATCGGCGTAGACGAGCTGCGAGCCCTCCTTCAGAGCGACGTCCAGAAAGTCACCTATATCGGCAGGGTCGTGCTGACCATCCTCATCCATGGTCACGATCCAGTCCCCACTGGACGACGCCATCCCAGCCATCGTCGCCGGATGCTGGCCGAAGCTGCGGCTGAGCCAGACCGGACGGATGAAGTCATGCGCTGCGGCCAGCTCACGGATCACCTCGTCGGAGCGGTCAGGACCATGGTCGTTGACCAAGAGCACCTCGATGACCTGGAACTCGTTGCCTGCGGCAGTCCGGGTCGGCAGGGTGAGCGGGGCGATCTCCTGGACCAGCGCCCCGAGCGTGAGCTCACCCTGATAGACGGGGATTACGATCGAGACGCGGTGCGGCCTTCGTCCCTGTACGGCCATCGAGTCAGACACGCTGAAAGCCTAGTCCAAGTTTTGCTGGCGGCTGCCTAGCGCTCATCATGGCCGTGGGCGCATCCGACGCCCCACCCACAGATAAGCCAGCCGACGAGCGTAAGCCATCCCCCGTGCCCTGGCGTCACCGATGAGCACATCCCCTCTGCTCAGCAAGCCGGACGCGTCGTGAGCCAGTCGATGATGGAATCCGATGACCTGCTCAGACTGTTCATGGGCAAGATGCACACTCCATTGCGAGCTGCTGAGCCGAAAGGCGGCCAGCGATGTGTCTATCCCGAGGAAGTCACCGTGCAACAAGACACTGACATAGGTGGCCTCGTCGATCACGTAGGGGTGTGTTCCATCCCATCCGCCCGCGTCTAACAGGGTCCTGCGACGCAGAAGCACGCAGGCCGGCTCACCGAAGATGTTGGACCCGGTCACAACCGTATGCCGTGCCGCCACCCTGCCAGAGACCCGACCGTTGAGCCCGCCGAGGCCACGGCGAGACATCAGCACCGCGCCGCGCGCATCGATGAGGTCCCGCTGGCAAGCCACCAGGACAACCGACGGGTTGGCGTCCATCGCCTCGACCTGCACCCGCAGGCAGTCCGGATAGATGAGGTCGTCCCCACAGACCAGCTTCAGCATCTCACCTCGAGCCGCTGCGGTAACACGCTCCCAGTTGCGAGGCGCGCCACCGCCTGCTTCTGTATGCAGCAGTCTCACCCTCGGATCAGTGCGGTAGCGCTGGAGTCGCTCCCACGTCCCGTCCGCGCTGGAGTGGTCGGCCACGATCAACTCGAAGTCCTTGAAGGTCTGCGCCAGGATCGAGTCCATCGTCGCCTCGATGAAGCGAGCATTGTTGTAGGAGGGCACCACGACGGACACGCGGGCAGTTGGGTCGCCCGTCACCTGTGGAGATCCTCAGGGGAAGCGGCGCGCCTGAACGAGTAGTGTTTGTGCCCCACGTAGCTCATCAGCGAGGTGACGAGCACGATCAGGGCCTGCGCGAGAAGCACTGGTAGATGGGCGATCTCGACCAGAACTGGCAGAAGCACAAAGTTGACACCTAGCGCCGTCAGGTAGACGGTCTCGAATCGCCACAGATCTCTCAGGACGTGACCGCGGACCCGGAAAACCGCCAACCGGTAGAGCACGAAGGCGACAAGCACGCTGACCACGTGGGCACAGACCAGTGCGACCAGATAACGCTGCTTGCCCAGGAGCACCAGAAAGCCGGCAAAGCAGGCAAATCCGACAACGGTGTTGATCCCCCCGACAAGGAGAAAGGCGACACGTTGGTCACGGATGACCCGAAGGAACCAACCGGGCGGCCCGGACATCTCCCCGGGGGGCACCATGTCAAGGTTCATCGGAGCTCCGGAGGTGAAGGTAGAGGAGCCTCAGGCAAGGATGGGGGAGAAGATGTTCCAGCCGGTGGACACGGCACGGCGCGCCAGGAAGCCACCCTTGCCGTTGCCGGGGTACAGCCACACGGTGCCAGTCCAGCCACGAGCGAGAAGGTCGGACTTGCCGTCACCATTGAAGTCCCCAGAACTCATGAGGGTGGAGAACACGTTCCATCCCCGAGCGATAAGTCGGGGCTGCAACCATCCACCTGATCCGTTGCCTGGATAAAGGTACAACAGTCCGGTGGACGTCCTGGCGATGACGTCGCTCTTTCCATCGCCGTTGAAGTCCCCCGGGCTGAACACCGAGGTGAACCTGTTCCAGCCCGTAGCAACGACCTGGCGCGCCAGGAAACCGCCCCTGCCGTTGCCGGGATACAAGACGAGCACGCCATTCGGCTCCCGGGCCATCAGGTCAGGGTGACCATCACCGTTGAAGTCGCCCACCGGGAAGATCAGGTTGTAGATGTACCACCCGACTCCCACCCGGCTCCCTGCACCGAGGCGACCGGGCGCAGTGCCCGGAAACAACCACAGGCTCCCGTCAGGCTTCTGCGCCATCACGTCTGATAACGCACCGGAATCCCAGGTGCCAGCGGTGAAGACCTTCGAGAAACCTCCGAAGCCAGTCCCTAGGACACTGACCGACTTCCAGCCCGAGGCACCGTTACCGGCATACAGGTTCAGGGCCCCGGTGGCCGCGACCCGAACGACAACATCTGCCTTGCCGTCCCCGTTGAAGTCACGAGGGTACGACGGCGCCGGCCGCGAGTTGGTGGGCACGAACCAGTCGGAACGCAAGCCGAAGGCGAAGCCGAACGTCGCCCCGCTGAGCGTCACCGAACCCTTCGTACCGTCGATCGCCACCGTCAGCACCCGCCCGCCCCACTGTCCGTGACCGTCACGGCTGAGGATCCGTAACTGGGTGTAGGTGCCGATCGACGGCCAGCGAGCCCCGATGGCAGCGCTGGTGATGCTGGTTGTCCATGAGTTGGCGCTGTTGGGGATGGCACCGTCATAGGGGTCTGCCTTGGCCGGCAGATAGGGCTGGCTGCCAGCTGAGGTCCAGCCTCCGTTGGCCGCGCCGAACTGCGTGAACGCCGGCCCGCCACCGTATGTCAGCGTCTGACCGGCAGTGGCCGCCACGGCCGCGTCGGAGCTTGCATACTCGGCGGGCACTCCCGAGTACATCTGGCACGAGGTCGTGTCACAGGTGTCCCAGCTCTGGCCCGCAGGCGCATGGGCGCGGTCGTAGCCGGCGTAGCTGCGCGCGGCCACCGCCTGGGCCCTTAGCGCGTTCGCCTGCCAGGACGCGGGCATCTCGGCGGGCACGACCGCGCGCAGGTAGCTCTCCATCGGCAGCACGTCGACCGGCGTGAGACTGGTCGGCGAGGCCCAGTTGGCGTAGATGCTGCCGCGGTAGGTGCGCCGGGTCCCGTTCGCGAGCATCACGTTGACCAGCCCCGCTGAGCTGCTGAAGACCGCCGCAGAGGCCGAGGACGTGTAGGGCTTCCAGCCAGCCGCGCGCAGGGCGTCAATCTGCAGCCTGCCGGTCGACAGCGGCCTCGCCCGGTACTGGCTGACACCGGCAGTCGGAAGGGCACTACCGGCGAGCCGAAGACCAGTGGCGCTGGCGACGTAGAGGGTTCCGGAACCGACCGCATCCAGGCGAACCCGGATGGTCGGGTTGCCTAGGTTCGCCACTGAGGTGCCGGGGTAGTAGAAAGCAACGATCTGCTGCCACGTCAGGCCCTTGGTCGCGGCCCCGTAGGCTCCCCACTGCGACATGCCGTGACCGTGACCAAACCCGTGACCGCTGATCGCGACAGTGCCGGCGAGCGGCCGGGGGTAGGTCTCGACCGCGCGGGCAGAAGCCGCAGACAGCAGTGAGGCAGACGCAACCACCGTGCCGACCACTGCCAGGGACAGCACCCGCAATGAGCGGGAGCCCTTAGTTACGAACATCTACAGCTCTCTTTCGACCACCTAGAGGGGACGGCACAGCGGGCCATCCCCTGCCTTGCCGTGCCGACGGCCTGCGCTGGCACCGGCGGCGCGAGCGGAGAATGCACTGGAGCTCGCACGGGCCTGAGGCAGCGTGGCGTACAAACTTGCCTTCTGGCAGGCAGCCCCATGCACGAGGTGGCGACCGGAACCGCGCTGGGTATCGGTGCCAGCGGCGCAGCGACCGGGCTGGCAACAGAGCCTCCACAGCCCTGCCAGCCACCCGTGCCGGAAGACTGACGCACGTGCGGGAAGGTATCCCTGTGCCGATCCATCATCTTCGTCCCATGCGTTCAGCGGTGCGGCCGCCAGTGGCGGCCTTTGCCGAGTGATCTCCTGTTACCAGGACATCTCGACCGCAGGCGACCGCCCAGCGGTTTCTTCGGGCCTTGCTAGCTTGACCAACCTGCCTCACCCGACCCTCGGGCGACTGTAATCCACGCTCGCAGCCGGTTGTGGGCGCCGCACAGGAATCGCCCACAGTGATCCAAACAGCACACACTTACTAGCCGAACGGACTAGCCGAAGCTCGCGGCGCTCAGCTCTTGCAGGCCCCGACGCGGTAGATGGTGACGCTGTCGCCATAACCAATCGGCGTCAGACCCGGAGTGCCAGACAGGCCGAGCAGCCCCGCGTAGTTGGACTGCCGTGAGTCGGCCGGCCAGAACAGGTCGAAGTCATCGACCACTGCCCCCACCTTGAGGCGCTTGAGCGCGGCACATACCGCAGGATCTGTGGTGAAGGACTTGAAGTCCTGGGAGAGCAGAGCAATGTCCTTGGGTGGGTTGGAGCTGAAGTGCGGGATGACCACCGCATGCCCTGACCAGATGGAGGAGAACTGAGCACCGGTGAAGGGGCTGCCAAGGACCGTGTCCCCGGCCGGGATCTGGTGGGCAAGCTTCTGATAGAGCACCTGCTCGTCAGCAGTGACCATGTGATTGTTGAAGTTCAGGTTGGTGTAGCGATCGTGCAGCACGGTAGCGCCCTGGCCTACGCCCTGGTTGGGATAGACAACGGCAGGGACCGCCATCATGGCCAGGCATGCGATGCCCAGTGCCCGGCGCGACGAAAGGGGGCGACCAAAGACATCAAAGGAGATGCGGCCCACGAAACGGCCCAGCGCATCTGCCCCGCTGGTGATCCCGAGCGCAGCAAGCGGCACTGCCATCATGGGGATCAGCGCGGCGACGCGCTGCGCGTCGTTGTACCAGAACCCGGTCAGCTCG
>Ga0182021_10011255_pt1 | contig 10610 bp, 5 predicted proteins | sample 612E3MmetaG_FD_120493 | JGI IMG/M metagenome (GOLD analysis project Ga0182021, IMG submission 120493) | Permafrost microbial communities from Stordalen Mire, Sweden - 612E3M metaG (Illumina Assembly) | ecosystem: Environmental > Terrestrial > Soil > Wetlands > Permafrost | place: Sweden... | reverse complement strand
TCCGCTACTTAATAGTTCGCTTCCGCCCGATGGGGGAGTCGGAGTCGGCGTTACGGTTGGCGTAGGTGTAGGTGTTGCGGTCGGAGTCGGGGTTATTGTCGGTGTGGGAGTCGGCGTAACCGATCCGCTAAAGACTTCAACACTATTTAAATCCACCAGGAATTGGCCTGAATTCCAGAATCTGGCATGCAAGTCGGTTACTGCCTTCGTTAAATCAAGAATCGTTCCGGAACTTGCAAATTTATGAAAGGCGCTAAGCGGGATCGTTACTGTTTGTAAACCGTCAAATCCGTTTATTCCGAATCCGATCAGATTAACCGTATACCAATCGTTATTCTGAACAAAAACAATTGAAGCTTCATCGTCAGCTTTACCAAAAATGCTTCCATGCAAATTAAATTGAGCCAGTAAATATGTCATTCCGAATAACGAGGTAACGGGAATACTGGTGTTTTTTTCGGCAGAGCCGTTATTTCCCGAAAATGTCCATGGACCGGTAAGCAGTTGCGTTCCGCCTGCAGGCGTAGGGGTTGGTGTAGCCGTCGGAGTGGCGGTAGGTGTCGGGGTCGGTGATAAGGTTGGAGTAGGAGTAATAGTTGCGATTGTATATTCACGCAAAAACCATCCGCCATATCTTGGATCGGCCAAACATGCACTGAGTGTCTGACAAACATTCGGATCATATTTGGCGTAGCTAATAAACGTATTCTCTTTGGCCGTAACATCGGTTCCGAAAATATTTTGCGGTTTTGAATCTATTTCATAGTCATAATATCCGATCAGAATGTGGGAGGTAGAATATACTTGGCTGGCTGCTTGCGTTAAATAGGCAGTCGTGTAATGATCGCTATGATCTACCGCGCTGTTGTAAGAATCGACAAAATTTTGTGTTCTGATAATGTCAGGCTTATAGGTATTCATAAGCTTTAGGAGGGTATTAATTAAATCCTGCTTGGTGTAGCTTGATGAATTGTTGATTGCGGTTATGGTTGGAATATTGCCCTGCCATAATTTTTGTAAGGTTTGATAATTTGTGCTGGCAAATCCCAAGCCGTCGTTATTGCCGTCCGGGAGACGGAGAAAGATAAGAGATCTGTTTGGCGCAGTTGTCAAGGTAAATACAGGTATCGGATGAGCTGTTATTCCCGCGTCCTGCTGGGTCCAAAGATTTAAAGCAGAACTCATTATTGAATAGGAGGCTTTTTCTCCGTTTTCCCTGTTTTGCCAATAGGTAGTACTTAAACCCGCATCTCCCGCAGTCAAGTATACGGTGATAACGCATCTTCCGGCATGAATATCGTTCTGGATATCCGGATTTAAAAACAACATATCGTCGTCCTCGTGTGCGACGAAATTCATCGTAGTACCAACGGGACAGGACGAACTGTTTGCGTAAGCAGAGCCGGGAGACAAAGATAGATATAATGCAAAGACAAAACCAAGTCCGATTTTTTTAATTAAGCCTAGATACAAATTTCTATTCATATCAATTAAATATTTATCCCTTCTTTTGTGGACGGGACAATATTCCACAAATTCCTGCTTCTTCCTTTATCTTGCTTCTGCTTCCTATGGGAAAGCATAAATATAAGAAAAAGCGAAAGAAAAGTAAAAATAGGATCTTTAAGCATATTAACTAGAACAGCCGAGATCTTATTTTTCAGAGGAATTGCATATTCCTCATTAACTTGGTCGCCGAAACGCTTGGCCATTTTATACTTTTCTGCACCGTAGCGGTTAACCTGAATAAAGTAATCTTTGATACTGGCGGGTTTCCGGTAATAAACAACTGCTTCTTCGGTAAAAACAAAAGACAGTCCTTTTTCCTTGGCCAGACAATAAATTAATTGTGCTTCCGAAATCATGTCCGTAGGTAAAACTATGCTTTTTGCAAAACTCCCTGACAGACCCATTACGCAACCGGAAATATGATGGATATTATTGCGGCCGTATTCATTGACTTTGGTTTTAAACCAAATATCCTCCCAGGTGTTCATAAGTTTTTGAATAAAATTTACCGGTTTAAACGGTTGAGGATTTCCTCCCACAATTGCGGCTTTGGTTTTTATATATTCCTCTACCAGCTTTCCCAAAACTCCCGGATTTGCCAAGCCGATATCTCCGTCAAGAATGATCAGAAAATCGCTTTTGTTTTGTTCGTAAATTTCCATCAGCCGTTTTTTCTTTCCCTCCCTATCCCAGTGATTAATTAGATGAATAAGCTTTTGTTTTTCAGCAAGTTCCGAGACGAGTTTATCCGTTCCGTCGGTAGAACCGTCGCAAACCACAATAATTTTTTCTAGTCTGAACGATTTTGCCGTTTGTGCCGGTATTGACTTTAGCAAATGCTGAATGTTTTTAGATTCATTGTAAACGGATATTCCGACCGTTACCGCTATTTTTTTAGTTTTCATAATTATTTGTTAAGTATTTTAAAAACGAACTGTTTCTTGAATAATCCGTTTTCGGACCGAAAGCCAATTGCACAAAAACTTCATAAAGAGATAAGGTCCGAAGCGTCGAAACTTGATTTTTGTTTTTGCAGATATCACTCATTGTCTTGGTTTTCATAAATGCAGAAATAAAATCTGAATTATCAAAGGAAAAAATCAACAGTTGAGCAATTTCAGTCAGGGGATGGGCAAAACAACTAAGTTCAAAATCGATAAGCGTTGTTCTATCGTCGTCTGAAAACATATTATGATTTTCCATGCTTTTATATACCAATTCCAACTTATTGTCCCTTAATAGTCCGGGAATCCCTTTGATAAATATACCTGTTCCCTTAATTGCATCGGAAAATATTTCCGGATGACTGAAAAGAGATTTTATGAGAAGCGGAAAGAATGCCAAGACAATACTAGAATTCTTTCTGACTATGATATTTTCCTTATTAATCTTTGCGCTCAGTTCCCGGAGATAGGAAATTACTTCTTCGTAGATTTTAATTCTTTGGGTCAAGGGTATTTGATTAAGCGTAATTCCTTCTACTTTTTCCGACAAAAGGATTATTTGCTTTTTATTTTTAACAAAACCAAGTAATTTTGGAACGGAAATGTTTTGGTAATTATTTTTACCTAAGTCATTAATTTTAGCTAGAATAAGTCTTTCATTCTCCAAAGATTGGGAACTGAAATCTTCTTTGGTTCCGCTCCACATTTTGGCAACTGCCTCTTTTCCCATATCGTTTCTATAGATTGCAAAAGAAAGCGGTCTTTCCGGTCTTTTAAGAATTTGTCTGTCAAAACTAAAGCCGGCTATATTTTTGGGAAACTTGGGAAAGTCCGGTTTTTGTTTTTTGAAAATAGACAACATACTTAGCAATCCTATTTGTTTAATGGTTAAAATTTGATTATTAATTGTTTTCATAAAACCTCCTGATTAAAAGACAGATAGTTTTTATTTCTTTTTCTTCCATAAAAGGATGAATCGGCAAGGAAAGAATATTCCTACTGTTTTCTTCGGTTATCGGCAAAGAGATTGAATTATACTGCCTATAGCAATTTTGCTTATGAACAGGTAGCGGATAATGAATTAAGGTTTGAATTCCGTTAGCCGTCAGGTATTCCATTAACTTTTCTCTGTCCCTAGTCTTAATTGCAAACAGATGAAAAGCATGATAATTATTCTTCATTGTTTTAGGCAGTTTTATTTGCTTAATATCATAAAGTTCTTTTATGTAAAGACTTGCTATGTTATTCCTTTTTTCAACAAATGAATCAAGATGTTTAAGCTTTACTCCAAGAATTGCCGCCTGCACTTCGTCCAACCTGCTGTTTAAGCCCCGAATTTCATGATGATAACGGTTTATCTGCCCGTAATTACGAAGCATTAAACATTTCTCATACAACTTTTTTGAATCGGTTGTTATGGCGCCACCGTCTCCGTATGCTCCGAGATTCTTGGTAGGATAGAAACTGAAAGCATTAAGATCACCGAAGCTGCCTGCTTTTTGATTATTTTGTTTTGCACCGTGGGCCTGACAGGCATCTTCAATTATTTTCAGATTATATTTTTCGGCTATTTTTGTAATCTTCTCCATGTCCGCTATCTGCCCGAAGAGATGGACAGGTAGAATCACTTTTGTGTTTTTGGTAATTTTTTCTTTAATTTTGGCTGCATCCATTAAATAATATTCATTAACGTCAACAAAAACGGGTTTTGCTCCGGTATTGGAAATTGCCAAAACCGTAGCGACCGCAGTATTGGCCACCGTAATCACTTCATCGCCTTTGCCTACTCCCAAAGCCATTAAGGAAATCTGCAAAGCTTCCAGTCCGTTGGCAACTCCGATACAGTATTTTGTTCCCGTGTACTTGGCGAATTTTTCTTCAAACATTTTTAGCTTTTTTCCCAGGATAAACCAGCCGCTTTCGAAAACCTTGATTACATCTTTATCTATTTCCGGCTTAAGAACCCGATATTCTTTTTTGAAATCGTTCATTAAAATCATTTGTTTACCTCCCGTAAATATTGACTGTAATCTCTGATATAGTCTTCCTCTTTGTAAACATCGGAAGCAACGACCAATAGGACCGTGCCTTCTTTAAAAGCCACCATTTCATGCCACATCATCGTATCCAGGAATACTCCCTGGTTGGGTTTATTTAAAGTAATTGCTTCCTTATCCTTGCCGTTATCAAGAATAATCGTGATACTGCCTCTGATACAGAAAATCACTTGCTTGGTGGTTTTATGGGTATGTCTGCCTCTGACAGCATTTTTTATGACATCGAAAATATAATAAACACGTTTGATGGAAAAGGGAATATGTTTATTTTCTTCCATAAAACACAGATATCCTTCATCCTTAATTTTTGGGACTTGAATTATGTAAGATAATTTTGTTTTAACGATATTATTTTCCATTAATTTTCTCCTTTTCTTTCGCTACGACAATATTCATAAAATCTTCAAATTCCTTGATTACTTTTTCCCAGGTATATTTTCCGGTTATAATTCTGGCGTTTTTTCTCATCGGATTTATAATTTTGGGATTAGTTGCTTTTAACAAAGTTTGCGCATAATCATTAATATCAAAAGGTTTGGCTTTAAGGGAAATCTTTTCACTGAGCCATTCCGACTCCGGAATATCAAATCCGATTAAGGGTAGTCCCCCCGCTAAAGCCTCTAGGGCCCACAGACACATTTCGTCGTGTCTTGACGGAAAAGCCACAAATAAGGCTTCCGACATTAATTTAAATTTTTTCATGCCGTAGGCCGATCCGTACATTTTTACTTTTTCACTAAGTTCCAAATCTATGATCATGTTTTTGATTTTTTCCTCATCCGGTCCGTGACCGGCAATAATTAAGTTGTATTCTGTTTGATTTGCGATCTTCGCGTATGACTGCAAAAGCAAGTCAATTCCTTTTTGGGCTACATCCAGTCTGCTCAAAAATAAAATGTATTTTGGTTTTTCCTGTTTAATTAAGAAATATTCCCGTCCTACTCCTTGAGGAACTATCTTAGTGATAATCTTAGGATTTAACCGTTTGGCTTTGGCATTATCAACCTCTGAATAGGGAAGCATATATCTATAAAATTTCATTCCGAATTTTTCTATTAAGTACAGAGGTAAATGATACTTTTTGGAGAATTCTTTGGCGTTAAACATTGACGGCAAACCGATTACCGGTATTTTGGTAAACAAAGGAGAAAAAAGTGTTGATATCGGTGCGGTGAAACACTCGATAATTACATCCGCATCTTTAATCCCTAAAACCGCAAAAGGCACGGATAAAATGTAAAAAATGTTATTTAAACGGATATTTTTACTCCCAAGACCGATATGTTTATATTCAATTCCGTTTTCAATTCTGTCTTTGTATCCAGGATATCTTGAACAGATAACTTTAATCCTATGTCCGCTTAAAGCTAACCTGCTTCCGACCTCGACAGTTGCTCTGGCCTGGCCTGCCCCAAGTAAAGGATTTTTAATATCGTCAAAGTCCAAAAATACAATTCTCAATTTTTTAACTTTTATATTTTTCATAATTAAAATAAAGACGTTATTCTACTAATAAGATATGCAAAGCTTTTCTTTTCAGCTGTCTGTACTTTACTTTCTTTAACTTTCTGGTCAAGCAGGGAATATAGTTCGGTTGAGCTTCTTTCCCAAGTGAAGGTTCTTGCCCATCTGACTGCTTCTTCCGATAGGTCTTTTCTTAAATTCTCATCTTTGATTAACCGCAAGATGCTTTGCGCAAATTCTTTATCTTCTCCGTAAGGAATCAATAGTCCCGTATTATGATCTTTAATTGAGTCCCTTAATCCGGGCACATCCGAGGCAATTGTGGGAGTACCGCAAGCATTGGCTTCGATAGTCGTCAATCCCCAGCCCTCCATAAATGACGGATTTACAAACATCCAGGCTCTTTGGAAAAGGATAATTTTTTCCTGTTCCGTAACTTTTCCCAAAAACTTAATTTTTCCAACAATGTTTAATTTTTCGGCGAGCCTAATCAATTTTCTTTTTTCTTCTCCTTCACCGGCAATTAAGAATCTTGCATGGGGAACTTGCCTTAGAACTTCCTTTGCCGCTTTGATGAAGACATTCAGACTTTTGTAATATTGCAGTCTGCCTAAATACAAAATTAAAGGATTAGCGCTTTTTTGCTCCGGTTGAAATTTAGATAGATCAACACCGTTGTAGATAATAATCGGATCCGTCTTGGTCAGATTATGATTTAAGATTTCATCCCTTGAAGAAGGGGAGACGGTAATTACCTGAATATTCCTATAGACCATAGGCATAATCTTTGTCTCAAGGAAGGTCGCAAATATTGCAAAAGGTCTGATCAGGCTTTTTCTGAAAACATCCTGATGCACATGGTGGATTAAAAGAAAGATTGGCTTTCTTATATATAAAGGAGTAAAGAAAGGAATTCCGTTTTCACAGTCAATAATTACATCATATTTCCCCTTGAATTTGAAGATGTAGTAAAGAGCTGCCCAGACATAAACCATATAGAATCCGCCTTTCCTGATAATGTTTACTTCGTCTATTTTCTCATTGCTTGGTCTTTTTGTACCGTTGCCGCAGAATACCGTAACGCTGTTTCCTTCTTTTACCCAGCGTTTTGCCAGTTCATGGACATAAACTTCGGCTCCTCCCGCCCATTTATGTTGCGTATCCCGCCAGTTGAAGATCAGAATATTCAAACGTCCATCGGGGAAGATTGTTGTTGGCTTGCTGATTCCGTTTGGTGGGAAAATTAAACCAGAAAAATCCTTTAAGAAATGGGTTGCAATCCAGAGCTTATTTCTTAATAGGTACACCGCCAGTATAATCAGACAATGGATAATGCTGACGAAGAGAACCATCAGCACGAATTGATTGAGATTATTATGGAACAGGAAAAGAAGAATAACTTCCAGGATACTAAGAAGAATACCTGGAATTGTAAAATAATAGTTTTTCTTGGCCTGATAGAAAACAATAATTGGCCTTGTCAGCGTAAAAATACTTATTGCTAACAAGTAAACCGGTAGGTACTGTAAAATACTGTAGGATTTAGCTCCAAAAAGTAAGGGTACGAAATAGTTTCCGAAAACCCCCAAAGCTAGGTAGGGCATAACTGTTAAAACGGCTGTTAAGGCAAAAAGAGAGATAAAAGTTTTTCCGTTACTTTTGTTGGCTCCTTCGTTACGGGCAACTATCGGGATTATAAACGGCAATAAGAGTGAACCCATAAGGTAAACTATTTTACCGACCAAACTTAAAACCCCGTATTGTCCGGCGGCCGTAGGAGATAAGTAATGTTTGGCCAAAACAATATCTATTCCCAAAAAGCAAACTGTAGAAATTCCCGACAAAACCGAGAAAGTGAAAAATGCATTATTGAATCCAGATTCTGACGCCTCCAGGGTTTCGCCTTTAATCCCCGATGACATCCTTAAGGTAACCAAAAACGAAGCCAACATTGAAACCGGAATAGCCAGCAGAACATAACTGCTTAAACCAAATTGTATAAGCAATATTCCGACTGCCAATTTAGCTACTACCTCGGTTACGGAAATTATTCCCAGCTTCCCGAAGGACAAAACTCCCTGTAGATAGCCTGAATAATCCGCCGATAAAAGTCCTATTGTCCAAACCGGCGCGAAGATAACAAAAGGCAAAACCGTATCATAGTGGAAAAATCTCATCAGGAAAGGAATCAAAATTAACCAAAGTAAAGAAAATGTGACTGAGAGAAAAACCACAAAGGACAAAGTATGCTGTAAGTATCCTTTGGCTTTTTTCTTAGTATATTTTCCGTAAAGATATGCTACTTTATGGGAAACCGTAACCGCGAATGCTCCCAGAACTATATATGCAATGGAGATAATACTGGTAAACAGACTGAACTCCCCATATTCCTTAAATGATAATTGCCTTCCAAGGTAAGTATTGAAAACGAACCCCAGAACATTGCTTAAGAATGTAGACATGATGAGCAATGTTCCTCCGAACAGTAATTGTTTTTCTCCAATCAGGCCTGCCAATCTTTTTTTAATTCTCTGTGTAAAGCCCGTCTGCCATGCTAGCGCAGGCGCTGCGGGCAGGGGCAAAATTGCAGGAATTGCTATTTTTACAAATTTCTTTACTTTTTCTTCCTCTTTTTGTAAACCGTGAATAGTTTTCTCCCAATAATGGGGCTTGACGATTAGCTGATATAGGGCAATGACAGCCGATATTGACGCCATCAGCCAGTAGAAAGGAATAAGATAAACGAATTTAATTAAATTCCACTGTCTTCTTTTGGCACAGCCGATCATGTAGTTGTAAACATACATAAAATTTCCGACGACCAAAGATGTGGCGGCGATATAAAAAACAACCGGCGGATAGAATGATTCTATGGTCGGGCCGACAATTGCATAAAACGCGAAGTAAGAGAATGTCATTAGCCATAATAACGGATTAATCAGCATGAAAGTCATCCTGGCTCCGATGATTAACTGGAAAATAAATGCATGAATGCCTTGTTTTTTAATAAACTGAACCGGATGGCGGTTATGGACAAGGTAAGTCTGTAAATAACCTTTGATCCAGCGGGATCTTTGTCTTAGCCAATTGCCAATATTGCTGTTGGCTTCTTCCCAGGTAGTCGAATCGATAATTGCAGTCTTCAGGCCTTTTTTAAAAATCCTGGCGCCCAAATCGCAGTCTTCGGTGACATTAAACGGATCCCAACCTTCCAAACCCCTTAAAGCTTTGGTTTTGAAATGATTACTGGTTCCGCCCAGTGGAATAGTAGTGTTAATTGACTGGAGTCCGGTCAACATGACGTCAAACCACAGTGAATATTCTGCCGTAAACAGCCTGGTTAAAAGATTTTGATGCGGATTGAAATAATTAAGTTTGGCCTGCAGACAAACCACATTTTTCGGAGCTTTCTGAAACCCCAAATAGGCTTTTTTGAGTTGGTTAGGATCGGGCCTGTCTTCCGCATCAAAAATAACCAAGTATTCCCCAATCGCTTTCCCCAGTCCGTAGTTACAGGCCTTGGGTTTGGTTTTAGGAAGCGAATCCGGAACTATGGTTTTATGGATGTAGTCGGGCAAATTTAATGACTCGGCTGTAGCAATAGTTTCTTTATCGTCCTCTTCCAACAGCAAATGTACGTCCAGTTTATCTTTCGGCCAGTCAAGCTTTTCAATTGACTTAAGGAATCCCGGCAAAACTTTGGCTTCATGAAATAAAGGACATAGAATTGAATAGACAGGAAGCGAGTCGTCTTTTAATTTTTTGATCTCGACATCTTTAAACCTTAATTCCGGAGGGAAATACAGACTTTTTAGAATAACAAACAGACTGAATAAGACATCGATGAAATATATCCCGCTTAAAACTCCTACTATTATAATAATAGCCAGGGTGAAATTTAATCTAAGCTCGATTGCCGCAGCTATTATCAGTCCTGCAATAAAAGCTTTCTGCCATAAAGTGAAGGTCGTGAGGGCGGACTGGCTGTGATGAAGCGTAGTATGCGTGATCATTTTCTTCCCTTTGTGCATTACGCCTGCCCCAAGCATTGAGCCCTTCTTAGCGCCGGGAATCATGACGGGATGGATTCGCTTTGTCCGAAGCGCGAGTGCATTCACGCCGATTTCCAAAGTTGTTTTAATAAATTTAACCTTTGAATCTCCGTCTTTTCGTCTGGAGAAGGTAATATTCTGATTCCAGATGATAAAGCCGGCTTGTTTTGCCCGGTGCAGGAATTCCAGATCAAAAGTCCAGCCCGAACTGACCTTGAATCTAATTAGATTCATAACTTCGGCCTTCATTACTTTAAGTCCTGACTGAACATCATGGTTAAGTCCGAATAGTAAGTTTCCGAAGATAAATCTGAAAGTTTTACTTAAGGCTTTTCTGATAATTCCGTCTTCATAGTCTTTTCTGTTGGCTACCACTATGTCGGCTTTATCCAAAGCTTTGATCATCTGAGGAATTGCCTCGGGAGGATACTGCAAATCGGCGTCGATCATGACGATTACCTTGCCCGCTGCTTCTTTAAATCCTTGGAGAAGGGAATAGGCTTTGCCTTTTTTGCCTGCTTTCTTATACAGTTTAATTTTTGCGGTACCGTTACTGATTCTGCCTGCATATTTTGCCAAAGTCT
>Ga0182021_10011254_pt1 | contig 10610 bp, 13 predicted proteins | sample 612E3MmetaG_FD_120493 | JGI IMG/M metagenome (GOLD analysis project Ga0182021, IMG submission 120493) | Permafrost microbial communities from Stordalen Mire, Sweden - 612E3M metaG (Illumina Assembly) | ecosystem: Environmental > Terrestrial > Soil > Wetlands > Permafrost | place: Sweden... | reverse complement strand
CTTTGCAATCGGGGCACCAGGCCGTGCAATACATGACCACGCCTCCGTGGGGGAGAGGAGCCGCTTCCACTTTCTCGGGGCGACCCTGCACACTGGCATCCATCTCGCGGATTTTCTGGCGCAGCACCAGATTGCTGGGCGCTGTATCAATGTCGTGGACGTCGATGTAACGCACGATGCCAGCCTTATCGATCAAGAAAATTGCACGCTCAGCATATCCTTCTTTTCGAAGCACCCCATAGGCTGAGGCTACTTTTCCGTGCGGCCAGAAGTCGCTCAAAATGGGGTAGTGAATTCCGCCCAGGCTGGTGGCCCAGGCTTTTTGACTGGCTGTATTATCTACGCTAATAGCCAGGATTTGTGTATCGAGCGCAACAAATTTTTCCATTTCGGCTTCATAGGCCGGGATTTGACTGGAGCAAACCGGAGTAAAGGTCAGCGGAAAAAATGCCAGGGCCACATTTTTGCCGCGTAAATCGCTCAGCGTAACATTTTTCTCTAAGTGAGCCGGCAGAGTAAAATCGGGTGCGATTGAGTTAATAAGGGTAGACATTCTTAACCTCCAACTGATAAATGACGAACAATCTAAATAAGATAGTTAATATCCAATTATATACTATTTCATCCAGGAAAATAGGTTGGATATAGTAATAAGTGAGAAGTAAAAGAGACAAAATAGTATGATTAATATATGTATTTAGTTATAATTGGGTAATTAAAATTATTTAGCGGGTAATTTATTGGTGAAAAAACCGTTTTACCCAGGGAATGTTTATGCAAAAACAAATATTATTTCAAATTCTTGATCAGATAAGCGATGCCATCTTGGTGATAGATCGGAAGCAAAAAATTGTTTTTGCAAATCAAGCGTCTTTGGAGACTTTGAAATATTTAAATATGGATATTTTGGGCAAGCCGTTGGCCGCAATTTTACCTAAACCAATCGCAGAAACACACACTGCCTATGTTGAAAGGTTTTATCAATCTGATCAAACAGAAATTTACATGGACGATAAATTGAACCTTTTTGATAAAAGAAAAGACGGCTCACTTTTTCCGACGATGACGAAAATTTCCAAGATTAAAGCGGGCGATCAGATTTTCATGGTTGTTATCCTGAATGATCTGATTCAGATGAAACAGAAAAACCAGAGAATGTTAAATCAGATGAGCAGGCTGAATTCCATCCGCAAAGTGGATGAGGCAATTACGCAGGGGAACCGGCTTTCTTCCATATTTGAGGTGGTATTAAATGAAGCGATCGACCAGTTATCCGTGGATGCAGCCTGTATCTTGCAGTTCAATTCAGAAAAACAAAAATTAGTGTTTGCTGCCGAGAAGGGGTTCAAGACCGAAGCTTTACGTTTTACGAATTTGGATCTGGGAGAGGGTCACGCCGGGCAGGCGGCATTATTTCGCCGCTTGATCGCGATTTCTGACCTGCGGACGGAAGATAGAGATTTCTTGAATTCACCGCGGTTTAGGTCTGAGGGATTTGTCACTTACCACGCAGTTCCGTTGATTGTTAAAGACAGAATTTTAGGAGTGTTGGAAGTTTTCCACCGCAAGAAAACGAACCCAGACGCGGATTGGTTTACTTTCCTTGATTCTTTAGCAGACCAAACCGCTATTGCCCTGGATAATTCGCAATTGTTTTTTGAACTTTCACAGGTGAACAAAGAACTGGTTAATTCCTATGATGAGACGATCAAAGGTTGGTCTCGTGCGCTAGATCTGCGCGATCATGAGACCGAAGGCCATACCGAGCGGGTTACGGAAATTACCCTAAAATTGGCCCGCATGGTTGGGGTCCCCGAAAGTGAGATGGTCAATTACCGCCGCGGAGCCATATTACATGATATCGGGAAAATGGGCGTTCCGGATCGAATTTTGCTCAAGCCGGATAAACTCACTGAAGATGAAAAGGTGATCATGCGCCAGCACACAACCTTCGCGTATGATCTGATCTATCCGATCAATTATCTAAGACCCGCTTTGGATATCCCCTATTGCCATCATGAAAAATGGGATGGTTCAGGCTATCCATGCGGGTTGAAGGGGAAAGAGATTCCTCTGCCCGCACGGATATTCGCGATCGTCGACGTCTGGGATGCGCTGCGCTCTGTACGGCCTTATCGGCCCTCCTGGCCAAAAGACCAGGTGTTGGAATACATGCATTCAATCGTGGGAATTCATTTTGATCCTTCTCTTACGCCCTATTTCTTTATGATGATCGAAGAAGACTATATCAACCCGTAATGGTTGAGGTATCGCTCAATGAGTCATCCCTGTAAGGAGGGTAAGCCAGCAGGCGGGAGTTTTCAATTTCCCAAAATTGGGTAGCGAATCGCTGGTTGAAATAGCGGTCGTGCGACACGGCTAAAATGGTGCCCACAAAGGTACTGAGCGCTTTCTCGAATTGCGAACGAGAGGGAATATCCAGATGATTAAGTGGTTCATCCAGCAGTAGAAAGTTACAGCCCTGTGCCACCAGGCAGGCCAGCACCAAACGCGAACGCATGCCGAAAGAGTAATGAGATACCGGTAACAAAGCTTCATCACCGCTGAATAAATACTTATGAAGCAGCGCGCGGGCATTGGTTTCATTTAAAGTGGCTGCATTCTGCAGTACTTCCAGTACGGTCAGTTTTGGATCCAGGTTTTCGCTCTGCTCCTGCGCCAGGTAGCCCGGACGAATACTGGCGCCGATCTGAAAGCGGCCGCGCAAGAGGGGGAGCTGCCCGGCCAGGATGCGCAGCAGGGTGGTCTTACCGCAGCCGTTGGGCCCGACCAGACCGAGTTTTTCTCCTTCGTTCAGGTTAAAAGAAACATCTATTAATACCGGCTCAATGCCGAAAGATTTGCAAATATTGTGTACAGAAAGCATAGTCCAACCTCTTAAAAAATTAAAACCGAGGGCAAGGGCCCTCGGCGCAATGAATTCATCCGAAATGGTCTACCCGACAAAAATTGGAAATTAGAGGTTGAAAAATCTCACAGAATGCTCCTCACAAGTTGGACTTAAATTATAACATGGACAAAAATCAAAGTGCCGCGTTGTACAAGAACATTGAAAAACGAGGCTACGAGAAAAAATGCTACATTCTGCCGTGATATAAGCTGCTTTTCGATAAAAAAAGCGCACTAAATATCCTTGAAATTCTCAATTTCTAACCTCCCCTCACATGCGGCGCAAGAAGGAAATAACGTGATGTCCGATGGAGGAAAAGGCCAGAGGAAGACTCCTGTATAATAAATTTAGGTAATTATCCCTTGAAAACAAGTAAATAATGTTGCATACAAAATGTCATAAGGAGCTTACGAAATGACAACTAAATCGCCTATGACTAAATTCACTCTCAAAAACTTAAATCAGATGTTTCCTGATGATGTTAGTTGTTTGGAGTATATTCGTTTCAAGAAATTTCCAGAACGAATTGACTGCCCTGAATGCAAGAAAAACGCTCTCTTTCACAAAGTCACAAACAGAAAAACTTATGCGTGTGATTATTGTGGGTATCAAATATCGCCAACTGCTGACACCATTTTTCATAAATCGCCAACACCATTGACAACATGGTTCTATGTGATCTACCTCATGGCACAAACTCGTGGTGGAATTTCTGCAAAGCAAATTCAACGCGAGACTGGTGTAACCTATAAATGTGCTTGGAGAATGTGTAAAGAAATTAGGTCGATGCTCTTTGAAGATAATAATGACAAACTTGATGGGCAAGTTGAACTTGAGAGTCGTATTTTGGTGGCAAGAAAACCGGTAGTCGTGGTCGTGGAGCCGATGGAAAAACGGCTGTCTTTGGAATGATTCAGCGTGGTAACAGACTTGAAACACGAATTGTTGCCAATGTCAAAGCAAACACTCTGATGCCAATTGTGGCTGATAATGTTGCTAAAACCGCTGAAGTCTACACCGACGAGTTTAGAGTATATAAAGCTTTGCCGACAATGGGATATAGTCACCAAACGGTTTCTCACGCTGAAAAAATCTATGTTGTTGGAAATGCTCATACAAACACTCTCGAAGGCTTCTGGTCACTCTGTAAAAATGGTATTCGTGGTGTGTATCACGCGGTAAGTGCAACTTATTTGCAACACTATCTTAATGAATATTCTTTTCGCTATAACCACCGTAACAATGTTATGCCGATGTTTTTATCTTTCTTGAAGCGGGCCGTGGTTTTTGAACGGGCTGGATAGCTTTTTCTAAAGCAAGCAAAAAGTCATTTTTGGTAAAGGCAGCTTCTTCTATTTTAGAAGGAGTTGTCTTTTTAACAGGGGGTTTTTGATTTATTCTTTTTTCGACCATTATTTTTTGTTCCTTTCTCATTATATGGCAATAATGAACCGTCGCTTTTTACTTCTACAATATAATCTCCAATTAATTTATTTTTATAAATATCTTTTCTAATCATCTTATTTCCCTTTCTCTCCTTTGCGATATATAATGAAAATATCGCAAAGGAGGATATTATGACTGTTTTTCTTATAACTTATGATCTAAATAAACCTGGGCAAGATTATGACAAGATTTTGAAAGTCATAAAAAGTTATGATTTCACTATGTTGTGCGAATCTTCTTATCTTGTTGAAACAGACGATGTGGGAACATTGACAAAGGATATATACACATCATTTGATAAAAGCACTGATGCTTATATTTTTCCGATAGAAAATCCGATTTATTTTGATTTTGGCTCTAAGAAGTGTAGTGATTGGCTAGAAAATCATCTTCCGAAACCTCAACCCCGTTGACGCGTAAATGATGTCCGCCCAAGCTCTCGTCTAGCGCATCAAATAAGAATTTAAAAAACGCTTCTTCATCTTTTGTCTGGGATTTTACTGTCCAGGTTCCTTGATTGTTTGTATCAAGTTTCATTTTGTTTTCTCCTTTCTATAAAAATATGGGGGATTATGCATCAAGCAAATAATCACCTTATTTTTATGTATTTTTTGTCTTACTTGATATGAAGGGATACTTGCCTAAATTTATGGAGGTAGGAGTAATTCGTTGATGCCCTTACCCTCTTGGTTTGCCCAAGTAAATGAGGCAGCTCTGAGTTTGAATTCATCCAGCGAGGATCTGAGTGAAAAAGTTACCGCAGATATTCTCCGGCGGGTCGGGCAAAACCAAATTCGATCCAAAGGACAAGGCACCCTGTTGGCAATTCAACGCCAAATCGTTCTCAACATCATCGCAGCCGTGGTGATGTGGGTAACACTCTGCCTTCGTGCTTACTAAGCAATTGCAGAATCGTTGGGCGTATACGCCCTGCCTTCTACTTATTTTTTTGATCATTTTTTGGATTGTAATGGCGTATTTTCTTTCAATTCAATTTTTTAAGTGATGGTTTTATTGGAAGTAGGATGATCGATGCTCAAGAACCTGTTTGGATCAACGCTGAAAAAAAAGATCTGGCAAAATATTGGTACTCTGGTCGTATTTGGGGTCGCTGTATATTTAATTCTGCCGCAAATAGCTACCCTCACGAATTCCTGGCAGGTGCTCTTGAAAATGTTCCTATGGGCTGTGGGCCTGGCATTCCTGGCGCAAGTGTTGAGTTATCTGGGCAGCGGTTACCTGCTGCAAAAGACACTGGCTATCACCCATCAAGTTGTCTCACTCTCCAGAAGTACACTCATGGTGTTGGGGGCTGCCAGTATAGCCCTCGTTGCCGGGGGTTCCGTTGGCAGTTCCGCGGCAATTTTTCGCTGGACCAGCGGAGAAAAAGGAAGTGTGGGAGGATCAACCCTGGCCAGTTTATTGCCCTCCCTGTTCAATACCATGATGTTGGTGATCGTTTCTATTTTCGGTTTGGTTCACCTGATTATGGTGCATAGCTTGACCCAGATCCAATTGATCGGCTTCAGCATTATTCTTGTATTTATGGCATTAGTTTTTGGTGCTTCGATTTTGGCAAGTCATTACCGCCAATACGCGTCTTCTACAGCGCTTTGGGCTGCTGGCCATTTGGCGTTGCTCCGCCACAAACCCTTTGATCCCGCTTCCACGCAAAAAGAAATGGATAACCTCTTTATGGCATGGGATGAATTGTGGAGGGGGGAATGGCAACTTTTGACGCTGGGAGCATTCGTGAATGTTCTCTTCGACATGCTGACGCTTTACTTCCTTTTCATAGCCTCCGGGAATAATATCAGTTTCGGCGTGCTGTTGGCTGGATATGCATTGCCGCTGCTGTTGGGTAAAATCGCTTTTATCCTGCCTGGCGGGGTGGGGGTGGTGGAGACCAGCATGGCGGCTCTTTATAATGCATTGGGTATTCCCAATGCGACAACTGTTGTGGTTGTGTTGGGTTATCGCCTGATCTCTTTTTGGATTCCCAGTCTGATCGGATTTCCTACCGCGGCTTACCTGCAAAGATCTCATAACAGACCTGAAGTAATATCGACAGCCAAATGAATTTCAGAAAGATTGCTGATTCATTGTCTTGAGATCGAATGAAATTCAACTGCGCCCATCCACAATCATCAGGAGAGGCGCAGCTTTTCTTTTGTTCAATAATACGAGAATCGATGGATCAACTGTTATGAATGGATGACCCTTCCAGGATCATATCCATTTCTGGTTGAGTGCTTTGGGATTCAGATACTTTTTTGTAGAGTACAATGGCCAAAGCCAGACCTGCGGCCATGATGAACTGGTCAATTACTTGGATAGGGTTGTTAAAACTTTCTCCAATGATGAACTGGAAAACCAGTAAAGCGGCTATTGAGATCACCCCGGCACGTCCTTGCCTTTTGCCGGTTGCCGAACGCACGATCCATATTGGAGCAGCCAGGGCTACCACAAAACGGTAGACCAATATGCCCCAATCTTCACTGGAGGTAATGGTTGGCAGGAGGAACCCTATGAGCAGCAGCAGAGTTAACTTGCCATGCCTTTTGGCCAGGAAAGTCCCCAGCAATATTAGAACCAGATAACCACCATAACAATAAAATCCAAAATAAGCAATTACCAGAATTGTATGCAGAAAATTATGGGTTGAATCCATCTGAAAACCATAACCCGCCCCAAAATCGAGGATGACCAACAGCCCATAAACACCCAGCAATACCCAGGCAAACTTTGGGATACTTGAACGTTTTTTCAAGAACCACAACAAACCAATAGTGCAAAGTAAAAATGTGATGGCTAAGGCTTTATTCATAAAAGAAGGTAACAAACCATTGGTATGCTCAATCAGCCAGACGATGATGGGTTGTTGATTAAAATTCACACTCAGCACTTCAAAGTGGAACCAAAAAGAATTCAGGAAGGTGCAAAATAATAGTCCCAGCGGTACAAGTCCCCACACGGGGAATTTCCGTTTCCAGATCCAGATGACCAAAACGGGAAGCATCAAAACGTAAGCAGCCCGGCGGCTCATCCAGGAATACCAATCTTCATTTTGGTTCACCAGCATCGCTACCTGACTCACAAAAAAGAACAGACCCGGAACCAACACCAGCAGCACACCTTTCCAGGGTAATGGAGAGTTGGGGGCTGCTTCAATCAAGCCCACTGTGCTTTGCGGATCAGAAATATGCTCTTTGACCACATTAACGATCAGGTCGCCCAGAGTCCGCAGCCATAAGGGCAGCAGTTTAAATCCTTTACCATCCTCGAAGCAAGCTTTACATTCGTCTGTAAAAACTTGAAGCATATCCGTCCCATATTCGTTCCGGTGGGCTTTGGGGTACAGGTTAAGTAATCTTGCATAAATATGTCTTGAAATTCTTACCCAAATATTATTTTTCATAACCCACCTTCACTCTTTAACGCAATGACGAGCACGTGTTTTTGGCGGGCTACCTGCACCAGATCAGCCAGGCGTTGGCTTTCAGACTTGATCACGTTCTGGCCCATTCCGGTCAGGCGATAATAGCGCCTGCGTTCGTCGTCCATTTTCGGATCGGGGCGGTCGCCGCTTTCTTCGATCAGGCCGGCAGTCTGCATCCGTTTGAGCGATCCATATAGCGTTCCGGGTCCCATCTTAATATGCCCGCTGGTTTGGGCTTCCACGTCTTTCATAATGGCATAACCGTGTTTTTCCCCATCTACCAGTGCCAGCAGAATGTGAAAAACGGCTGCGGTCAGGGGTTGATAAGCATTTGAATTTTTTGTCATGAGTATCCTCCTTGTAATATTATATCCGTAATAGATATATCCATAACGGATATAATAACGTTAAATTATAGAAAAGTCAATAAGCAATTTTGGCGGATAAAAAACTGCGATATATTCAAGATGTGGAAGTTCAAAATGATTCTTTTTTTTATGCATCAATGGATGAAGGTTTGCCTGAAGCAACTGTCTTTATATTGGAGCCGTATTCCAGTATTATAATGATTCCTTAAAAAGGAAGGTTGGTTCATGAAAGTCTCCCTTTATCAACGGATCAGAAATTTCGCTCAAAACCACACCTTTGTTTTTCCCCTCATTCTGCTCGTAGAGACATTTATCTGTTACGGCACGATGGGGCTCTTTTGCGGTTTCTACTGGGATGATTGGCCGCCGGTAATGCTCTCTAATATCGCCAAGACCAGCATCTTTTGGACGACCTTTACAGACCGTCCGTTTTCGGCCTGGACCTTCACGCTGATGTTCCCGCTGCTGCACAATTCAGCAGTGGCATGGCAAACTGCTACCATTCTCATTCGCTGGCTGGGGGTGTACCTGTTTTACCTGGTGCTGGTCAATTTGTTTCCCAAACAGCGTGCGCTGTTTCAATGGGCCTCGCTGCTCGCCATCGTTTTACCCGTCTTTCAATATCAATACATTTCGGTGGCTTTCAGCCAGCATCTATTGACTTATGCCATTTTCGCCGCCTCACTTTATTTGTTGGTGCTGAGTATTAAACATCCCAGCTATTTCTGGTTGTTCTACCCGCTGTCTCTGCTGCTGGCGGCCGCGCATATTTTCATGATGGAATATTTTGTGGGGCTGGAGGTCTTGCGTCCGTTTATCCTTTTGCTGAGCCTCAAGTTATTTGGCAGCAAAGAAATTAAACTCTGGCGCAGGGCAATTCTTATCTATTTGCCATATTTGATCATCTTGCTGGGATATTTATATTGGCGCTTCAAGATTTTCCCGGAAATGTATCAGGTCACTGCAGGCTTTAGCAATAATCCCTTTTTACTGCGTCATTTGCTCTCCGCCCCGCTCAACACTCTGGAGGATCTGATCAACACGGTCGTGCAGGATGTTCGCTTCAGTTTTCTGTCGTCGTGGCTTGATCGTTTGTGGCCGGTCGATTTCCAGATCGAAAGCAAGATGATGTGGTTTTCGCTGCTGGTGGGAGCCTTGGGCAGCGGATTGTTTTTACTGTTCTTTGGTGAAAAATCAGAGAGTGAAACCCGGCTCACGAAAAATGAATTCTGGCAAAATATTGGCCTTGGCACAGTCATTTTTCTCTTCGGAGTTGCCCCGGTATGGGTCACCCTGCGCCAGATCTCAGTCGGCAAATATTCAGAGCGATTCGCTCTGGCGGCGATTCCGGGAATTGCTCTCATTTTTGCGGCTGTGATTTGGAAGGTAGTGAGATCAGCGCCAAAGAGAGGGATCCTTCTTTCGATCCTGGTGCTCCTTTCTATAAGTTATCAGATCCAGATGGGCAGCGATATGAAGAAAGATTTTGATTCCCAGCAAAATTTTTACTCCCAGCTCAAATGGCGTGCTCCTGAGTTGAAGCCGGGCACGGCCATCTATTCTCCGGGCATCTTCAGCTTCTATGAAGCAGATTACTCATTCAGCATGGGCATTAATTTGCTCTACAATGGCGAATCAGAACATACCTTGAATTACTGGTTATTTACCCCGCGCGATTATTCGATCTCCGATCTACTCAATGATTCGGGGCTGGCGCTGCACGGATTGGTCAGGGGACCGGAATTCACCGGCAAGGCTGCGGATATGTTGGCGGTCTATCAGTCAGGCTCAAGCTGTCTGCTGGTGTTAGACCCGATCTATTCCCAATTGGGGGTTAAAGAAGCCGGTATTTCAAATTTTGGGAATTTGACCAATTTCGGACAAATTATTGATACCGGGTCAGCCCAGACGAGTTTCCCGCAGGCGTTCGGCAAAATATCCACCAATAACTGGTGTTACTACTTTGAGAAGGCTGATCTGGCCCGGCAGCAAAAGGATTGGGGCAAAGTGATCGATCTGTACGCCCAGGCCAAAACAGCAGGCTTTACTCCCGGTCATTCCATTGAGTACATTCCGCTCATCAACGCTCTGGCCGAGCAGGGGCAGATACAGCAGGCATTGGATGTGACCAACCAGGCCATAAAACTTTCTGATACGGTTACTCTGGCCGCGTGCAGCCTCTGGCAAAACCTGATCACCGAAAACAAAGACATCACCGCAGGCGAGGTTTCCTCCGCTCTGGGGGAGAAGACTTGTTCGCGGTAACAGTTGTCTTCAGTCCTTCTAGCTGATACTGATCGATATTTTTAATGGAGGAACGCTTCACCTGAGTTTATCATTTTAGTGTCCTGGAGTAAGGCATTTTAGCAAGGTTTTCACCTTTTCTGGGATCTCTGGTTCGGCTAGTATTTCTCTTTCATTGATGGTCACAATGCCAGAGCGAATT
>Ga0182021_10011252_pt1 | contig 10610 bp, 13 predicted proteins | sample 612E3MmetaG_FD_120493 | JGI IMG/M metagenome (GOLD analysis project Ga0182021, IMG submission 120493) | Permafrost microbial communities from Stordalen Mire, Sweden - 612E3M metaG (Illumina Assembly) | ecosystem: Environmental > Terrestrial > Soil > Wetlands > Permafrost | place: Sweden... | reverse complement strand
TCCCTGCCTGGCTCTTTGGCGCTTTTGCTCTCGGTGAACGTGCCGACGATGGCCATGCCATTTCCGGCGGCGATTGCCCTTAATTCTGAAATCTGCGCGTCAATCGAAAGCATCTGGCGATCCTCGTCCTCGCTCGATTTACGGCAATACATGAAGTATTTAAGCATGGACACATTATATCAAATGACATAAACAATTGCGAGCACAAAATGAAGAAGAACACACAATTTATTCTTACCGGCCAGATGGTGCATGATATGTGCGCAGAATCGCCAGAAAAGCGCCTGTTACACCGGCTTCACTGCGTCACCCTTGTTGTTAATGGGTTTTCCGCCAGTGAAGTCGGGCGAATCTTTCATGATTCTCCCCGCGCCGTCGCCTATTGGGTGACGCGCTTCAAAAAGAAGGGGGTTGACGGGCTTTGGGATGAATCGCGACCGGGCCGCCCGTCAAAGCTCAATCCATCTCAAATGAAAAGGTTGCAAACATTTGTGAAACAATCTCATGCGAGATCGCGGCCTGTGAAGGCGCAAACACTTTCAGAATATATTTCAAAACAATTCGGCATTAGCCTTACCTTTCGCCAGTGCTGGCGGATTTTGAGACGATTAAAGACATGAGCTTGTATCGTCTCAATTCGTAAAATATTCGGCTCGACTGTGCGCGAGCACCGAAATGAAAATGATTTATTTCCGACTCTTGCGCGCTCAAACCTTAACCGTTTCTTTCAAAAAACCCTTTGATTGCTTGGCTGAAACTACTCTCGCCATTCGTAACACGTCAGACTTTTCTGAACAATGTTCGAGATGGTGGTGTCTTTTACAGAAAGTCCGAACCTTCTTTGATGAAAATCCCGACGTTTGACCCCTCCACATACCCCTCCACACTACTGGAGGGGTGCTGATTTCAATCCGTTCTTTGTTCATAATGGTATTTGGCGTTTTCCGCGTCTCCTTCCACCCCCGACTTCGGTCGGTTTTTCCGCTCACGCGGCTGACGGGCTGCGCGTGGCCTATCGGCCATGCTCGCCCAAAACCTCCCTCGTCGCTGACGCGACAAACTGGTTCACACACGGACGGTTTGGATTTTTTTGTGAAAAATCTTTTTTTCGCTCATCTGTGATGAGCGTTTTGCGTGATGCGTTTTCCATCTCTCGCGATCACCGCAATGCAATGAGGACGTTCGCGAGTGATGGACACAATAAAAGCTGCAAGACTGGTGAAGGATTGAAGCCGTAGATGAAAGCATTCACGAGTTGAGCGGAGAAAAAAGTAATCCACAGTTTTCAAAATGCATTTATCGGATGATATAATGTGTCTTCACTGAACGAGTCCTTCGATTCGTTTTCAGTCGAACCTCTATTACCTTGGTGGCTCGTAATCAATCGCATGTCGCCAAACAACGATGTTCTCGCTAAATACAGGTCTAGCGAGAACATCTTTATGGAGTAGAGGTTCGATTGAATATGACAAATCACGTTGTATTAGGGAAGCGCGAACATTGGGGGCAGCAATTGCCCTTCGCTCTTTCTCACCACGACCGCAGACATCACCTTTACACCATCGGCAAAAGCGGAGCGGGTAAAACGACCCTGCTCCGCAGTTTGATTCTCCAAGATATTGAGGCCGGGCGCGGTGTCGGCGTCATTGATCCGCACGGCGATTTGGCGAATGACCTTCTGGACCACATTCCGCACCACCGCATTGAGGACGTGGCATATTTCAATCCCGCCGACATGGAATATCCAGTCGGTCTCAATTTGCTTGGAAATACCCCGCCCGATGAACGGCACTTGGTCGCCTCCGGCATCGTGAGCGCGTTCAAAGCCATTTGGCCAGACTTTTGGGGACCGCGCTTGGAATACATCCTGTATGCCGCCGTCGCCGCCCTCCTGGACTGCGACAACGTGAGCTTGCTCGGCGTCCAGCGGATGCTTTCTGATGGCCGGTATCGGGCGTGGGTGGTAAAGCAGATCAAAGACCCGATGGTGCGGTCGTTTTGGGTGGACGAATTTGAGAAGTATGACAAAAAATTCCTGCATGAAGCAATTGCCCCGATCCAAAACAAGGTGGGGAAATTGCTCATGTCGCCGCACGTGAGAAATATCCTGGGACAGGTGCGGAGCCGGATTGACGCCCGCTTCATGATGGACAACGGCCGCATTTTCATCGCGGACGTGTCCAAAGGGAAATTGGGGGCGGACAAATCAAATCTCGTGGGCGCGTTGCTCGTGACGCAATTCCAGCTTGCTGCCATGTCGCGGGCGGACGTGCCGGAAGCGGAGCGCCGGGACTTTTTTCTTTATGTGGATGAATTTCAGTCGTTCGCTTCAGATTCGTTCGTGTCCATTCTTTCGGAAGCGCGAAAATACCGGCTCTGTCTCACGCTGTCGCATCAATACGTTGACCAGGTGCGGCCTGAAATTCAGGATGCGGTCTTCGGCAACGTCGGTTCCATCGTTGCGTTTCGAGTGGGGCATCGTGACGCCAAGCAGCTTGAACAGGCATTTGGAGAAACCTGCCGCGCGAGCCAATTGACGAGCCTCGGCAACTACGAAGTGTATGCGAAATTGCTTGCCGAAGGACAGGATTGCGAGCCATTTTTAGGCAAGACGTTGCCGCCCACTGGTGAGCGGCATGGCCGGCGGCAAACGATCATTTGCCGGTCACGAGAGAAATACGGGATTCCAAGAGAAATTGTAGAAGACAAAATTAGACGATGGCTTCGCCAAAAACACTGACCAGTCATGAGCTATGAATAATCCATTGACTGCAAGACTGCGATACAAGCACCGATATTTAATATCTTCTGGGGTCTTTTTTGGTATGTTTATCCCCGTAATCTTTGTGATCGGGCAGCTTCCAAACGCCGGCAATCACCGGTTTATTATCGCCTGCGCCGCCATTGCCGTGTGGGGTCTTTATTTCCTAGTGGCAAAGGAATGGGTGATTTGGATACGGTGCAACCATTGCGGCAAAGACATTGCGACCAATACACCGTGGGTTTGTGGTGTTTGTAAGAAAACACACACGAACGCGAGTCGATTTCCATTTGTTGGCAGTTGCTATTACTGCGGAGACGAACCGAAAGCATACGAGTGCCACCATTGCGGTGAACTGATTTTTCTAAGCAAGGATGAGCTCAAACTCAATTTCGCGACGTGCGCCAACATTCCGGTCGAAACATCAAGACCGAAACCGGTTAAAAAAGACCCGACTGCGGAAGAAATTGCGAAACTGGACAAAGACATAGAAATTACGCGACGCAAGGTAACGAAGGCTGAACTCGAAGTCACTTTGAAGGAACACAAGGATGTTCTCGAACCCATAAAACCAAGAACGCAAAAAGAGGCCGTCGAAGAAAGTTTTGCCGATTATGAAGATCGCAACATGACTGGCGCTGAAATCGTCCGGCGGAAAAAGGCTGAAGTCGCGGAAAAATATAAGAATGATCTGCCGGAACTTGAACGGCAAAACAGGCTGATTGACCAATGGGCCAGAGATCACCTGGATATAATGTAAAAAACAACCCCGTCCTTGCGAACGGGGTTTTTTGTTTTGGACTATGCGTGTGTCGCAACGAGGCGCGGGTCGCACGTTTGCGGCTGGGTGTGCGCCTCGGCGATTTCCAGATACAGTTTCATCCGCTCATTGAGGTCGCGGTAGGCGATGTAACGGAACGCTTTGCCGTAGGCTTCGGGCAATCTTGCCGCTCGCTTTTCAATGAGTTCGACGTGCAATTTCGCGTCGAGTTCGGCGTAGAGACACGCCTTTTCATATTCCTCTTCGGAATTGAACGGATAGCCATGATTGGCTTCTCCATTGAGATGCGGGAAAATTTTGTCGAAAATTTCCCGATTTACGCGCCGGTTGAATAGCTTCCGGCGAATGTTTGCAAAGAACTTCTTCATAATTTTCCTGTGGTTGGCAGTTAATGAAACCAATCACTTCGTGTGACGGGCTTCGGCGAACTGCCAACGGGAAATCAGGGAAATATCGGAAGAAATCTGCTTGTATTATAGCACTAAAGCTGCTTAAAAGTCAATAGAACCGGCCTGAAATGAAGATGGTTGCATTGACGCCTTTGTTGAGCCTTGCTTTAATGGTAGGCAGAACATTCGTTCCTTACACCCTCAACAAAGGAGATTACTGAATGAAAACATGGATAGACTTCAAGGCGCTACGCTCGAAACTTGATTTCGAGCAGGTGCTTGAGCACTACGGCGTCGAGGTCAAGCGCAAGGGCAACCAGCATCAGGGCTTCTGCCCGCTGCCGAATCATCAGGGCAAGAAAAATTCGCCCTCGTTCTCGGCAAATCTCGAACGTGGCATTTTTCAGTGTTTCGGCTGCGGCGCAAAAGGCAACGTTTTGGAATTCGCGGCCATGATGGAAAAGGCCGATCCGAAAGACGGCGCGGCCTTGCACAATGTCGCCGCCGAATTGCAAAAGCGGTTTTGCCCTGAACTCGGCGACGCCTCCACGGAAACAAAAAAAGTCCTGGTGAAAAAGCCGGAGATTACCGAGCCGAAAAGCGAACTGCCAGTTGTGATCAATCCGCCGCTCGGTTTTGAACTCAAGGATTTGGACGCGGAGCATCCGTATCTTTTGAGCCGGGGCTTCACAACGGAAACGATCAAGCATTTCGGTTTGGGCTTCTGTTCGCGGGGACTCCTAAAAGACCGGGTGGCGATTCCGTTGCATGACGTGACCGGCACTCTCGTCGGATATGCCGGGCGCGTGGTGGATGACGCCGCAATCACGGAAGACAATCCGCGCTACCGTTTCCCCGGCGCGCGCGAGCGTGACGGCAAACACTTTGAATTCCGAAAGACGTTGTTTTTATACAACGGCTTTCGCATCAAAGCGCCGGTTGACGATCTGATTGTTGTCGAGGGATTCACCGGCGTCTGGTGGCTCAATCAAAACGAGCTGACAAACGCGGTGGCAACGATGGGGGCGGACTGCTCTGAAAAGCAGGCTGAACTCATCGTGTCCTTGGTCAAGCCAAACGGCCGGGTGTGGATTGCGCCGGATGGCGACAAGGCGGGCGAGCGGCACGCTCAAACGCTATTGCTTCTCATTTCCCCTCACCGCTTCGTGCGGTGGGTGAAAATGGCCGATGGCAAACAACCAACGGACTTGTCGGTTGAACAATTGAAAACCAGCTTCGCAACATGAAGCACACGCGACCTCGTAAGGGGTCGCTTTTTAATCAATAATGTTAGCGGGAAGCAGAGGCGACTATAGAAGCATTCCCCGTGGCCGCCATCGTTGCGCCAGCGGCCACAGCGGAGCCTGACTATGTGATTTGAGGAAGTGCCACATTGTCTTAAGGCCGAGCGAGCGGAGATTCGATAGGCAAAAACAATTATTGATGTCGCCTTTTCATCTCGCGGATGTTCAATTTTCCATTAACCCTGCCCGTTTTCTACCAGCCGAATGGTGGTCCTGTAGATAACCTCAAGACCAATACCCAAAGGCCACCTACAAGAACAACACCCGCAACAAAAATGATTATCCAAGAAGCTGGTGGCATAGGCCCAGTCCTCTTCCGTAGTTCGGCCAAGTGTTTCTCGGCTTCTGCTATTTCTTCGGCCAGTTTTTTTGCAACTGTTGTCATGGCTTGGATTCTTTTGGCGATGAAAATTAAGAAAACGACTAGGGAGATCAGGGCAAGGATCGCTATGAGACGGGCCGTCGAGATTGTGGATGATACGGTCTTCTTGTCGGAATTCATGTCGTATTGCTCGACTAGGATGCCGCCTTTCTGTCCCTCCACGGTCCCAACCAGTGTGGGATCGCGGCGTGCGCCGCCTGCGTAGATTATCTGGAGAACAGCACCATCGCCGGGTTCCAGAATTCGCCACTTGAGGCGACATGTGCCCGACTTGTAATCTTCCTGGTTATCGACAAGCTCGAAGCCGCAGATTGGGCGGCTGGTCTTTTTGACTCGGGCGCTGAGGATCGCCGCCCCATCCGGCATCACCATACGAAAAGGGTCGAGGACATCGCTGTCCCGGATGCTCCTCGTTCCGGCGTTCCAGATGGACACTTGAACCGATGTAATGCTCTCGGATTCGACTGGCTTGCCCTTGTAAATGAAGCCGAGTTCTTTATCGTAATCCGGGCGCTGCAATTCCGTCTTTAAGGGATGAACGCCGAAGGTCAGGAGGGGCTTGATCTTCGATTGCTGATAAAAGTATAGGGCCAGAAGAAGGCTGATGCAGGTGACGACCGTGCCGACGATACCGAACCAGAAGGAGATATGGTGCCGCCAGTTGCCTTCTCCCTCAGCTGGCGGGGCAACGTTATCGGATGCCTCTGGTAATGGCATTCCGGCTGGTGGAGCCAATGGGTCGGTAGGTGCTGATGGAGCCGCAGATTTCGCAGCGGCCTTTTTTGACATGCGTCGAGCCTAGAAAATCTGACGCGGTGTGTCAAAACAAACGGCACCGGATTATGCGCCGGCTATTCGTGACGAAAGCGATGTTGCCGTTCGGAGATTCAGCGAAGCGTTTTGGAGAATGGCAACACCGTTTCGGTCGCGCTAAAATCGGGTCGGCGCAAAGTCTTTTGGTGTGTCCGCGTCAGAGCGAGACAGCCCGAAAGTATTTGCGCCAGGGGGAAATTGTTCTGACGGTCAGGCTTTTAGGCATCCCGCACCAAGTCACGCAACCGCACTTTTAGCGCTTTCGCCACACGAGCCAGGGCGTCAACCGAAATGGTCTTTTCCATGCGCTCCACCTCGCCGATGTATTTCGAATTCAGGTCTGCGGCCTCGCCAAGCAGTTCCTGGGTCATTTTCGCCTTCTTGCGGTAACGGCGAATTGCCTGGCCGAGCGCCTTGCGATGTGCGGGATGTGCTGTTGCCACAAGTTCGCAGATTAGCCGACAGGTGCCCGTCGCTAAACCAGCTATAGCTGGTATTTTGTTCTTGCATTTTTCCGGCATTTCGCCGATTGTTGGGCAACATGAATACGCCAATTGAATTTCGCCGCAGAATCGGCCCCGATCCGCACGCAAACGGCAGGCAGACGATTGCGCTAAACAATTGCCCCGACATTTGGGAACTGGCAAACGGCGACTTTGCCGTGATTGGTATAGACATTACAGCCACCGCCAAGCCAAAACTGCCGCCAACGGCCGGTTGCGGTCCGGACGAGCGCATTGTCCGCATCCCGCGCAATCTCCTTATGGACGCTAGGCCGGACATTCCCGACAAAAGCTAGAGCGTTTGCTCCGCTCGCCCCGGTGAAGCGCGGGCAAAATCTCGTTATGACGGTTGCATTGCCACAGTCAAGCATTGCGGCCGCAATGAACCAAAACGTTCAGACCGCGAAACAATGAAATCAATGGAAAGGAACATATGAAATCAAGTCGGTTGTATAGTATTATCGGTTCAGTAATAACGGTCGTCGCGTGCGCGTCTGTCACGCTCATGGCCCAAGGAATTACATATTCGTCAATTGACCAAAGCACATATAATTCCCTCGTGCTGGTGTCGGTTCTACAGGCAACGGCTGTGACCGATGGCGATCTCGATCTCGCCACTGCCACACAGAGCGGTGGCGTAGGCACGGCGAATTACGCGCCAAATGTCCCCATACCCATGAGCCTGGCGCAGGCAAACGGCATACTCACGTTTGAGGATAACGGGCCGACCTTGCGTCCGTTTATCCCACCGGCGAGCACTTCGATAAGCTCGACCGAGTCGATATTAGAATTCGTGATCGCCCTATCTTCGCCACAATACCCCACGTACTCGGCTACGATTGATACCATATCTGTCTCCTTGAACGGCGGTACGCCGGTGGACATTCCCTTCACCTTGGACACGAGCTCGACGCAGTTCGAGGGGGTTGAGATAAACCTAGGACAATCAGTTTCTGATTTTTCGCTCGGGTTCAATCTCAATCTTCCTACAACAGAGTCCTCATCCTACGAAGCATCAGACTTTTGGGTTCTTGGTATAGGCCAAGTGCCTGAACCATCAACCGTTGCTCTGGCGGTAATGGGAACTGGATTATTTGGCCTCGGAATCTACAGCCGGGCGCGGAAACGCCGGGTCGGAAATTGACACCTTCCTTCGTGCCGGGAAATACAAAAAGCGACTTTGTAAGCCGGACATTCCCGACAAAATCTAGTGCATTTGCTCGGCTCGCCCGGTGTGCGGTATAATGGCGGGCAATGGAGGTTTTACATTGGTTGGCAGAACATTGGCTGGATTTGGCTCAAACCGTTGGCATTATCGGCGGGCTGGTTTTCACCGCGCACGCGCTCCGCAGAGACGAAAAGGCACGGGCGATAACAAACACGATTGCCGTAAATGAGCAATACAGCCACATCTGGCATGAGTTTTATGAATGTCCTGAACTCGCCCGAATCCTGAAAAAAGACGTGGATTTGAATAGGCAGCCGGTTTCCAATGATGAGGCCTTATTTGTCAAAACGCTGCTCCTACATCTGGATGTCGTGCGCCGGACGATGGAAGCGGGCATCTTCGTGAAAATTCAAGGGCTGCAAAAAGACATTCGGGATTTTTTCACGCTTCCAATTCCAAAATCGGTGTGGGAGAAAATCAAGCCGTTTCAAGACAGGGATTTTGTCATATTCGTCGAAAGTTGTTTGACGGAACACTGAACGGACAATCATCCCGCCGGTTCGTCCGCAAGGATGCGCAGTTTTCGGACTTTTTGCTCAACGAAAAGTTCGCGTGCCGTCTGGCGCTGGTATCTCCACATCTTGGGCTTTTTCTCCGGGGCGAATAGCGTTCCCTCGGTCGCCTCGCGGTAGTCGAGGGGGCGAATCCAGATTGTGCCGGTCGGGTCATGGGTCACTTCCTCAAATGTGGAAAGATATGCCAACCTCAATATGGGCGGGGTATTTTGAAGCAACCGTTCCGCCGTGTTGTTACGGCGCTCCGCGTTTTTGAACACCATGAGCACGCGGAACGGGAATTTTTTGAAATCGTCGCGGGTTGCGCCGTTGCGAACGGCAAAGCCGCCGCGCCGGTAATAATCGAGATAGCACCCGGCCTTGGCGACAAGCGTTTCCTGAACTTCGCTGGAACAATCCACTTCAAGAAAAAATGCGTGCTCAAACTTGTCGCCAGCGGCATCCGTTTCGTGGATGCGGATGAAGCCGTCGGGCTTCATAGGGACTTCTGCGCCGTCATAACCAGGACGAAACGCCGTGAATTCATTCAAAAGCGGCCATGTGCTGAATGCGTCAATTGTGAACGACGGCATTGTTTTGATTGCCGCGTGAAATGCCGCCTTCACGTCCATGACTTCAAGCTCGTGTCGGATGGTGCGGTCGCTAACGCGGGTGCGCCGGTCAAGTGCTGGTAAATTGAACGATGGGTATTCATTCAAGACACCTTGCTCTTGAAGCAGCGTCAAACCTTTACGGGTTAAAAAGAGGACTGACGGCTCAAACGCGCGGCGCGGGCGTTCGCTGATGAATCCGCATGCTTTGAGTTTTTGAAGCCGTTTATTGGCAGCATCAATTTTATTATCGAAATAGAGCACCGTCGCGTGGGCAGTAGTCATCACGCGGCATTCAAAAAGGCCGCGCAGAAGCGCAAGGTCGCGGTCTTGAAGTTGCAAGGAATCGGTTTGGTTTTTCGGGGTCGCCATGCAGGAAGTATATCAAGATTTTTTAAAAAACCATGCCAGAGGATGTTTTATTGCCTTCAAAGAATCAGCCCTTATCATCACGGCAACTCCGTGATAAGCTGAAATTGCGAGGGAATGGGAAATTAAATGACGACCGTATATCACGCAAAATACCTGGCGCACGAATTGACGAAGCGCTGTCCGTCTGACAGCTTCCAAAAGCTGGCGGCAACTTTGGCCGATGCGCAAGTGGATTTGAATCCACATCAAATTGACGCGGCACTTTTTGCGTTTCGGTCGCCGCTCTCAAAAGGGGCGATCCTGGCGGATGAGGTCGGGCTTGGAAAAACAATCGAGGCTGGGATTCTCCTTTCGCAAAAGTGGGCGGAACAAAGGCGCAAACTGCTCATCATTGTTCCGGCTGCGCTCCGCAAGCAATGGAATCAGGAACTTGCCGATAAATTTTTCCTGCCCTCTGTGATTTTGGAAGCCCGGTCGTTCAAGCAAACCATCAAACAAGGAAATCTCAATCCCTTTAATCAAAACGCAATTGTCATCTGCTCGTATCATTTCGCCCGCGCTCAAGACGTTTATATCAAACAAATGAATTGGGATTTGGTCGTCGTGGATGAAGCACACCGGTTACGAAATGTTTACAAGCCGACGAATCGGATTGCGAACGCCATTAAGAGCGCGATTGCGGATGCGCCGAAAGTGTTGCTGACGGCAACACCGTTGCAAAATTCAATTCAGGAACTTTACGGCTTGGTGAGCGTCATTGATGATTACACATTCGGGGACCTCAAAAGTTTCAAAGCGCAATTCTCGAATATGCAGACGGAAGAAGATTTTGCCGCGCTCCGGGAACGAATCAAGCCGATCTGCCAGCGTACATTGCGGCGGCAAGTGCTGGAATATATCAAATACACGAACCGGATTCCGATCACGCAAGAATTTATCCCCACGGATGCGGAGCAACGGCTGTATGATTTG
>Ga0182021_10011251_pt1 | contig 10611 bp, 11 predicted proteins | sample 612E3MmetaG_FD_120493 | JGI IMG/M metagenome (GOLD analysis project Ga0182021, IMG submission 120493) | Permafrost microbial communities from Stordalen Mire, Sweden - 612E3M metaG (Illumina Assembly) | ecosystem: Environmental > Terrestrial > Soil > Wetlands > Permafrost | place: Sweden... | reverse complement strand
CTGGTTTGCCAAACAATTATTCAAGATGCAGAAGTTTTAAATGTAGGAATATTTCCAATTAGTGCCCAGACCACAAACTTTGTTCAATCCACACCTATTGTCAGTGCTTCTGCGCAAACGGCTACTCCAGTTGCAAGTACGACAACTTACCCTGGATCCGTTACTTTAATTGTCTCACCACAGGATACCGTTATCCTCAATTATCTCGAGCTTTCCGGCACAACTTTATCAATGGCACTTCGCTCGGCTGGGGATAGTAGCACGATTTCGACAGATCCTGTGACTTTGCAATATGTCATGGATCAGAAAAATATGCCTTATCCAGTGAAACTTCCTTATACTACTCAACCACGTGTAGATACCCTGGCTTTTCCATCTTTTAATAACTATATTATTTCGCAACCATAATACCTGGTCCTTGCATCAAAAGTCATTTTATTAAATGGAGAATCCTGTGGCGCAAGAAAAAACCTCAGTTGTGGTTGTTGACGATACAGATGAATCGCGAGAAATGATTTTGCGAATGCTTCAATTCGATTCAAATATTGAAGTAGTTGGTACAGCCAAAACTGGTATCGAAGCAATTGAAGTAGCTCAAAAGCTTAAACCCGATGTCATGATCATGGACATCAATATGCCAGATATGGATGGCATCACTGCAACTGAAACGATCCGGAAGAAAGTTCCTTTTGTTCAAGTGGTCATCCTTTCAGTTCAAAGTGATGCAAATTATATGCGACGTGCCATGCTTGCAGGTGCTCGCGATTTTTTAACTAAACCCCCATTAATTGATGAATTGACATCAGCAATACGCCGAGCCGGTGCAATGGCTCAAGAAGAACGTTCCAAAACCGCTCTTACCTTTGGGAGTACAGGACCGTTACAATCAACTGCAAGCGGGTTTAATTCCACCACTTCAGGAAAAATAATTGTAATCTACAGTCCCAAGGGGGGCTGCGGAACCACTACCATAACTACTAATTTAGCTGTTTCCTTAAAGGAAAGCAGTAATAAGGTTGCAATTGTAGATTCAAATTTGATGTTTGGCGATGTTGCAGTATTCTTTAATGAACATGGCAAAAACAATGCCCTTGATTTAATTGATCGAGTCGATGATCTTGATACTGAGATCATTTCGGATGTCATGGTGAAGAATAAAGCTACCGGAATTGATATTTTAGCAGCTCCCAATCAAAGTCAATTTGTTGATGTAGGTATTGGCGAATCCTTTTCTAAAATACTTGAATTTCTTCGCGGAATGTATGATTTCATCTTAGTGGATACCACATCATATTTAACAGAAGTAGTTCAATCGTGTTTGGATGTTGCGGACTATATTGTCCTTGTCACAATTCAAGATATTCCAGCTATCAAAAACACAAATCAATTCCTTTCTTTGGCAGATGCTTCGGGAATCGGTCGTGACCGGATAATTTTTGTCATGAATCGTTATGATCGACGAATATCCATTTCTCCCGAAAGAATTGGAGAAAGCCTTAAACAACCGATTATTGGCTCAATTCCATATGAAGATAGAGCGATAAGCTATTCAGTGAATCGGGGTATTCCTTTTATGATCGATAATAAAGGCATACCTGCTGCAAAAGCAATCTCTGCATTAGCAGAATATATTCGCGAGAAGGTTAACAAAACCGTTGAAGTTGCATAACAGGATGAACAGGAAAGATTAAATGTCAATTTTAAAAAGAATTCAATCGAGTGAACAATCAACAAATGTGTCTCCAAATCAACAAAACGGACAAAGTTCACCTGCACAACAAAATGGTTCTTCTCAATTAAATGGTCAATCTCGCCGGATCTCGTCGATTCCTGGTTCAACTAACCAGGAAACTTATCAAGATTTAAAAACCAGGGTTCAATCCAAACTTCTTTCTGAAATTGACCCCAGCGTCGATGTCTCGAAGGTAAGTGAAGTTAGAAAAACAATTCAAGACCTTTTTGACCAAATACTTATTGAAGAAAATTTTGTCCTTTCACGGACTGAAAAATCACGACTGTTTGAACAAATAACAGCCGAAATTCTTGGGTTTGGTCCATTACAGCCGCTGCTCGAAGATGATACTGTAACTGAAATCATGGTCAATGGTGCCAAAAATATCTACGTCGAGCGCCGTGGTAAATTGCAGAAAGTGCCTCTTTCATTTGAAAATAATGAACATGTGATGCGTATTATCGAGCGTATTGTTGCACCACTTGGCCGTCGCATTGATGAATCCAGTCCTTATGTTGATGCACGTTTACCAGATGGTTCACGTGTAAATGCAATTATCCCGCCTGTTTCACTTATAGGCCCGGTATTGACCATTCGTAAATTCTCACATAATCCGTTTACACTGGATCAACTCGTTCAGTTTGGATCCATCACACCCGAAGCAATCACTTTTCTTGACGCTGCCGTTAAGGCCAGGATCAATATCGTCATTTCTGGTGGTACTGGTTCAGGTAAAACTACTCTATTGAATGTTCTCTCAGGATTTATTCCTCATGATGAGCGTATTGTCACAATTGAAAACGCAGCTGAGCTTCAATTGCGCCAAGAGCATGTCATCACTCTTGAATCCCGCCCTTCTAATATTGAAGGTAAGGGTGAGATCACCATTCGAGACCTGGTGGTTAACGCATTGCGTATGCGCCCGGATAGAATCATTGTTGGCGAAATTCGTGATGAAGCAGCACTGGATATGCTACAAGCGATGAATACAGGTCATGATGGATCAATGACAACGCTTCATTCAAATAGTCCTCGCGATACTTTGTCTCGCCTTGAGACCATGACAATGATGGCCGGGTTAGATATGCCAATTCGTGCCATTCGAGAACAAATAAGTTCAGCAATTGAGTTAGTTGTCCATCAAGAACGTATGCGAGATGGCACACGTAAAGTGGTAAATATCACTGAAGTGAGCGGTATGGAGGGCGATATCATAACCATGACTGATATCTATCTCTTTGAACAGGTAGGTTTTGAAAACAATAAAGTAATTGGCCGTATGCGGCCAACCGGATTACGTCCAAAATTCATGGACAAAATAGAAGCTTCAGGAATTCACCTTCCTCCTTCGGTTTTTGGAATTGGCGCAAAAAGGACATAACCAGAAAACACTATGAATACAACTCTTATTCTCTGGATTGGTGGAGCTTTGATTCTGGTCTTGATAGGTATCGGAATTTACTTCACTATTTCAAGTCAACAATCAGAAGAAGAAGAACGAATTGGTGAATACGTCGAACCTACTGTTAAAATTGACACACCAAAAGACAACAATCCTTCACCTGTTACCGAATGGTTAACAAAGCGTGTCGAAAAATCATCATTCGGTGACCAAATTTCACGCGACCTTGCCAGGGCTGATTTGAAATTCAAGCCGGGTGAATATATAGCGCTTATGGTTATTAGTGCTTTTTTGGTTGGCTTTATTGGATTTTTTATTGGATCAAATTCGATCCTTCTGGCAGTAGCGGGAGCGGCTTTTGGCGCATTTTTACCCAGAATGTATGTAAAAAACCAGCAAAGCCGTAGATTGATTAAATTTAACGAGCAACTGGCAGATATGCTTAGCTTGATGGTTAATGGTTTGCGAGCTGGCTATTCCACTCTGCAGGCAATGGAAGCAGTAAGCAAAGAATTACCCTCCCCAATTAGTGATGAGTTTCGTCGTGTTGTGCAGGAAATTCAACTTGGCATTACAACAGAAAAAGCCCTAGATAATTTATTGCGTAGAATTCCCAGTGACGATTTGGATTTGGTGATCACAGCTATGAATGTTCAACGTGAAGTAGGTGGTAATCTTTCAGAAATACTTGAAACTATTTCTTATACTATTCGTGATCGTGTAAAACTCAAAGGTGAGATTCGGGTTCTCACAGCTCAACAAATGTATTCTGGGAAATTTCTTTCTATCTTACCGATCCTGGTCATTCTTTTACTTTACATTTTGAATAGATCCTATATTATGCTTCTGGTTTCTCCTGAATCAAATTCTCCCCTCCCTTGTGGTTATATTGCCTTGGTTGGGGCGGCATTATTGATTATCGCAGGCTATTTTGTAATGCAAAAAATGGCGAAAATTGATGTTTAGTTTAGTGGAGTTGTCCAAATGATTGGAATCCTTCTGGTTGTAGGATTAATTATTGCTGTAGCAGTGACACTGGTGATCATTGGTATCCGTAATCCCCAGGTTCAAACCGACCGCTTGATTAATGATCGTCTGGACACGATTAGCCAATCCAGTGAGCAGATGGACCTGGAAAAAATTGAAATGTCCTTGCCGTTTGCTGACCGCGTGATTCTTCCTGTCGCAAGAAAGTTGGGAGAATTCGCAATTAAATTTACCCCTCAAAATTGGTTAAATTCAATTTCTCGAAGACTTGAATTAGCTGGCAGTCCATCCAAATTGGATCCTTCCATGTACCTTGCACTTCAATTTATCTGCGCTGTTGGATTCGGTGGATTAATGATTTTAGTTTCCACAGTTTTAATGAACGCAACATCATTTGGAGAAAAATTCCTATATTCTATTCTCGGTTTCTTTCTGGGTTTTTTCCTTCCACAAATATACATTTCCACAATAATTACTCGCCGACAAAAGAGCGTTCGTAGGGCTTTGCCTGATGCCCTTGATTTGTTAACAATTTGCGTAGAAGCCGGGCTTGGATTTGATGCAGCCATGGTGAAAGTAGCCGAAAAATGGGATTCACCCTTATCAAATGGATTTGCTCGTGTAATTCAGGAAATTCAATTGGGAAAATTACGGCGTGAAGCATTGAAAGACATGGCGCACAATATTGATATTACAGAAATGACCAGCTTTGTTGCAATTGTCATTCAAAGCGAAATGTTGGGAGTTAGTATGGCCAAAGTTTTACGTATACAATCTGACCAAATGAGAGTAAAACGTCGTCAGATGGCAGAAGAAGAGGCACATAAAACTCCTATTAAAATGCTGATCCCGATGATTTTGCTGATCTTTCCATCGTTACTATTAGTGTTAATGACACCTGCTGTATTATCCATCATGCAATCTGGTCTTTTAGGCGGGTAGTAATTTGGAGAATCCATTACTGGCTGAACCTGCTCGTTATCAAATCTACCGTTGGTTTTGGAAAACGGTAGATTTTGTTTACCCACCTAATTGTACCGGTTGCGGAAAATCAGGCGAGATCTGGTGTCAGACTTGCCAGAACAGTGTGCATCCTATTGATGGTCCACTCTGCCGATTATGTGGTTATCCCTCCGCCAGAAATGAGGTTTGTTCCGATTGTCAAAAGTCCCCCCCTCCTTATTCTGCATTGCGTTCTTGGGCTGAATTTGAAGGTCCCCTAAGAGAAGCATTACATAACTTGAAATATCATAGCGATTTAGCAATGGGAAATGTTTTTGCCCCATTTCTAATTCATATCATCCTATCTTGCCAATGGGATTTTGACTTTATTATTCCAATGCCGATCAGTAAGCAGCATTATTCTTCCCGCGGCTTTAATCAATCCGTAATTATTTCTAGACCCATTGCCCTTGCATTAAATAAACCTATGGTCAACAATGCAGTTGAACGAATTAAAGAGACCAAATCGCAAGTTAATTTGGATCGTGATGAAAGATTTAAGAATTTACAAAGCGCATTTTTAGGAAATTCTGCTAAACTATTAAATAAGAAGGTCTTATTGGTAGATGATATCTCGACCACAGGAGCTACTATGATTTCGTGCTCACAAAGTTTGAAAGACGCAGGATGTAGTCAAGTTTATTGCTTGACTGTAGCCCGAACCAAGAAAACTAATGACCAATAGACTTTTTCAAGCTTCTGTTCCAAATCAGATTCAAAATTCATTCGAGGAGGAAACAATGGCTCAAAAAGTTGAAATTACTTCAAAGAACCTTCAATTAGGCGATCAAATTAAAGAATATATCAATAAAAAAGTTACTCGATTAGAAAGAATTCTTCCCGAAATAGAAGAAATGCACATTGATCTGGCTTCGTCCAAAGCCATTCGTAATCGCAAAGAACGGGATATTGCGCAATTTACTTTACAAGGGAAAGATTTTACATTACGTTCTGAGGAAAACGGTTCGGATTTAATGACGGCAATTGACAAAGCCGCAGATAAAATGCAGCGCCAAATCGAAAGATTTAAGGGGAAAAGGAACCACACTCGTGGAGATGGTGCTTCAGCTTCCGATGTTTCACCTGAACCCGTAATTGATGATGATCAGGTGAAATCCTTGATCGTGCGAAGAAAATCATTTACCTTGATTCCAATGGATGAAAATGAAGCAATCGAGCAAATGGCTTTACTTGCTCATGAAGATTTTTTCATTTTTTACAATGTCAATTCTAATTCTATTAATGTGCTTTATAAACGACACGATGGAAATTATGGGTTGATCGAACCAAAAATTGGATAATTCCGCGATAAAAAAATAGCTCAATTTAATATCAAGAGGTAGAACCGTAAAAGTTCTACCTCTTTTCATCCCTCAACTATACCTTAAGACACATTTACAGGTAGACCATATACCATAATATTAAACTACCTTAGGGTAATCGTGTCCGAAGTTAATAGAATGACAAGTTAATTTCACTCATTCAAAGGAAAAGAAGTTTTTTTAACGTTCCAAAGTGAAACAAAGGAGATCAAATGAATTTAGTGACTGGTGGAACTGGTCATATCGGCAATGTCTTGGTAAAAGAATTATTAAAAAAAGGTGAAAAAGTTCGAGTTTTAGTTTTGCCGGGAGAAGATCTTTCACCCCTTAACGGTTTGGATGTAGAAATAGTTGAGGGAAATGTATTGGATCAAAAATCCATCCAACCGGCGTTAGAAGGTATTGAAAATGTGTTTCACCTCGCAGGGATTATTTCAATCATGCCTGGCCAAGATCCTGTTGTCCATGACGTAAACGTAAACGGTACTCGGAACATGGTAAAAGCTGCTCATGACGCGGGGGTTAAGCGGTTTGTATATACAAGCTCTATTCATGCTTTTAAAAGAATGCCTTTTGGAATAACTATAGATGAACAAATACCAATTGATCCGGATTCTGCTATTGCAGCATATGATCGATCAAAAGCGGAAGCGACATTAGCCGTTTTAGCTGAAACCAAGTTGGGTCTCCCTGCAGTTATAGTTTGTCCAACCGGCGTGATTGGTCCGTTCGATTATAAAAACTCAGAATTAGGGATGTTAATCCAGGGATGGATGGTAAACAAAGTAGATTTTTTAATTGAAGGAAATTATGATTTTGTGGATGTGCGTGATGTTGTTCAAGGAATAATTTCAGCTCGAGATCGCGGCGCAATTGGACAAATCTATATTCTTTCGGGTGAATTGGTCCGGGTTATAGATATTTGGCATATGGTGAAGGAATTAGTAAATATTAAATCAACATTTATCCAGCTTCCGACTAAACTGGCTATATTCTCAGCAAAATTTGTTCAACTCTATTATTCCATGGCGAAATCTAAACCGCGATTAACTACATACAGCATAGAAACCCTGCATACAAATGCGGTTATCACTAACCTTAAGGCGCGTGTTGCATTGGGTTATTCTCCAAGATCTCTGAGAGTCACAATCGCAGATACGATCATCTGGTGGCAAGAAAAAAAACTCATTTCACAGAAAAGATAATCATTAAAACAAATGAATCAATCAAATAAAAATAAATTGGTCTTGATCACCGGGGCTTCGAGCGGAATCGGTGCCGCAACTGCCCAAAAATTGGCATCTGAAGGAATGAGAGTAATTTTAGTAGCTCGCCGAAAAGACAAGTTGACGGCATTAGTCGAGCAAATAAATTCTCGGGGAGGAATAGCCTATTGTTATGCCTCCGATCTTTCTATGAGCGAAAACTGTATCCTGTTGGCGAATACGATAAAAACAGAACTGGGTATTCCCGATGTCTTAATTAATAATGCGGGAATTGGCTGGTATGGTTATTTTTCACAGATGCCCTGGCAAATCACCCAAGAAATGCTCTCTTTGAACATTGAAGCTGCAACTCACTTAACCTCCCTTCTCTTACCAGAAATGCAAAAATTGAATAGAGGTCACATCATCTTTGTTGGTTCGATTATGGGAAAAATGCCGGAACAAGGAGTTGCAGTTTATTCTGCTTCGAAAGCATACTTGGATGCATTTTCAAAATCGATCTATCGTGATCTTCGCGGAACACCTTTATCTATTTCCATTTTGCGAGCTGGGCCCGTAAAAACAAATTTCTTCGATAATGCGGCAGCCTACGAAAATGGCGGCAGAATTCCTGCAGAAAATATAGCAATTTCTCCAGATAAAATAGCCGAAAAGGTTCTGTCGTTGATCAATCATCCACGCCGTTTTATCTATGTTCCGTTCTATACAATTGTCACTCCCTTATTAGAAACTTTCTTTTCTTGGTTGCTTGATATCATTGGCCCGATCTTATTAAGAAAAACTCAAAAAGCCTAGGTTCATTTTTGTTGTTTTAAATCTGCGAATTTTATATTTCCTTGCCAGTCTAATCTGCCTGCGCTATAATTCACAAGGTTAAATTGTGAAATTCAGAAAGGTATCACTATGATTGATGTAAATGACCTTCGCAAAGGTGTTGTTTTTGAGTTAGACGGAAATCTTTTTCGCGTTCTAGAGTATTCCTTCAATAAACCCGGTCGTGGAAATGCCACAATTCGGATTAAAGCCCGTGATCTGCGCCGTGGCGCCACTCTTGAAAAAACATTCACCTCAGGCGAACGTATTCCTGATGTTCGACTTGATTTTCATAATGTTCAATATCTTTACAATGATGGTGAGTTATATTATTTCATGGATCTAGAAACGTACGAGCAGCCAGCCATTCCATCCTCCATTATTGGTGAATATGCTGGTTTTTTGAAACCCGAAATGGAAGTCAAACTTACATTTTTCAATAGTGAGCCTCTTGATATTGAGCTTCCAACCACCGTTGACTTGGAAGTTACTTATGCAGAACCGGCTGTAAAGGGCGATACTGCTACTGGTGTGACGAAAAGAGTTACTACCGAAACCGGTTTCGAAGTAAATGTACCCTATTTTGTCAGCACCGGTGACAAAATTCGGGTTGATACCCGTACGGGTGAATACGTTACAAGGGTTTAAGCTGACATCGTCCCAATTAATGTCCCTTGGTTGGGGACATTTTATTAATAGGTCAAGATATGAAAACTCCAACAGGTATTGAATGTCCGTACTTTTACGGAGATTATTATCGAGGAAAAAATCTAGAAGAGTGTCGTTTGATTGGTAACCAAACCGGTAATCAAAGCTGGAAAGTTGAACTCTGCCAGACTTGTCCTGTTCCGGCGATCAAACGAGCAAATGCATGCCCAAATATGGTACTTACCCCAACAATAAAGAAAAAATTCTTAGGGGTAAAAAAACAAGTCACTATTACTTCGTTTTGCACAAAATCAAATTCACCAGTGAAAGTACCCGAAATAGGCTGTGGTATTTGTCACCCACTCACTGATATTTTTGATAAAAAATGAAATTATTTTCTTCTTTAGTCTATTTATTCAGCAATTTTAATGATTCAAAGTGAATTAAGAATTATTCAGCGTTATAAGAAATTTATTAATCTTCCCAAAATGTCTTTACATTATCTAGTACAGGGATATAGAGATTGGTATAATCTTTACAACTAATGTCAGAAAATTACTGACTTAGTTTGGAGGAACAAGTGAATTCTCGTACACAATCATATGTTGTTTATGTTCTCCTATTCATTGCGATAATTGTATTGGTGATATTTGGTTTTAAAGGTGCCTCAAGTACCGATTCTGTTTTAACCATTAACCAGGTTGCCAATGAAGTTATTCATGGTAGTATTTCTAAAATATCTGTAGAAGAAGATAAACTCACAATTACGTATCCTGATGGAACAATCAAGACCTCAACAAAAGAATCAAACAGTACTCTTGTTGATCAATTGGTTGCTCTGGGGGTAACCCCGGATGAACTTTCACCAGATAAGAATAGCAAATTGCTGGTGGAAGTAAAAGCTCCCAGTCAGTGGTTAAGTATTCTTAATAGTGTTTTTTACTTCTTGCCTTTCCTTTTACTCGGTGTCGCCTTTTTCTTTATCTTTAGACAGGCTCAGGGAAGCAACAATGCGGCTATGTCATTTGGTAAATCCCGTGCACGTATGTTTTCAGGGGATCACCCAACTGTGACTTTTGCAGACGTTGCCGGTGTAGATGAATCAAAAGATGAATTAAAAGAGGTCGTTGAGTTTTTACGGGAGCCGCAAAAATTTGTTGCTCTTGGTGCCCGAATTCCAAAGGGTGTTTTATTGGTAGGCCCTCCTGGAACGGGTAAGACATTATTGGCAAAAGCAGTGGCTGGTGAAGCTGGCGTTCCCTTTTTCTCAATTTCGGGTTCCGAGTTTGTAGAAATGTTTGTTGGTGTCGGCGCCAGCAGAGTACGTGACCTATTTGATCAGGCCAAACGAAATTCTCCTTGTATCGTTTTCGTAGATGAGATCGATGCAGTTGGACGTCAACGTGGAGCTGGCTTGGGTGGAAGTCACGATGAACGTGAACAAACATTAAATCAAATGCTCGTTGAAATGGATGGTTT
>Ga0182021_10011250_pt1 | contig 10611 bp, 11 predicted proteins | sample 612E3MmetaG_FD_120493 | JGI IMG/M metagenome (GOLD analysis project Ga0182021, IMG submission 120493) | Permafrost microbial communities from Stordalen Mire, Sweden - 612E3M metaG (Illumina Assembly) | ecosystem: Environmental > Terrestrial > Soil > Wetlands > Permafrost | place: Sweden... | reverse complement strand
GCGACCTGGATAGTCGCGGCCAACTCCTCCCAGGAAGGGGGCTCGATCGAGCTGGCGACCGGGCTGCCGGTCATGGCCATGGGCGGTTTCACCGGTTCGGATCCCGCGCCGACGCTTGATCAGCTCAAGAGCTACGTCGCCTCCGGAAAGCTCAGGTTCGTGCTGGCCGGCAGTGGTCTCGGCGGAGGGGGCGGTTTCGGCGGCACCGACTCATCCTCGCGAACCTCGTGGGTGACCAGCACCTGTAAGGCCGTCAGCTACGGCGGTTCGGCCAGCCTGTACGACTGCGCCGGAGCCGCGTAGTCGGCAGCGGGCATTCCGTCCGAGGCGTGCCTTGCCGTAACCCGTTCGAAAGGAGCGACGGTCCACCCTTCGGACATGCTCCTCCGGCGCCCGAACCATGACAGTTCCCGCAGTGTCGCCTCGCCCGGTCTTCCCCTTTCCGGGCGAGGCGACGTTGCATTCTCGGTCCGTTCCGGATCGGGTCCGGCGTGCCCGGCGGTACGATGAGCTTGCGGCAGCTGCCGTTTCCCGGCTGCTGCCGCTTTTGACATTCGGCAGGGAGACTCGATGCGCGTGCTCGTAGCCGAGGACGACCCCGGACTGCGTGAAGTCCTGGTCATGGGTCTGGAGGATCACGGCTATCAGGTCGATGCGGCCGAGCGGGGCGACGAGGCCATCGATCTGTTCAAGTTCTACGACTACGACGTCGCCGTCGTCGACTGGCGCATGCCCGGCGCCGAGGGCATCGAGGTCGTTGCCTGGGCGCGCAAGCACGGCAAGCCGACCGCGATCCTGATGCTGACCGCCCGCGACGCCCCGCCGGACAGGATCCGCGGCCTCGACGCGGGTGCGGACGATTACCTGGTCAAGCCCTTCGACTTTGGGGAGCTGCTGGCGCGCATCCGCGCCCTGCAGCGGCGGCCGCGAGGCGTGGACGCCCCGGTCATCGTCCACGGCGCGCTAGCGCTGGACCCGATCCGCCACGAAGTCACGGTCGGCGACCGTCCGCTCGGGCTCACGTCTACCGAGTACAACATCCTCGAGCTGCTGATGCGCCGCTCGCCGGCGGTGGTCGATCGAAAGGCGATCGCCGAGCACGCCTGGCGCGACGAGACCGACCCGCTCGGCTCGAACGCCATAGACGTCCAGCTCAGCCGCCTGCGGGCGAAACTGCCGGCCTCGGGCGTTCGGATCGTCACCGTCCGAGGCGCCGGATACCGGCTGGAGGAAGCGTGAGGACCATCGGCCGGTCGCGCCGGAGCGGCCTGGTGGAGGGCCCGACCGGCCCGTCCGTTGCCATGCTCACCATCCGTGTGGCGATGGCCGCGAGCGCCGTGGTCGCAATCGCGTATGTCGTCATTGCCGTCGTCGTGGCCGTGTTCGTGTCGGGCAACCTGACGTCGGACGTCGACCACCATCTAGTGGCCGCGCTCGACGCCGTGGCGAATACCGGCCGGCCAGTGGCGCAACCCGATGGTGGCGGCCTCGGCGGCCCGGGCTTCGACCCCGGCCGTCAGGATCCCCGTGGACTGCCCGTGCTGCTCTGGCAGGTCAGCGTCGATGGGACGGCCACGGGTCAGGGATTGAACTCTCTGGAGCTCCCGGTCGAAGACCGGTCGGTCTCCGCTCCGACCACGGTCTCGATCGAAGGCGTCGGCTATCGCGTGGCCGGCCGGACGGTGGGCTCGCAGCGGTTGGTCGTGGCGCAAGCCATGGACAGCGTCACCAGCACTGAGTCGACGCTGATCGTGGCCGAGCTGGGGATCGGGTGCGCACTGTTGATCGTGGTCTTCCTGGGCGCGCTGGCGATCGGCCGTCGAGTTGCGCTGCCGATCGAGAGGGCACGCCAGCGCCAGCTCGAATTCACGGCCGACGCGTCGCACGAGCTGCGCACGCCGCTCTCGGTCATCGAGGCCCAGACGAGCCTGGCTCTCTCCCGTGAGCGGGATCGGAGTTGGGACGCCAGTGCTTTCGCGCGCATCGACTCGGAGCTGAAGCGAACGCGCCGCCTGGTCGACGACATGCTCTGGCTGGCTCGATTCGATTCGACCGGCGGGCAGCCCGATGCAGAACCAGTGGACCTCGGGGTCCTGGCCGCTCAGACGGCCGACCGATTCGGGGCGGTGGCGGAGGCTCGCCACCAGAAGCTGACCGTCAATGCCGTGGCAGGGACCGAAGGCTCGATCGTCACCGCACCGCCGGAATGGCTCGATCGGCTGCTGGGCGTGCTCCTCGACAACGCCTGCAAGTACTCGCCCGACGGCGGCAGCATCTCGGTCTCCGTGGCGGGGGACGGGCGACGCGTGCGCCTCACCGTCGACGACTCCGGACCCGGAATTTCGGCCGAGGAGAGGGGCCGCGTGTTCGACCGCTTCCACCGCGCGACGGACGTTCCCGGCGGCGCCGGCCTCGGCCTGGCCATCGCGGATGCGATCGTCCACGCCAGCGGCGGCCGCTGGACGATCGGAACGTCATCGGCCGGTGGGGCGAGCGTCTCCGTCAGCTGGTCGCGGTCGTTCTCGGGGCGTCGCGAACCCCAGGCCGGCAGGCCGTAATCCGTTCGAAAGCCTGGCCGGGCGAAGCTTCGGCCATGAACGGAACCCCGTCGACCAAGGAGTACCTCAGATGACCACGCCCACTGCTGCTGCCGGCACTACCTCGGCAGATGCGCCCGTTTGGGAGCCCGCGCCGGAATTCGACGCTTCCGAAGATGTCGCAGTCGTCGAAGCTGCGCCCGCATCGGTGTCGAAGCCCCAGCTTCGCGTGCGCGCCCGACGCACCAACTCGACTTCGGCCCTGCTGGTGATCGGCGCCCTGGTCGCATTCGGCGGCGTCGGGTTCGCCGTCGGCCATGCCACCGCGAGCGGTCAGACCGGCACGACCACAACGCAGAACGGAGACACGGCCCAGTTCGGTCCCAACGCCAGCGGCATACCCGGCGACGGAGTGCGCGGCGGATTCGGCGGCGCGGCAACCGTGACCGGAACGGTCGTCAGCGTCGCGGCCGACTCGATCACAGTCAAGCTGTCGACCGGCGCAACCGTGACCATCGCCACCGGTTCTGCGACCGCCTATCACAACCAGACCGCCGGCTCGAGCACGGATCTTGCGGCCGGCCAGACGGTCCAGGTGCAAACCTCGGGCGGCGCGAACGGCGGCCCCAACGCCAGTGCCAGTCCGGGCACTCAGACCACTCGAACAGCGACCGACGTGACCATCACCTCGAAGTAAGTCAGCCATGCGAGCGCGGGCGGTCTGGTAGGAGCGTCCGCGCTCGCTCCACCCCGGTCAAATCCGGCGGATGACCACGGACCCCGCGGCGTTGTCCCACCACGTCTGCTTGCGAGGGTTGTCGTTGGCGATGGCGGCGGCAATGATGGCGATGATCGTGATCACCTGGCAGACCAGCCAGACGATGTAGCGGATCGTCGTCGCCCCAAAGCCGAGCGATTGACCGTCTGCCGCACGAACCACCCGCAGCCCCAGGGCGCGCTGGCCGATCGTGCCCTCGAAAGCCCACCAGCACGTCGGGTGGTACGCGAACGCCAGAATGAACCAGCACAGGAAGGTCACCGAGGCGCCCGTCGAATAGACCGTGTAGGTGTCGCGGAAGCCATTGTCGTAGGTCTGCATTCCGAAGGCGCTTGCGACGATCGACGCGATGATCAGAGCCACGAACAGGACGATGCCGTCGATGAGCAGGGCGCCGATCCTGGAGCCGATGCTTGCCCAGACGAGACCGGGAGCCGGGCCGAACTGGACCGGCGCGCCCGGCCACGTGGCGCTCGGGTAGCCGAAGCCGGGCTGGACGGGCGGCGGCCAGAAAGCCGGCGGGTATCCCGGTGCCGGCGGATATCCCGGTGCCGGCGGCCAGCCGGCTGCCGGCGGGTATCCGGGTTGGGAGCCGAACCCCGGCGCCGCCGGTTGGGGCGGCCAGAAAGGCGGTGGGTAGCCGGGTTGCGAGCCGAACCCCGGCGCGACCGGTGGGGGCGGCCAGCCGGCTGCGGGCGGGTAGCCGGGTTGGGAGCCGAAACCCGGCTGAGCCGGTTGGGGCGGCCAGCCGGCAGGAGGTGGTGGATAGCCCGGAGCCTGTTGATAGCCCGGCGGTGGCGCTGGTTGAGGGGATTCGCCAAACGGAACAGGAGCCGGCGGCGGCCCTGCCCACGAGGGCGCCTGGTTCGCGGTTTGCCCCGAGATCGACTGCTGGGGCGGCAAACTCTGCTGTGGCGGCAGCACGTCCGCCCCTTCGGGATCGGCCGCCGGCAGAGCAGCTGCCTGGGGATCGACGGCGTGGGGATCGCTCGGCGTCTCCGGCTGCGGGCCTGCCGGCCAGCCGGCGTTCGATCCCTCGCCCTGATCGTCGGTCGCCATGCCGCAGCCTCCGCCATTCCCCGGCGCGCACGCGCGTTCCGGCTTGATGGGTCGCCGAGAGGGCCGAGTCCGGCGCGTCTGTGCGGCCGCGCCCATCGTAGCAGCGGCCGTTGGCTGCAGAGCGTCCGGCGGCGCCAGCTCGCAGGCCGGAGCAACCGACTCGGCGTGGGCTTTTCGGACCCGAACCACCTATGCTGCGACGAGCGGCGCGAGCTGCCCGTCATTCCGACATCGATTCGATCCGGGAGGCTTCAGATGTCCGGCTTCAAGGGTTTCCTGCTCAAGACCAACGCCCTGGCGCTGGCGGTCGGGGTGATCATCGGCGTGGCGATGGGCAATGTCGTCAACTCGCTGGTGAACGACGTCATCATGCCGCCCATCGGGATGGCCCTCGGCAACCTGGATTTCTCGCAGCTCAAGATCATTCTCAAGGCGACCGGCGATCCCAAGACCGAGGTCGCAATCCGCTACGGCAACTTCATCAACATCGTCATTGCCTTCGTCGTCGTGGCCCTGGTGGTCTACGTCGTGGCCTCGCTCCTCCTCCGCCCCGCCCCCGAGGCGCCTACCAAGACGTGCCCGTTCTGCAAGGAAACCGTCCCCGCCGACGCCACCAGGTGCCGAGCCTGCACCAGCGCCGTCTGATCGGAGCGCGATGGCGCGCCTTCTGGGCGAGCTGGCGCGTGGTCTGCGCACAGTCCCCGGAGGTTGAATGAACGTCCGCTTCGACCGCATCGCGCGGATCCAGGCCGCGATGAGAGAGCAGAGCCTGATCGCCATCGTGGTCATGAACCACGACGACTACAGGTACCTGTTCGGAACCGACCGATCGCAGCCGAGGGCGCTCATCCCATCCGAGGGCCCTCCGGAGCTGATCGCCTTCACCGGCGAGGAGCCGGAATTGCGAGCGGCCCTGGCGAAGGGCGAGGTCCGCGTCTTCGGCAGCGTCGGCGGGCAGATCCACGACGTCGTCGGTCGTCTGCGCGAGCTTGCCGCGGCCGATCCATTCGGCGCCGTCGCGGCCGGTGGCCGGCCCAAAGTCGGCATGCAGATGTGGTTCCACACGCCCGCTTTCCTGGTGGATCTCTTCCGCCAGGTCAACCCCGAGGTCGAGCTGGTTTCCTCGGATCCAGTCATGGACCCGCTGCGGATGATCAAGGACGCCGACGAGCTGGCGGCGATGACCGAAGCTCAGCGCATCGCGGGCCTGGGCATGGATCGGGCGCGCGAGCTGCTGCGGCCCGGCGTGACCGCCCACGAGGTCGCGACCGAGGCGTTGTACGCCATGTGGCGAGCCGGCGCCGAAGGCACGAGCACGCCCATCTACGTCAACTTCGGCGTCGAAACGTGCATGCTCCACGGCCGGATCAGCCCCGCGCCGCTGGAGAGCGGCCAGCTGGCCCTGGTCGATCTGACGCCGCAGGTCGACGGCTACTGCGCCAACCTGTCCCGAACCTTCGTGCTCGGCCGGCCCGACGCCCGCCAGGCCGAGTTGCTGGCCACGTACCGAGAGATCGTGGCTTCGGTCCGCGCCGCAATGCGGCCCGGTATCACCACGGCACAGCTCGACGACCGGGCCAAAGAGGTCGCCGCTCGCCACGGCCTGGCCGAGTACCACGTCTACGGCATCGGCCACGGAATCGGGCTTCGCTTCGAGGAGCCGCCGGCGCCGACGATCATCCCGCCGCACAAGGCCATGCCGCTGCTGGAGGGGATGACCGTCACGATCGGACACCCCGTCCTGGCGATCCCCGGCTTCGGCGGTGCCCGCTTCGAGGACGTATACCGCCTCGCGGCCACCGGGCCGGAGGCACTCTGCGAGTATCCGATCGACCCGATCGTCGGGGCCTGAGCAAGCTGCCGAGTCGGGCGCTGCGGCGAAGCCTGCAAATGGAGTAGTCGTTTCGGCCGGGCCGGCCCGGACCGTCCGCCCCAGAAATGCCCGCAACCTTGACGATTTGGCCGCGCGCAGCGTCTGGTGGCCGGGGCCCGGGAGGTTCTGGTGCGATCGCACGAGAACGCTCTTCTCATTGGCTTTGGGACCGGCCCGGTCCGATTCCTTCCACGAGCGTCGGAAGTATCGAGCTCGAGCGCACCCGAGGGGGCCCAGGAATCGATGGCAACCGTGCAACCGCAGGCCGGCGAGGATACCCCGGCAACCAGTCTGATTCGCGGTCGCCGGTCGGGCTCGGATCCGCGCTATCGGGTCCTCCAGCGGCGCGACGTGCGCGAGGCGGTCCGAATCGAACTCGTCACTGTGATGGCAATCGTCATCGGCGCGATGGCTGTCATCGGCCTGCATCACTCGCTCGTCGACATTGCCGCGCTCGCGACCCTCGCAACGTCCGCGGTCCTGCTCCTGGACCGGCGCATCGTGCAGAGGCGGCCGCATGCCACCGCCGTCTTCTCGGGCATCGTCCTGGACCTGCTGATCGCGGCCACTCTCGTCGACGTCCCAGACAAGGCTACCCTGGTGATAGGCGCGTACGGCATCACCATCGTCGCCTCGACGCTGTTCGTGACTTTCGACTGGCGGCCGCACCTCATGTGGCTGGCGGTTTCACTTGGGGTGTGGCTCATCGCGGTCCCGGTGGCGCCCATCGGCGACGCCGCTCGTTTCCAGGCTTTGGCCGTCGCCGCGATAGCGCTGGTGACCAGCGCGGCAGGCAACCGCCTCGTCCAGAAGCGCCGCGAACGGACCTGCGCAACCGAGGCGACGCTTCGCCTGGAACATCGTGAGCTACGCGAAACGGTGGTCCGTCTCGAGGCGGCCATGAAGACCATCGCCAACCTCGAAGGCGTCCTGCCGATCTGCGCCCATTGCAAGCGAATACGGGAAGGCGGCAACACCTGGGTTCGTATCGAGACATACGTGGAACAGCGATCCGGCGCCCAGTTCAGCCACGGTATCTGCCCGGAATGCGCCGACCGGTACTTTCCAGGAGTTCTGGCCGAGCCGTAGGGATGAGCCTCCCGTTCTGCGACGCCCGAGCTCAGGCGCCGGCGGCGGAAAGCACGAAGTCTGTGCCGAACGCGACGAGCAATCCGACGGTCAGCGCGACGCCGGTGACCATAGGCAGTGAAAAGCGGCGAGCCGCCGCCATCATCTCGTTGAAGACGAAGATGAGCGCACCTGCCGCGAGGCCGAGGAACAGGATCGAGAGAACCGGCGAGACCAGGACGTAGCCGACCAGGCTGCCGAGGAACGTCGGCCCTCCGCCGACGACGCCGGCCAGCCCCAGGAACCCCCAGCTCGGTCTGTCGCCCATCCCCAGCGGCGCGCCGATCGCGAATCCCTCCGTGGCGTTGTGCATTGCGAACCCGATCACGAGTATCAGCGCCAGGGTCGTGGCGCCGGTCGCGGCGGATTGCCCGATCGCGAGGCCTTCGGAGAAGTTGTGCAGCCCGAGCCCCGTCGCCGTTCCGAGGGCAACTTGCTGCGGCGACAGCTGGACCTTCTGACCTCGGCCGTGCATCCGCTGCGTCAGGTACGTGACGGACAGCAGCCCGAAGGCGACACTCCCGCCGAGGGTCGCGGCGTAGACCATGAAATCGGACGCGCCCGAGCCGGCACGGGCGGTCTGGAGGGCGGCATCGACGGGCTGGATCGCCTGCGAAAGCACGTCGTAGATGAGGAATAGGACCACGCCGGCTGCGGCGGTGGTGAGGGCGGCACGAGCGCTCGCGGAAAGACCGCGGAGCCGCCCGACCGGTAATCCCAGGAAGATCGTTCCGCCGGCGAAGGCGGCCAGGATCACGGTCTGGGCAAAGCTCATTCGGCCTCTCTCTGGACGGCGTTCAGCGCAATTCTGAGCTATCTAGTCGGGATTGGCGCCATGCTACCGGGGGCGCTGCGGCCGGTCAAGCGCTGTCGCGCCGAAGGCGGTCAGAGAACCTGGAAGGAGCGCTTGGCCAGGCCCAGCCAGTAGCCGTCGATCGTGAACTCGGGCGCCGCTCCGGGTTCCGTGGCAGCGCCCAGGGCGACGAAGAGCGGCGCGAAATGCTCGACCGTCGGGTGGGCGTACGGCATCCCCGGAGCTCGATTCCGGAAGTCAAAGAGGGCGTCCAGATCGCCGCGCTCGAGAGTCTCGGCGGCCCAGAGATCGAACTCGATCGACCATTCGGGCGCGCCCGCGCGGCCGTCCCAGTATTCGTGGATGAAGGGCAGGCCGTGGGTCATGAAGCCGCTGCCCATGATCAGCACGCCTTCGTCGCGGAGCGGCGCCAGCCGCCGCCCGATCTCGAACAGGTGCGCCGGTTGCAGGTCCGGCATCGACATTTGAAGGACCGGAATGTCGGCCTCGGGGAACATCGGGATGAGCGGCACATAGGCGCCGTGGTCCAGGCCGCGTTCCGGGCGATCCGCGACGGGCTCACCGGGCGGCATCAGGGCCTTTACGCGCGCCGCCAGTTCCGGGGCGCCGGGAGAGTCGTAGCGGACCTGGTAGTAGCGCTCTGGGAAGCCGTAGAAGTCATACACGAGGGGTGCAGGAGCGGTGGCACCGAGCGTCAGCGGCGCCGACTGCCAGTGAGCGCTGACGGTCAGAATCGCCTTTGGTCGCGGAAGCGTCCGGGCCCAGGCCGCCAGCTCGACCGGCCAGGACTCATCGTCAAGCATCGTCGGCGCGCCGTGGCCCAGGTACAGGGCCGGCAACCGGTCCGGTGTTGCGGCGCCGGGCTCCGAGGATTGCGACTCCGGCATCTTCGTCTCCGACTTGTTCAGGTCAGGCATCGGAGGCCTCGCCGCTCGGGATCGAGCAACCGGTTTCGACGAGCAGGCGATCGCGGAGGGTCGCGAGCAGGCGAAGGAGCGTGCGCTGGTCGTCAACGGTAAGGACGTCGAAGAGGCGCTCGATCGAGGCTTGATAGGTCTGGAACTGGGCGGCGACGCGGTCGGGGCTGCAGGTCAGCTCCACCAGCGTGATCCGGCGATCGGTGGAGTGGGGGACGCGCCGGACCAGGCCTTCGCCTTCCAGCCCGTCCACGAGCGCGGTCACGTTGCGTGGCGTCACGGTCAGCTCGTCGGCCAGATCCGCCATCTTCTGTGGGCCGTGGCACATCACGGCGTAGAGCAGACGGAGGCGCGGGACGCTCGCCCCGGCTTCGGCGGCCTTGTGGCTGGCCCAACGCCCGAAGGCGTCCGTGAACGCCCCGGTCTGCAGAACCAACGCCGCGACGGTCGATGATTCGTCGACTGGCCTCGGCGTCCCGCCGATCGGCATCGCGGTCCCGCCGTTCGGGCTCATGTCAGAGGATGCTGTAGACATTCACTATGTTCCTTGGTATTGTTGCACTTGCAATGTTACCACGGTAACGATGCACACATTCATCATATTGAGTGGGAGCAAATCGACAAGTGCGCTCGAGTTCGTTGCCAGCGGCGCTACTAATGCTTCATTCCTGGAGATCCAGATGACCATGACACAGAACCTGCCGATCGAGCGCCTGCCCGTCAACGAGGAGTTCGCCACGCCGGCAAGCCCGGCTGCCATCGACCGGGCGGCCGAGGCGTTGCGCGCTCACGGGATCGACGTCCGGCTCGTCGATGACGCCGCCCAGGCCCGCGAGTTGCTGCTCAGCCTGGTGCCGGAAGGTGCCGAGGTCGGCGAGGGCGCTTCGGCGACCCTCGACCAGATCGGCGTGACCGAAATCATCGAGAAGAGCGGCCGTTACGACGCCATCCGTCCCCGGACTCGTGCCATGGACCGGGCGACGCAGATGCGCGAGATTCGAAAGCTCGGCGCCGCGCCCGACTTCCAGATCAACAGCGTCGCCGCAGTGACCGAAGACGGCAAGATGGTGGTCGCTTCGGCGTTCGGCAGCCAGCTGGGGCCGATCGGATTCGGCGCGGGCCGCGTGATTCTCGTGGTCGGTTCGCAGAAGATCGTCCCGGATCTGGCTACGGCCTTCCGCAGGGTCGAGGAGTACTCCTACCCGATCGAGGACACCAAGATGCAGGAGGCGTTCGGGCGGCACAGTGCGATCAACAAGCTTCTGGTGATCAACGCCGAAGCCGGCCCAGGCCGAATCACGGTCATCCTGGTGCGGCAGGCAGTAGGGGTCTAATAGCCGCCGCCACTCACCGCCACTCGCGGCGCTGCGCCTTTGTCTGAGCCAGTTGCTGCGACTGAATCTCAATAGTGCTATCGTTCGGCCCGTGGGTAAGACAAACGTGCGCCGGGCCGGCAGGTTGAGACTCAGTCGCCCGATCGCTGTCGCGGTGGCGGCGGCCGTTCT
>Ga0182021_10011249_pt1 | contig 10613 bp, 14 predicted proteins | sample 612E3MmetaG_FD_120493 | JGI IMG/M metagenome (GOLD analysis project Ga0182021, IMG submission 120493) | Permafrost microbial communities from Stordalen Mire, Sweden - 612E3M metaG (Illumina Assembly) | ecosystem: Environmental > Terrestrial > Soil > Wetlands > Permafrost | place: Sweden... | reverse complement strand
TCGGTGGCGTCCGTGACCCCGGCGGCCGGGGCGACCGGCGTCGCGGTGACCACTCCGGTGACGGTTGCGTTCTCCGGCGCCGTCAACGCAGGGTCGGTGTCCGTGACGCTGACCGGACCCGGCGGCACGTCGGTCCCGGGAACCCTCGCGGTCACCGCTCCGTCCGCGACGTTCACCCCCGCAGCGGCGTTGGTCGGCAACACCTCGTACACGGTCACGGTCAACGCATCGAGCCCGGGCGGGACGGCCATGGCGCCGTTCACCTCGACGTTCACGACGGACACCCCGGTCACCGTGGCGTCCACCACACCGGCCGCGAACGCGACCGGAGTGGCTGTGGCGTCGACCGTCGGGGTGACCTTCGCGGGGAGCCTGTCGACCTCGTCCGTCGCGATCACGCTCACTCCGTCGGGCGGCGCGGCAGTGGCAGGAACCCTCACCACCACCGCGACCAGCGCGACGTTCACCCCGTCGGCAGCCCTCGCTCAGTCGACCGTCTACACCGCGGTCGTCAAGGCGTCGAGCGTGTCCGGAAACGCCATGGCTCCGTACACGTGGACGTTCAGCACGGTCTCGCCGGCGCCGGTCGTCGCGAGCCGTACGCCTGCCTCGGCAGCTACGGGGGTCGCGGCCAACTCGACGGTCCAGGTGACCTTCACCCAGGCCGTCGACCCGACGAAGTCGACGCTGACGCTGGTGAACGCGTCCGGCGTGGCCGTTGCTGGGGCCGTGGCCAAGACGAGCACGACGGTCACGTTCACCCCGTCGGCGGTCTTGGCAGCCAACACCACGTACACGGCGACGGTCGGCGCCTCCAGCCCGCTGGGGACAGCGATGACGCCGTCCGCCTGGTCCTTCACGACGGAGACCGCACCGACGGTGTCGGCGATCACCCCGGCCAACGGGGCGACCGGCGTGACGAACACCACGACGGTACGGGCGACGTTCAGCAAGGCGGTCAACCCTGCCAGCATCCGGGTCGCGCTCGCTACCGCCGGCGGTACGGCGGTTCCCGGAACGCTCGCCACGACGACCACGACCGGTACGTTGACGCCGTCTGCCATCCTGACGCCGGGCACGGTCTACCGAGTCACGGTCAACGCTGCGCTGACGGACGGGCTCGCCGCACCGACGTTCACGTCGAGCTTCACCACGGGTGCCGCGGTGAACATCTTCCCGGCGACCCTGACGCCCGCGTCGTCGACGACGTCCCCGACCCCGCTGACGGTGGGGGTGAAGTTCCGCGCGTCCACGGCGTACTCGATCACCGGCATCCGGTTCTACCTTCCGGCAGGAGTGACCAGTACGTACACGGTCACGCTCTGGTCCTCTACCGGTACGAAGCTGGCCACCGCAAGCGGGTCGCCGACCTCGGCCGCGGCCGGATGGCGGACGGTGAACCTGACCACTCCGGTCCGGACCACGGCGAACACGACGTACGTGGCGTCAGTACGGGCCCTGACTGCTCAGTACTCGTCGACGCCGCTCGCCTTCCTGCTCCAGTACACGAACGGGACGTTCACCGTGCCGGCCTCGGGCGGGGTCACGTCGAGCACCGACGTGTTCCCGACCGCCTCCTCCATGACGAACTACTTCGTCGACGTGGTGGGCGCGCCGTAAGGCTGAACCGGCAAGACTGCCCCAGGTGCGCCGCTGTCCGAACTCACGGCAGCGGCGTACCTGTGTAGTCGGCGAGCGAAGCGAGAAGCTCGTCCTGGAAGCGCTCGTCAGGTACGGAAGGGTGCGGGTCGCGTCGCTGTTGGTGATGCCAGTACCCGCCGCTGGTGACCGCATCGGGATCGTTGCTCGTGACGAGCCACTCCTGGGTGAGGTGACCGAGCCGGAGATCGTCCGGAGCGCCGGGGCCGCCCATCCTCGTCGGGACCCAGCCGGGGTCGACGGCGTTGCTGAGCACGTCGGGCCAGCGCCGGGCGAGCGCGGCGGTGAACGTCGTCACGTACAGCTTGCTGTCCGAGTAGTTCCCGGCCGTATGTGCGCCGGCCCAGTCGACGCGGTCGATGCGCGGCTGGCCGCCTCGGTGCATCCCGCTGCTGAGGTACACGAGCCGGTCGGGCCGCAGCATCAGGGCCGTCAGCACGTACGGCGCGACGACGTTCACGGGCAGCACGGCGCGGCCCGAGTACACCCCGGCGTTGTGGATCACCGCGTCCATCCGGCCGATCTCGTTCGCCTGCCCGGCGACGTCGCGGGTCTGCTCCAGGTCGGCCAGGTCGCCGACGACGAGCCCGGCCCCCGCGGTGAGCAGCTCGCCCACGGCTGACAAGCGCTCATGGCTGCGGACATGGACGACGACCTCGTGCCCGGCCTCCAGCAGCATGCTGGCAGCTGCCCGGCCGAGCCCGTCCGCCGACCCCGTCACCAGGATGCGCACTCGTCAGGCCCTCTTCTCGTCGTGCCCGCCGAACTGCTTGCGCATGGCGGACAGGACGCGGTCGGCGAACAGATCCTGGTCGCGGGAGGCGAAGCGGGAGAACAGGGCGGACGCAAGGACAGGAGCAGGTACGCCCTCGTCGATGGCCGCGATCGCGGTCCAGCGCCCCTCGCCGGAGTCGGACACCCGGCCGGCGAAACCATCGAGGTCGGGGTCAACTGACATCGCATGAGCGGTCAGGTCGAGCAGCCACGACTGCACCACGCTGCCGCGCCGCCAGACCTCGGCGACCTGCGCGACGTCGATGTCGTACATGTAGTGCTCGGGATGCTCGAGCGGTGCCGTCTCGGCGTCCGCGTCGCGCTTGCTCGCGCCCACGTTGGCGTTCTTGAGGATGTTGAGCCCCTCGGCGTACGCGGCCATCAGCCCGTACTCGATCCCGTTGTGCACCATCTTGACGAAGTGGCCGGCGCCGACCGGGCCGCAGTGGAGGTAGCCCTGCTCGGCGGCCGACGGGTCGCCGTCACGGCCGGCTGTACGAGGAGCGGCGTCGACGCCCGGGGCGACGCTGGCCCAGATCGGGTCGAGACGATCCACGACCTCGGTGTCGCCGCCGATCATCAGGCAGTAGCCGCGGTCGAGACCCCACACGCCACCACTCGTACCGACGTCGATGTAGTGGATACCCGCGTCGCGCAGGCCGGCAGCCCGTGCCAGGTCGTCGTAGTAGTGGGAGTTGCCGCCGTCGATGATCGCGTCCTCGGCGGCGAGCACCGCAGCCAGTCCGTCGACCGTCTTGGTCGTGATCTCGCCGGCCGGCACCATGATCCAGATGGCCCGAGGCTGCTCCAGCTTGCCGGCCAGGTCGGCGAGCGACGTCGCGCCCACCGCGCCGTCGGCCTCCAGAGCCTGTACGGCCGCGGGGCTGATGTCGTACACGACGCACTCGTGTCCGTCACGCATCAGGCGCCGCACGATGTTCGCGCCCATCCGGCCCAGTCCGACCATTCCCAGCTGCATGAAGACCTCCTGTGATGGGCCGTACGGGAGACGGCAGGGCCCAAACTACCCGGAGGTCCAGTTCAGGGCGTGAAGCTTCTCGGCTCCGTCGAGAACGATGTCGAGGGCGAACTCGAACTCGAACGCGTCGTCGCAGCCAAGGACGAGCACCCCGTCGGGGCCTGCGTGCGCAGCGGCTCTCGCGATCTGCGCGAGGTGGGGATGCTGACGGGGGAGGGCGTCTCTCTGGGCGTTGAACGATGCCGTGTCCGAGGGCGGAGTGGCCGCGAAGAGCTCCTGGCTGAAGCCCCACATGCGGTTGCCGAGGGCGTGCATCACGTGGTGGGTCAGGTCGACGGAGAGACCACCGTCGATGAACAGGCCCGTCAGTGCGTCCAGGTAGTCCAGCATGGCGGGGGTCATGGCCGGGCGAGACTCCAGTACGGCTCGTGACCACTGATGACGCTGCAAGGTCGACCTGGCCGCCAGGATCCGCTCGCGGGCATCGCGCTTCCATGCACCGGTGGCCGGCTCGTGGACGATCTCGCCGACGACCACCTCGATCATGCCGTCGAGCAGGTCCTCCTTGCCCCCCACATGCTTGTACAGCGCCATCGGCACCACGCTCAGCTCCTGGGCCAGGCTACGCATGCTCAGGGCATCGATGCCGTGGGTGTCGGCGTAGGCCATCGCAACGTCGAGGACGCGCGCCCGGCTGAGAGGGGCCCTGCGCGCCGGCGTCGACTCCAGAGGGGCTGCCACGCGTGCCCACCTCCGATTCTCGCGGGTCGAGGGGAGCCCGACCATTGACAGGTGTACACAGTACACCTAGAGTCGGAGACAAGAGGTGTACGCCGTACACCCTGGCTGCCACTCGACAGCCGTGAGGAACTGGAGCTAGTCATGTCTTTCGAGATCACCGACCGCGTGTCGTCAGCCACCCTGGCAAGGATGACCGGCGGGTTGTACCTGGCGTTCATGGTCGCGTCCGTCCTGGCCAATGCGCTCGGACACATCGGGCTCGGCGATGCCCAGCAGATCTACGGCTCGATCACCGCGGACCTGGGGTCGTTCCGACTCGGCCTTGTTGCGGCCTTCGTGTCATCCTTCTTGTTCCTGATGGCCGCGTGGGGGCTCTTCGTCCTGCTGCGACCCGTCAACCGGGAGCTGGCGCTGCTCTTCCTTCTCCTCAACGCGGTGGGGGTAGCGATCCAATGCGCAAGTCAGCTCCAGCTCGTCTCCGCGATGCTCCTGGCCGGCGGCCCCCAGACGCTGTCCGCCACGTACGGGGAGACCCTGACCCTGGCCGCGATCAGCACGTACCGTACGGGCTTCGTCATCGCGCAGCTGTTCTACGGGACGTGGCTGTTCCCCCTCGGCTACCTCGTCCTGAAGTCCCGCATCCTGCCGAGGATCCTGGGGATCCTCCTCTTCCTGGACGGGCTCGGCGAGATGATCTGGTTCGTCCAGGGCCTCCTCCTGCCGGACCACCCCGGGATCACGACGCCAGGTACGGTCGTGAGCCTTCTCGCCGAAGTCGGGCTGGCGTTGTGGCTCGTCATTCGCGGTGTGAAGCCCACCGCGCGGGCGACGGCTCTGACCGGGAGCGGAGCGCTGCGATGACACAGGCCCGGCCGATCTGGCGACGCGTAGCGGTCCTGGCCATCGGCGGTGGCCTCGCATTCTGGCTGGCCAACCTCGCGATCTCCCTGACGCCCCTGGCCGCCGAGTACCGGGCCGCGCTCTCCATCTCGTACGTCCCGATGCTCGGCGAGGCCCTGGTCGGGGGGCTGATCCTCGGGTGCTGCGTCGCGTACGCCCTCGTGCGTCGTGGCGCTCGGGTCCCGGTCAAGCGCCCGGTCCTCACGGCGATCGTCCTCAGCATGGTCGCCCTCACGGCGGTGACCCTGCTGATCGAGGTCCCGGCGAAGTTCCTGACGTCCCTGGGCGACCCCGTCCGCTACTTCCTCATCGGCACGCTCTTCAACCTCGTGCGGATCCTTGCGCTCGGCGCGGTGGTGGGGTTCCTGTACGACAGCCGCGGAGGACTTCTCGGGCTTTCGGCGAGCCCTGCCCGGCGCGGCGATCAGCTGTCCGGAGATCTCGGGCATACGACGGTTCTGTAGAGCCTCGTATGCCCCAGAAGTCCGGGGTGCATCCTGACAGCCGGTGGAACCAGCTCCGTATGCCCGGAAACCCCGCCGTCCGGCTCTGGGCGCTGTGTAAGGACGAACTCGGCGATGTCGTCGAGCATCTCGACCAGGTGCTCGGGCTGGCCGGTCCAGACCATGCGAGACGTGGGTAGGCCTCCCCGGATCATCGACGCGCAGAGGTCGTCGACGGCCATGCCGCGAGGCGCGGGTCGGGAGGCGATCGCTGTCGCTCGTACACGCTGCTCGTCCGTGAGGTCGTCCCACCAGGACTGCAGCTGCTCGTGGCCCATGGGGTCATTCTGCACCGCTGCGCGCACCCTGATCACGGCGCATCTCCAGTGACCGCCCGTCCCCGATACCGTCACGTCCATGGAACTCGGCGCAGCGGTGACGGTGGAGATGGCAGCGACCCCCGAGCAAGTGTGGCTGGTCGTCTCGGACGTCACCCCGCATCGGTGAGCTGAGCCCGGAGACGTTCGAAGCGGAATGGTTGAACGGCGCAACCGGGCCAGTGCTCGATGCGACGTTCCGTGGCCATGTGAACCGCAACGGCAGCGGAGTGAAGTACTGGACGACCTGCCGCGTCGTTGCCTGCGAACCGGGCCGCAGCTTCGCCTTCGACGTACATGGTCCTGGGGGCATGGTGCTCAACACCTGGTCGTACGAGATCGTGCCCAGCCCTACGGGCGCGTCGGTCACGGAGTCGTTCCGGCTTGCTGACAACGCCGTGACGCGGTGCTACTGGAAGCTCACCGGCAAGAAGCGGGCACAGACGAACGTGCGCGGGATGACGCAGACGCTGAACCGGGTGAAGGCGATCGTCGAGACCTGAGTCAGTCCTCGGAACGTACGAGGTCGGTGGTGACGCCGAACGTCCGTACGACCCGGCTCAGCTCGGCGTCCGTCAGACCTGTGGCGCGGCCGCCGATGGCGAGGTTGAGGTACTCGTAGCGGGCGGCCGTCTCGGCGTACTCGATCCTGTCGCACGCCGCCAGCAGGGACGCGTCCGACCGGGCCATGACGCCGTGCTTCGCCCACAGCACCAGCTGGTGGTGGCGCAGGCTCGCGAGGTTGGCCATCGTGAGCTCGTCGGATCCCGGCACCATGAACGGCAGGAAGCCGATCCCCTCGGCCAGGTGCACGATCGTCTCCGCCTGCCAGCGCAGCAACCGGTCGTTGAGTGCGGACGTGTGCTGGTACTCCGGCACGTTCGACAGCAGCGTCAGATGGAGCGGTTGCGCGTGGACGATCGCGTGGAACGTCACGCCCCGGCGCCGTACATGGTCCTCGTGCACCGCGAGGTGCGAGTTGAACTCGACCGTCGGCCGCATGAACTCTCCGTCGGCCGCGTGGTGGAGCGTGCCGGCCATGCCGCCAGGGTGGATGACGACGACGCCGAGGTGGCGCTCCGGGTTCCTGGCCAGCGACCGCAGCCGGCACCCCGAGCCGGTGATGACGACGGTGTGGCCGGCAAGAGCAGGGGAGGGGTACGGGAGCAGGATCTCGCGCGATGCGTCGAAGGCGGCGTGAATGGTGACCGGGCCGGCGAAGCAGACCGACATGTTTCCCGCGCCGGCCTCGGCGGCGTCGATCTCGGTCATCCGCTGCCCGGCCTCGCCGATGCTCGTCAGGAGCTCGTCGAACGTGTGTCCACTCGCTGTCACGTCAGCAGTCCTACCACGACGCGCGGGGCCGCGAGTCAGGGCCCCGATGCCGACGCCAGGGGGTGCCAGACGAACGACCCGCCGCATGCTGGCGATCGAGGGCTGTGGCCGTGTTCCTTGGCAGAATCCTCCCGTCGGCCGAAGGGAGAACCGTGAGCACCACCCGTACGCAGCAGTACTTCGACTCGCTCGGCACCGGGCTGCAGGTCATCGACACCGGCGAGGACACGTCGACGGTCCCGATGGCCGCCGCTGCGCTCGGCGTCGAGCCGGGACAGATCGCGAAGACGCTGGCTGTCAGGGCGGGTGACCAGGTCTTCCTGCTCGTGACCAGGGGCGACGCGCGGCTCGACAACCGGAAGTTCAAGGAGCAGTTCGCCGCGAAGCCCCGCATGCTCCCGCTCGAGGAGACCGCCGAGCTCACCGGACAGCCCGTCGGCGGGGTCGGCCCGTTCGGGCACATCCGGCAGCTGACCCTGTACTGCGACACGTCCCTACGCGACTTCGACGCCGTCTACCCCGCCGCCGGGAGCCGCTCCAGCGCGTTCCGCATCACCCCCGACGAGCTCGGTCGCCTCACGGGGGCCGAGTGGGTCGACGTCTGCTCCCTGCCGGCAGCCGGCTGAGATCTGAACCGGGCGGGCCGGCGCCCGACTCCGCGGTGCGAGGATGGGTGAATGAGCGAGGCAGTCGTCATCGGTGCCGGCTGCATCGGTCGCGGGTTCGTCGCGAAGCTCTTCTCCGATGCCGGCTGGCACGTCACGTTCCTCGACATCGATGCCCCGCTGGTCGAGGCGTTGGCCCGCGACGGCTCGTACGTGCACGTGGCTGTCGACAAGGCGCAGTCCGTACGGACCGTGATCGGTCCCGTCTCGGCGGTCGACAGCGGTCGGGATCCCGGCGCAGGGGTGGAGGCACTGGTCTCGGCGGACGTGGCGGCGACCGCCGTGGGTGGGACGCGGCTCGCTGAGATCGCGCCGCTGATCGCGACGGCGCTGGCGCGACGCATCGCCCTCGACCGCCCACCCCTCAACCTGCTGCTCTGCGAGAACCTGCACGCTTCCGCTTCCGTCATGCGGGGACTCCTCGCTGGGCTGGCTGGGGTCTCCGCGGCCGATCTCGACGCTCACCTCGGGCTCCTGGAGACGTCGGTCGACCGGACGATTCCCGTCGTCAGCGCTGAGATTCGAGCCGTCGATAGGTCGATCATGATCGCCGATCCGTACCGCCCGCTGCCCTACGACATCGCGGCGGTGCGCGGGCCCGGCTTCGACGTGCCAGGTATCGCGGGCGACCCCAGCGTCCCGTTCGCCTACTACGGCGAGCGGAAGCTGTACGTGCACAACCTGGGTCACGCGATGACCGCCTACCTCGGCGAGCGCGCGGGAGTCGACCTCCTGTGTGACGCGATCGTGATCCCGGATGTGCACCGGTTCGTACGAAGGGCGATGGTCGAGTCCTCCGCTGCCCTGGCCGGCGCGTACACCCGACCGTTGCAACCGCTTCTGGATCTCGTTGACGATCTCCTCGATCGGTTCGCCGATCGCACACTGCCGGATCCGGTCGCGCGGGTCGGGCGCCATCCCGTACGCAAGACCAGTCCCGGGGACCGGCTCCTCGGCCCGTACATGTCAGCCGTGCGGCAGGGGCTCTCGTCAGCGCACCTGTCCCTGGCGGTAGCCGTCGGCGGCGACGCGCTGCGCCGTCACGAGGGCTGGTCTCGCGACCGCATCTGGCGCCACTTCGGACCCGATCTCGACGATCTCACCGCTACTCAGCGCGAGCTTCTCGACGCGCAGATGACGCTCCTGACTCAGGAAGCGGACCTCACGGCGCACGGCGCCCTCATCGAGTCCTACGAGCTCCGATGACCGCCATCCAGGTGGTCGGGCAGCTGTGCGTGGACCTCAGACCTTCACTGGGATCGACCGGCGTCGCGGCGCCCGGTGAGCTCGCCGCGGTGGGTCCGATGGCTATCAGCCTGGGCGGTGCGGTCGGGAACTGCGGTCGCATCCTGGCCGATCTCGGGGTGGACGTCGCGTGGTCGGCATGCATCGGTGACGACGAGCTGGGAGCCATGGTGCGCCGGCTCACCGCCCACCACCACGACGTGGAGCTGGCCGTGGCACCGGGTCTGGCGACCTCGTACTCGGTGGTCGTCGAGCCGAAGGGTCTCGATCGCTCCTTCTGGCACCACAGCGGCGCGAACGACGCCTTCGTCGGCGACTGCGCAGTGACCGCCACGCGACTGCTCCATTACGGCTATCCGTCGCTCACGCCGTCGATGTGCGCGGAGGGAGGAGCGCCGATCGTACGGCTCTTCGACCGTGCCCATCGCCAGGGCGTCGCCACGTCGCTCGACCTGTCGTTCGTGGCCGACAACTCGCCCGTACGCGACGTGGACTGGGCCGCGCTGCTGCGCACGGCCGTCGCAGCGTCTGACGTCTTCTGCCCCAGCTGGGACGACCTCGTCAACTGCCTCGGGCTCCCCGCCGACGCTGACGACGCGTACGTGGCGGAGTGGGCGGACCGCTTCCTCGAGTGGGGCGCGGGCATGGTCCTGATCACTCGAGGAACGCGGGGTTCTCACCTTGCCGTGGCGGGAGAGGAGCGGCTCCAGGCGTTCGCCGCGTGCGGCCTCGACCCCGCCACGTGGGCAGGTACGAGGATGTGGCAGGTGCCCGACGTACACGACGACGTGACGACGACGAACGGTGCCGGCGACGCGTACAAGGCGGCGTTCCTGGCCCGTCTGGTCGACGGCGACGGCCCGAAGCAGTGCCTCGAGAGCGCAGCGCGCGTCGTGTCGCAGTACCTCACAGGTGTGCCGCTCGCCCCGTGAGACTGGCTACTTGCCGGCGACAGCGAGGATCACGCCGCCGAGCACCGGGCTTACCGCCGTGGAGATCCCGATCGTGGTGCCCAGCCGACCGAACGCCCACCCCCGCTCCGCGCCGGACCAGCTGCTGGACCAGGCCGGACACCTGCGGGTTGATGATCCGCCACCCACGCCTTGGAGCAGCCGAGCGCCGACGTGCCACCTGGCGTTCGGGGACAGGCCCGCGGCCAGGCTTGCCACGGTGAACACGCCGACCCCGACGACGAACATCGTGCGCCGCCCACGGGCATCGCCGAGCCGCTCGGCCGCCACCGGGACGAGGCCGAAGCTCAGCGCATAGCCTGAGACGATCCACTGCAGGGCCGCGTCGGGAGCGTGCAGCGCCTGCCGGATCGAGGGGAGGGCGACGTTCACGATGCTCACGTCCAGCAGGGTCATGTACCGGCTGTCAGCGCGATGCTGAGCGCCTTCCAGCGTCGCCCGTCGGGGCATACGCGTCGGACCCGTCACGCCCCGTGATGGCAGCACTCCCCTCAGCCATGTCCGGGGAGCCTCGGCGGGACCAT
>Ga0182021_10011248_pt1 | contig 10613 bp, 4 predicted proteins | sample 612E3MmetaG_FD_120493 | JGI IMG/M metagenome (GOLD analysis project Ga0182021, IMG submission 120493) | Permafrost microbial communities from Stordalen Mire, Sweden - 612E3M metaG (Illumina Assembly) | ecosystem: Environmental > Terrestrial > Soil > Wetlands > Permafrost | place: Sweden... | reverse complement strand
TTCCGTATGTAATGAGCATGCCACCAAAGAACTTTACAGCTTATGAGGAAAGAAATCCCGTTGGGAGTTACCGTCGTGATTTTGATCTGCCATCCGACTGGAAGGGTCGCCAGGTATTTATAACTTTTGACGGCGTTGATGCAGGTTTCTTTCTCTGGGTCAATGGTGAAAAGGTTGGTTACAGCGTTAACAGCAGGAATGCTGCAGAGTTTGATATCACAAAATATGTGAAATCCGGAAAAAACATGGTAGCAGCAGAAGTTTACCGGTATACTTCCGGAAGCTATCTTGAAGACCAGGATATGTGGCGTTTGAGTGGAATCTTCAGGAATGTAACCATTTGGAGTTCACCGCAACAGCATATCAGGGATTTTTTCATTAAGACTGATCTTGATGACATGTATCGCAATGCTACTGTTGAAATTACAGCAATTATTAAGAATTATGGAGCCAACCCGGCAGAGAAAATAAAAATATCAGCCACATTATATGATGGTAACAATATTGTTTCAACCGCTCAGGCTGAAAATTCGGTTCCTTCTTTACAATCGGGTAGCGAGACTACTGTCAAATTGAAATTCAATGTAGCAAATCCTGAAAAATGGACTGCTGAAACTCCAAGGCTTTATACCACAGTTCTCTCATTGAATGACGGGAAAAACAGTATTGAAACACTGTCTGCGCGTACGGGTTTCAGGAAAGTCGAAATAAAGGGAAGATTGTTCCTGGTTAATGGTACACCAGTCAAACTTAAAGGTGTAAACCGCCACGAGAACTGGCCGGATGTGGGACATGCAGTTACTGAGGAACAAATGATCCGTGACCTGGAACTGATAAAGCAGGGAAATTGCAACCTGGTCCGCACATGCCACTATTCAGACGATCCCCGCTGGTATGAACTATGTGACGAATATGGTATGTTCCTGATTGCCGAGGCAAATGTCGAGTGTCATGGCTTAATGGGCAGATTTGATGAGGAGCCAAGAATGAAAGCTGCTATCATTGATCGTAATGTAGCCAATGTCGAGAACTTTAAAAATCATCCTTGCGTAATTATCTGGTCTTTGGGAAATGAGAATGGCAAAGGGGGATCGAATTTCAGGGCTGCTATGAGTACAATAAAAAGTATTGACAATACGAGGCCGGTCCATTATGAAGGATTTGGAATCGGAGTGAACAATCCGGCAGATATTGAAAGCCGGATGTACACAAGTGTGACTGAAGTCGAACGAATTGCAAATGATACTACTTTCAAAAAGCCGTTCTTACTATGTGAATATGCACATGCCATGTTCAATTCTATGGGTGCCATTGGTGAATACAATGATCTTTTTGATAAATATCCCCAACTGTTGGGTGGTGCCATATGGGAATGGCAGGATCAGGGAATCTATAATCGTCGTGATCCCAATCATCCGATCATTGCCTACGGCGGTGGATTTGGCGAATTTCCAAACGACCACTATTTTATTCACAAAGGAGTTGTAGCCTCTGATCGTTCACTCAAACCACATTATCCCGAAATGAAACATGTGTATCAGTGGATTAAAGTGTCTGCCGAAGATATCTCAAAAGGTCAGTTCCTGATTCAGAATAAATACCAGTTTATAAATCTAAGTGGTTTTACAGGCTCCTGGACTCTGTCGGAAAATGGCATTGAGATTTCACGTGGTAATCTTCAATTACCTGTTATTAATCCCGGTAAAGAAGCAGTAGTAACTATACCATATAAGGTACAAAAAGTAAACCCGGGAGCTGAATATTTCCTGCGCATCTCATTTGCCCTGGCAAACGACAAACTATGGGCTAAAAAAGGATTTGAAATGGTTTCTGAGCAATTCAAACTTCCTGTTGAATCTATTGCAGTTAAAACTAACACAACTGTTAATCCTGTTAATCTCGTTCAGAATGAAAAGGAGATTACTATTAAAGGTTCGGGATTTACAGTTGTTTTTGACAAGACTGCCGGTACATTTACCAGTCTTGAAAAGAATGGTGTAAACATGCTTCTCAAAGATGGTGGTCCAAGGTTGCACCTCTGGAGAGCGCCTCACAGGAACGATGATATGTGGGCCGACAGGAGTTGGGTAACGGATGGCCTGAGAGATCTAAAATGGACAACACAATCGGTTGCCGTTGAGCAGAAATCACCTTCATCAGTTATAATTAAAGTTAAACTCTCTGCTGCTGGTGCAAACAATTTCACAGTTAACCACGATGTCGTATATACAATTTCAGGTGATGGTACTATTAAATCCGATAACAGTTTTAGTTCAAGCGATCCGAAACAGGTTTTGGCGCGTGTCGGGGTGAGGATGTTACTGGATAAGCAGTTTGACCAGGTCTCATATTTTGGTCGTGGACCAATGGAAAACTATGCTGACAGGAAGCGTGGATTTGATGTTGGTGTCTATAATAGCACTGTAAAAGAGCAACTTACTCCCTATGAAAAACCAATGGATTGCGGAAACCATGAGGATGTGCGTTGGGCAAAAGTGACTACCGCAAAGGGGAATGGTATTATGGCTCAGTCAGACAGCACTCTGTTACAGGTATCTATGCTCCCATACAGCGATGAGGAGATGGATAAAGTCGAATACAGGATTGACCTTCCTCAGAGTAGTGCAACAGTTTTCTGTATTAGCCATCTTACTCTGGGTGTTGGAACAGCTGGTTGCGGTCCGAGACCGCTACCCCAATATATAGTTTATGCTGCTCCCACGACATTCACATATATTCTGAGATTGCTTTAATATAGACAATTAAGACTAATTATGAAAAAACTATTCTTATCGCTTTCTGTTTGCTCAGCTGCGTTATCAATTTTAACAGCTCAGGAGGTTTCAGATAAAATCAGACTTAACCAGATAGGATTTTACCCGGATGCTCCTAAAGTTGCCGTAGTTACCGGCGATAATAGCGGTGATTTTTATGTTGTATCTGCAGGCACTGGAGATGTGGTTTTCAGAGCAAAACTGAGTGAACTGCATAAATCATCATTCTCTCCGAAAGTCACTAGAATTGCAGATTTCTCGGCAATAACAAAACCCGGAACTTACATGTTGAAACTGCCTGAACTAGGTGATTCATATTCATTTGAAATAAAACCAAACGTCTTTTGCAACCTGACAAAAGGTCTAATTAAAGGATTTTATTTTCAGCGGATGTCCACTCCACTGCTCCCTCAATATGCCGGGAAGTGGAGCCGCAAGGAAGGCCATCCGGACGATAAGGTGATAATACATCCTTCAGCAGCATCTCCCGGGCGTCCTGAGGGTTCAGTAATCTCCTGCCCTAAAGGCTGGTACGATGCAGGCGATTATAATAAGTATGTGGTTAACAGTGGGATAACTATGGGAACCCTTCTGTCATTATATGAAGATTTTCCAGCTTATTTTGATACGCTTAATTTAAATATTCCTGAAAGTGCCAACAAGGTCCCTGACCTTCTTGATGAGATTCTATGGAACCTGAGATGGATGCTGACAATGCAGGATCCTTACGATGGAGGGGTTTATAATAAAGTAACCAATGCATCATTTGATGCTATGGAAATGCCCTCGGAAGCAACAAAACCCCGCTATGTCGTGCAAAAAGGAACAGCAGCAACACTAGATTTCGCTGCTGTTACTGCACAAGCCGGGCGAATATTTAAGAAATTCAATATTGTTTTACCTGGTTTTTCTGATTCATGTGTTTCTGCTTCAAAAAGAGCATGGGAATGGGCCATGAAAAATCCGAAGATGGCATATAATCAGAATGCCATGAATAAAACTTTCAAACCTGAAATTTCAACAGGTGGCTACGGAGATAATAACTTCTCTGATGAATTTATCTGGGCAGCAGCGGAATTATACATTACTACGCATGAGAGTAATTATTACAAATCAGTCAAAATGTTCCCCGACTCGCTTATGCCAATTCCTTCTTGGGGAAACGTGAGACTTCTGGGATATTATACTTTACTTAGGTTTGAAAAAAATCTGTCATCCGTTGCAAAATCTGATTTGCCTTTGTTGAAGAATCACCTTGTAAAAACTGTAGATAGGTTGATTAACGGAGTATCTGAAAGATCTTATATGACTGTGATGGGTAGTTCAGCAAGAGATTTCAACTGGGGAAGCAATTCTTCTGCTGCCAACCAGGGGATACTACTTATACAGGCTTATCGTCTTACAAAAGACAGGAAATATCTTGATTATGCCTTAACTAACCTGGATTATTTATTGGGGCGAAATGCCACAGGATATTCATTTGTGACAGGTTTTGGTAAAAAGACTCCCATGTTTCCACATCACAGGCAATCTGAATCAGATGGTATTGCTGATCCGGTTCCGGGTCTCCTTGTCGGGGGACCTAATACCGGGAAACAGGATGGATGCAAGTATTCCTCTGATATACCTGATGAAGTATATCTGGATTCAGTGTGTTCATACGCATCAAATGAGATTGCAATAAACTGGAATGCTCCGGCAGCATATCTGGCAGGAGCCCTGGAGGCTATTACTTCACTTAAAAACAAATAAGCGTGGTAACCCATTTTTATTTTATAGGCATTGCCACGGAAATAATATTAATTAATTTAGCATGAATTAATCCAATCATAAAATGAAAAGAGATCTGTTACTGACATTAATCGCGATTGTAATGATATTTGGTTTTTCATCATGCAATCAGACAGCAAAAAACAAAGAAATGGTCAAAAAAGAGGTATGGGGAAATAAGGATGGTAAAGAGGTTTATCTTTTAACCCTCACCAACAAAGCAGGCAACATTATTAAGTTGACCAACTATGGAGCAAAGATCAACTGGATTGAAGTTCCTGATAAAAACGGCAAAAAAGAAAATATCACTTTCGGTTACGACAATTTTGAAGCCACTCAGAAAGGCGACATGTCTTTCGGTTCAGTTGTCGGAAGATATGCCAACAGGATTGCCAAGGGGAAATTCACTCTTGATGGAGTAGGATACACGCTTCCGATTAACAATGGGCCAAATACTCTTCATGGAGGTCCGGCTGGATGGCACAGTGTTGTCTGGAATACTGAAGTACTTAAAGACACTCAGTTTCCTTCAGTTAAGTTTACATATGTTAGCCCCGACATGGAACAGGGTTTTCCCGGAACTGTGAATGCCCAGGTTATCTACACATGGACAGACAAGAATGAGATAATTATGGACTATAAATGTTCAACCGATAAAAAAACAGTTGTAAATATTACCAACCATGCTTACTTTAACCTTCATGGTGCGGGCAACGGTGATATCCTTGATCATGTGCTCACCCTTAAAGCTTCAGTCTTTACACCTGTTGATTCGGTGATGATACCTACCGGTGAGATTCGCAAAGTTGCAGGAACACCTTTTGACTTTACAACGCCACACGCTATCGGAGAAAGAATCGGTGATAAATATGATCAGCTGATTTTAGGTAAAGGTTATGATCATAATTTCATTTTAGATCACAATGGAGACGTCGATGTAACTGTATATGAGCCGACAAGCGGCAGGGTTCTTGAGGAAATTACTGATCAGCCGGGGATGCAGTTCTATTCAGGCAATTTCCTTGATGGTACAAAAATTGGTCATGGTGGAAAACCATACAAATACAGATCCGGGTTATGTCTTGAATCAGGCCACTATCCAGATAGCCCTAATCATCCTGAATTCCCCAGTACGGTACTCAATCCGGGTGACACATTAAAAACAAGAACTATTTACAGATTTTCAGTTAAGTAGATTATCATATTAAATTTTATATGCCGGATATGAAAGGCTAAAATTCTTTTCATATCCGGCAATTTTTTTATACATTTCTAATCCTATTTAACTGATTAAAAACTGGTATCCATGAAAAATGTACTTAGCCTTATAATTTGTACTAGTCTGATTCTTTTATTCACATCTCAGTGCAGGAACTCAGTCAACATATCCGATTCAAAAGATAATATCTGGCCTGAAGTAAAAAAGGAAATGCATCCTTGGGCCAGATGGTGGTGGATGGGAAATGCAGTTGATCAGAAAAACCTGGAAAAGCAATTGACCCTTTATGCTGATGCGGGTATCGGTGGAGTTGAAATCACACCAATTTATGGTGCTAAGGGATTTGAATCCAGGTACATCGATTTTCTGTCTCCTCAATGGGTGAATATGCTCCATGTTACCGTGAATAAAGCGAACAGGCTGAATATGGGAGTGGATATGAATCTGGGAACGGGGTGGCCGTTTGGGGGATCACAAATCAAGCCGGAAAATGCTGCAGGCAAATTGATTGTCCAGATCTACGACTTGAAAGCGGGCCAGGATCTTGATGAAAAAATAGTTGTGCGCGATACCATGCAGCAGAGACTTGGTGCCCCACTTAAAGGTCTGACCGCCTATGGAAGCAATGGAGATATTATTAACATTCTTGATAAAGTTGATGAGACCGGTAACCTGAAATGGAAACCAAAAGCAGGTAACTGGAAAATCTATGCTGCATTTGGCGGCCATACAGGACAGATGGTTAAACGTGCAGCTCCGGGTGGTAAGGGACTTGTGATGGACCACCTTTCAAAGGATGCATTGAAAGCTTATCTGAAACGTTTTGATGACGCCTTTGGTCCCGGCAATGTAGGCGTTGGTTCATTTTTTAATGATAGCTATGAAGTATATGGTGCCGATTTTTCTCCTGATCTGTTTGATGATTTTTTGAAACGACGTGGTTATGATGTCCGGATCTATCTGAGGGAACTGGTAAGTCCTGAAAAAAACGATAAGGTAGCAAGAATCCGTTCCGATTACAGATTGACGATGGCTGAAATGATATTTGAAAATTTTAATGTTCCATGGCATAATTGGATAAACAGCAGAGGGGCACTCGCCAGAAATCAGGCACATGGTTCTCCCGGGAACCTTCTGGATCTTTATGCCAATGTTGATATTCCGGAACCTGAATCTTTTGGAATAAATCGTGTGCCCGTTCCCGGAATGAATTATTATACAAATGATACCAGGAATGTGCCCCCCGATATTGTTATGATCAAGTTTGCATCTTCGGCTGCTGATCTTCTTGGGAAACCATATATTTCATGTGAAACATTTACATGGCTCGGAGAACATTTCAAAGTACCTTTGTCCAATACCAAGCCGGACTTAGAAAGGGTCTTCCTGTCAGGAGTCAACCATGTGTTTTTTCATGGTACTACTTATTCTCCTGAGGATGCAGGCTGGCCTGGCTGGCTGTTTTACGCCTCAACTAATTTTGCCCCATCAAACAGCTTCTGGCCTCATTTAAAAGGTCTGACAGAGTATATTACCCGTTGCCAGTCTGTACTTCAGGCCGGTACCTCTGATAATGAAATAATGCTATACTGGCCCTATGCTGATGTAAGGCATTATGCCCCTTCCGGAACCCTGGATATGATGCTTACTATTCACTCTATTAATGACTGGCTAAAACCGACTCCCTTTTATAAACAGGCTGTCCAGCTTATGGGAGGAGGTTACTCGGTGGACTTTATTTCAGATATGCTTCTCAGCCGGACCAAAGTTAATAATGGATTATTAAAAGTTGCTCCGGAAGGACCTGCTTACCAGGTAATTGTGGTGCCAAAAACTGATTTTATGCCAGTTGAGACCCTAACGGATATTTTAAAGCTCGCGGATCAGGGCGCCACGGTTATATTTGAAAAAATGCCTGATGACGTCCCCGGATTTAGTAATCTTGATGAGCGGCGCCGGCAACTAAAGCAAATGACTACCTCTATTAAATTTACTGAAGTGGTAAAAGGGATAAAACTTGCTAAGACCGATAGCGGGCAGATTCTGATTTCTCAGGATGTTCAAAAGGCGCTTCAATACAGGAATATTTTTGGAGAGAATATTACTGCCTCAGGTCTTAAATTTATACGGCGCAATATCAATGGTGATAAATACTATTTCCTTGTTAATCACACCGCAGAGGCAGTCAACGGATTCATACCTCTTAATGTAGAGGCAGCATCTGTAATGATCATGGATCCTCAGACAGGGGACTATGGGCTGGCTGAAATGACTTCTGAAGGTAACAAGACCAATGTTCGTTTACAGATAGATCCTGGGAATGCCATTATTCTGAAGACTTCAAAAGAAAAAATTCTGAATGGCAGCCAATGGAACTATATTGATTCTGTTGGCGAAACAATACCTGTTTCAGGAAAATGGAAACTTAGATTTACTTCCGGCGGACCTTTTTTGCCTAAATCCCAGACACTTACTACTCTTAAATCCTGGACAACTCTGCCTGACGAAAAAGCTGCCTGGTTTTCAGGTACCGGTGAGTATAGTACTACATTTAATCTGAAAACGAAAAATGCAGGTGAATATGTCATTGATCTTGGAGATGTACGGGAAAGTGCCAGATTGTGGGTGAATGGTCAGGATGCTGGTATTTTATGGCATGTACCATATAGAATTAACATTGGGAAGTATATAAAAGAAGGCAACAATACTTTGAAAATTGAAGTTGCCAACCTTATGGCAAACCGGATTATTTATATGGACAAAAGAAAAATTGAATGGCGTAAATACAATGAAATCAATTTTGTCAATCTGTTCTACCAGCCATTTGATGCTTCTTATTGGGAACCAATGGCTTCCGGATTGATAGGACCTGTAAAAATTATAAACTTTAAGTGAACTGGTTCGCAAAAATTGAAATAGACAAGGCAGGAATCTGGAAATAAACTAACAATGGTCAGATAAGCCGCATTCCCTTTATATTTATCAGGTATCTTTTTATATGTAACCTTATATAAATAAGAAAACTCTTTAAAATACCATAACTTAGATGTGATTAATTTAGTAAGGTAATTATACTTTTAAGATAATTAAGTAAATTTTACTGGCTATGAATGTACTCCTTATTGAAGATGAACCTCATGTTTCAACCTTTATCAAAAAAGGACTTGAAGAAGAATCATTTCATGTCGACGTTGCATTTGACGGATCTACCGGGAAAAAGTTAGCAATGCAGGAAGATTACGATATAATTCTTTTAGATGTCATTCTGCCGTATATTAATGGAGTGGAGCTTTGCCGTATATTGCGAAATGAAAAAATTGATGTTCCGATTTTAATGCTTACAGCGCTTGGTTCGACAGATGACATTGTCACTGGATTAGAAACCGGTGCAGATGATTATCTGACAAAACCTTTCAAATTTAATGAACTTCTGGCAAGAATAAATGCATTGATAAGAAGGCATCAGAACTTAATGATAACTCCTGTTTTCACTATTGCAAATTTGGAAATAAATGAATATACAAAAGAAGTAAAGCGCAATGGGCAATTGATAAACCTCACACCACGGGAATTTTTCCTGCTCCAATATTTCATTCGTCATCAGGGTATTGTGAAATCCCGTATGCAGATTCTGGAATCAGTCTGGGGTAATGATTACAATACCAATTCAAACGTTGTGGATGTTTATGTAAATTATTTACGGAACAAAATTGATAAAGATTTTTCCCCTAAGCTAATTCATTCTGTGACTGGGATGGGATACATTTTCAAAGAAGGCAAAGAATGAAAATAAAAACTAAACTTACTCTTCTTTTTACTTTGGTTATTGCAGTTCTGTTGCTTTTGCTTAATTTATATATTTATTCTTTAAGTAAATCCTATGCATCAAATGATTTTTTTTCCCAACTACGAGTGCGGGATTTTGCCGCCGCAAATGTATATCTGGAAGAAGATGAAGTAAGCAAAAAGATTTTTATGGAATTTCAGAAAAAACTACTCGAAAAAATTCCGGGAGAAACATTAAGGATTTACGATTCACTCAACAAACCTGCTTTTATCAGGGATTCAATCCCTCCGACTTTTTCTGTTTTGGTTATAGAAAAAACAAGAAAAGAAAAAACGTATCAGAGTAAAGATAAAGATGTATGTACCTATGGCATTTTTTATCCGGACAATCAGGGCGATTTTGTAATCCTGGCTTCTGCCATAGATAAGACTGGCGATGCAAAACTAAACTATCTTCGGAATATTCTGTTAATCGGTTTTATTCTCAGCATTATAATTGTCATGTTTATAGGAAGATTTTTTATTAAACAAGTATTAAGGCCATTAAGAGAAATTAATCAGCAGGTTAACAATATTTCTGAGACTAATCTGAACCTGAGGTTAAATGAGGGGAATAAAAAAGATGAACTTGCTGAGCTTGCCATTACATTTAATTGTATGCTTGCACGCATTAAAAATGCTTTTGAATTGCAGCAAAATTTTGTAGCTAATGCTTCCCATGAATTGAGGACTCCGCTGACTTCTATCATTGGCAATATTGAGGTTTCCCTTTCAAGACAAAGAAGTACTGATGAATACAAAATGGTTCTGAAAACTGTGTTGGAAGAGGCGGAGCGATTACATAAACTTAGCAATGGATTATTGAATATTGCCCAGGCAAGTTTTGACATCAATAACCTTAAAATAGAGCACTTACGGATAGACGAATTACTTGAAGAAGCAAAAGAAGTAGTCCATAATCAGATGTCTGAAAACAAAATGGAATTGAATTTTGAAAATATGCCGACTATTTCTGATGAACTTTTAATTAAAGGCAATAAAAGTCTTTTAAAGATTGCTTTTGA
>Ga0182021_10011247_pt1 | contig 10614 bp, 8 predicted proteins | sample 612E3MmetaG_FD_120493 | JGI IMG/M metagenome (GOLD analysis project Ga0182021, IMG submission 120493) | Permafrost microbial communities from Stordalen Mire, Sweden - 612E3M metaG (Illumina Assembly) | ecosystem: Environmental > Terrestrial > Soil > Wetlands > Permafrost | place: Sweden... | reverse complement strand
TGTTTTTTATCTTCAAACTGCTGGAAATTCCAGTTATTTCCGCCATCTGTTGTTTTAATTATTGTTCCGTCTTCACCGCAAGCCCAGCCTGTGTTTTGATTTACATAATTTATGTCATACAAGCGATTTCCCTGTGGAAGTGGATTTTGCCAAACCCATTGTGCAGTGTTTGTTGAAGGATTAGTTAAATGGATAAAGAAGGCAAGCAATAAAAAACAGTATATATTGTTTTTCATAACTAAAACTCCTTTTGTTTTATGTATTAATTTTTTTACCTTAACAATATAATATAAAAAAAACAATTATCAATTCAGAGTCTTTTTTTATCTACTGATAATAATTTCCTAAACTTTCTCAAACAAAAAAACCATTGAGAATTTCTATTCTCTTTGGCTTTTATTTTTTAAGTTTATTGCCGTTGTTGGTGTTAGCTGTTCTTTAGCGCCACCAACAACAAAGCAGTTGTCATCCCTGAATGTGCGTTCTTTGCATTCCGATGTTCTGTATCGGGACTCCTGTCGGGGATCTCCTGCCCTATGAAGTATTACAATTTATAATTTTATTTAAGGAGTTCGTTTGATTGACATTCTACGCGTTTAATCAGAATTAATTTCGGGGATGAGATTTTTTAAATAACAGAAAACAGGTCTATAAAAAATAATATTAATTGATTAGAATTAATATTTATTGTAATTTGATAATTATTATGATTTTAAAATGAACACAAATAATGTCTATAAATAAATATTTGCAAATATCTGAAGAAGTAAAAACTGCATTATCCGAAAACAAACCCGTTGTGGCGCTTGAATCTACAATTATTTCTCACGGAATGCCGTATCCGCAAAATTATGAAACGGCTTTGGAAGTGGAGAATATGGTGAGAGCGAATAATGCAGTTCCGGCTACGATAGCTATTATTAGCGGAATTATAAAAGTAGGGCTTGAAAAAAACGATATTGAATTTCTGTCTAGGGATAATAATATTCTTAAAGCATCGAGGCGTGATATCCCCGTAATAGTTTCTAAAAAATTAAGCGCTGCGACAACAGTTTCAGCTACAATGATTTCTGCAAATCTTGCTTCAATTAAAATATTTGCAACCGGCGGAATCGGCGGAGTACATAGAAATGCAAATCAGACTTTCGATATATCCGCAGACCTCACGGAATTTGGTCAAACTAATATCGCTGTAGTTTCCGCAGGCGTGAAATCCATTCTCGATATCGGTCTTACGCTTGAATATCTTGAGACTCTTGGCGTTCCGGTGATTGGTTATAAAACTAAAGAGTTTCCGGCTTTTTATACACGTGAATCGGGAATTAATGTTAATTATAAATTAGATTCTGCAAAGGAAATTGCAGATGTAATAAAAACCAAATGGGATTTGGGTTTGAATGGTGGAGTGCTGATTGCGAATCCGATTCCGGAAGAATATTCGATGGATAAAAAAGTGATTGATTATGCGATTGAAAAGGCATTGAGAAAAGCAGATGATAAAGGAATTAAAGGTAAAGAAGTGACGCCTTTTTTGTTATCGGAAATAAAAAATATTACGGGAGGGTTGAGTCTGAATGCGAATATTCAGCTTGTGCTGAACAATGCGAAACTGGCTGCGGAAATAGCGGGTGAAATGGTGAAATAGAGAAGTGAGAAATAGTGAAATAGTGAAGTGTGAAATGGTGAAATAGTGAATTGCGAAATAGCGTAATAGTGAAGTGTAAAATGGTGAAATAGTGAAGTGTGAAATGGCGAAACCGCGAAGGTAAGAACATAGAACTTTAACCGCATTTATTTTTTCACTAATCACCAATCACTAATCATCAATCACTCTAATTTAGATGAAACGAAGATTTTTAATATATATGATTTATTATCATTTATGTAAAAATCACGAAACTTTAAACAGATTTATACGTCAAAAAAAGTATATACAATTTTAAATAAAATATACTAAAATTTGTTTAGTTAATAACATTAATTAAACGGGAAAGGGAACAATAATGAAAAGATTATTTATAATCTTGGTTTTCTCATTAATATTCGCAGTTTCTTCTTTTGCACAGGAGGGAATGTGGCTTCTAAGTCAGCTTGACCAGCTTGATTTGAATAAAAAGGGTTTGCAGATAGAAACAAGTGATATCTTCAATAAGGATAAACCTTCCTTATACAACGCAGTTGTTATACTCGACGGAGGCACGGCCTCTTTTGTTTCTTCAGAAGGACTTTTAATTACAAACCATCACGTTGCTTTTGCAGGACTTCAGAGAGCAGCAACTAAGGATAACGATTTAATTACAAACGGGTTTCTCGCAAAAAGCCGTTCGGATGAAATTAAAGCACCCGGCTATGCGGCACAGCTTCTCATTGAGATTAAAGATGTTACAAATGATGTTCTCGATGCAGGGAAAAATATTTCTGATATTACCGAAAGGGAAAATGCGATAACAAAGAAAATTACCGAAATGACCGAAGCCATTTCGAAAAATAAGGAAGATATAACAGCTAACATTGCGGAAATGTATAACGGCAAACAATACATACTTTTTGTTTATAAAACATTTAAAGATGTAAGGCTTGTATATTGTCCTCCGCGTTCAATCGGTGAATTCGGTGGCGAAACCGATAACTGGATGTGGCCCAGGCATACAGGTGATTTTTCATTTTTAAGGGTTTATGCTTCTCCTGAAGGAACAGGTAAAGAATACAGCCCCGATAACGTTCCATACAAACCGAAGGTGTGGCTCAAAGTTGCCAAAGAGGGTCTGAAAGAGGGAGATTTTACTTTTATACTCGGGTATCCGGGAACTACAACAAGATACAGGACATCAAATTCTGTGGACTGGAACCAGAATGTTAACTATCCTTTCTCAATTAAAAATTTCAGGGAAATCATTGACCTGTCTCTGAATTTAACAAAAAATGACAATGAAGGAAGAATTAAGGTTTCGAGTTTAGTAAAAGGATTATCAAATGGTATGAAAAACTATGAAGGTAAAGTTGCTGGTATGAAAAAAATAAATTTCCTTCAGAAGAAAAAAGATTTCGAAAAAGAATTTTCTTCCTGGGTTAACAAAGACCAGGGCAGGGTATCAAAATACGGCGATATATTTAAAATCGATGATGAACTATATAGCAACATTGCAAAAACCAAAGACAGGGACCTTGTGTTCGGAATATTTCAAGGTCTTGCAAGTACACAATTGGGCATTGCAATGCGCATTTATGGAATTAAATATCAACTTGAAAAGCCCGAAAGCGAAAGATTACCGGGTTTTACAGAAAAAGGTTTACAGGAAACATTTGATAATCTGGAATATGCTTACGCTAATTATTATGAGCCCGTCGATAAAGCATTATTAGTTCGTGCACTGAAAATGGCAAACGAACTTCCGCAGGACCAGAGAATTAAAGGACTGGAATATATTTTCAACGATAAATCCAAAACGATTGAACAATTTGTTGATGATGCATTTAATGCATCTAAGCTTAAGGATTTAGAATATACAAAAAGTTTATCAAAATTATCTGTTAAAGAGCTTGAAGCTTTAAATGACCCATTCATAAAAATGGCGGCAAGTATGAATGCGGAAAATAATGAAATTCAGATGAACGGATTAGTTTTCAATGCGAAAGTTACAGATTTACGAAAAAGATATATAGACGGACTTTTTGAATGGAAAGGAACAGGAATGTATCCCGATGCTAACCGCACTTTGCGTTTTACATCGGGAAATATAAAAGGATACAGCCCGGCAGATGGAGTTTGGTATTTACCATTCACTACATTAAAAGGTGTTATACAAAAAAATACGGGTGAAGAACCATTCAATGTTCCGGATAAATTAACAGAGTTATATAATAAAAAAGATTATGGCAGATGGGAAGATCCGAACCTGAAAGATGTACCTGTTGCATTTACCCATCAGTGCGATATTACGGGCGGAAATAGCGGAAGCCCTGTAATGAATGCTAAAGGTGAATTAATCGGATTAGCTTTCGACGGAAATTATGAAGCTATGATTAGTGACTGGCAATATGATTTTGATTTACAGCGTGTTATATCCGTTGATATAAGATATGTATTATTTATTACCGAAAAATTTTCTAACGCCGGTTTTATTCTGAATGAAATGGGCGTATCGCATCCGAATTGACATTAAATATAAATGCCCGGAAAAAATTTCGGGGCATTTCTTTTGAATTATTTAATCTCAAAAAGGGCACAGGTTTTAGAAAATGTTTAATATATTTTAATTATTTCTTTTCAAGATTCGGGTAATCTCTTACAAGAGCGTCAGTATGCCCGCGTAAAAACGCACCCCACTTTTTGAACAGATCCTCTCGCTTCGATTTGTCGGGATAAGCTGCTGCAACTATATCATCAAATCTTTTATCTACCGCTACCCATGCGTCCATATCCTTATATTCGGAAACCAGACATATATTTCATGCAGGACCGTTCATATGTCACAATATCTTCGTACTTAAGACGTATTCGTTCTGCATATCCATTGGTTTCAATTCCTTTTCATATATATCCATAAAATCGCTTATTTGGTCATACCCAATCGAAATAAATGTCATTTCAAAAACGTGATTGGTTGGTTTATCCTGTGAATAAATATTTGCTGAAGCAAGTAAAAACAGTAATAAGGCTAAACATGTGTTAATAATTTTTGCTTTCATTGATTCTCTCCTTTTGTTTTTTAAATTTAATTGTGCTATTTGAAATTAATGAATTATTACAACAAATCGTTGTTTATTAAAGTTTTCGGTTAAATTATAAAAAAATGCAAATGAGACAAAAGTTCATAAAATATTTCATATACTATTTTCATCTTTGAATATAAATAAGCATAATGTTAAATTACAATGATAAGGTTTTGCATTCCAATTATATTCCATTAAGGAAATCTGGATTTAGAATAATCAAAATCTAATCCTTTTATGATTAAAGAGTAAATAAAAACAAAATTGAATTTAAATAAATACAGGGATGAATTTAGAATCCCGAATTTGAGTAAAATATTTATCATTAAAATTTAAAACATTTATGAAAAAACAATTATTTTTATCGGCATTAATATTATTCTTTTCTTTTTTATTTGTTCAGGGCAGTTTAGCTCAGGAATTAACGACAATTAAAGTAAATCCTGCTACCGAAGTAAAAAACCAGGGTAAGAGCGGGACGTGCTGGTGTTTTTCGGTTTTATCAGTTTTAGAATCGGAACTTTTAAAAAGAGGAGTCGAACATCCGGACCTTTCCGAATTATATATCGTAAGAAATATATATATTGAGAAAGCTAAGAATTATATCCTGAGACAGGGCTTCACTCGCTTTAGCGAAGGTGCATTTGGTCACGATGTTTTTCCTTCAATTGAAAAATATGGTATCGTTCCATTGAGCGTTTATCCGAATGTTGCCCCTGGTGATACAATGAATCACATGGGTTTTGATGAAATGCTGAAAAAATTTCTTGACAGTGTTTTGGTAAAAGTCCCGATATCGCTGGACTGGGAACAAAACTACATAAAAATGCTCGATGATAAATTCGGCAAGCCGCCTGAAAAATTTAGCTTCAACGGAAAAGAATATACTCCTATCGAATTTGCACAAAAAGTTTTGAAATTCACAGGCGATGATTTTATCGGTTTAACATCTTTCACGCATCATCCGTTTTATAAAGCTTTTAATGTCGAAGTGCCCGATAATTATTCCGGAGGACTTTTTTACAATGTGCCGATAGAGGAATTAATAGAAGCGGCTGAATATGCCGTTATGAATGACTATACTGTCGGATGGGATGCAGACGTATCGAATAAATTTTTTAATCAAAGAGCCGGCTGGGCAATGAATCCAAAAGATAAAAAAGATTTGAAAGGAATCATTAATCCGGATGATGAAGAAATTCCTTATTCACAAAAAACACGGCAGGAGCTTTTTGAAAACCTTACTACGCAGGATGACCACCTTATGCATATAGTAGGATTAAAAAAATCTGAAGGCGGAAAAGAATTTTTTTACGTAAAGAATTCTTGGGGTACTATGGGACCATTCCTTGGCTATATAAACGTTTCGGAAACGTATTTTGGTATTAATACAATAACCATTGTTCTTCCCAAAAATGCCTTGAGCAAGGAAATGAAAGCAAAATTGAATATTCGTTAAGTTCTTAAAGTTATAAAGTTTGTAAAGTTATAAAGTTAATAAAGTTATTATGTTAGTTAAGTTGACAAACTGATTGTTAACAGGATATTGAAAAAGAATATTAAATAAATACAGCCCACGACTTAAGTCGTGGGTATTGAAATTTAAATGTTTTAACCGTTTAAACGGTTTATAAATTTGCATTATGCTCTTATACGCATAAAATAATTTAACAAAATTAAAAATGAAAAAATTAATTTTTATTAGCCTCGTAATATTTTTTGCTTTAATTTCACTATCATCTTTTGCACAAACCAACAAACTCCGTTTTGGACTTAAATACCAGATTAAAAGTTTAAATTATGAAATTGTCGATGACATTCCGAATCATAAAATGGGAGTTTCACACGGAGTCGGTATAGCTTATATGAAAGACGGCAGTCAGGCGAACGTAAATATATATTTTGTTTTTGATTATACCGATGGTAACGGTAATTTTATCGAAAATTATGTGGTTCAAATAAATGAGATTTCAAAGATAACTATTAAAGCTGAAGGTACTTCGTTTGGAAGCGCTGATGACCCGATGTTTAATGCCAACGTCACGATTATGAATGGAACAGGAGAATATGATGGTATAAAAGGAAAAGGAAAGATGTCCGGCAACAGGCGTTCGCAATTAGACGATAAAGCAACTGTTAATCTTACTTTTGAATTAGAGTACACTTTGAAAAACCAATAAATTTCTTAATCAAATTATTTTTAATATGAATTTCATATACCGGGCTTTTTTATTTTTATTTTTAATTTTATCTTTAACTTCCTGTACCGAAAAGAACAAATCAAACCAGCAAACACAAACAAATCAATCATCGGATAATAATAAAATTGATATAGTTCAGCCTGAAGATGTTGTTACTCCTCCGAATTTACCGCCAATAGGTAAATGGATGTATACACCCGAAAAAAAATATTCCGACTGGCTCGGAGAAAAACTAAACGGGAAAACATTAAGAGAACCGATTAATATTATTATTATAGATAGTATTTCAGGGTCGGTGGAAGATGCAAAAAACCTGTTGATAAATAATTTTAAACTTGCAGGATTTGAAATCAGAAGCAGGCATTCGGGAGGTTATCTTGGCTTTATCGAAAAAATGCTGTATCCTCAATTGCCCGATAAACCGAATCATGCGTTTGCAGATAAATCTTTCGAAGAAAATAATAATCACGGAAGAATATTCGGTCCGTGTTTTATAAACGGTGTTTATTATTTTACGGGTGCGTTCAGCAGGGAAAAAGTAGTTGCTGAAGTACCTATACATAAATTTGTATCTTTTAATGCGGCGAGAATTCAACTGTCGGAAAATCTGAATGCGAATTCAAATTATAAGTTTGCCGGAAAAGTAGATATGAAGAACAGGCTCGAGACCGAAACAATAACGACCGGTGATTGCGATGGAAAAGCGATTTTATTATCAGCGACTAAATAAAAATTCCGATGCCGGTTTAAAAATTATTATTGATTTATCTCCTCAGATATAAAACATAGCAATAATAATATTTTATTGTAGTATCAGGTGTATTTAAATTAAACCGGTCTTATAAGAATTCAGTAATATTCAGTGGATTATCTATCTTACAAAACCGGATAATTTAAAAAATTTAATAACATCATAATTAATTCTTAAAACCTGCATCGAAGACACATTAAATCAGTACTTGCATATTCTCAGCGGATATTAGTCTAAATATTATTCCCGATTATCCCTGTTCATATGTCGATTACCTTTTCTCTTCTGATTATTATTCTGCATATCTTTCATCATAGAACTGTATGTATCATATTGGTCTGATGTTAGGATAATTTTCATTTTTCCGTCGAGTTCGTTTCTTGCATTCTCCATTGCCTTTTTTGTTTCGTCATTGTTATCTTTGAAATTTCTTAACAACTCCATCGAACTGAAGAAATTCTGATAAGCCTGAAAAACAAGGCTATCCTGTCCGTCTTTAAAGGATAATTTATCATTCAACCTGTCTGTCATTTCACGAGCTCTTACATCAGGAGTTTTATTATTATGATCATTACTTTGCGAATAGCTAATGCCTGTAATCAATAAACATATTACGGGAATCAGAAGAATAATTTTTTTTATTTTCATATATTTTTTTATAATACTTGATATTTAGACAATAAAGATAGAAAATGGTTTATAAAAAATTTATTGATTTGTGTAAAAAAATTGTAAATAATTGTATCCTTTTTTTAACTGTTGTTTTCGTGTCGTTGTTGGTGTTAGCCCGTTCTTTGGGTCGTAGATTCACTGTGGCGAATGTCACCAACAACAATAATATAACATTTAACATTTAAAATCGAATACGGCTTTTTTGTAATTGATAAAAGCCAAATCTTTGTATAATTTATATATAGATTCCCATAATAACCATTGTTATTATGATGTGATTTTTAGATAATATTGATATTATTTGCATATCCTAATTATTCTTTTTTATTCAAAAGTTATAACTGTTTTATATAATTATATTTTAAATTCTAATATTTAATTTCAACGGAGGGAGTTAATGATGAAAAAATCAGTTTTACTGCTTTATCTGTTTTTATTTTCAAATTTTTGTTTAGCTCAGTGGCAAACGAACGGACCTTACGGAGGAGTGACACAGTGTCTGACCGTTAGCGGTTCGAATATTTATGTTGGCACGCTTGCAAGCGGAATATTTGTTTCGACGGACGGAGGTTCAAACTGGAATGCCTGTAATAACGGCATCAGTAACCTGAATATTTATTCTCTTGCCTCAACGGGTTCTACTGTCTTTGCAGGAACTTACGGCAGCGGTCCGTACAAAACTACCAACAACGGTAATAACTGGGTTCCGATTAATACAGGTATCGGTGGTACTTCTCAGGTTTGGTCTTTAGCTTTCAGCGGAACGAATCTTTTTGCGGGAACGTACGGAGGTGTTTATCTTTCGACTGATTACGGCGCGAGCTGGACAAATAAAAGTTCGGGAATCACAAATTTGTCTATACGTTCGGTTACGGTAAACGGAGGTAATGTTTATGCAGGTTCTTATGGCGGAGGTGTATTTTTATCAACTGATAACGGTGATAGCTGGAATTTGGCAAGTTCAGGTTTGACTTCTCTGAACATTAATACGGTGAACTCCTTTGGCTCAACAATTTTTGCGGGCACAATTAATGCCGGAGCTTTTATGTCAACAAATAACGGGGCGAACTGGACAGCAAGTAATAACGGTCTTTCAGCTACCAATATTTTTTGTTTCGGAGTAAATTCTCCGAATATTTTTGCCGGTACAATATCGGGAGTATTTTTCAGCTCAAACAGCGGGACGAGCTGGTCTAATGTGACAACAGGATTGACAATGGTTAATGTGCGGGCAATTAATTTCATGGGAAGCAATGTGTTTGCCGGAACTTATGGTGGAGGTGTGGATAAATCTACCGATAATGGTACAACCTGGTCTGCATCGAGTGCGGGATTAAACAATTGTTATGTCTATGCGTTAACTGCCTCAGGTTCAAATATTTATGCGGGGACATGGAGTAATGGTATTTATATCTCTACTAACAATGGAACAAGCTGGTACAATGCAATAAGCGGAATGACAAATACAAATGTAAATAGTTTTGCAATCATTGGTTCTAATGTTTTTGCAGGTACTATCGGAGGTGTTTTTATGACAAGTAATAACGGGGCGAATTGGGCGGCAAAGAATTCGGGATTAACGAATTTATATGTAAGTGCACTTACCGTTAATAACGGTAATTTGTATGCCGGAACAAATGCCAGCGTTTTTAAATCAACTAATAACGGAACAAGCTGGACTTCTTCCGGCTCCGGAATCACAGCAACTTCTGTATGGTCTATGGCTTCGAGCGGAAATTATATTTTTGCAGGTACGAGCAATGCAGGAGTATTTGTTTCTACAGATGACGGTGCAAACTGGATTGCGTCAAATACCGGTTTGACAAATCTGATAGTCCGTGCATTAGGTTTTAACGGTTCTAACCTGTTCCTTGGAACAGGTGGCTCCGGTGTTTACCGTTCAACTGATTACGGAGCGAACTGGACGGCGGTAAACGATGGCATAAATACTTCACAAAATGTTTGCGCCTTTTCATTATCCGGAAATTATGAATTTGTCTCCACCTATGGCGGAATTTATCTTACTACAAACAATGGAACCAACTGGACTAACATCAATAGTAATCTGAATAACCCGATGGGATATTCTTTGACAATAAACGGACCTAACATTTATCTTGGCTGCGGACCGGGTGTATGGACAAGACCGTTAACACAAGTTGGAATAAAAAATATTTCAAATGGAGTGCCGGTTGAATATGCATTAATGCAGAATTATCCAAATCCCTTTAATCCTTCTTCGATTTTAAGATTCCGGATTAAAGATTTGAGATTCGT
>Ga0182021_10011246_pt1 | contig 10614 bp, 5 predicted proteins | sample 612E3MmetaG_FD_120493 | JGI IMG/M metagenome (GOLD analysis project Ga0182021, IMG submission 120493) | Permafrost microbial communities from Stordalen Mire, Sweden - 612E3M metaG (Illumina Assembly) | ecosystem: Environmental > Terrestrial > Soil > Wetlands > Permafrost | place: Sweden... | reverse complement strand
CTCCAGACGCCGTTTCCTTGCAAGCCGCGCTGGAAACCGAACGAATCACCGAGCAGGACCTGGCTACGCATCAGGCCAGAATCGCCGAATTGCAGGCGCAGTTGCCAGAATGTGAAGCGGCGCTGCGCACTGCGCGCGAGAACCTGGCGCAGGCGCATCGCCAGGTTACGGAAATTCGTGCCCGGCGCGATGCTTTGCAACAACTGCAAAGCCGTGTCCAGCAAAGCGGCGGGATCGCCGACTGGCTGGCCGCACAGGGTTTGACCGACCAGCAACCGCTGTGGCGGGCGATTCACGTCGAGCCCGGCTGGGAGACCGCTGTCGAAGCGGTGCTGCGTGAGCGGCTGGCGGCACTCGCCGCCAATGGCGATGCGATGCGGCAGGCCTTGGCCAGCCCGCCGCCGGTGACGTTTGCCTTCGCGGCGCTCGATGAGCGCATCGGTCATCCACCTGCCGCTGATTCGCTGCGCGCCAAGGTTCGCTGCGACGATTCTCGCTGGTCGGCGGTTCTCGATGAGTGGCTGGCCGGGGTGCAAGCCGCCGAGGATCTGACGGCTTTCCTGCCACCTGCCGATGGTCTGTGGGTATCCAGGCAAGGCCATCTGCTGGGCAAGGGCGGGCTGACGTTGTATGTGCCCGACGTCCGCACGCACGGCGTCATCGAGCGCCAACGTGAAATCGATGAGCTGGTACTTGCCCTTGGCCGAACGGAACTGGACGAGCAAGCCGCTCGGGCAGCTCAAGCCGAGGCAGAAACCAACCTGTCGGATCGCCAGGTGACCCTCGCCGACAGTCGGAGAGCCGGACAGGAGGCACAGCAGCGCCTGCACGCCGCTCGCGTCGAAGGGCTCAAGCTTACTCAAGCGCAGACGCGCTATGAGGAGCGCATCGGTCAGATCAGCCATGACCTGGCGGAAATCGAACTGGCCGAAGAAGCGGAGCGTGGCGAGCTGGTTCGTGCCGAGAGCGAGGCACAGCGCTGTCGCGGCGAACTGGATGCCGTTCGCCTGCGGCTCGATGAGGCATTGGACTGGCAAAGACAGAAAGACACCCACTTGCGCGAAGCGCGAGCGCTCGAGCATCAACTGGCCAGAGAAGCGCAGGAGGCCGGATTTTCCGAGCGCGAGTGCCATGGCAAGCTGGCAGACAATGCGCGGGCCGCCGAGACTGCGCGCACGCAACTGGAGCGCGTTGCAGCCGAGAACGACTCGGCGCAAGTCGAACTCGCCGCCATCAGCGATGTGGTACTTCAGGAACAGTTGCACTCGGCGCTGGATGGCCGCCAGGGTCGCGAAGGGCTGCTCGCCGAGCGACGCAATGCGCTGGAGACGGCCGCCGCCGAACTCAGAGGGCTGGAGGAACAGCGCCTGAAGCTTGAACAAGGCTTGCAGCCAGCCCGCGACAAGATCAATGAACTGCGCTTGAAACAGCAGGCGGCAGAGCTCAACGCCGAGCAGTTTCAGCAGCGGCTCATCGAGGCTGGCGTCGCCGAGGAAACTGCCGAGGCATCGTTGGCGACCGAACTGGTGCCGGGCCTGAAGGAAGCGACTCTGGCGGGAGATATCGCGCGCCTGGGTGCCGAGATCGAGGCTCTCGGGCCCGTCAACCTGGCGGCATTGGAAGAACTCGCTGTCGCCAGCGAGCGCAAAGGCTTTCTCGATGCCCAATATCTCGATCTCAACACGGCCATCAACACCCTGGAAGATGCCATTCGGCGCATCGACCGCGAGACACGCGAACAACTTCAGGAGACCTACAACACCGTCAATCGCCACTTCGGCGAACTGTTCCCGCAACTGTTCGGCGGTGGCGAAGCGCGCCTGATCCTGACTGGCGAGGAGATTCTCGACTCCGGCATCCAGATCATGGCCCAACCACCGGGCAAGAAGAATTCCACCATACATCTGCTTTCCGGCGGCGAAAAGGCACTGACGGCCATCGCCCTGGTGTTCGCCATGTTCCAGTTGAATCCGGCGCCGTTCTGCATGCTCGACGAAGTCGATGCGCCGCTCGACGACACCAATACCGAGCGTTTTTGCGCTATGGTCAAGCGCATGTCGGCGCAGACACAATTCATCTTCATTACGCACAACAAGATCGCCATGGAGATGGCCCAGCAGTTGATCGGCGTCACCATGCAGGAACAAGGTGTGTCGCGGGTCGTCGAGGTTGATATGGAAGAGGCCATGCGCATGACCGAAAGAGAGGCCGCATGAGCGAATTGCAGCTGGCACTGATCGCGGGCGGCGTTGCCGTCGTGGCGTCAGTTTGGGGCTACAACCGTTGGCAGGAGCGGCGTCAGCAGCAACAGGCGGAGCAGCTGTTCGGCGACCGCAGCGGCGATGTTCTCGAGGTGGCAGCAGATGCCGCTGCGCCCGCAGAGAGGCGGGAGCCGGTGATCGAAGCCGACGAATCCCTGCCGCCGTTGCCGGAAGCATGGGCCGACGAAATTGCCGACTGCGTAGTCCGCCTGGACTTTGCCGAACCAATCTCCGTTCTCAGTATTTGGCAGGCGCAAGCCGAGTGGTCGGAGCAGATCGAACGTTCTGTCCAATGGCTGGGCCTGGATTCGATGCTCCAGCACTGGCGGCAGCTGGGAGAAACGGACTCCGGCCGCTATGCCGTGGTCTGTGCTGCCATGCAATTGGCCGACCGCCGCGGACCGGCATCGGAACGCGAAATCGATTTATTTCTCGATGGCCTTCACGAACTGCTGCGTCGCCATCCCGGTGTGGCGCAAATTCCGGCCGCCGACGATGTACTGATGCGGGCACGTGCCGTCGATGATGCCTGCATCGCAGTCGACATGCAGCTGGCGCTCAATGTGGTGCCGGCGAGCGGTCGACCGTTTGATGGTGCGGCGTTCCGCCATGTTGTCGAGGAGGCCGGGTTTGCCTTGCAAAGCGATGGCTTCTTCCGCACCGCCGAGGATTTGTTTGCGCTCGCGCGCCTCGGCGGCGACGCATTCGACGAGTTTCCCGAAGATGCCATGGAGCAGGGCGTAACGCTGACTTTGGATGTCCCGCGTGTCGCTGACGGCTTGTTGGCGTTCGATCGCCTATTGGCGCTGGTCGGCGACCTGACGACCCGTTTCGACTGCGCGTTGGTCGACGCTCAGCGCAATGCGCTGGCCGCTGAGGCGATCTCGGCCATTCGGGCCAAGATCGCGGACTTGCAAGGCCAAATGGGGCAACGACGGATTGCGCCGGGCAGCGTACGTGCCCGACGCCTGTTCAGTTGAACGCTGGCGAACGCGCACAGTATCTGCGTGGCGAGATCGAGCGCCACAATCACGCCTACTATGTGCTCGACGCGCCGACGATACCGGACGCCGAGTACGACAAGCTCTTTCGCGAACTGCAGGCAATCGAAACCGAGCAGCCGCAACTGCTGACGCCGGACTCGCCGACGCAACGGGTCGGCGGCCAAACGCTGGCGGGCTTCGTCGCCGTGCGCCATGCGGTGCCGATGCTGTCGATTCGTACCGAAACCGATACCGGACCATCGGGCGCCCGCGCTTTTGATGGCCGTGTGCGCAAGCTGCTGGAGCTTGCGGATGATGCGCCGCCGGTGGCTTACCAAGCGGAACTCAAGTTCGACGGACTGGCCATCAACCTGCGCTATGAGCATGGCGCGCTCGTCCAGGCTGCTACGCGCGGCGATGGCGAGACTGGCGAAGACGTGACGCAGAACATCCGTACCATCCATGAGATTCCGCTGCGTCTCAACGGCGGCGCGCCGGCCGTACTCGAAGTGCGCGGTGAGGTCTACATGAGTCGCCCGGACTTCGAGCGCTATAACGAACGCCAGCGCCTGGCAGGCAAGGCCACTTTGGTCAATCCGCGCAATGGTGCTGCCGGCAGCATCCGCCAGCTCGACCCGAAGCTGGCCGCCGAACGACCGCTGTCCTTCTTCGCCTATGGTTTGGGCGTTGTGGACGGCTGGCCGCTACCGGCGACGCACGCGGCGGTCCTGGACGCATTGCTGGCTTTCGGTCTGCCTGTATGCCGCGAACGAGCGATTGCGCATGGGCCCGACGAACTGATTGCTTTTCACCAACGCGTGCTCGCTGGCCGCAACACACTGCCCTTCGATATCGACGGTGTGGTCTACAAGGTCAATTCGCTGGCGCTACAGCGCCAACTGGGCTTTGTCAGCCGCGAACCGCGCTGGGCCGTTGCCCACAAGTATCCGGCCGAAGAAGCGCTGACGACGGTCGAAGCCATCGACGTCCAGGTCGGCCGCACCGGCGCACTAACACCGGTAGCGCGGCTGGCGCCGGTGTTCGTCGGTGGCGTGACCGTGACCAACGCGACGCTGCACAACGAGGACGAGGTTCGGCGCAAGGATGTTCGCGTTGGTGACACGGTCGTTGTCCGCCGTGCTGGCGACGTGATTCCGGAAGTCGTCAGGGTGGTGCCTGAGCGACGGCCGATATTGACCGCTGAGTTCATTATGCCGAAGTCTTGTCCGGCATGCGCTTCGGCGATCGAACGTCCGGCTGAAGAGGCCATCGCTCGCTGCACCGCTGGACTCTTCTGTCCTGCGCAACGCAAGCAGGCGCTGCTGCATTTCGCTGCCCGGCGCGCCATGGATATCGAGGGCCTGGGCGACAAGCTGGTGGAGCAACTGGTGGATAACGGGCTTGTCGCTACGCCTGCCGACATTTACAAAATCGGCCCCGAACGATTGGCCGGGCTAGAGCGGATGGGCATGAAGTCGGCAACCAATCTCCTGGCCGCCATCGCCAGGAGCCGCGAGACAACCCTGGCACGTTTCATCTTCTCGCTGGGCATTCGCAATGTCGGTGAAACGACAGCGAGGGATTTGGCCCGCCATTTTGGCAACCTGGAAGCGTTGATGGCTGCGGACATGACAATGCTGCAGACGGTGCCGGATGTCGGACCGATCGTCGCTTCGTCGGTCGCCGGTTTCTTCGCCGAGCCACACAACCGGGAGGTGATCGCCGATTTGTTGGCCGCGGGCATCGCTTGGCCGGACGAGCGCCCGCCAATGACCTCGACCAATAGCGCGGTGGCCGGCAAGACTTTCGTCCTTACCGGCACGCTTGCCGACTTGCCGCGTGACCAGGCCAAGGCCTTGATCGAGGCTCAGGGCGGCAAAGTGACCGGCTCGGTGTCGAAGAAGACTGATTTTGTTGTTGCCGGCAGCGAAGCCGGCTCGAAGCTGGACCAGGCCCAACAATTGGGCGTTAAGATTCTCGACCAGAATCAATTGATGGAGTTGCTCAAGTCATGAAGAGAGTCACCAAAGCAGTCTTCCCCGTGGCAGGCCTCGGCACACGTTTCCTGCCCGCCACCAAGGCCAGTCCGAAGGAAATGATGCCCATCGTCGACAAGCCGCTGATCCAATACGCCGTTGAAGAAGCCGTGGCAGCAGGAATTACCGACATGATCTTCGTTACCGGCCGGTCCAAGCGAGCTATCGAAGACCATTTCGACAAGGCCTACGAGTTGGAAACCGAACTCGAAGCACGCGGCAAGACCGAGATGCTGGAGTTCGTGCAGAACCTGTTGCCGAGGAACATCAACTGCATCTATATCCGCCAGGCCGAAGCGCTGGGCTTGGGCCACGCCGTGCTGTGTGCGAAACCAGCCGTTGGCGACGAGCCGTTTGCCGTGCTGTTGGCCGACGATTTGCTGGATGGTCAGCCGCCGGTGATGAAGCAGATGGTCGACGTCTTCGACTACTACCATTGTTCGGTGCTCGGTGTGCAGGACGTACCGCGAGCCGATACCCAGAGCTACGGCATCGTCGCATCGAGGCCGCTGGCAGACCGCATCGAGCAGGTATCGGCGATTGTCGAGAAGCCGAAGCCGGAAAATGCGCCTTCGACTTTGGCTGTGGTTGGCCGTTACGTGCTGGCGCCGCGAATCTTTCATCACCTCGAGAGCATACGGCCGGGATCGGGTGGCGAAATTCAGCTTACCGACGGTATCGCATCGCTGATGGATGAACAGCAGGTATTGGCTTACCGCTATCGCGGCGTACGTTACGACTGCGGTTCCAAGCTCGGTTACCTCCAGGCGATGGTGGAATTCGGCCTGCGCCACCACGAGGTTGGCGAAGCCTTTGCCGACTACTTGAAGAATCGCCAATGACCATGGCACCCAGCGAGGCCCGCCAGATTCTCGCCGAGGCAGACCTCATCTGCACGGCAGATGAGGTTCAGGTGGCAATCGATCGCTTGGCAGTGGACATCGGGCGGGCGCTGGCCGACGACAATCCTCTGCTGCTGACGGTGATGGGCGGTGGTGTGGTGTTTGCCGGCCAGTTGCTGCCGCGGCTCGGTTTTCCGCTCGAATGCGACTACCTGCATGTCACGCGCTATGGCGCCGGCACCTCTGGCGGTGCCCTGACCTGGGTGGTGGAACCGCGGGCATCGGTCAGAGACAAAGTCGTGCTGGTGCTCGACGATATTCTCGATGAAGGCGTGACGCTGGCGGCGATCAAGGCGCGCTTACTCGATCAGGGTGCGGCGAAATGCCTGGTTGCTGTACTCACCGAAAAGGAACTGGGCCGGCCAAAGCCGGTGGTACCGGACTTCGTCGGCCTGCGCCTGCCCAACCGCTACGTCTTCGGCTGCGGCATGGACGTCAAGGGTGCCTGGCGCAACCTGCCGGCAATCTACGCCGTCAAGGGGCTCTAGGCGCTGTTCTTATTCGGTCGGAGCCGCCGGATGTTCCCGGAGTGGAAAGCACGTCGCTACTGAAGATCAGGTTCTTGATCTTCCCGGCAAGAAACACTGAGCCTGCGTTAGTCAGGTGGCCCCAATCGACAGCGGTCAACTGGCTGGCCGAATTGCCGGTGCGCGTCAAGCAGCCGTCAGAATTGCAGAGACGGTCTTGAGTGGATATGTATGTGACATTCTTTCGTCTAACGGTCGACTTGAAGAACGAGTCCCACTCTCGATCTTTGGCAACCAAGCCGCGCGACATGTAGGCCGGAGGCACCCGGCCCGTTTGTTTGCCATAAGTCAGGATTTGCTTTCGCAGCGTATCGACCCACTTGGGGAACGGGCCGATGACGACGACTCTGGATTTCGGCGCAACGGTCAATATTTCATCGATGGTCCGGTCTAGCTCAGCAAGCGTTTCCTCGCGGGTTGGCGGAGCATTGGCACCGCCGATCATCCAAGACAGCAGTACTACATCCGGCTGGTATGTCTTGACTATTCCCAGCCGATTGACATTGACTTCATAAATGGACTTGCCGTCGTCCGTCTTGCCACTGCCATGGGTCAAGAAAGGTGGTCCGTTGCCATCGGTGAGCTGCGTAATGCCTACGTCTGGGTATTCCTCATCGCGGGTATGCCGGAGCCCAGGATATAGCGAAGCGGCATAAGAATCCCCCAACAGAACGATGTTTCGCTTACGAATGTCAATGCAGCCGTTCTTCTTCCACGATTCAATTGGCACGGAGTGACAAATACCGACCCGCACAATGTTGGCGTAGTCGTAGAAGTCGTAGACATCGCTAATTCGGCCGAGCTCGCTGATGAGCGGGTGAGCATATTTGGTTCTGAAGCCAAGGCCGTCACGACTGTAGGCGTTGTAGCCAACGTAGCCAACGACGATCATCAGTGTTATGAGAGAGACAACCTTTGCTTTGCCATGGCCGCCAAACCTTATGCGCTTTTCGACCACCATGTAGGTCGCCCAGGCGAGAAGAACAGAAACTGCAAGCGCGGCCAGGCGAATATCACCATCGGGACCCTCAGGCTCCTCTGCAAAGCGAGAAAAGAACAGCATCGGCCAATGCCAGAGGTACAGCGGGAAGCTGAGAAGGCCGAACCAGACGGCAAGTCGACTCGACAATACAGTTCGATTGATCCATGCACTTGGCCCTGCAGAGATGACGAGCACCGCCCCCAGGACTGGTACCAGAGCCCACTTGCCGGGGAAGCTGAGTTCCCGATTGATGCGCCAGAAGCCGAAAACCAAAAGCAATATTCCAAGAAACGAGCCGAGATTTCGCAACGCCTTCACGGCAGATTCTGCTGCCTCGCCATCCTCAGGGATTCCACGCCAAGCGATTAGACGGGTCTTGATAGCGAGGGAGGCCTCCTTCCTATAGGTGCTCGTCCATGCCAGCAAGCTGCCACATGAGAGCTCCCAGAACCGCGTCTGCGGCGAATAGAAGGCGGCTACTGCATCGTTCTTGGTGTCATTCAGGTTCAAGTAGAAGGATACGCCGGCGACAAGTACCGTTGCCGCCAGAAGATTGAATTTTGTTTTCCAGGCAAGCCAGAGCAATAGCGGCCAAACGATGTAGAACTGCTCCTCAATTCCCAGGCTCCAGAGGTGTAGGAGCGGTTTTGCTTCGGCTGATGTATCGAAGTAGCCTGTTTCGCCCCAGAGAACGAAATTGGACAGGAATCCGGCGCCGGCCGCGATGTGCTTCCCGAGTTGCTTATATTCGTCAGCGAGCAGAATGAACCAGCCAACCGCATAACTTGCCGCCAAGACGAGAATCAGGGCCGGAAAGATACGCCTGATGCGACGGGCATAGAACTCGGCAAAGCTGAAGGTTCCACGTTCCAGGTTCTCGAAGATGATCGATGAGATCAGAAAGCCCGAAATGACGAAGAATATGTCGACACCGATGAACCCACCCCTGATCCAGGTCGGGAAGGCATGAAAGGCGACTACCGACAGCACTGCAATGGCGCGCAGGCCGTCTATGTCGGGGCGATACCTGGGGTGTGATGTCGTAGCGATTGGGACAGCTCGCGTGACCATGGCCCGATAATAAGCGCTCTTTGCCAGGCGTCGCCCCGGAGTGCTGTCAGGCAGCTTCCTCGCGATCGGCGCGCTTGCGCTCGTGGGCCTTCAGGTAACGCTTGCGCAGGCGAATCGACTTCGGCGTGATCTCCACCAGTTCGTCGTCGGCGATGAACTCGACGGCTGATTCCAGCGTCAGCTGGATCGGTGGCACCAGGCGCACGGCTTCGTCGGTGCCCGAGGCACGCACATTGGTCAATTGCTTGCCCTTGATCGGATTGACCACCAGATCGTTGTCCCGACTGTGGATGCCGATGATGATGCCCTCGTAGAGCGGGTCGCCGGGACTAACGAACATGCGCCCGCGGTCCTGAAGTTTCCACAGCGCGTAGGCAACGGCAGGACCGTCCTCGGCCGAGATCAGCACGCCATTGCGGCGCTCGGCCATGACGCCGGACCAAGGTCCGTAGTCGTCGAAGACGTGGCTGGCGAGGCCGGTGCCACGAGTCAGGGTCAGGAACTCGCCCTGGAAACCGATCAGACCCCGGGCGGGAATGCGGTACTCGAGTCGAACCCGGCCACGACCATCGGGCTGCATGTCCAGCAGGTCGCCCTTGCGTCGGCCGAGCTCTTCCATGACGCCACCCTGGTGAGTCTCTTCGACGTCCACGGTAAGCACTTCGTAGGGTTCCTGCTTGTCGCCGTCGACTTCGTGCACCACGACGCGCGGCTTAGAGACGGCGAGTTCATAGCCCTCGCGGCGCATGTTCTCCAGCAGGATGGTGAGATGAAGTTCGCCACGACCGGAGACCTCGAAGATATCCGCATCGGCCGTCTCATTGACTCGTAGCGCGACGTTGGCCAAGAGTTCCTTGTCCAGACGCTCGCGAATTTGGCGGCTGGTGACGTACTTGCCTTCCTTGCCGGCCAGCGGCGAGGTGTTCACCTGGAAGTTCATGGTCAGCGTTGGTTCATCCACTGCGATGGGCGGCAGACCGACCGGACTTTGCGGGTCGCAGATCGTGACACCGATACCAACTTGATCGACGCCGGTGACCAGGACAATGTCGCCGGCCTCGGCTTCCTCGTCGGATTGGCGCTCGAGGCCGTGGAAGGTCAAGACCTGGCCGATCTTGGCCAAGCCGCGTGCCTCGTCGCCGTACATGACCGCGACCTGCTGACCCGGCCTGACGCGGCCATGCGTGATGCGGCCGATACCGATGCGACCGACGTAGGAGTTGTAGTCGAGGGAGCAGATTTGCAGCTGCAGCGGTGCGTCCGGATCCACGTCCGGCGGCGCCACATGCCTGAGAATGGCCTCATAGAGCGGCCGCATGTCGGTGCCGGGGGTGTGGGATGCCATCATGGCGTAGCCATTGAGCGCCGAGGCATAGACCACCGGGAAGTCGAGTTGCTCATCGGTGGCGCCCAGCTTGTCGAAGAGATCGAAGGTATGGTTGATGACCCAATCTGGGCGGGCGCCCGGCCGGTCGATCTTGTTGATGACGACGATCGGTTTCAAACCCAGCGCCAATGCCTTGCGGGTGACGAAGCGTGTTTGCGGCATCGGTCCTTCGACAGCGTCGACCAGGAGCAGGACGCCGTTGACCATCGACAGCACGCGCTCGACCTCGCCGCCGAAGTCGGCATGGCCCGGCGTGTCGACGATGTTGATGTGGGTGCCTTCCCAGTCGATGGCGCAGTTCTTGGCCAGGATCGTGATGCCGCGCTCGCGTTCGAGATCGTTGGAGTCCATCACGCGCTCGGCCACCTGCTGGTTGTCGCGGAAGGTGCCGGACTGGCGGAGCAACTGATCCACCAGCGTGGTCTTGCCGTGGTCGACGTGAGCGATGATGGCGATGTTTCTGAG
>Ga0182021_10011245_pt1 | contig 10616 bp, 7 predicted proteins | sample 612E3MmetaG_FD_120493 | JGI IMG/M metagenome (GOLD analysis project Ga0182021, IMG submission 120493) | Permafrost microbial communities from Stordalen Mire, Sweden - 612E3M metaG (Illumina Assembly) | ecosystem: Environmental > Terrestrial > Soil > Wetlands > Permafrost | place: Sweden... | reverse complement strand
TTTATAATTATTTTTTGTTACTTCTATATCACCCGGATTCCTTCTAATAAAAGGCGCTACGATTGGCACGTTAAGTTTACGCGCAACTTCGCACAGTTTAGCCATTGATTTTATATTCTCCGCGTCAGTTTCGCCTTCTTCTTCAGAGTGAATAGCAAATAATTCCAGCCCCTGTTTTATCGCTATTGACTTAACTTCATCAATGTAGGATTGATTTGTGTTCAATTCAAGGTGCCGAGCTGGTACAATTGATGCTAGCTCAGCCCCATCGAAACCAGCCCAAGATATGCACTGCATGGCTCCATAAAGGTCTATTTGAAAAAATAGCGAAGTATTACAACCCAACTTCATTTTGATAAACACTATAACGATATTTGATTATAATCCAGAGTAAAATCCCATAACAATAATAGTATATCTATATTAATTTATTTTCTAGAATATTCTACTAGATATTCTAGAAAGAATTCTGTATTAAATTCTGTAACGAATATGTAAAACTAGCCTCAAGTTTAACATCGGTTATGGATTTTGTCAACACGAACTTATTGACGTACATAATTTTTAATGTTAGCATACGCAAAAGAGGTGATAATTATGAAGGACGAACAAATTGATAAAAGCCTGCCCCAATACGGTGGGGTTATTCGGATAGCTAATACTTGGTTAGTTCCCTCTAAGATGGGCATCCCTGGTAAGATAAATGTTGGGCTGGTATATTTGAAGCCTATCGTCGAAAAATTATTTACAGTTGATAGAGAAGGCCAAATAGTCCCACACTTAATAGAATCCTGGGAATACAGTGAGGATGGTCTGCATCTCACTTTACATGTGAGGAAGAGTGTTAAGTTCCATGATGGCACAGACTTTGACGCCGAAGCTGTAAAATGGAACCTGATAAAAGCTCGGGAAACCAACGGGACGTTGGATTCATTGTCATCCGTCGATGTAATTGATAAATATACTGTTGTTCTAAACACGAAAAGCTTTAATAACCATTTTTTGCCTACCCTGGCTTATTCCGGCGGGTGGATCCTTTCTCCAACAGCTTATAAAACATTCGGCGAAGATTATTGTCTGGTTCACCCGGTAGGCACGGGTCCATTCAAATTCGTTAGCTATGAGCCCGATATTAACGTTATATCTGAGAGGTTCGACGATTACTGGCAAAAAGGAAAACCCTATCTCGATAAAATAGAAATGCTCTACGTTAAGGACTTGGAGACAGGCGTTAAGATGTTAAGGTCTGGAGAAGTAGATGCTTTTATTAACATTTATGGAGAGTCTGTAGCTACACTTAAGTCAGAAGGGTATTTAATCGCAGCGCTTCCGTGGACAATGGAAGGACTGGTGCCGGATTCTCTGAACGCTGATTCACCTTTAGCCGATAAGAGAGTACGACAGGCGATCGAATATGCCATTGACCGTCCTGCGATGGTTAAAGCTCTCGGCCATGGTTACTGGCGTGCCCTTGACCAACTTGCGACGGAGGCGGTATATGGCTATGATCCGGAAATAGAAGGTCGTCCTTACAACCCTCACAAGGCCAAGCAGCTACTTACGGAAGCAGGTTATCCTGATGGTTTCAAGACAAAACTCATCGGGGGGGAACTAACGGAACTCCCGGAAATTTTCGCCGCAATCAAGGCGAATTTGGCTGGGGTTGGGATAGAAGCTGAAATTGAAATAGCTGACGCTGCACTGTGGAAAGAGTATAGCGCGAAAAAGACTTGGCATAATGGTTTGATGTTTAGACATTTCCCCATGGATCCTAACTTTACCTGGTCTTTATTCGATTTTCATAGCAAACGAGAGTACGGGCAAAGAAGCATATTGAGAAACTTTGATGACATACTTGATGTAGCATTGCAAGCCAGAGATTATGACACTCTGGTAAAAACCACCCGGAAGGTCGTCAAACATCTGTATGATGAGGCAATAGTAATTCCCCTAATGCTTACTTCTAATATTGGCGCCACGAATAATAAAGTCCACGAACTTGGCTTCTTCGAGGGTCATAAAAATAACTGGACTCCGTGGAATGCATGGATAGAACACTAAATTTTAGATATTCACCAATATGAAAGCGAAGATGGTTCAGAATTATCGTGAAAATTGTGCCAAATCGGCGTTTGCTATCAAAAACACCGGCCCACCTTTTGAAGAGAACTTATTCGAACCGCAAGAAGTTCTAATTGAGTATAAATATTCTTCTAGGTAATAGAGAAACAAAGCCCACCCCCAAAAAGTCTGAGCTATCAAAATGGTTGAGCACTTTCACATTTTAGCATATCATTTGAATGGTATTAGTTATCAATAAATAATTTGAATATATACCTGACTCAATATTACTTTAATCAACCTCTATGACCAAGCCAAGGATGCTTAGCGATCTCTTTCTCATTGAGTTCTACCCCCAATCCTGGCTTAGCGGGAATGTTAATATATCCATCTTTAATATCTGGAATCTCGGTAACAATATCATCCTTCCAAGGCGCGCCATCAACGTCAATTCCCATTATTTTAACATTAGGTACCGAAGCACACAGATGAGCTGTTATAAACGTTGAAAGGTGACTATTGGCATTATAGGGTGTAATCAGCATTTCGTTTGTATCAGCAAGAGATGCTATTCTTTTAGATTCTGTAAACCCGCACCCCGCAACTTCTACCATAGCATAGTCCATTGACCGAAGATCGAGGAAGGGTTTATAGGCTCTTGTTGTACATAAAATTCCTCCAGAACAAATGGGGGTTCTAGCCGATTGTTTCATATGCAATAAAGCTTCGGGATTATTAGTATCCACCTCTAACCACATCAAGTTATAGGGCTCTATCGCTTTAGAAATGCTAATAAAACCATCATTATTAAAGGAATCGGAGAGATCTAAACATATATCAACTTTATCCCCCACTGCCTCTCGGAAAGTTTCAATAATTCTTTGAGCGGATTCTACCTTTTCTCTAACTATTAACCTGGAAATGCGTGTTGGGTCTCCGGTTAGAATTGTTGCATTTGTTTTTAAAGCTGTATACCCACGGCTAACCACCTCTTTCCCCAAATTAAAAATATCCTCTGTTGTCTTTAACGGTGGAATCTGCATTAAGTCTGGGATCCGAGCTCGGTAGAGCCCGCAATGACCCCAATATAGCCTAATACTATTTCGGTACGGTCCTCCGAATAGTTCGTATAATGGCACTCCTAGTGCTTTGGCTTTTATATCCCAGAGTGCGATATCTATTCCGGCTATTGCCTTGAGCGCAACTCCTCCAAGCGCTTGTCGGGCAAGTCTATACATATCCGAATACAATTTTTCCACTTGCCTGGGGTCCTGACCAACCAATGCTAGTTCCAGGTCCTTAATGCAACCGACTAGGCCGAACGTGAAGCCCCTATGATCACTGCATTCCCCATAGCCCGTTATACCTTCATCCGTTTGGATTTTAATAAAGACCCAAACTCCCCAAGCGCTATCACAAAGAAGGGGCTCTACTTTTGTAATCTTCATATTATTATCCTTTTAACAATTTATTCTTGATCATAACTAATACTTATTAATCCAATTGTTGCTACATATAGGGCCATACGTAACTATCACTTCAAGTTAATTTGGCTTGATTTTACATGGTATTTTGAAATTTATAAATGTTTGCTCCCTACCCTTGATTTGTACTTTTTTAATTGCCATTAGAATTTAATAATACAAATGATAGTGAATTTACAACTATTAATATTCTGTTAAAACCCACAACTTTTTCTATGGCCACAAATCTTTCGCTACATCATCAAGACCGAGAGAAAGCAATTTCGCTTTACTCGGTTTTGTAGTTATGCGGTCCCAATCCAAAGCACCGAGGCACCAATAAACCTGCGCTTCAATATCAGCTGTCACTCCGGCCAAAGGACCGTTGCTAAAAGGTGGGTTGCCCACTATTCTTGGGTGGATAGGCCATCTTAACTCGTTGATCCCCTCGCGTAAATTGAAACAATGTCTGAGATTGGCGATTCTTTCACCCGCTTCGAGAAAATCAGGCAACTTGAAATTCCAACCAGTTATTGCATTGAACATTGACATCATTAGCTCGGAGTTTTCTGGCCAACGGCCAAAGTGACATAGACCAGTGCTGTTGACAATATGCATATCAAAAAAACTCACTGGTCCGAATTTAGCAGTATGTCTGCCAGGGGTAGCATCCATTTGATAACGCGCCGCTGTCATTGACCGGGGTCCGAAACTTGCTACCTTTGGGTCATGCATACCGAGTTCCTGACCGCCGATATGTACAGCATATTTTTCAGATCCTTTGCCTATTTTTTCTGCAGCTTTTTTAACTCCGTCGGCTAGAGTATTTCCCAAACCTTCCCTTTTAGCCAGTTTTTCTGTCATCTCTACCATCGCGCGGTGATCGCCCCACTTCAATTCAATGCCACCGGTATCGGTGGTGGTGAGAATACCATTTTCGTATAACTCCATGGCAAAAGCAATTACACTGCCAGCTGAAATCGTATCAAGTCCTGCCCGATTACATATGTCATTGGCCTTCAAAATCGATTCGGTATTTGTATTACCGCAATTTGTTCCGAAGGCTGCTGTTGTCTCATACTCTGGTCGATGGCTACCTGATGAATACCTATACTCTCCTTCTCCTTCCTTTAATATAGCTTTACAGGCTAATGTGCAATGCCAACAAGAATGCCTTCTCTCGACATAGGCCGCAAAAGCATCAGGGTGGAGGCCGGAACGGTCGGGTATGTCAATCACACCCACCCCTCGCCAGTTCTTGACAGGGCTGTCCCCGCTATACGCAGAATTATAAGTTTGGCGACTGGTGCCATTCTTCTGTCGTTCCCAAGCTGATATCCCTGAGGAATCAGGATTTCGTAGAGATTTAATATACTCCATTTTTTTGTTATCAGCACAAGCTTGATCAAATATGGAAACTTCCATCGCCCCCCGGGCAACTACCGCCTTTAATCTTTTTGACCCCATTACCGCACCAAGTCCAGACCGACCAGCTGTACTGCCATGGTCTGTCATAATGCACGCCATCAACGATAATTTCTCACCCGATGGACCAATGCAAGCCACAGCAGACTGCTTGCCATACTCTGCTTTCAATCTATCTTCTGTCTCATATGTATCCTTTCCCCAAATATAATCAGCATCTTTCAGATTGGCAACTCTGTTATCAATAAGTAAATAAACTGGCTTTGGTGAAATTCCTTTAACAAATACAGCGTCAAACCCAGCGAACTTGAGATAAGGACCGAAATAACCACCAGAATTAGCTTCGCCCCAACCACCTGTTAAGGGCGACTTGCCGACTACGGTATAACGCGATCCCATTGGTGCGAGAGTTCCTGTTAGCGGCCCACTGATTAGGCCGAGCGTATTTTCCGGCCCCAGCGGATCTACTCCAGCTTTCTGCCGGCTATACAAGATTCTAGCTCCTATCCCACAACCACCAATGAAGTCATGACACATCTTCTCGTCGAGTACTTCATCTTCAATCGCCCCCGTGGACAGGTCCACAAACAAGATTTTTCCCATGTATCCACCCACCACTTCTTTCTTCCTCCTAGTCTTATTCCGTTGATAATTACTTCACATGGATTTGAATGCCCTCCGTACACAAGCCCTAGTATTAAAATTTATCTAAATTCTACTGATTGTCAATCAAAAATAAAATTTTTGCGCTGCTCCGACAAGTCTATGAAACAACACTCATCCTTCTTTGTTCAACCTATCATTAATTACAGGCAACTAAATTTAGGATATGTTGATTTATATCACTATTAATAAATGGCTCGCTTACATTACGGAAAAGAAACCATTTCTCAATATGTTCAACGGAATCACCCGGTTGTAGTAATTTGAGTGGAGCAAGAGTTTCAAGTTCGAGAACATCTTTACCGGTACTAACTTCAACTGAGCTTCCTAAATCAGGATAAAGAGCGCCGCTTTTGTGAGCAAATGTTTTTACGAAAAGATGGCCTTTATTATAGTAAGCTACCCAACCGTCAGTAGCCATCACTCCAATTTTTAAAGGCCCTGTCGAATTACTATCCTGGCGAAGAATAATATTCTCACGCCCTATTTGCAAACGATTATCTGAAAGATCACTATACTCCCATATCGCCATTTGACTAGTGGGAAGCAAATTATTATCACTCGGGGGGCGGCGAAGTGGCAGCGGAATTATTGCTTTACCACCAGGCGCCATCACAGAAATTGCCCATGGGGCTAGTTCCACAGGCCAGAGATTACGATTATATAAACGATGAACCACAGCCACATGGTTCTTATCTAGAGCTAAAGGGAGATCTATCTCTTTTTGAATGCCCGTAGCCATTTCGGTGGGCTGGGTAAGACGAATGAAATCGCTGTGCTGTTCAAATATAATGGGATCTTTATCCGGAATTCTCGAGCGCGGTCGTGCTTCAGGCGCGTGCCAAAGGCGGTGCCCAATAAAACCACGAGATGTTAGAGCAACAAATTCGTTCTCTTGTCCTATAAATCCAAAACGAATGATACGTGGACCAATGTCGGTAGTCACGACCAATTCAATCAGTTCATTGAAAAGACGATAACAATTAGGTAACCCCTCAAAAACTACTTTCTCAATCAAACTATGCCTCCTCGCTTTTGGTATTCGACTCTGTTCGTTGTTGAGTTCAAATACAATCGTCCACTGAAAACGGCGTTCGAACATGCGTGATCACATTCCACTTGCCATTTCACAGATACCTATTCAATGGTTTTAATCTGAGTGGAGAAAAACATTTTTTACTAAAATAGATCATTGACCAATAAGAATTGAGTTGTAATTCCTTCTACCCAACTTTTTGGCAAACGACTTTACCCTATCAGAAGATTGACATTTTTTCCATTAACGCAATTCTATAACGAAGCGAGTAAACTTTTAATACCCGTTCTCTCTTGCTGTTTGCACCATTGAGATATGATCCCTAAGTCTTGTTCAACACAAAAGTGACGTACACCCATTTCAATAAACGCTTTTGCGTCCTCCATGTTGGTTGTTTCTACCCTTGGGGCTATTCCCTTTTTCAGTGCTAATTTTATCATGTCTAAATGAGCCTTTTGCGTTTCAGGACTCTTTATCTTTCCTGGCTTACCGATACTTATCGAATAGTCACTAGAGCCAAATTGAACCATATCGACGCCTTTGACGGATAGAATTTCCTCCAAATTCTCCATGGCTCCTTTTTTCTCTATCATAACGACAACGACAATGTCGTTCATTTCTTTCACCCATTCCTCTGTTGCTGAACCACCCCTTACTCCACCATATCCACCGGAGTGTCGTCGCCCACTAGTACCATGAATACCACCATCTTCGGGTGTCTCGGCTCTTACAAGACGAATACATTCTCTGACATCTTCAGCTGAACGGACGTCGGTGAAGAGTACACTCTGGAAACCGGAATCGATTGCCCTCGTCGTAAGAAGACCTCTCGCTTGCTCCTCTATTTTTATCATCAAAGCCATGTCAGGAAAGAGTTCCATCGTTCGTCCAATGTCTTCCAAGAGTGGTAGTGTCCAAGCAGAATATTCGGAAACATATTCCACATAGTCGAAAACACCAGAATTGCCAACAACTTCAAACATTCCCGGCCAAGGAGTAATAATGTGAGTACCTAGACTAGGCTTACCTTTATTTAATAATTCTCTCAGTATATTTTTCTTCCTCATTTTTTCCTTGCTCCTCTTCAGATTATTTCATAATTAACCATTGGTTAAAGAGCGGGTTTGATTTTTACAATCCTGCGCTTTCCGGTTTTTTAATACTTAGTTCTCTTTCACTAACGTAAACTTTGGTTTTACTGATTTATTAACCACGTTATTGGGCCACTTTCCATTAAGAATTCTACTCGCCTCGTTTACTATATTTTTTGGTGCTAGTGAAAATGCATAATCAGAGTAAGAGGCTGAGTGAGGAAGGATAATCACATTATTCCTATTATTCAATGGGTTATCCTCGTCCACTGGTTCCTTTTCAAAGACGTCCAGACCGGCACCTGCAATCCATTTTTGGTCTAGCGCTTTAATAATGGCCGGTTCATCCACTATTTGGCCGCGAGATGTATTTATAAAAAATGCATTTGTTTTCATTTGCCTGAATTCCTTCTCGCCCATAAGATGATGGCTTGTTGTGTTCAGGTCAGGATGAGCTGAAACATAGTCTGACTCACTTAGCAGTTCTTCTAGTTTCACCAGAGTTATACCATTCTCCTTAGCCAAGTACTTTTCTACATATGGGTCATATCCCAATACCCTTAAGCCAAAGCACTTTGCCTTTCTGGCAACCATCCTACCAATGCTACCACAGCCTATTATTCCTAGAGTTTGCCCGTAAATTGATCCCATCGGGGATCGCATTTTCCTGGCTTCAGGCCAATGACCTTGACTGGCAAGATTGTCCAAAATCTTTAGCTTCTTTGCGCAGGCAAGAATAAGAAGAATGGCATGGTTAGAAACCTCTTCAACACACCACTCAAATGAAGGGTTATTAACTACAACTATATTATTATCAGTGGCAGCACTGAGGTCAATCCTATCAAAACCTACAGCTGACGTCATTATTGCCCTGCACTTTGGTGCCAACTCCATGATCGAGCGAGGTATTAAAACATCCCCCTGCAGAAAAATGTCGGCATCCTTAACTGCTTCAATAACCTGGCTTTTGTTACTGTCAGCGACCTCCACTATCTCAGCGCCAATCTTGGCAAATTCTTCGACTTCATCTTGTGTCCCGTGGGCTCCCACTGATCTGGAAATCTTTACTATTTTGTATTTTGTAGTCACGTTTTTGTCTCCTTTTCAAATATTTTTTCGATATTGGTCATATTTTGAAATTAACCTAAAATACTTCATCAAGCAGCTACTGATCGAGTTCTTCCCTATAGGCCAAATAATATTCATTTGAACCTGTAATCAATTAGTGAAAGTAAGGTAGCTTAAACTATTCATTTTTAGACCGCCTTTAAGGTCTCATTTCGTTTCGATAGTAGTTTTTCTATAGAGTTGATATCTTCATTGGAAAGCTCCCACTCGCCGGCTTTGATCGTGTCCTCAATTTCAGACGGTATCCTAGGCCCGGTTATCGCTGAGGTCACCTCATGTCTCCTTAAAACCCAAGCTATCGCCAACTGTGAAACACTACGGCCATACTTTCCTGCGATGGGAGCTAGCTGCCTGGTGAGGTTAAGATTGGCACTGAACTCAGGTTCTTTGAATGGTGGACTACGGCGTCTGCCATCATCTTCAGCCAAATCATCAATACTTTTTATGACTCCTGTAAGCAATCCTCGTTGCAAAGGGCTATAAACAACTACGCCTATATTATTTTTTTTGCAGTAGTCTAACAATCCTTCTTCAACCTTGCGTTCAATCATGCTATACGGCGGTTCCAAGAAGGCAATCGGATGGATAGGTTTGAGTAGTTCCATTTGTTCAATCGAGAAATTGGATACACCGATATATCGTACCTTCCCTTCTTTAACAAGATTGGTAAACGTTTCCCATGCTTCCTCAATATATTCCAACGGTCTCGGCCAGTGGATCATGTACATATCAATAATTTCTATATCCAGTCGTTTCAAAGTATCTTCACATTGAATACGTATTCTTTCTCTATCAAGTCGTGATATCGGCCTCCCATCGGGCTTATACATAGTCCCACATTTAGTGGAAATGATTGGCTTAATAGAATTTCCTTTGATAGCTTTACCAACTATATATTCAGAATGGCCTTGTCCATAACTCGGCGCGGTATCTATCCAGTTAATTCCTAGCTCTAAACCACGACGAATAGAATTAATAGAGTCGTTATCGTCCTGAGGTCCCCAACCAGTAATCCCAGGACCTCCCATAGGCCAAGTACCAATGCCTATCGTCGTAAGGTCGAGAGTCGTATCGCCGAGCCTTTTTGTTTTCAAGTTATGATCTCCAGTGTTGGAGTTATTATCGATTTTCGTTATTTAATGTAAACATTAGCCTGAGTCTCAGAAAGATTTCTGACCAGAATTCTACTTTATATTCTATATCGAATACTATAAAACTAGCCGCTAGTATAACATCAGGTTTAGACTTTGTCAATAATATTTAAGCCACAGAAGTTACCTTCAAAATAAATCCCTAATATATTTGATCTTCAACCTCATTTCAATATCACGACATAATTTTGACAATTGTTGTAATTGTACTGTATGATTCGGCTAAAAAATGGGGGGGGGTGCCAAAATGAAGTTGGGTTGTAATACTTTACTATTTAACCAAATAGACCTTTATGGAGCCATGCAATGCATATCTTGGGCAGGTTTCGATGGGGCTGAGCTAGCATCAATTGTACCAGCTCGGCACCTTGAATTGAACACAAACCAATCCTACATTGATGAAGTTAAGTCAATAGCGATAAAACAGGGGCTGGAATTGTTTGCTATTCACTCTGAAGAAGAAGGCGAAACTGATGCGGAGAATATAAAATCAATGGCTAAACTGTGCGAAGTTGCGCGTAAACTTAACGTGCCAATCGTAGCGCCTTTTATTAGAAGGAATCCGGGTGATATAGAAGTAACAAAAAATAATTATAAA
>Ga0182021_10011244_pt1 | contig 10617 bp, 9 predicted proteins | sample 612E3MmetaG_FD_120493 | JGI IMG/M metagenome (GOLD analysis project Ga0182021, IMG submission 120493) | Permafrost microbial communities from Stordalen Mire, Sweden - 612E3M metaG (Illumina Assembly) | ecosystem: Environmental > Terrestrial > Soil > Wetlands > Permafrost | place: Sweden... | reverse complement strand
GAGCACCGAGACATCGAGGTCGGCGTAGTAACTCATGGCCAGGGTGCGCGGAATCGGCGTCGCCGACATCGTCAGCTGGTGTGCCGCTTGCCCCTTCTGCCTCAGCGCCAGACGCTGCTGGACGCCAAAGCGGTGCTGCTCGTCGACGATGGCCAGGCCGAGCCGAGAAAACTCGACGCCCTCTTCGATCAAGGCGTGAGTGCCCACTGCCAGGGCGATGCGGCCTTCGGCGATCGCCGCCGCCATGGTCCGTCGCGCCGCCTTCTTAACGCTGCCGGAGAACCAGGCCAGTTCAATGCCCAAAGGCGCAAGCCAGCCGGCCAGCTTGCGGTGATGCTGCTCGGCGAGGATTTCCGTCGGCGCCATCAAGGCCGCCTGGTGGCCGCACTCGACGGCCCGCAGCATGGCCAACGCCGCCAGCACCGTCTTGCCGCTGCCGACGTCACCCTGCAACAGGCGCTGCATCGGATGCGCCTGCGCCAGGTCGTCGGCAATTTCCCGCCAAACACGCGCCTGCGCCCCAGTCAGACGAAAAGGTAGCTCTGCCAGCAATCGCTCGGTCAGATGACCGTCGCCGAGCAACACCGGCGCGCCGCGGGCGCGGCGCTCGGCGTAGGCCCGGCGCAGGCTCAGTTGCTGGGCCAGCAATTCGTCGAAGGCGATGCGCCGCCACGCCGGGTGCTGGCGGTGCTCGAGGTCGAGCAGCGAGACTTGCGGCGGCGGCTGGTGCAGGAAATGCAGGCTGACGTCGAAAGGGGCGAGTTTCAAGTCGTGGCGGATGCTGTCGGGCAAGGTGTCACTGAGATCCTCACTGGCCAACGCGCGCACGATCAACCGGCGCAAGGTTGCCTGGCCGACACCGGCGGTGGTCGGGTAGATGGGCGTCAGGCGATCGGGCAGCGGCTCCCCTTCGGCCAGGACGTGGAAGCGCGGATGGATCAGTTCGTCGCCGAAGAAGCCGCCACGCACTTCGCCGAACACACGCAGGCGCTTGCCGACCGCCAGGGCCTTTTGCTGGCTCGGATAGAAGTTCAGGAAGCGCAAGATCAGCGTGCCGCTGCCGTCCTCGACGCGGACGATCAGTTGGCGCCGCGGCCGGAAGGCGATTTCACTGGCGACGACCGTCACTTCGAATTGCGCCGGCTCGCCGGCGCGGGCGTCGCCGATGGCCGTGACCCGCGTCTCGTCCTCGTAGCGCAGCGGCAAGTGCAACAGCAGGTCGGCACTGCGACGCAAGCCCAGACGGGCCAGGTGCTGTGCTACCGGCGCCGTGGCGCCGGCAATGGCCGGTCGTGCTTCAGCTGACAACGAGGATCGCGTCCGCCTCGACCAAGGCGCCGCGCGGCAGCGCCAGTACGCCCACCGCCGCCCGCGCCGGATAAGGCTCATGGACGTACTGCGCCATGACCTCGTTCACCTTGGCGAAGTTGGCCAGGTCGGTCAGATAAACCGTGAGTTTCACGGCATCGTCGAGCGAGGCGCCGGCCGCGGTCGCCACGGCCTTGAGATTCTCGAAAACGCGGACGATCTGCGCATCGATGCCTTCGACCATGGTCATCGATGTCGGCTCGAGGCCGATCTGTCCGGACAGGTAGATCGTCTTGCCGGCGCGCACCGCCTGCGAATAAGTGCCGATGGCTGCCGGTGCCAGCGGCGTGGCAATGATCTGGCGGGCCGCGGAATCGGCGTGCGGGCTGTCGTTGTTCATCAGCTTCTCCTATTTGTGCGCTGCCATGACCAGGCCCGGTTCGATACCGAGTTGCTTCAGTTTATCGCGAGCCTGCTCCGCTTCCTGTCGCGTCGCGAACGGCCCGACCTGGACGCGGGCTTCGATCTGCGCCGGCACGCCGGCCAATTCAAGCTTGGCGCGCAATTCCTCCGCGTTGGCAATACTGCTGAACACGCCCACCTGGACCAGGAAGCGCCGCGCCGCCTCCAGGGCCTGGGTCACGGGCGGCGGTGTTGCCGCCACCGCGGCAGCCTTGGCGGCTAGCGCGGCCGCCTTGGCGTTGGTATCCGCCACTTTTGCCTGGATCTCCGCTGACCTGGCCGTTGTCGGCGCCGCATTGCGAGCAATCTCCTTCGACGCCAGCGGCGGCAGGATCATCACCGGCGCCGACGGTCTGATCATGGCCATTTGCGGCCGCGCGGGAACCGTCAGTGACCGCTCCGGCTTTGTCGGCGGCATGGTGTCCTCGGGCGCAGAAGACCGTTCCGGCTCGGCGGCCGCCTCGGCACCGGCAGTTGGCTTGACTGCATCAGGTAGCGCCGGCTCCGGCTCGGCAGCGGCGATTGGTCCGGCATCGGCCGCCGGCTTCCCCTCGGTCGCAGGCGCGATCACCTGGGCGGTCTTGTCGACCACCGGCCGCTCGGGCTTGACCACCAAGGCATCAAAAATCACCAACCCGGCGACCAGACCGGCCATGACCGCGCCGGCCAAGCCGACGCGCAGCAACAAGCGCTTTCTCAGCGCCTGCTCATCGTCCCGAGATTGCTCTGCCGCGCCAGATTCCGTCATCGTTGCCCCCTTGTTCCGGCGTCTCCCGGCGCCGACTCATAGCCAACAGAAGCTCTGCTTCCGCCACCGAAATACCGCATTCGTCGGAGATGCCCCGCGCGTCATAGCCCCGAGCTGCCAGGTCCATCGCCTCACCATAAAACGGTGAAACCGGCCGCGGTCGCCGCTCCGCCTCGATTTCCTCACGCAATGCCGCCACTTCTGCGCGCAGCTCCCTGACTTCGGCGGCCAGCGCCGAAACCGACAGTTGCTGGGAAAAGTTTGGCGTATCCGCCAGCTGGGGTTCGGGCGGGGTGGGCGCAGAAGCCGACGGCTTGCGCAAACCGTCGGCGGCGATGAAGGTCAAGTCGGGAATGCCCGCAGCCGGCACGGCCGCCGGCCGCCGGGTGAGCCGTAACAATCCCCGCAGGCTGACCACGAGATAGACGGCCGCCGCCGCCAAAGCCAGCCAGATCACCTCGCGCAAGCCAAAATCGCCGAAATCCATCGTCCCTCGTCGCCAAAGCACGCCACCCACCGGCGCCGGGATGGCGAAGAGCGGGCAAGCTACCCCGATCCTAAGGGCGAAGGCGACGGCGATAAGGATCGATCAGGGGGAATTTGTCCAGCGATTTACCCACTCCATGGGTCCATAACGCAACACTCGGTGATGGCGGCAACGGCTAAAACGCCCGGATGGCAGACGGCAAGAGGCATTTTGAGATACCATGATGGGGACATGACTTCCAGCTTGGCCGAGATGGGGAACGGAACCTCGCCCAACCAGTCCCCCACCGCCAATCCTTTGATTGCCTCCTTATCTGAAGATCAAAACCATGAAACATACAAATATTGCAGTTGCGCTGGGTGCTTTGGGATTCTCGATCTGTTCTCTGGGAGTGCTTGCCCAGGAAAAGCCTGCCGCGACCGAACCGGCAGGCGACTATTCGCTCAAGGCCAGTTCAGTCGGCGCTGCCGACACGGGGACCCAGCCGCTTGCTGCCCCCACCTACGGCATGGCCGGCACCGGTTTCACCACCGTGCACGCCACTGACGGCATCCTGACGGCGCGCATTCCGGAACGGGCTGCCCCGATCAAGACCGATGGCGGTGTCTTCTTCTATCCCTCGGTGTTCGTCGGCATCGGCCACAACGACAACGTGCTCGGCACGCCGACCAACCAGATCAAGTCGGCATTCCTCAATGTCTCGCCGGAAGTGGTGGCCGAACTCAAGAACCGCGGCGACCGTTATACCGCCAAGGCAACCATCGACGCCTTGCAGTACGACTCCAGCCACGACGACGATTTCGTCGCCCACGACGTACGCGTCGCCGGCGACAACTACTTCTCGCAGCGGGCGCGCATGGGCTGGTCGATCGGCCATATCGGCGCCGTCGATCCGCGCGGCTGGACGCAGCGCACCGAATCCACCAATCCGGACAAATGGACCGCTTCGGTCCTTGAAGGCCGCTTCATCTATGGCGCCCCGGAAGCCGCCGGACGAGTCGAGCTCGACGTGAACTACGTGCCCAAACGCTATCAGAATAACCGCACCTTCACCGAAGTGGCCGATGTCAACGTCACGGAAATCGCCGGCCGGGTGTTCTACCGCATCGGCTCGCGCACCCTGGCATTCGTCGAAGCGCGGCAGACCCAGTACGACTACACGTCGTCGGCCGCGATCGACAGCAACACCGAACGCAACTACAACCTCGGTGTCACCTGGGAAGCCACTGCTGCCACCACCGGCGTCGTCAAGGTCGGCCACTTGAGCAAGAACTTCGACCAGGCCGGGTTGAGCGACTTTTCCGGCACCAGCTGGGAGGCCTCGGTTCGCTGGCTGCCGCTCAGCTACTCGGCTTTCGATCTCACGGCCTCGCGGTCCACCGCCGACCCGACCGGCCTGGGCGACTACCTGCTGAACACCGGCGCCAGCCTGGCCTGGGTGCATCGCTGGACCGGCTACGTGAATACGCGAGTCTCCTACGGTTCGCTGCGCACCAGCTTTGCGGCGGCGTCACGCCTCGACACGGCCAAGACCTGGAACGCCATGGTCTCGTACAACGTCCTGCGCTGGCTGACACTGGGCGTCGATTACGCCCACATCGATCGCTCATCGACCGACCCGACGGCCGCCTTCCGCCGCAATGTTGTCATGTTGACGGCCAACGTCACGTTGTAAAATAGCCCTGCCGCGTCTTGCGGCGGAGAGCAGTCGAGGTCTGGGGTCGCTATGGTTGGACGGATATTTGCCTTTGCAGGCGGCGGGGGATGGCGCCTCGCCGTCGCCTTGTTGGCGATGGGTTTCATGGCCTTCTGCCATGCGGCCGATTCTTCGCCCAACGACTCGGTAAATTTCCAAGACCCGGCATCGGTCCTGTCAAAGTACGAGCTGGCGGCGGGTGACGTCATCACCATCCGCGTCTTCGGCGAAGATGACCTCAGCCGCGACAAGATCCGCCTCTCCGATGCCGGCACCATCCCCTACCCGGCGCTGGGAGAAATCCGGGCGCTCGGACTGACCATCGGCGAACTCGAACGGCGCATCACCGCCGGCCTCAAGAACGGCTACCTGGTCAATCCGCGCGTGTCGGTACAGATCGAGGAATACCGACCGTTCTACATCAACGGCATGGTCGACAAACCCGGCGGCTACCCCTACCAGCCAGGACTGACGGTACTTAAGGCCAGCTCGCTGGCCGGCGGTTTCAAGGAACGCGCTTCGTTCTCGAAGATCACCATCATCCGCGAGAGAGCACCCAGTGCGACGCGCGAAAAAGCCACGCTCAATACGCCCGTCTATCCCGGGGACACCATCTTCGTCGACGAGAGCTTCTTCTAGACGCCGCAGCCAACCCGACCAGGCGCCGGCGGTTTCCGGCCCGACTTTTGACCATGCCCGAAACTCCCGCCAGCAGACCCGAAACACCGCTGTTTCTCATCGATCCGGCTGAAATCGCCAGTCGCATCGACTTCGTCGAATACTGGCGCAGCATCAACAAGCGCAAGGGCGCCATCATCGCGTTCACCCTGGCCGTGGCCTTGCTGGCTGCGGTCGTCGCTTTCGTGTCGACACCAGTCTATCGGGCGACGACGACGATCATGATCGAGCCGAAGCCGCAGAAGGTGATGACCACGATCGAGGATGTCTACTCGAGCCTCGGCGACACCCGCGAGCATTTCCAGACCCAGGTCGAAATCATCAAGTCGCGCGAGGTGGCGTTGCACGCTGTCTCCAAGCTGCGCCTGTACGACAACGCCGAATACGACCCGCGGGCGCCCAAGAAGGGTCTTGCCGCCCTTCTCGAGTCGCTCGGCTTCACCACTGCCGAAGAACCACCGGAATGGAATGACGACACCCTGAGTGCCGCCGTCGTCCGCTCCTTCAGTGGCAGCGTCGTCGTGGAACCCGTTCGCCTCAGCCAACTGGCGACCATCAGCTTCGAATCCACTGACGCCAACCTTGCCTCCCGGGCCGCCAACACCCTGGCCGACGCCTACATCGAGAACGACCTCGACGCCCGCTACGAAATGACGCGCCAGGCCTCGACCTGGCTGCAAGGACGCCTGACCTCCCTCAAGGAAAAGCTCAACGAGTCCGAAGAGACGCTGCAGAATTACCGCGAGAAGAGGGGCATGGCCGACATCAAGGGCGCGGCCCAGAGCGGCGCTGGCGAAGCGGTGCAACAGCTGACCATGCAACTGGTCAATGCCCGCGCCCAGCGCGCTCAGGCCGAGAACGCCTACAAGGCGATCAAGGGCGCCGCCCAAGGGGGCGAATTGTCGTCGTTGCCGGCAGTGCTGCGCAGCCCGCTGGTCGCCGAGGCCAAACGCCAGGAGGCCGAAGCCGACCGCAAGATGTCCGAGGTCACGCAGCGTTACGGCAAGTCGCATCCGAAATTTGTCCAGGCCGAAGGCGAACTGGCCACCGCCCACGACAATGTCAGGCGCCAGACCGATGTCGTCGTCGCCGGCATCACCCAGGAATACGAGGCCGCACGCGGCACCGAAAGGGCTCTGGAGTCGACCTTGGCGCAGGCGCGCGGCTCCGTGGTCTCCCTCAACCGCCAGGAGTTCGGCCTTAGCGTGCTCGAGCGCGAAGCCGACTCCAATCGCCAGATGTACGACATGTTCATGAAGCGGGCGAAAGAGACCAACGTCGGCGGCGACCTGCAAACCACCGTCGCCCGCGTTATCGATCGCGCCACCGTACCGACAGCGCCGATCAAGCCGAAGAAGATGCTGATCATCGCCATCGCCCTGATCCTCGGCGCCGCCACCGGCATCATGATCTCGCTGCTGCTCGATCTGCTCGACAACACATTCAAGCGCAGCGAAGACGTCGAACTGAAGCTCAAGCTGCCAGTGCTGACAGTGCTGCCGATGCTCGAAGACAGCGAGTCGCAACGCACCGTCAGCGGCACGCTGATGCTGGCGGCGCCAAACTCGATCTATTCGGAAGCCGTGCGCACGGCGCGCACCGGTGTCCTGCTCTCCTCGGTCGACCTGGCCAAGCGAATCCTGCTCGTCACTTCCAGCGTTCCTGGCGAAGGCAAGACAACCTTCTCGGTCAACCTGGCGCTGGCCCACGCCCACACCAAGAAGACGCTGCTCATCGATGCCGACATGCGCCGGCCGGCCGTGGCGCGAGCCTTCGGCCTCGAAGCCACCGCCGCCGGCTTGTCCGACCTCGTTTCCGGCACGGCCCGGATCGGCGAGTGCCTGCACCGTTTCCCCGACACCAATCTGGTCTACCTGCCATCCGGGCCGATCCCGCCCAACCCGCTCGAACTGCTGCATTCGGACAAGTTCAAGCAGACGCTGGACATGCTGACGGAACTGTTCGACATCATCGTCATCGACTCGCCACCAGTGGAACTGGTCAGCGACGCACTGGTGATATCCGGTCACTCGACGGGCGTGCTGTTCGTGGTCAAGGCCATGTCGACCAGCTATCAACTGGCGCGCAAGGCGATCCTGCGGCTGCGCCGGGCCCACGCCAACATCATCGGCATCGTCCTCAACGCCCACGACTTCAAGAGGGCGGAAAAGTACTACGGCGAGTACAACGCGTACAACCGCTACGGCTACAGCAAGTCCGGCTACTACGGTGGCTATGGCTCCAGCTACGGTAACGTGCCGCCCGGCCCGGACATAGCAGACAAGGAAGGCCGTGCTTGACCTCCATTGCCACATGCTTCCCGGGGTCGACGACGGCCCGCAGACGATGGACGAAGCAGTGGCCCTGGCACGCTACGCCGTCGCCGACGGCATACGGGCAGCGGTACTGACCTCGCACGTTCATCCGGGACGCTACGGCAACAACCGCACGTCCTTGCAGCAGGCCCTGAAGGCCTTCGAGGCGCAGCTGGCGGCCGAATCCATTCCGCTCAAAGTACGCCTGGGCGCCGAGGCGCGTTTCTCCGACGAACTGTTCGATCTCCTCGCCGCTGGCGAACTGCCCTTTCTCGGTGAGGTAGATGGCTATCGCATCCTGTTGCTGGAATTTCCGCACGAGATGATCCCGGTCGGCGCCGACAAGCTGGTCACCCTCCTGTTGCGGCAGAAGATCCGGCCCTTGATCGCCCACCCCGAACGCAACAAGACTGTGATGGCCAAGCTCGACAGGCTGGAGCCCTTCGTCCGACTCGGCTGCTGGCTGCAGATCACGGCCGACTCCCTCGCCGGCGGCTTCGGACCGGCCGCTGAACGCACGGCCTGGGCGATCTTCGAGGCCGGCTGGAACTGTGTTCTGGCCAGCGACGGCCATAACCTGGCCCACCGGCCGCCACGGCTCTCCGCCGGCCGTGATGCACTCGCCCGCCGCTACGGTCATGACTTTGCCCTCGATCACGTGATACACAAACCGGCACGCATCGCCGGCGCTACCGTCACGGCGGTCGCACCATGAAGCTCTCGCCCCGCCAACTGTTCATCCTGGTGCCGCTTGGCGTCTTCCTCGTCGGCGGTGCGCTCTACGGACTTGTTTACGGCCTGCCCGCTGCCGCCACCGACTTCTCGAGCCTCAAGGCACGCGACGAAGTCGAGCGCATGCGCGACGGCAAAAAGCGCATGCCGGCACTGGCCGAATGGGCCAGGCTGCGCCGTTCGCTGGAGCGCGCCGCCGCCAGTGCTCCCGACAACGCGCAAATCCTCGACGACATCGCCTTCCTCTATGCCTTCCGCGCCTTGAGCATGGACGGTGTGGCCGAACTGGCCGATCTGCGCCGCGAGATGTTTGCCGAGGCTGCGGGCTACTACCGGCGAGCGGCGCCGCTGCGACCGATGTTCCCCTACACCTGGGCTCAGCTCGCCCTCGCCGACCATTACGCCGACGGCGACGAGCAGGAAATGTGGTCAGCCTTCGACAAGGCCCTGGCCTATGGCCGCAACGAAGGCTCGGTGCAGCTGATGCTCGCCGAAATTGCCTTCGCCCGTTGGTCGACGCTTGATGCGAAGCGCTCAGCCGCAATTGCCGAAATGGTCGACCAGGCCCCGGAAGCCCTGCAGAAACCCCTGCTCGAAGTTGCCGAGCGCTACGTCGTCGAACTGCCCGGCTTTAGCCGCTAGAGCCCAGGCTTACATCGCCTGTTCGCGCGCCAGGCGCTCGAGCAATTCGCGCCACAAGCGCACCTGACTCGAGCCGCCCTTGCGGTTCTGGCCGTTGGCCAGCCACAGATCCTCATCGTTGAAGCTGTAGACCGGCTCCAGATCGGGTCGTTGCGAAGCCGGACGGATATCGCCGATCAGGTTGTCGAGGATCAGCGGCTCGGCATCGAGGCTGGGATAGTAGGCCAACACCATGTGCGACTCGTCGATACCAGCGGCCCGGACATAGGTGATGCGCAGCCGGTCCACGGCGATGCCGAGATCCTTGAGCGAGAGAAACTTGGCAATCGAGTAGTCCTCGCAATCGCCGCCGAACGAGCCGAGCATTTCCACCGGCGTCGCCCAGTAATCGACCACGCCCCAGTTGCGCAGATCCGACACGTAGGGCACCTGATTGAAGAAGGCGTTGGTGCGCTTTAGTGCCGGCCCCTCGCCGCTGTTCTGCGGCCCGGGCACCGACGGTCGGGTATCCCGGATCAGCCGCTGCCAGGTATCCAGCCGTGGCGGCGCCTGGGGGCCCCAGCGCTGCGTCACCCAGGCAATTAGCCGCGGCGAGAAGTCGACCAGCCCGGCCAGCACCGGCATCGCCGTCGACAGCAACATGACCAGAATCGCACCCCGTCTCACGTAGCCCTCGCAAGATTATTCGCAAGCGGGATGATACCTCGCCACCCGCCGCTTGCCTCCTGACCGGCCCCCGGTGGCCCATGGCATGCGACAATTATCGTTTGCGTCAATCTTGTCTTTCGAAGGATCACCATGTCACGCAAGATCGCTCTCATCACCGGCGTTACCGGCCAGGACGGCGCCTATCTGGCCGAGCTGCTGCTCGCCAAGGGCTATGAAGTCCATGGCCTAAAGCGGCGCACCAGCCTGTTCAACACCGACCGCATCGATCACTTGTATCAGGACCGGCACGAGACGAATGTCCGCTTGTTCCTCCACCATGGCGACATGACCGACAGTTCCAGCCTGGTGCGCATCATCCAGCAGGTGCAGCCGGACGAGATCTACAACCTTGCCGCGCAGAGCCACGTCGCCGTCAGCTTCGAAGAGCCCGAATACACGGCCAACTCCGACGCCCTGGGCGCGCTGCGCATCCTGGAAGCCATCCGCATCCTCGGCCTGGAAAAGAAGACGCGCTTCTACCAGGCCTCGACCTCCGAGCTCTACGGCCTGGTGCAGGAAACCCCGCAGAAGGAAACCACCCCCTTCTACCCGCGCAGCCCGTACGCCGTGGCCAAGCTCTACGCCTACTGGATCACCGTCAACTACCGTGAAGCCTACGGCATGTATGCCTGCAACGGCATCCTCTTCAATCATGAGAGCCCGGTGCGCGGCGAGACCTTCGTCACGCGCAAGATCACCCGCGCGCTGGCCCGCATCAAACTCGGCCTGCAAGACTGCCTCTACCTGGGCAACCTCAACGCCTTGCGCGATTGGGGCCACGCCCGCGACTACGTCGAGATGCAGTGGCTGATGCTGCAACAGGATCAGCCGGAGGATTTCG
>Ga0182021_10011243_pt1 | contig 10618 bp, 11 predicted proteins | sample 612E3MmetaG_FD_120493 | JGI IMG/M metagenome (GOLD analysis project Ga0182021, IMG submission 120493) | Permafrost microbial communities from Stordalen Mire, Sweden - 612E3M metaG (Illumina Assembly) | ecosystem: Environmental > Terrestrial > Soil > Wetlands > Permafrost | place: Sweden... | reverse complement strand
TCACTGCATCCCATGCGTGCGACAACTCGATCGAGCGGCTGCTGCGATCCGGCAGCCAAGCAGAGGCGGCTCCCACGCCGCCGGGTTCGCGGGTATGGGAGCCCGCGCTGCTTTTCAATGGCAACGGCCTTAGGTTATAGCGCGCATCCTCTTCGGCGATCAAGCGATTGAGATCGATCAACAGTCGCCGCGTTTTCGCCAGCAAAATCTCCGCGCCGTCGACGCCGCCCAGCGTCAGGCGGAACGTCGTGCGCCCGGTTTCGAAGCCTTTTTCCGTGCGCGCAAACGTCGCCAGCGGCAGCAAGCCGATGCCGGTACGCGCCAGCGACGACGCCAGCCAATCCAACGACAGGCCCGCGGGTAAGTGCGTCACGCGCAGCAACGGATACATGCTGCCCGTCGGCGGAATGATGGCCAGCCCAAACGGATTGCGATCGGGCGGCAGGTTCTGCACGGCCGTCATCAACGCCTGCGTGCGCTCCGCGAAGATGGCGTTGCGCCAGTGCCAGTAGGTGCGCGCGGCCTGACTGCTGTTACGATAGAACAGATAGCAAATGAACACGGCCGCGAGGTTGGGTTGAATGTGCGCGTTCAAATTCTCGAAGCGGGCGCGCAATTCCGCATCGCGAATCTCGACGACGGCCAAACGTGCGCCCGCGAGACAATCCGTCTTCGACATCGAATGGACCGTCAACACCCGATTGGTCTGCTCATCGTCGAGGACGCCCTCGCGCACCAGATCCGCCGCGATCTGACGCGCCGTCTTGATCTCCGGCAAGCCATCGACGGGCGCGACGTTTTGGTAAGCCAGGTCATCCACGACGTAGACATTGTGCTGCAAACAATAGGTGATGAGTTTGCGAACGACGGCCTCATCGAAGATGCGGCCCGTGGCGTTGTGCGGATTGTTGACGGCGACCGCGCCATGCTCAGGCCAATTCGGGTCTTTACGGCACAAATCTTCGATCTTCGCGATCAAGCCGTCCGCATCAAGTTCGAGCGTTGGCGTCAACGGCACGGCATGTACATTAGGGAAGCACTGCTCGTATGACCAACTCAGATCGGGGATCACCACGTCGGTGATGCCGCAGTGAAAGCCCAGAATGCCCAGCGCCGTGCGTGATGATCCGCTGGCGATCAGGCATGCTTCGGGTCGATACTGCGGCTGATGTCGCACGAAGGCGCTGAGGAAACTGCGGCGCAGGGCTTTGCTCCACGCCGGTTGATCGATGTTGCCAAGCATCTGATCAAACAGTTCTCGCGCCTCGATTGTCGAGAATTCATCGAATACGCCGTCCTGCCACATCTGCTGAATCCGCCCGGTCATGACCGTGGTCTTCTGCTCCGCGTTCATCAGGGCGCGTTCCAGCACTTGGGCGTGATCGCTCAACGCATGATCGAGATAGTGTTCGATCCGTTCGGCCAAACGCGGCAGCGCCGACTCCGCCGACAGTTCCAGCCCCAGCCCTTCGAAGGACGGCTTCACTTGTGGCACTTGCGGCGTCAGATCTTTGTCCGCATCGGGCCGTCGATGTTCCAATAAATAACTGAGCAATTCAATCTCAGACGCGGACGGTGTGCCTTTCAGGTTGAAGTGGACGTTCTCGATCGCGTTGAGAATGTCCGCGTTGCCCGCGATGAACACCGTCGAGAGCGTATCCCACTGCGGGGCAAAGATGGCCGGCGTCAGCACGCGGATCACGCGCTGCACCAACTTCGCCTCGCGTGCCAGCGACAGGTGATTCGGCGCGTTGTTGGCTTCGATGAAGAAGAGCGGTTTGTCCACGCTCAGGCGGCGCAATTTGCGGCGCGTCTCTTCGCTCAGCACCTCGCCGATGAGCAAAAACGTTGGCGTGTTGGGTTGCTCGATCAAGAACGATTCGATCTGTTCGCGCGCGACACGTTCATCAGCATCAAGGTCTTCAAACAACAGATCAGGGATGCTGCGAAGCACCGGCTGCACATCATAGCGGTAACACAGAATGCGAGCGGGTTTGATCTCCAGATACGACGACAGCGCAAACAACATCACGCGCAGCGTTTCGTGCCGCCCGCCCGAAGCCAAAATGATCTCGCGCCGTGCCGATTGCTCGCCGGTATCGTAGTGCAGCGAATCCTGCTGATGTTCCAGCCAATCGACAAAGGCTTTAACGACCGCATTGGGCGTCTTGCGCGCATAGCCGCCGCGCGGCATGTAGGGCGAACTCTTCTGAATCGTGCGGATCAGGAACTCGAGTTGGGGCTTGTCGGCCTTGTCCCAACCCAGCGCTTCAAGCAGCGCGTCGGGATCGGCATCGCGCAGATCGCCGCGCTGCACGTCGAGGTCGAGCGCGATGCGCAGGAACGCCGACGACAGTCGCGGGTCTTGCAGCGGATTGCCGATGTGGAAGTTGACGCGGTCTTCGTTGGCGACGGGTGCGGCCGCCGTCGTCTCGCTGATCTCCGACACGCGCGCACTGCGGATCGGCTTCAGGCGAAAGATAGCCAGTGGATCAGTTGGTGAGAGCATAAGAGTTTCACTTTTTGAGGCTCATTCTGCATCTACAAAGATGTATCCAGGCAAGAATCTGACGCTACGAATCAGAATTCGGAGGATGCGTGGCTCCCCTGATGCGACAACATATACCCGCCCCTTGTAGGTCGCGGCGGCTGTGAGTGTGAGGAATATGTCATTTCGATATATTATCGCGTTTTCTGCGCCATTTTGTTTAAGAATCCTGGCCAGTTCTGTGTCTGGCTCTTGGCCATTGAGTTCATTACCAAAACCAAAGCGCTGCAATCTCCGAGTAGCAAATTCGTTCAGAGGTAGGCCATCAGGGTTCTCATAAACACTTATGCCGGCCGAATCCACTGTTTCGCGAAACGGATCCATCCTAACGGAAAAACTAAACCCATATGAGTCTGTGGTTTGGAATACGTGCGGCGGTTCTGCTGGATACATGAAAGAGATATTTTTCTCTGTAGATGTATAGATCGACCAACCATCCGTTGAGTCAACCGAGAACGGATACAATGTCGCATAGAAGGTGGGGGCTGGCGTCACCAGTCTATGTGTTCTAGTAGGTAGCGGACGAAGTGTAGGGAAAGGCTTAGTAGGTTTAGAAATCGGCATGGAGGACGGTGTCAACTCGGCGGTCGGCGCAAGGCCGACCCCTACCCCTCGCTCTTGGAATCCAACGCCTTGTGCAGCAAATTCTGGAACAGGCCCAGCAGTTCCGAACCATGCGCCAGTTCTTGCGGCATCAACGAGATGACGGTGCGCGCGCTCTTTAAGTTCTGGCTGGCTTCGGCCAGGCGAGCGGCCTGCGGTGTTAGCATCAATAATTCGGGACTGCTCTTCAGCACTTCCAACTCTTCGCGTTCGAAGGCCAGACGTAGGCGGCTGCGCGCCAGATCGTCAGTCAGGCGCTGCTGCGCCAGCGCCGATTCTTTCTCAAGCAGCGCTTGCTTCAGATCGGCCTTCTTCAATTCGAGCGAGTGTTCCATCGTGGCGATTTCTTCATCGGCCTGATAGCGTGTCTTCGCCGCCGAGATACGCGCTTGCTGATTCAGCCGCTCGGTTTCTTCCATCAAGCGTGCCTGTTCCTGCTGGCGCAGTGCGTCGGCGATCTCCGGATCGATCGGGTCCAGTGACTGCACAGCCAGCGTGATCAGTTCAACGCCGTATTTCTCTTCGATCAACGCCAGTCGTTCATTCAAGTAGCTCGTCAATCCGGCCGAGGACAACGCGTGAATCTCGGCGCGTTCGGTGTATTCCTTGACTAAGCCTTGCAGCAGTACTTGCGCTTCATCGGCCACACGCGCGACGGCCTCGCCGTTCCAGCCGCCAGCCCGAATCAACGACTGAACGTGATCGGGCGACGGCGCGATCGAGCCGACCAGCTTCACGCGCACGCCGATATTCCCGGCCGCGCTCGCTTCAGTTGTCAACTGGATCGGGCAGGTGGTGCGCTTGAGCGGCAGGCTGAAATGGCGCGGATACAGCAGTCCTTTGCGCAGGCCGATGCGGCCTTTCGATTCGTAGAGCACCAACACGTCCGGCTGGCGGAGACGAAATTCAAACACGGCGACCAACACCCCAATCACGATGATGGTCCCGGCGCTAATGCCTAGCAAGATATCCATGATCCCTATCTCCTCCGAATTGCTTTGAGTTATCCTGACCGCGAACGAAAACTCGAACTGAAATCGAGGCTTGCCCATACCCGCCGCATAGCGGCGGTGGGCCGCTGGCGTAGCCGGGTTGCGCGCGCTCAATGAATCCGGCTGAAGCCTCGACTCCGGATATTGAAGTGCGGTCAGTACACATCCGATCGATCTGAACGGGCCGGCGCTTCAGCGAGAAATGGAATCACTGCAAAGGACAACTGCGCGGCTCCCGCTCGGGCACGGCGAATTATACCCAATTCGGGGGTGGAACATCTATGGCAAAATTGCACAGGAGAACGGAATAACTTTGCCACCAATATTCACACAGAAACCAGTGGTCGCGTAGCGGCTCACACGATATCTTATCTGTGCCAGGGCGATTGTCTGGCTAAGGCTAATGGGGATGGGAGGGTCGAATCTGCGTCCGTTGTTATCCGCTTATCCGTTTTACAAATCCGTTGACGGCCTTCATCTCAACTCGCGCCGTTGGCCGAAGGTGTCGGCCCGGCTATCAACCTGGCTTGACTGCGTGTAGATTTATCGCTTCCCAATGTTCAACCAACTTGTGATCTTGCATCCGGTGAATGTGAATCGCCGTTATCGTCACAGCTTTGCCTGCTGGTTTAATGCCTGCAAACTCAACTTGAGGAGTACCTTTTGCCACCCAGCGAGTTACAACCTTGTCGCCTTCGGCAATCTGATCCTGGATCGTCACGTGTAGATCAGGTAGCGCGGCCAATGAACCAGCGATGGCTTGCTGATAGACTTGCAAGCTGATGCTGTCACTGCTGGCCAGATAACTGACAAAATGGGGGTCCGCCAGGTCGTCAAAGACCTGTATCCGGCGTTGGTTGAGGACTTCCTCAAAGTAACGACGAACGAGCGCTTTATTTAACTCGGTTGTTTTCACGTGAACCTCCTGAAACAGGTGGTAGGCAATTTGCCGCTAACAAGCAGTCCGCCACGAAAGAGGATGCTCAACTTGCACAGTAGGGGTCGAGTGCGCGTCCAATTCTGTCCCGCGCAGTGTGTCCGCTTCAAAGTCCGCTGACGGCCCGTATCCGCGACCGGGAGACCTCGAAGGTTTTGAGCGATGATCAGGCATTGGCTGACAATCGATCGATACGTCCGGTCAGCCTTGCCAGCCAGACTGTTAAAACCTTCGAGGTCTTGTTGGCCGCCGAGTGCGCGTCCGACTCTGTCCCGCGCAGCGTGTCCGCCGGGCGCAGTTAAGCCGCAGCCAGGCGGGTAACGGTCCGCAACTGTTTGCGGATGGTCACCTCGGCGGCCTTCAGGTCATAAGCCGCTTGCAAGTTGAGCCAGTATTGCGGCGACTGATCCAGGGCGCGGCCAAACAGCAATGCCAGTTCTGCGGTCACGGGCCGGGTGCGATTGATGACGTGCGACACCCGCATCGGTGAGACGCCAATGGCGCGCGCGAATTGCGCCTGAGACACGCCCAGTTCTTCCAGCGTCTCGGCCAGAAATTCACCCGGATGAATGGGCGGCAAGCCACTCTTGATCATGTTAGTCTCCCCTCAGTGATAATCGACAATTTCAACATCGAAAGCATCGCCATTTTCGAAACGGAAGCACAGTCGCCACTGGTCGTTGATTCGGATACTCCATTGCCCACTGCGATCATGCTTCAGTGCCTCAAGCCGGTTCGAGGGCGGCAGGCGCAGATCTTCGGTGCGAGTAGCCGCATTCAACTGCGTGAGCCGCATGGCGGCGCGTTTGTGGATGGCCGCGGGAATCCGGCGCGACTTGCCGGTCTGGTAGAAGTGTTCCGTTTCGGCAGCGGCGAACGACTGGATCATGAGTAGATGATAAACAATTTGTTTATAAATGTCAAGCCGCCAGCAAAACAGCGCTGACGGCCCGTATCTGTTCATCCGCTTTAACAATCCGTTGAACGTCCCCCTCCGCCCCTCACGCGTAGCGGCGACGGCAGTGGCAGGTCAAACTGCGTGGCTAAATACCGCTTCATAGTGCTCTACCGTGGGAAACGGCTCATAGAAATGATGCAGCAGCCGTTTCCATTCCTGATATGGCGGCGATTGCCGAAAGCCCTGCGTATGGTCTGCAAGGGTTTGCCAGTGGACCAGAAAGATGTACCGGTCAGGCGTTTCGAGGCAGCGCAACAGTTGATGCGAGACGTAGCCCGGCATGGACACGATGATGGCCTGCGCTTCGGCAAAGGCCCGCTCGAAATCCGCGCTTTCGCCCGGGCGGATGTTGAGAATGGCTACTTCAAGGATCATTGTTACTTCCTTTTCGGTTTATCTCAATTGACCGGGGCGATGAACAACTTGCTCTGTATTGTTTGCAAAATCCTCGTCAGTATATTTTAGGCGATAAGAGCAAGGATCGATTTACTTTGCCTTATTTGTGAAATCCTAGTCAGTATATTTTAGGCGATAATGGCAAGGATCAATGTACTCTGCCTTGTTTGTAAAACTCTCGTCAGTATATTTAAGATGACAATGGGAAGGATCGATTTACTCTGCTCTATTTGTAACTTCCTTTTCGGCTTAATTCAATTGGGTGTGGCTAAATCTGGTTGAGTCGTAGGGGCGACCCTCGCGGTCGCCCGCATTTGGACAGGCGCAAGGCCCTGCCCTTACATTGGCGATCAACTGAGTTTAGCCACACCCAATTCAATTGACTTTAGCAAGGATCAATTTGCTTTGCCTTGTTTTTGCTTCCTTACCATATTATTTCGGCGGATACTTATAGGTGGCGAGTTGACGGGAGTTTATCTGAAGTTGCGCAATGTCAGTTGCTTGCCACGCGTCCGTTTATCCACCGCCCTCACACGTAGTGGCGGCGGCGGTGGGGTGGATGCATTTTCCCTGTGCAAACTTCCCTGCCCGTGGCTATCAGTGCCAGTTCACGAACCAGACCGTGTAATCCTTCAGCAGTTGGTAGTTGTGTGATTCTCTATCGACTGCCTGCAATTCCGATAGCGGAATCGTGAATTTCTTGCGATGTGGAATGCGATATACGGTTGCCACGATATCCCACACACCCACGTGCGCATCAAAGGTGCGCAACTCGTAGTGGTCATTGAACGAACCGCGTTCGCGTCTCAACTGCTGATGTTCTTCTTCGCTGCCATACCCGAATGAAAAACGTTCCTCCCAACTGAAGAACCCCATACTTTCTATGCCCGTGAGAAGACATGGACAGACGAGGTTCTTCTTCAAAAACGCAAAGTAGATGCGCAGCGTCCTGGCGGTTACGGACGGAATTTCTTTCGTATCGAAAACCTGCTTGATTCTCTTTACTTGATCATCGTATTGGCTCATCAGTTTGCCCCGATGCGCTTGTGTTTGCGCGCCCACCGGCCACGATGCTCACCCGCCGCAACCTGCCGCCGAGCGCGCGTCCGACGGAACGTGTCCCGCGCAGCGTGTCTGCTTCAAAGTCCGTTGACAGCCCGCATCAGTTTATCCGTTGCACTATTCGTTGCTCCGCCCGCCCCCTGCTGCCCCTCATTTGCGGCGGCATCGGCGGGGCTCACGATTCAATCTCCGAATTCAGTAACAATTCGATTTTGTCTTGAATATCCACAATCTTTTGTATCACCTTGCTGGTAGTGGGGTTCGTTATCCCGGTTAGTTTGGCTGGCGGAGGCCATCCGGGCGCAGTGACTCCTATACCACGCTGTATCGTTGATTTCACCCAATCAAAGTTTTTTGCAATTCGACAGGGAAGCTCGAAGTAGAAAGAATCCTGATTTTGGGCAAAGCCTTAGCCAGCCGCGTGCGCGCATCGCCTTCGTCAACAGTCAAAATGCCGATGGCATCAGACAATTTGGAATTGATGTAGTGTAAGCTAGTCATAGCACTCTCAATGTGTTGCGCGACTCAGGCTACCGAGCACGCGTCCGATTCTGTCCGTTTGTCCGCTTCAAAGTCCGCTGTCGGCCCCCTGCCGCTCCTCATCCGCGATGGCAGCGGCGGGGTGGATGGCTCATGCGTTACAAGTCTCGTGGTCGAAACGCAATGTGTCCATACATGCTATGCGGTAACCCGAATCCCATAGCGATTAGTGGACAAATAGTAACCCACAGAGGAGAATCTTCATCTAGATTCAGTACTAATTTTCTGCTGGCATGGCTAGGAATACTAATTGCACTACTATTCAATACGGGAAGACCTAACTTTTCAACATGTGTTCCCCATTGATCTATATCGCAAAAAGGAACTGATCGCCAAACATCATTCATAGTGATCGCGACTCGCAAACTCGTGAGGCCAGCTTCTTTGCTATAAAACTCTTGGTAGAAGTTGAGGAGATTCATCACGCTAGCAATTGTGTGCTGAATGTCGAAATAGCGAAGGACAAGGGTATCGAATTTCTTATCCGATTGCCTGAGGTTATCTAAAACCTGCCTAACTTTTGGTGATCGTAAATTCTCGATGGGCATTTGATGCAGGTCTGGAAGATACTGTAGCGGAATGAAGAACTTGGCACGTCCATCCGCAAATAGTTCGACAGTTAGTGAATTGAACCCGACCTTGCTGGATTCAATCTGCCGCAGTTTTACCGAACCGAATCCGAGTTGGCCGGAATTGAGAGGAAGGTTGCCGTAGCCAACTTCACTTGATCTATCGAGAAATATCTTGATCGAATTCTGACTGAGTTGAATTAGCTCCTCAATCCCTTCAGTAGATAGCATGTCAAATCTCTGAACTGCGCCAAGTGGATGTGGAAATAAGAAGACATTCACCCACCCTTGCCCCTCTTCTGACTGACTGAACGTTCTGTCATCTTTGCAGAACTCTTCAAAACGTTTGGCTATTTCTCGTCCATTGTCAACCAGCCGATCGATTGCATAGCGGTTGTCTTCATGGACTGGATCAGATGAATCACTAACACGACGGTAAATTCGCCCGTCTTTTGTAATGAACGGAGTCTCTTGATTATCCGGAACAAAGACGACAGCGACCGCTAGATCACCACTCAGTGTTATGAGACGTGTGTAAAACACGGGCACTGGGTCAATATTGGATTTAATACTGTCACGGATCTTCGCAATGGGATCAGATACGTCGCTCGAGTTAAATCCACAAGCTCTTGTCGCAGCATTCTTAGTTTTATCGGCTTCAACACCTATGAAATACCAGCCGCCATAGGTGTTGGCAAGAGATGCTATGCTTCGGGCAATTTTCTTGCTTGACTGAAATTCGCTCTTGTATTCTATCCAATAGCCTTCTGCCACCTCATCAGTAATTAGCTTGTCGAGATCGGCGGCAGTCAATTCATGTATTGGTTTATTGAAAGGGTTGTAGGTCATGACAGGTCTTCGTTCTTCAAGAGCTATTGAGGTGTGTCAAATTAAATCCGAAATAGACCTTTCACTGACTGAGGCGGCACACTAGGCCGAAGTGCTTACTTCTCGTGAAAGGCCGTGCGTAATACATCGAGTATCGCTCTGATGCCACTCCAGTCGTAATCTTCTATTTGTTGGCGGTTAGCAAGGCAAGCTGCAAGTTTGGTCGCAAAGCGCTCTTGAAGGTCTCCTTTGTTTAGTATTTCGCCTTGATATTGACGGAGTGCTTCATCAAAACCTCGCCATTGAACAGGCGTTAATGTCCCATCTTGGCTTCGGAGAATGTCTTCACCGAAATAGAGTTCAATGCCGCCGGCCAAGCCGTTGATGTCCATGTTAACTGGACCTTGTGGGCCTAGAGTTGGGTAATTGCATGCCACTGTGATGTTAGGATACCGCGTTATCATGACGTTCCTTGGAATTCTTAAGCCGTCCAGTGCGCGCATAGCCGATCTTGCAGCTGTGTCATTATCAAAGAATGCAACGATGCGATTAACGATTCCTGCCCCAATGAATGCCTTCACGGTTGCCACTAAGCAGTTGTAAAAGAATAACTTCCGATTTTGGTGCGTTGCTGTGTTACACAAGATACCATTAAGATCACGAGTATTTGATCGGCGAATACCAGTTGACGCGATGGTAACACTACGCCGGTCCAAAGGTATAATGCTCATCAGTCAGAGTTCGCTGGAGTAACCAGTTATGCAGAAGCGGCCCGCATATCGCTGTCCCTGTTCAGAATGTCGGCGACGGAAAACCAATCCCACCAAAGATCTTCATCAACAGATGAATTTTCTGGTGAGTACGCTGGATGAGCGTCAGCAGCGACTCTACGTCGGCTTGGAGTCTCAGAAATTAGGGCATGGTGGTGATCGCCAGCTCGCGCTCATTACTGGGTTGAGTGTCGATACGATCGCCAAAGGCCGACAGGAATTGGAACACGCGGACGCGAGTGACCGCATCCGTGCCGTCGGGGGCGGACAGCCACGCGTTGAAAAAAAGACCCGGCGATCCTGACCGCGTTGGAACATCTGTTGGCAGATGACACGGCGGGCGATCCGTGTAGCCTGCTCAAATGGAAACACAAGAGTTTGCGCCGCTTGAGTGCCGCCTTGGGCGCAGCGCATC
>Ga0182021_10011242_pt1 | contig 10619 bp, 12 predicted proteins | sample 612E3MmetaG_FD_120493 | JGI IMG/M metagenome (GOLD analysis project Ga0182021, IMG submission 120493) | Permafrost microbial communities from Stordalen Mire, Sweden - 612E3M metaG (Illumina Assembly) | ecosystem: Environmental > Terrestrial > Soil > Wetlands > Permafrost | place: Sweden... | reverse complement strand
CCGGTCAATTCCTGATCGGCAAAGCGCGGGCGGCGGGTTTGGCCGGGTAGCGGACCGTCGAGGTCACCGGCTCCAAGGGCCACGTCTGTGACAATAATCAACATCGACATGGAAGTCCTCGGATATAAACCCCGATAATCCCGCGCTCTTACATGTGGGAATGGTCGACTGCCTTCGGCGAAACCGGGGCGGAAACTGGACCAAGTCAAAGTCGGTATTTCGGGATGCAGCGCCCGCCTTTCGGTACAAGTCTGTACCACTCTGCTAAGCAGCAAGAACTGCAGCACGCGGAACCGTTACCGTATCCATGTTCGCTTTGCCCGCGTGCGTTCTCAATCAACGCTTGAGGGAGTGAACATGAAAGCCAAGACTGAAGTGAAACGGCAATTCGCAAGTGCGGGACTGGTTGCGGCGCTCGCGGTCGCCGGGGCTGCGGTGGCCCAAACGCCACCGAAGGAAGGTAACTACGATTTTATCAGCTGCTATTCGGGTACGGCCATTCCCGTTTCTTTCACCAAAGATCACTATGCATTTGTCTACGAGCAAACGGGCACAAACACAAGCAACCCGCCGGGTGGCTACATGGACAAGTCTACATTCCGGTGCGTGGGAATCAATAGTTCATTCGGCGGGAAGACTTCGGCCAGTTCCACCTGCGAGGCGATCGACAAAGACGGGGACAAGAAACTGACCCATTTCTCTTTGGACCGGGACGGGACGACCGTAAAGGAAGTCGTGCTTGGGACCGGAAAATATGAAGGCGCAACCGAAAAGGGTTCAACTACATCGATGGGCCCATACCCGACCATAAAGGCTGGGACATCGCAGAACTGTGTGCGTCAGACCGGTACCTACAAGCTTAAATAGGCCGGTATTCGAGACCCCGCTTCGGCGGGGTTTCTGCTTGATGGACGACCGCGCGGTCCGGCGGCAAGTTGCCTCACAAGCGATGGTCCTGGGTCGACCCTGAATAGAGGGCCGCAAAGATCGGCGCGGCCACTATTCGATCTTGACGCCGGACTCCTTGACGATCTTCACCCATTTCGCGATTTCGCCGCGGTAGAACTGGCCGAATTCGGCAGGCGTCATGACGATGAATTCGGCGCCCACATCGGCCAGGATTTTCTGCATGTCGGGGCTGGTTCCAGCTTTGACGATTTCCGCATTCAGCCGCTGAAGGATTTCGGGCGGCGTTGCAGCGGGCGCAAAAAATCCCTGCCAGCCGTAGACGTCGTAACCAGGATAACCCGCTTCCGAAATGGTCTGCACGTCCCCCAGGAGCGGCACCTTGCGCGGCCCGAATACCGCGAGCGGCTTCACCCTGCCGGCTTTCGCCCATTGCGCGAATTCGGACGTATAGCCGAGGATCATGTGCACCTGGCCGGTCATCAGGTCGGGGTACGCCGGCCCGCTGCCTTTATACGGCACCAGCGTCACATCGAGCCCCATCTTCTTGGAAAAATAGCCGGACATGAAATGCTGATGCGTGGCCGAACCTGCCGAGGCGAAATTGAACTGGCCGGGCTTGCTTTTCACCAGCGCGATCAGTTCGGCGACCGAATTTACCCCCAAGGCCGGTGTCGCCACCAGCACAGGGTAACCCGCCGACGCGAGCGAAATCGCGGCAAAATCCTTCTGCGGGTTGTAGCCGATCTGCACGCCCATCGCAGGCACCAGCGCCAATTCGTTGATGCTGCCGAACAGCAGCGTGTAGCCGTCCGCCGGGCTTTTCGCCACATATTCGGCCCCGATCGCCCCGCTCGCGCCCGGTTTGTTCTCGACGATCACCGCCTGTCCCAGCGCGTCGGACATCTTCTGCGCAAATTGGCGCGCGCGGATGTCGGCGACGCCGCCCGCGGAAAACGCCACCACTACGCGCACCGGTTTGGTGGGAAACGCCTGCGCAACAGCCTGAACAGACAGAACGAGGGCGCAGGCGGCGGCGCCGGTGAGCAAGGACAACCGGGTGCTGAATTTCATGATGTTCCCTCACGAGTCAAACGATAGGACATTCAATCCCGCCTCTTTGCAAGCGCTCAATTGCAAGGCCGCTCGATGGAGAGGCTGCCCATTACCGTCACGCCCAGGTTCTTGATCTCTCTGTTTTCGGCGTTGTTGCCCAGCACCACTTTTCCATCCGAGGTCGCGGCCAATTGGGCCTTGCAGTGCGCGCGGATCGTCACGCTGCCGATGAGACTTACCGTCGATCGCAGGCAATACCAGCCATTAGGGTTCAACAATTCGATGGTGGATGCACCCATCACGTTGAAAATCGGGTTGATCAATACCAGAGAAGGAGAACTCGTGGGCGCAGTATCGCTTGCGTTTGTTCCTATGCCAAACACCGTTACCGATGTGTCCAGGGTCTTGAACTGCGGGTTCTTCCCGAAGGGATGATTGCCCCAGGCTTTCAGGCAGGCGGCAATCGAGTTGTCAACTTCCTGAGCGCAGGCTACCATCGGGGCGGACAGCGCCAGGACGCATGCCAAAAGAGCGGCGACAGGGGTGGTCTTTTTCGATAATTTCATATTGCAATATCTCCCGGCGTGATTGAAGGTTCTCTCGAAAAAAAAGCAGCTCGTGGAAATCGCCGCATCCGCCCATTGCCGGCGCATCGGTATGCCTGCGTCTAGACCAAGTGTCGGTTGGTTTGGGTCGCCAGGCCAGGGCTTTACGCCAATAAAACTAACCTTTCGGCCTGGCGCGGAGTTTGAGATTGGTCAACAGACGGTCATCTGACCAAACGGGTCAAATGGGCCAGGCGAGCGTCGGCAAGGGACCGAAAGCGGATTGTCTCGCCGCTAAATTGCGGACATACGGCCGTAAATCTGCAGGCTGCCGGCGCTGCCGACCGTTGTCGGCGAGGGGACGAAACGCGTGCGTGGCGTTCTTTGTAATGGACTTGCCGCGATGGTAGAGTAGCCGCCCGTACCAGCACTCATGGGAGACCCCTCGTGAACCGCCGCGAATTCCTGCGTATGTCTTCGGCCGGCACGCTCCTTTCGGCAATGCCGCAGGAGATGCTGGCGCAATCCCCGCAATCCGCCGGCGCAAAGGCCTTGGGCACCGGCGACGCCTGGGACCGCGGCCGGCTGCTGCACCTGCTGCCCACGGTAAGCGACCGGGAGATGCTCATCAAGGCGTCGTTCGATCGAGCGCTCGCCACGGCACCGGTACTGCGCGTTGGATCGCGGGCCGTGCCCGGTCGTATGAGCGATACGCATGGCGAATGCTGGCAGTTTCACACGCAGGGTCTCGAGCCCGGCCGGCGCTACCGGCTGTCGCTGCTAAGCGGCGGCAAGTCGGGCGGCATGCCGCTGTGCGACCCATGGGAACTCGCAACGTTTCCCGCGCCGGACACGCGTCCCGAACGCGTGCGCGTGCTGTTCTACACCTGCGCGGGCGGTCATGAACAACTTACATTTCTGCCGGCCGCCATCCGCAACCGCATGCTGCGCCGCGCGCTTTCGTTCCGGCCGGATGCAGCGATAGCCAATGGCGACCACGTCTATTGGGATCTGCGTTCGCCCCTCACCGCGCGCAACTACGGCGCCCGCGCAGTGGCGCTCGCCGGCAGTTTTGACCGCTCGGCGGCGATCCTCGGTGGCGACAACGAATTCACCCTCAAGCGCGCCGCGGGACCGCAGATCGTGCCCGTGTACGGTACGGACTTCCGCTCCACGCCGGTCTTTTTTGTCCAGGACGATCACGATTACTTCGACAACGACGACGCCGATGACCAGATCGTTACCTTTCCGCCCGATCATTTCATGACGCAGGCGGCGCGGGCGACCCAGGAGCTCTACTACCCGGAATTTCTGCCCGACGCGACGCGCCCCACGGGGCTTCCCGGCGCATCAGCGGGCGGACGCGCGCTGCCCATCTCCGAGAGCTTTGGAACGCTCCGTTACGGCCAGCTGCTCGAGGTGCTGCTCTACACGGTGCGGCGCACGATGACCATGGCCGGGCCGAGCGCGGTGTTCCTGGAAGATACCGTCGAAGCGTGGCTCAAAGCGCGCATGGCGGCGACCGAAGTGGCGCACGTCGTAAATGCGCCCTCCAACCCACCGGGCTGGACCGCGGGCAAATGGGGCGAGTGGTACCCGGATGTACTCGGCGCCGACGGCAAGCTCACGCTCGAAAAATCCAAGCCCTATTGGCAGCCAGGCTGGCTCAAGCAGCATGACCGCCTGCTGGCGGCGATGTCCGCGATGCGCGGGCGCGTCCCGCTCGCCATGAGCGGGGACTTGCACGCGATTGCGATCGGCCGCATTCTGCGCAGCGGCAGCGTCGACCTGTCGGCAAACCCGGTGATTGCCGTGCTGACGGGTTCGGTGGGCACCCGGCCGAGCGGCTGGCCCTCCGGGATCCGCAAGGTAGGCGCGCAGCCTTCGCTGCATTTGACGATGGAAGAACAGGTCAAGCCGATCGAGCAGCACGGCTTCACCATCGCCGATTTCACCGCGGACAAGGTGGTGCTGAGGATGTTCAAGTGGGACGTTAAGACACAGGGTCCGGAAGCGCTGGACACGCTGGAGCCGTTCCACACGGTTGAATTTGCACGCCCGGCCTGAAGAAGGAATTGGAGCCGAAGCGGCCATCAGCCGCCTCACCCAGGGAAATCCGGCATGACCCGGCCGATCCCTGGGCACTCCGACCCACATCCGTCGCGTTCCCTTTCCTCGCGTGAACTGCAGCGCCACGCTGACAACGGCAAACCGCCGCTACTCTCTAACCGGCTCCACTGAGAAATCCGCGATGTCGGGATCTTTCAGGAACTCCATCGCCAAACGGCTTCTTGCTTTGGCGGCATCGGCGCTCGTCCATACGTGCGCTTTGATCTGCAGTGCTCCGCTTTTTGCGCCTTTGAATGCGATGCTTGATACGTTGAATCCATAACCGGTAAGGCGCTTATAGATCTCTTCTTCTTCCGGGACCGCGCCTTTTCCAAATTTTGCTTCGATTACTGCAAAGCTGCGGCGCGAGGTAAACGCAACTTCCTTGAAACCAACCAGGATGAACACCGTAAAGAGTGTGCCAAATCCAGCCAGGAAATATTCACCGGTTCCAATGAGTATCCCTATCCCCGAAACAGCCCAGATACTTGCCGCGGATGTCAGCCCCTTTATCGAAAAGCCTTCACGAACGATGACGCCTGCGCCTATGAAACCGATGCCCTGCAGTATTCCCTGGATTACGCGCGATGCGCCCATATCGCCTAGGCCCATTAGGTTCCCGTACATACCTTGGGTCAGGCTGGCCGTCAGGAACGTCGATGTTAAGCTGATAATTGCAAATGTCCGCATACCGGCGGGGTGTCCGTTCTGGTAACGTTCCAGCCCGATTACACTTCCTGCAAGAACCGAACACATCAGCTTCAGCAGGAATCCAAATTCCGGTGTCGAGTAAAAATCGGTCAGGTAGGACATGAGCTAGCCTCCAATGGTTTGGCCATTGTATGCACCAACCTGGCTTCGCCACAAAACAAAATTGCAGGAACTGATGAATGCAAGACAGGCGCAGCAGCTTCACGCCGCGGACAAGCGCGGTACATCGCGCCGGCCTGGTCACTTCATCCCGAGGACCGTCTTGATCGCCATAGACAGAGCGTCGAAGCGGAAAGGTTTGGACACATAGCCATCCGCGCCGTTGGTCATGCCGTGCAGCACGTCTTGCGGGTTTGCGCGGCCCGTGAGCATGATCACGGGGGTCGAGCCAAGCTTGGGGTGCTGGCGCACCTTCTGCAGAAGATCGAAGCCGCTGATCCCCGGAAGCCCCACATCGAGTAGTATCAGGTCCGGAAACGGCAACTTCTGCAACTCGGCAACGATGGTCTGACGATCGGACGCCGTGCGGGCACTGAAACCGTCCAAGGTGAGTTTCTTTGCCAGGACCAGCGCCAAGGCGACATCATCTTCAATGCACAGGATGTATCGCTTGGCCCCGGGCGCGAGCGGCGCAATGTTTGGCGCCTTGCGCACGATGTTGATGCAATAGCCTGTCTCCTGCAACTGGACTGTCTCGGCCTTTACTTCGGTGCGCTGAGCTTCCGTAGCCGCCGCCAGCGACGGTGGAGGTTTCGGCGGGGCGTCAAATGCACGCGTAAAGTCGAGGTCGTCACTGTCCGCAGGTGGGTTCATCGCATTGTGGCGACAAAAGGGTGAAATGGCTGCGCATTTTCGCATTTTTCGCCGATTGGCACCACGCTGGCCTGACGAGGCGTGACGGTCCGTTTCCCGGTTTGCCTTGCCATTGGGCCGGTTAGCGTGCCAACAGCCGCTTAGAGCGCTTTTCGGCCCAGCAAACCGCCCAGTCGCCGCACCAGCCATTTGGGCGTACTGCGCGAGGCGATCATCGCCGCGCGGTTGATTGCGCCGGGAACGCAGATTACATCACCATTCATGCAGGCCTCGAAGGCCTCGCGGGCAACATTGTCGACGTCGCCCACGAGGAAATCGGGGATCTGCCTGACCTTGGCGTTGGCGCGTTTGGCAGCGCTCAGCATATGCGTGGCGGTAAGGCCAGGGCACAGAGCGGTGACCGTCACACCCGAGTTCTTCAGTTCCTCGGATAGCGATTCTGTCAACGACAGCACGTACGCCTTGCTGGCCGCGTAAGTAGCCAGCGTGGGCACAGGCTGAAACGCCGCGATGGAAGCGACATTGAGTATGCGCCCAACCGACCCGCGGGCTGCCAGAGTCACCATACCGGGGACGAATGCCGCAAGCATGGAAGTCAGTCCGGTGATGTTTGTATCGATCATCTGCTGCTGGCTCGCCGGCGTCATGCCAACAAAACTGCCCTGCGCCAGCACCCCGGCGTTGTTGACCAGTACGTTGACCGCGCAGCGCTTGCGTTTGAGGGCGGCCGCCAGCCGTGCCGCCGCGCCGGGCTTGGACAGGTCGGCAACTTGCACCATGGCAACAATGCCATGCTTGTGCGCCAAGTTATCCGCCAATGCTCTTAACTTGTCCTCGCTACGGGCAACGAGTACCAGGCGATGGCCGGCCTCGGCAAAACAGCGGGCCAGAGCTTCGCCTATACCAGAGGATGCGCCTGTGATCAGCGTAGTGAGTGCGGGTTTGGTCATGGGCGCAGGCATGGCGACTTCTCCATATGAATTGGGTCGATTGCGGAAGCGAACGCTGGAAACGAATACTGCTACGGGTTGTTGTCGGCCTCGCCGCCGCCCGCCAGTTGCGGATACTCGCCAGCCAGCACCGGCCCGTCCTTGCGCCAGGCATGGCAGCCGTCGACGAAGGACAGCGTGCGCGTGTCGGGCCACTGCCGCGGATCTTCGCCGCTGAGCTTTTGCCGGGCCAGGCGGTCCGGAAAAGAGGCCTGCATGTAGGTGTTGGCGACCTGTCCGAGGAGGTCTGTCAGGTGCGTGCAGCCCAGCGTGCCGCCGAGGACTTCCCTGACGGCGCGCGTGAATCCGGGGCCGATGCGCAGGCCGATCAGCTTGCGATAATCGGCGGCGGCGTCGGTGCACTCCGGCCAGGGCGCCGCCATGGTCTGCGCCTCCACGTCGCGGATCTGATAGTCGTCGTCGATGACCACGCTGAGCGCGAGATGATGGATCAGTTCGCCGGCCAGCACGTCGGTCCGCGACCTGAAGGGCACCGCCTGGCCCTTCTCGTCGGCGACGCTGGCTTCGATTTGCCACAAACCGTCCTTGCGCCGGTAGCCGCGGCAGGTGATCTGCCGGGTATGCACCAATTCCTTGTCAGCATCCTGTTCGTGCAACATCGATTCGTCCTTATCAGCGCCGATACCCGCGCCGGCTGCGACGCCGGGTCGCGCTCCGGCAAGGCCTCGATCTCGGGGGCGGATCCCGCCCGTCAAATGATACCGCTGAACCGCAGGGAAGCCATTAAGAGGCCATTTCGGCATGTCCGCGATGGCCCCTGCCGTAGGGGAGCATGAGGGGATGGATCCGCGCATTTGGAATAAGCTACTGGCTGCGCTTCCCGGTCAAGAGGAAATGTTGCTCCGCCGCCCCCCCCTTTCGACCTGGGCCGGGGTCGCGTAGGATGCTGGACCTGATCCTTGTTTAATGCCTCCACACAACCAAACGGAAACCAACATGCGACTCATCAGTTATGACAATCATGGCCGCGCCGCGATCGGCGCGGTGAAATCGGCGGAGGCCAAGGAGTTCGTCGACCTCGGCGCCGCCGGATTCGCATTCTCGACCGACATGACCGCGCTGCTCGCCGCGCCCGGCGGGCTGGCCGCGGCGAAAGCGGCGGTGGCCAAGGCGCCGGCCAATGCGGTCAAGCCGCTCGCCGGCACCAAATATCTGCCGGTGGTGCCGCGCCCGCCCAAGATCCTCTGCCTCGGCCTGAACTACGCGGATCACGCCAAGGAGGGCGGGCATGAGAAGCCGGAGTACCCGAGCTTCTTCATGCGCGGCGCCACCTCGCAGGTCGGGCACCTGCAGCCGATCCTGCGCCCGAAGGTATCGACCAAACTCGATTACGAGGCCGAACTCGCGGTGATCATCGGCGCGCGCGCGCGCCACCTGACCAAGGCCAACGCGCTCGCGTGCGTGGCCGGCTATTCCTGCTACAACGACGGCTCGGTGCGCGACTATCAGCGCAAGACGACGCAGTGGACCATCGGTAAGAACTTCGACGCCACCGGCGGCTTCGGCCCCTGGCTGGTGACCGCCGACGAACTGCCGGCCGGCTGCGCCGGCCTGCGCGTGCAGTCGCGCCTGAACGGCAAGGTCATGCAGGACGCCAACACCAGGGACTTCCTGTTCGACGTGGTCGAAGCGCTTTGCCTGATCACCGAGTGCCTGACGCTCGAGCCGGGCGACGTGATCATCACCGGCACGCCGGGCGGGGTCGGCCACGCGCGCACGCCGCCGGTGTGGATGGCGCCGGGCGACGTCTGCGAGATCGACATCGAGGGCGTCGGCGTGCTCTCCAACCCGATCGCCGACGAAACATAGCGCCTGCCCAAGGGGGAAATCGCAATGCTCAGATCATTTTCGGCGGCGCTGGCAATGTTTCTTGTCACGGGCTGCGCAACATCGCCGGGAGTGCCCGATGCGGCACGCTCGGAGCTGGCTCCTACGGGCAAGCTTCGCGCCGGAATGAACCTCGGCAATGCGTTATTCACGACGAAGGACGCCGCTACCGGCGAGTTGCGCGGGGTGAGCGTGGACTTGATGCGTGAGCTGGCGGCGCGCCTCGGCGTGCCTGTGGATTTCGTCATCCACGCCACACCGGGTGACGTGGCGGATGCGTCGGAAAAGGGGACATGGGACGTCGCGATCCTCGCCATCGAACAGTCGCGTGCGCAGAAGATCGCTTTTTCTCCCGCGATTACCGAAATCGAGGCGACCTATGTGGTGCACAAGGATTCGGCGCTCCGATCCACCGGGCAGGTCGATACTTCCGGAATTCGCATCTCCGCGCCGGAAAAGGCGGGATACGAGCTTTATCTTACGCGAACGCTACGCAACGCCACGCTCGTTCGCACGAAGGGCTTCCGGGCGTCGATCGATCTCTTCAACGAGCGGCGCGCAGACGCATTGGCGGGGTTGAAACCGGGGTTGCTCGAATCCATGGATCAGATGCCCGATGCGCGATTGCTCGAAGGCAAATTCATGACTGTGAATCACGGCCTTGGCGTCCCGCGCGAACGGCGCGCGGCGGCGGAGTATCTCAAAGCGTTTGTGGAAGAGATGAATGCGTCTGCGTTTGTGGCGCGCTCGATCGAGCGGCACGGCGTACAGGGGCTTTCGGCTGTGAAGTAACGTGAGCGGTCCGTCGTCGGAGAAATTTCTGCACAGGTGTGAGTCTCTAAGTCCAGCAATGCGGCACGTCCTGGCCCGGTTCGCTGCTGGGCGCCGGTAAACTCAAACGTTAAACGTCCGCTTTTTGAAACAGGCTACTTCCGTACATGGACGCTCCCGGATTGCCAAGCTTTCAGTACGCGACGGCTGGCAGGGAAGATTGCAGCCGTCCATCCGGGCTTTTGATGCGGCCTTGCCGCTGTCCCGGATGGAATGCGCTGGTTGGCTCCTCGATCGCTTTTTCGCACTCGAGGTGCTGCGGACATTTTTGGTTTTGCCAACCGCGGTCTTACCTGTTTTGCCATCACTGCATGATCGCCTGAGCAATTGGTGGTAGTTCTTCTGCCTATTTGTAAGTTTGTAACGCTGAATCTAAGCCGCGGCCGATTGAGACACGTAATCGAGATGGAACTCTTGGTCGTGGGCGAGTGGCGCCCACACAGTTCGCGCGTTCTTATTTGCTAACGCAACCGCCGCTATGTTGGGATGGCGCCGGTTGGGCACGTTTGCCAACCAGGGATTGGCGTGGGGCTTGCGCTGCGCCGCGAGGATTGCAGATCGGGCGCCATGGATGAGCAGCGTGCGCAGGTACGTATCCCCCCCCCGCTTGCTCATGCAACATTCGCGCTTTCCGGCAGCCGCGAGCGTGCGATCGCTGATCAACGCTACCACTTGCTCCGTGGCCGTGGGGAGGTCGTGAGACCGAAACGACCGGAGCGCGGGGATAGAGACGAAACAGCGGATTTGATTGACGTTCATCGGCGGTTTCTTCCTGCTGTTTCAGGTAGGTCAGCGCATTACATCAACCTTG
>Ga0182021_10011241_pt1 | contig 10620 bp, 6 predicted proteins | sample 612E3MmetaG_FD_120493 | JGI IMG/M metagenome (GOLD analysis project Ga0182021, IMG submission 120493) | Permafrost microbial communities from Stordalen Mire, Sweden - 612E3M metaG (Illumina Assembly) | ecosystem: Environmental > Terrestrial > Soil > Wetlands > Permafrost | place: Sweden... | reverse complement strand
GCCCACCCTCCCCAAGACCGGCAACATGCAGCCCGGCATGTATCTGGCCCCGCCGCTCAATGAGATCCTGGAGCACGCCTTCGACGAGGCCATTCGCTTCAAGGATGAGTTCGTTTCCACCGAACACCTGCTCCTGTGCATCGCCAAGGAGCGCAACGAACCCGCCGGCCAACTCCTGGAACGCGCCGGCGCCACCCACGACGCCATCCTCAAGGCCCTCGTCAGCGTCCGCGGCACCCAGCGCATCACCGATCAGAATCCCGAAACCAAGTATCAGGCCCTGGAACGCTACGCCCACGATCTCACCGAGTCCGCCCGCCAGGGTAAACTCGACCCCGTGATCGGCCGCGACGACGAGATCCGCCGCGTCATGCAGGTGCTCAGCCGCCGCACCAAGAACAACCCCGTGCTCATCGGCGAACCCGGCGTCGGCAAAACCGCCATCGTCGAAGGTCTCGCCCAACGCATCGTCCGCGGCGACGTGCCCGATCAGCTCAAGAACAAGAAACTCGTGGCCATCGACCTCGGCAGCATGATTGCCGGCACCAAGTTCCGCGGCGAGTTCGAAGACCGTCTCAAGGCGGTCGTCAAGGAGATCATCGATTCCAACGGCGAGATCGTCTGCTTCATCGACGAGTTGCACACCCTCGTCGGCGCCGGCTCGGCCGAAGGCGCCATTGACGCCGCCAACCTCCTCAAGCCCGCGCTGGCTCGCGGCGAACTGCGCTGCATCGGCGCCACCACCCTCAACGAGTACAAGAAACACATCGAAAAAGACGCCGCTCTCGCCCGCCGTTTCCGTTCCGTCATGGTCGGCGAGCCCACCGTGGACGACACCATCGCCATCCTCCGCGGCCTCAAGGAGAAATTCGAGATCCACCACGGCGTGCGCATCAAGGACGCCGCCATCCTCGCCGCCGCCGTCCTCTCCCACCGCTATATCGCCGACCGTTTCCTGCCCGACAAGGCGCTCGACCTGATCGATGAAGCCGGCTCCGCCCTGCGCCTCCAGATCGGCTCCATGCCCATCGAAATCGACGACCTCGACCGCCGCACCTCGCACCTGGAGATCGAGCGCCAGGCCCTCACCAAAGAGAAGGACCACGCCTCGCACGAGCGCCTGCGCCACATCGAAAACGAACTGGAGACGCTGCGCGGCCAATCCGCCTCCCTGAAGGAACGCTGGAACCGCGAAAAGGGCGCCATCTCCCGCGTGCGTACCCTCAAAGAGGAACAGGACACGCTGCGCCAGGAAGAGGAGAAGGCCAGCCGCGCCGGCGATTGGGAAAAGGCCGCCCAGTTGCGCTACGGCCGCCTCTCGCAAATCGAGAAGGACATCCTCGCCGCCGAACAGGAGATGGAGGCCGTCAAGGAAAACGCCCTGCTCAAAGAGGAGATCGACGAGGAGGATATCGCCCGCATCGTCGCCAAGTGGACCGGCATCCCCGTCACCCGCATGATGGAGGGCGAAATCCAGAAACTCGTGCAGATGCCCGAGCGCCTCAAGGACCGTGTCGTCGGCCAGGACCAGACCGTGCAACTCGTCGCCAACGCCATCCTGCGCAACCGCGCCGGACTCGGCGATCCCGCTCGCCCCATCGGCAGTTTCATCTTCCTCGGACCCACCGGCGTCGGCAAGACCGAACTCGTCCGCGCCCTCGCCGAGTATCTCTTCGACGACGACAAAGCCATGATCCGCGTCGATATGAGCGAGTACATGGAGAAGCACGCCGTCGCCCGCATGGTGGGCTCGCCTCCCGGATACGTCGGTCACGACGAGGGCGGACAACTCACCGAACAGGTCCGCCGCCGGCCCTATTCGGTGCTCCTCTTCGACGAAATCGAAAAGGCCCATCCCGACGTCTTCCACATACTCCTGCAGATCCTCGACGATGGCCGCCTCACCGATGGCCAGGGCCGCACCGTCAGCTTCAAGAACACCGTCATCGTCATGACCTCTAACGTGGGCAGCGGCATGGTGGACCGCAATACCATCGGATTCTCCGTCCACGGCAAGGACACACGCACCGATTCACTCGCCGATACCACCCGCAAACGGCTGCTCGACGCTCTCAAGCAGCAGTTCCGGCCGGAGTTCCTCAACCGCGTTGACGATATCATTGTGTTTAACTCGCTCACCCGCGAACATCTGGCGCGGATCGTCGATATCCAACTCGTCAACGTGGGCAAACTGCTCAAGGACCGCAAACTGAAACTTGAAATCACCGGCGCTGCCAAGGACCGCATCATCACCGAGGGCTACGACCCGCAGTACGGCGCCCGTCCCATGAAGCGCGCCATTCAGCGCCTCATCCAGGATCCGCTGGCCCTCAAGCTGATCACCGGCGGCTTTACCGAAGGCGACACCATCCTGGTCGACGCCGCCGGGGAACCCGACGCCGTACTCTCGTTCACCAAACTGGTCCCGGCCCCGGTGGGGCAGGCGCTTTCGCCTGCCAACCTACCCTCATGAGCATCAATGGTTTTCTTCGGCATTTGGTTTTCTCCGCGCTTGTCTCTGCGCCCCTGCGTCTCTGCGGGGAATGGGATTTCTCATGTCCATGAACGCTCTGAAAACCGCCGCCCTCCTCGGCTTCCTGACCGCCATTCTCCTCATCGGCGGTCAGGCCATCGCCGGGCGCCAGGGCCTCTACACGGCGCTCGCCATCACCGCCGTCATGAATTTTGTCAGCTACTTTTTCTCCGACAAGATCGCCCTCATGAGTTACTCGGCGCAGCCGGTCACCGAGGCCCAAAACGCCGAAGCGTACCGCCGCGTCGCCCCCATGGTGGGCGATCTGTGCCAGCGCATGGGCCTCCCCATGCCCAAGCTCTGGCTCATCCCCGACGATTCGCCCAACGCCTTCGCCACCGGCCGCAATCCCTCGCACGCCTCCCTCGCCTTCACCGCCGGCCTGCTGCGCCTCATGGCCGATAACGAACTGCAAGGCGTCATTGCCCACGAGCTCGGCCACGTGCTGCACCGCGATATCCTCATCAGTTCGGTCGCCGCCATGGTCGCCGGCACCATCACATTCCTGGCCCGTATGGCTTTCTGGTTCGGCGGCAGCCGCGACGACGACGACCGCGGCAGCCCCGTCGCCGCCATCGCCATGATGATCCTGGCGCCCATCGCCGCTATGCTGATACAGATGGCCATCTCCCGTTCCCGCGAGTTCGATGCCGATGCCGCCAGCGCCAAGTACGTCGGCTCGCCCTACCCGCTGATCGGCGGCCTGCAAAAGCTCGAAACCTGGTCCAAACAAATCCCCCTGGACGCCTCGCCTTCCACCGCCCACATGTTCATCATCCAACCATTTTCCGGCAAGAGCGTCATGCGCCTGTTCTCCACCCATCCCTCCACCGCGGATCGCATCGCCCGCTTGCAGGCGATTCGATGAACGAAGTCCGCGTCAGCCAAAAAGGCGCCGGCCGTGTGTCGAGCGGGCACCTCTGGATTTTCTCTAGCGACGTCGCCGATCGCGATGGCGCCCAGCCCGGCCAGCCCGTCAAGGTCGCCGACCCGCGCGGCCGCCCGCTCGGCACCGCGCACTACAGTTCCACCTCGCAGATCTGTCTGCGCATGCTGTCGCGGCAGGTGGAGGACATCGGCCGCGATTTCTTTTTGCGCCGCCTGCGCGCCGCCGAGGAGCATCGCCGCACCGTGGTTCGCCATACCGATGCCTACCGCGTGGTGCATGGCGAAGCCGACCTGCTACCCGCCCTGGTGGTGGACCGCTACGGCGATTACCTCGTCGTGCAGACCCTCGATCAGGGCATGGACGCTGCCAAGGGCGTGATCGCGGAATGCCTCGAGGAGATCTTCCATCCCAAAGGCATCGTGGCTCGCAACGATGTCGCCGTGCGCACCAAGGAGGAGTTGCCGCTGGAGACCACCATCCTCGCCGGCGAAGTTCCCGAGTCCGTCACCGTCCAGATGAACGGCCTCACCCTGCGCGCCGACCTCATGCACGGCCCGAAGACCGGCATCTTTCTGGATCAGCGCGACAACTACCGCGCCGCCGCCCGCTACGCCCGCGGCGGCAAGGCGCTCGATTGCTTCACCTCCACCGGCGGCTTCGCCCTGCACCTGGCCGGCAAGTGCGAGAGCGTGGAAGCCGCCGATAGCTCGGGCCCCGCGCTGGTCACCGCGCGCGCCAATGCGGCCGCCAACGGCATCGCCAATGTCGATTTCAAGGAAGCCGACATCTTCCAGTTGCTGTCCAACTACGCCAGCGCGCGCCGCCATTTTTCCATGGTCGTGCTGGACCCGCCGGCCTTTGCCAAGAGCCGGCGTAATCTGGAATCCGCCGTCACGGGATACAAAGAGATCAACCTGCGCGCCCTGCGCCTGCTGCCACAGGGCGGCATCCTGGTGACCTGCTCCTGCTCGCATCATCTGGGCGAGGGCGCGTTCCTCGAACTGGTGGCGCAGGCCAGCCTGGACGCCAACCGCACCCTGCGCGTCATGGAGCGCCGTACGCAGAGCCAGGATCACCCCATCCTGCTCACCGTCCCCGAAACGCTCTACCTGAAGTGCCTGATATTGGAGGTCGTGTAGGACAGACCATCGCCTTCGCGTGGTCTGTTGGGATGGGCGTTCCGCCCGCGAAACTTCATGAAAAACGGTGGGGCAGGCGCTTTCGCCTGCCCCACCAACGGCGCCAGGCGACCGTTTGCGGAACTGGTTTTTCGATCCTGTTTGAATGGGCCTACGGCCCGCGAAAGCTCATGAAAAACCGATGCCTTTGGTGGGGCATGCTTTAGCTTGCCAGCCGGCCGCAAGGCCGGCCATGCCGGTGGTTTTTCGATCCTGTCAACCAGCCCCCTCTTCCCCAATCAGCTCCCTGCCCCCCAGCGATCGGTAGAACGCCCACACCGCGATGCCGATCAACAGCAACAGGCTGGCGATGCCATACGGCGCGTACCATGTATTCCAATCCCAGCCCAGCAGTATGGAATTCCCGCTATCGCCGAAGAAAACGGTGGCAATCGTCGCCACCAGCCCGTAGCGCAGCAGCACGAACGCCAAGCCCGAGTAGATCACCACGTAGAGCAGTGTCATGAGCGCCCAGTTCTGCGCATAGATTACGTCGCCCTGGCCCATGGTGAACATCAGGGCCGCGGCCACGGCCGCCACAGCGTCGTAGCGCAGGAACTGGCGCAATCCGAAAATGGCCATGAAGATCAGCAATCCACTGCGCAGCGCATCGCTCAGTGCTCCCGCGTGGCCTCCGATCCATGCGCGCGTTCCCATGGCGAAATTCACCCCGATATCGAAGTTCACCGGTTCGACGTGACGCGAAAATACCACGAAAAACAACTTGAAAACCGTGTACATGCCGGCGCCAACGGCCGCGCCGATCAGGATATCGGAGGCCACCTGCGGATCCCGCCAGCGCCCCGCCAGGACGCGGTTCCAGGTGACGATGGCGTGCGGCCAGCGCGCCCGCACCTCCGGTTCCAACGCCAGATAGACCAGGAACAGGATGGCCGCCGAGAACAGCCAGTCGCCGGCGGCGGAGAGCGCATGTTCGATCATGGCATCGCTCGCCAGCGGATGCACCCAGCCGGCCCAGCCCACACCGGCGAGCAGGAAGCAGGCGGCCGCCACGCGCAGGGATCCGTGCAGATCGGTCCTGCCGCGGCGCAGGTTGCGGACCGCCATCAGGAACACGACGAACGCTGAAAAGGCCACCAAGGACCAGATGGCAACGGTGCGTACTCGTCCCAACAGCGTCGAGCCCTCCCTCGCACCCGCGTCCACATTCAACGGCCGAATGGTGATGCTGGCGCGCGTCACCTGGCCTTTCCACCAGGACGCTTCCACCAATAGTTCCGTCTTGGGAATTTTGGGATGAGGCCCCCGCCATGCGCGCCGCTGGTCGAATGGGCGGGTCGGCGCGCCCTCTGGAGGAGTCTCGGTAAACCCCTTCAACTCCAAGCCGGCGGCGCGGAATACGGTCTCTGGCTGGGTGGGCGAGGAGCCGGCGGCATAGGGCATCGCCACGAAATCGCGGAGGTTGCCGTTGCCATCCAGAGTGACGCTGGCCATCCCCGGGGCGAGCGGCGCCGGATTCGTCGCGTTTACCAGGCCGTACGGCCAGGCATCCAGTGGGGCCAGGCTCTCCCGATACACGGAGACGATGGGCGACTCGGCGGCATACCATTCGTCCCAATGCCTCGGCTCCGGCAGCGTACTCAGATAGCGGGGCAGGTCCCAGCGGTGTTCGAGCCAGACGTGGCTGTCGGCGGGCCTGCGGGTATAGCCGAAACTGTCGGCGACGCCTCTCGAAAGATGCGCCAGCACGTCCGGCGAGCGATCCAGGGTGGCTCGGAAAAAGGCGGTGCGCTGTTGGCGAATGGGAATCTGTACGAGCAGGAAGAAGACCGCCAGTGCAAGAGAAACCAGCGCCCACTTGCGCGGCATGCCCTCCACGGCGCCCGCCGCCACCATTTCCGGCGAGGGCGTTTCTCCGGCGGCGAGCGCCATCGCCAGAGGGTCGCCGCCAGGCAGCGCCGCGGCCACGGCCAGAGCGTTGGCCGGCCGTTTCACCGGGTCGGGATCCAGGCAGCGCCGGATCGCCTTCTCCACCGCCGGATCGATGTCGGCGGCCACGCTGGTCATGCTGGTGAGCTGGGCCGAATCCTGCAGGTCGATCAGTTGCTTCACGCTCTTGGCGTCGTACGGCCGCTTGCCGGTGAAGAGTTCGTAAAGCACCAGCCCCAGCGTGTAGATGTCGCTCTTGGCGGTGGCGCCCGTGCCCTTCAATTGCTCCGGCGACATGTAGGCGGGCGTGCCGTTGCGCACCTCCGCGCCCGAAAGCTGATCGGCAATCGCGGCCAGTCCGAAATCCATGATGACCACTTCGCCGCGTTTGTCGATCATGATATTCCCTGGCTTCAGATCGCGATGAATCACGCCGCGATCGTGCGCCGCCGTCAGCCCCGCGCACAGCTTGCGCGCCGTCTCGACTGCCTTGTCCGCCGGCAGGCGCCCGATGCGCAACAATAGCGACGCCAGGTCCTCGCCGTCCACATATTCCATGGAGATAAACGGCATCCCCTCGATTTCGCCGATATCGTAGACGCGGCACACATTGGGGTGCGACACCAGGCGCGCCACGCGCACTTCGCCGTGGAAGCGCTCCAGCAGACGCTGATTGCGCGAAGCCTCTTCGGGCAGAAACTTGAGGGCCACCGGCTGCCCCAGCGTCAGGTCGGTGGCGCGATAGACCTCGCCCATGCCGCCGCGCCCCAGCAGTCCGATGATGCGGTAGCGCCCGCCCAGCAGCGTCCCCGGGACGAAACGCCCTTCGTCCTCGACCGGAGAAGAGGTCACGCGCGAGATGTCGTCATCGCGGCCCTGCGGGCGATTCCCCATCAGGCTGTCCGATGCCACCGTCTCGGCAACCGAAGGATTTACCTTGCGCTCCATAGCTTTTGATTATACGCACCCGCTGTCGCGCGATATGCGTGGCGCCATGGATGACGGATCGAAGATGCGCGGCGTGGGCCGGCCCGACGGCTCGATACACGAAGTGGTTTCCGGACGACCCGCCAACCGGCGAGACGCCATAGCCGTTTCTTTCCCCGTCTGCCCGTTGCATAATATTCGACATGACATCGAGACGTGAGTTTCTGCAGGCGGCTTCGCTCGCGGCGGCGTTGGGTGCATCCGGCCACGCGGCGCAATTGAAGACCCTGGGCGTGCAGCTTTACACGGTGCGCAGCGTGCTGCCGCACAAGCCGAGGGAAACGCTCGACGCCATCCGGGCTATTGGATACCAGGAAGTGGAAGCCACCTACGCCGGCCTGGACGATCTGTGGCCGGCGCTTCAGGCCAGCGGTCTGAAGCCGGTAAGCATTCACCTGGATTCCCAGTCGGTGACGCAGGGCAACCCGGACGACCTGAGCCGTATTTTCGACCGGTTGAAGCAGCGCGGTTTCACGTATGCGGTGTTTCCGTACCTGCCGGAACCCGAACGCGGCGGGATCGACGTGATCCGGGCAATCGCCGAAAAGCTCAATCGGGCAGGCGAGAAGTGCCGCGCCGCGGGGATGACTTTCTGCTACCACAACCACGCCTTCGAATTCGCTACCGAGAAGGGCGCCACGCTGTTTCAGGTGATGCTGGACTCTACCGATCCGAAGCTGGTTGCCTTCGAGCTGGACGTGTTCTGGGTGAGCGTGGCCGGGCGGGATCCCGCCGAAACGATCCGGGAACTTTCCGGCCGCCTGCCGCTCCTGCACTTGAAGGACAAGGCGGAGGGCACGGCGGTGATGTATAAGGAGTCGGTGCCGCCCACGGCTTTCAAGGAGGTGGGCAGCGGTGTGTTGGACTGGCCCACGGTGCTGCGCGCGGCGGCGGCGGCGAACGTGGCACACTACTTCGTGGAGCAGGACCAGACCCCGGGCGATCCGGTCGAGAGCCTGCGGCGGAGCTACGGGTACCTGTCGAAGTTGAGTTACTAAGGAACGGTGAGGATCAGAATATGAGTCAAGCAGCCAAATATACGATCGACCCGGCCCATTCGACGGCGGGGTTCAAGGTACGGCACCTGATGGTGGCCAACGTCCGGGGCGAGTTCTCCGGAGTAACCGGCGCGGTGGTATTCGACCCTGGCGCGCCGGAAAACTCGCGGGTCGAGGCGCGCATCGACGCCACTACCATCCACACGCGGGACGACCAGCGCGACGCGCACCTGAAGAGCGCGGACTTTCTGGACGTGGAGAAGTTTCCGGCGATCACGTTCGTTTCCAGGAGAATCGCCGGCGCCGGTGCCGAGTGGAAGGTGACGGGCGACCTGACCATCCACGGGGTGACCAGGGAAGTCACGCTGGATGTGGAAGGGCCGGCGCCCGAGGCCAAGGACCCGTGGGGGAATGTGAAATCGGGAGCCACGGCCGTCACCAGGATCAGCCGCAAGGAGTTCGGCATGGAGTTCAACATGGTGCTGGAGACCGGCGGCGTGATGGTAGGGGACGAGGTCGCCATCACGCTGGAAGTCGAACTGCTGCGCGGGTGACTTACTGCCCCATCCGCCGGTCGCACTCGGCGATGCCGTCCTGGGCTGACTTCAGGCGGCGCGCGGTGTCGGGAGTTTGCGGCCTCCAGTTCTTCCAGCGGCTCACGTTCTTCTGGAAAGCCAGCCGGGCCCAGCCGTAGTTCCGGTTGCCAAGCAGCATCCGGGCGTAGAGCTGATCCAGGTCGGAGGCCGCTTCCATGGCGGCCAAAGTGGGATGCGGCGCGGCCAGCAGGCGGAGCGATAGAGGCTGCCCGTTGGTGATGATGGCGGCGGCCTGGTCGCTCTGGCCTTTGCGCAGCAGGGTCTCGGCTTGACGATTCATGGCCGCCAGTTGCGCCGTGAGGGGGCCGTACCAGGCTTCGGTTGCCGGATCGGGGGGCGGTTTGCGGACGGGCGCCGGCGCGGGAGAGCAGGCGGTAAGGAGGAGGGCGCAGATCAGCGGGAGCCAGGCATGGCCGGCCTTCCGGCCGGCTGGCAAGCTAAAGCATTTCCCACCTTTACTGGGCCGGGAACTCATGTCAGGAGTATATGCCGGGCGCTTCGTGGCCCAGCCGCTCGACGTATTCTATGTAGGAACCGGGGTACACGACGGGATCGCGCCCGGTGCCGCTTTCGCCGCCCAGTTCCAGCACGCGCGAGCCCAGACCGCGCAGGAACATGCGGTCGTGCGACACGAAAACCATGGTCCCTTCGAACTCCCTGAGCGCCTCCACCAGCATCTCCTTGGTGGCCAGGTCGAGGTGGTTCGTCGGTTCATCGAGCACCAGGAAGTTGGGCGGGTTGTAGAGCATGCGCGCCATGGCGAGGCGCGATTTTTCGCCGCCGGAGAGGGCGCGGATCTTCTTATCCACGTCGTCGCCGGAGAACTGGAAGGCCCCGGCCAGCGTGCGTAGTGAGCCCATACCATCCTGCGGGAAGTCCTGCTGGAGCTGCTCGATGATGGTCAGGTCGCCATTGAGCACGTCCAGCGACTGCTGCGCGAAGTACCCCATGTTCAGGCTGGCGCCCAGGCGCACGCTGCCGGAATCGGGCGCGGCGGCGCCGGCAATCATCTTGAGCAAGGTGGTCTTGCCCGCGCCGTTGCGGCCCATCACGGCCCAGCGCTCTCCGCGGCGGATGGTGAGGCTGAATCCCTGGTAGAGGACGCGCGGGCCGTAGCGCTTATGCAGGTCTTCGATGACGACCACCTGGTCGCCGGAGCGCGGAGGAACGCGGAACTCGAACTTCACCACGCGGCGTGTCTTGGGCAGCTCGATCTTGTCGATCTTGTCCAGCGCCTTGATGCGGCTCTGCACTTGCGCGGCTTTGGCGGCGTGCGTTTTGAAGCGCTCGATGAAGCGCTGCTCCTTGGCGAACATGGCCTGCTGGCGGGCGAACGCCGCCTGCTGATTGTTCTCGCGAATGCAGCGCTCGCGTTCGTAGAAATCGTAGTTGCCGGTGTAGGCGACGATCTCGCCGGCATCGATCTCGGCGATCCTGGAGACGATGCGGTTCATGAACTCGCGGTCGTGCGAGGTCATCAATAGCGCGCCGGGGTAGCCCTTGAGGAACTGCTCCAGCCAGATGATGGACTCGATGTCGAGGTGGTTGG
>Ga0182021_10011240_pt1 | contig 10620 bp, 6 predicted proteins | sample 612E3MmetaG_FD_120493 | JGI IMG/M metagenome (GOLD analysis project Ga0182021, IMG submission 120493) | Permafrost microbial communities from Stordalen Mire, Sweden - 612E3M metaG (Illumina Assembly) | ecosystem: Environmental > Terrestrial > Soil > Wetlands > Permafrost | place: Sweden... | reverse complement strand
TCATGATGTGCGCTTGCTCAACCCCGACTTGGTTAACTGACCAGATCAAAGCGAAACAATTCGCAGAAGGCTACGGTAGGCGTTGCATCATCGCATGTGGGGCAGAGACCGTCCGAAAACGCCCCATCCTTTTACCGCATCACATCGAAGCTGGTGAACGTTGCGTTCAGCGCCTCAAAGCGATACAAGCGATAGCTGGACCAATGTTAATGGACAAAGACGCCGAGGATTGGTTCTGGAATTGGTACACCCACCTCAAGAACCCTGACGACTACTTCATCAGTAATTGGTACTCCACCTTGAACATGAATTTACTCAAGGTGGCAATGCTGACTTCAGTCTCCGAGCGTGACGACCGTGTTGTAACGCTAGCCCACGTACAACTCGCTTACGGCCTTTTAATGGATGTGCAGAAGAACCTCCCAATGGTCACCGCTCGCCTTGGTCGCTCTGAACTAATTGAACCCTCTCTCCAAGTAATCCAAATCCTGAAGAACCACGGTGGCCGTTACCCAGAAAAGCAACTCAAAATGGACACCTTTAAAAACTTCAAAGACACCCGTGAACAATGGTCACTCTTTGAGTGGCTTAAACAAACAGGACAAATCACACTTGCAGTAGGAGAGAACGGGAAGGTGTGGGTTGTTCTTAGTGAACAAAAGAAAGACTAACAATGCTAAACCAATATAAGAAGGCTGTAGACTACGCAGAAATACGTATACCTGTGCTAGGTCCAGCTGGAATAGAAGTGTTCACCAACGAAGCAACAAAAGAAAACCGTCGTATTCTAGCCCAAGGTTGGCAAGACGGTTACAACGAACGTTGTCAAGAAGAACTACGTGAAAAAGCCCAACAACTCGATCAACTTATAAGCACTCTACGTTTTGCTGAACTTAAATTTCCATGGTGGAAACGTTGGTTCACGAAAAAAACTTAATATGGCTGACTTGCATAACTCTGAACTCTCGCCGCCTGTCCCGGATGTAACTGCCTCTGCAACATCTCAATTGCTTCCTCGCGTGACATTGACGGATTCACCCGCATCAACTGATCTACTAATTGAGCTTCAACTAAACTCTGGCGGCTCACCTTCTCTGGGAACTTTAACCCTTGCGTTATTCCGATTCTCTGAAGGTATCTGTCAGCTTCGGGTATCGACCCAGCAGCTTCCCCATGTGGGAGGTCAAAAAGTTTGCCAATTGTATAACTTTTACTCGTTTTACTCCCCGTGCGTAATGGGTCATAGGGCAGCGTTCGTTGCTGGTATAGCTCTGCTATCCGACGCGCACCTGCACGGGGATCATAGTTCGGCATCTCTCGTGCTCTACGCAACAAGCCTTGTGTCACGCCTTCTTGGTCCCCCGAGGCTAGACGGTCTACCATCCCTTCGTGGAACTGCTTCTGCTCCAACGAGTGCACTTTCTCTGCCCGACGTTTCATCTGGTCCAAAGCTCTAAAGTCAGCGACCTTCTTTGGAGTGAACCCTAACGCTAACAAGGTCTTTTCATTAGTATCTAACTTCGCATTTAACCGTGAATCCTGATTACGTAACTCAAATCCGTGAACTGTTTGCTGGACAAGACGTCGTAGGTTGCTGTTTGGAATTGCAGCAGCCATACCTTCCTCATAGTTCCCTTTCCCCAGTTCGGGAACGACTTTGGTTAAGTAGTTTTCAATTAATGGCCCTCCAGGACCTACTACATTCTTCCAATCAAACCCCCGATACGGGTCCACCCCCATCAACACCCCAAGCTCAAACCGATTCGACATGTTCCACGGAGCGACAGTCGACATTAAACCGTCAGAGGCTGCGGTCTGAAGAAACCCGCCCATATCTTCATCATTACCAACTAGATGAGTCTTTGAGTTCAGCCATTTACCAGTCCCAAAAAACGCTTCTCGCATCCGACGCCGTGGCTCAGTGTTTGGGAACAACTGCTCCACCAGAGCAATTAGCTGATTTGTTAGCGGTATTCCGCCGACACCGGCGAGAACTAATTGAGACATTAACATCGTCGCAGCAGCTTTGTGAGCCTGAGAAATTTCCATCGGATTCTTCGCGGAGTTCTTAATTGCTTGGTGCAAATAATTCCCCATTTGTGCAACAGTATTATACACGTACATCTGTAAGGAGTACATTATACTACCTACAGTGGCACCTGGACTTCCTGGACCAATACCTAGATACCACAACGGTCGACTCGCTCGCCCACCACCGTGCATTGATTCAACAGTTAATTTCTCCGCCTCCCGAAACGCCTGTTCTTCCTCCATACCCTTTGAACGAAAATGTTCATAGGCCGACTTGAACGCCACCTTAGTATTGAGAGCGATAGCGATTCCGTGCAAATTCGTCCCAAGTTTATACATTTGGTACAACGGCTTCCCAATTAACCCTGTCCTATCCAACACCGTGCCATTCCCACCAAACACATTCCTAGCGTTTAACGTTTCCACGTCATGAGCAAGCTCCCAGAACTCTTGATTCCAACCAACGCCCGCCCCGGTGATATTTTTCTCGCCGGCCAACTTCATGACTCTAGTCAATTCGTCATTGTCATAGTCATCGAAACCAATCCCTTTCCTCTTGCCACGGATATAGGCATTAGCTACGTCAAGGTTAGCCCGACGGGTTGCGTCAAGTGCGTCCTTGAACCCCATCCCTTGCATGAGGAGCGCGGGGATGTGGTTAGTGCCTTGCTGCGTCAACTCAACGAAAGCAAGGGATGGACTGAAGAAGATGTAATTGAACGCGATGAGTTGCTTAAGAAACTTGTACCCATGTTCCGTGGGCTCGGTGATTTCGTTGAAATAAGCCCGAGCTTGTTTAACGTAATTTGGGTTGTCGCGCATTTTCGGGTCCTTCAAGAAAAGGTTCTGTTGAGCTATTTCATAACGCTTGGCAATGGTATAAGCGGTATTGTTGTAGTAGTGTAGAAGCCCCTCACCCATATTTAGGTTCTCTCTACCACCAATCAATCTCCGTTCCTTCATATGCGGTGACTCCAGCATCGCGGCTAACGCTCGCCCTGGCTTTAACTCATCCAACAACTCCTGCCTTAACTCCCCACTCATCTCTGGGTGCTCGTTACCCATTCTCGCTATCACCCGCTTGTTCATGGCTTCAACCGCCGTATTATACGCACCGAACTTATCCGGGTCCATCCCAGCGAAGTCGTCTTGAGTGTCGGTTTTATCAGCATACTTCAAATACTCCAACTCTCCCTTCATCTTTTTCTCGTTTAACTTCGCCAATGCCGCGTCATACTGCGCCTTCTCTTTATACCCATTAAACTGTGCCGGTTGCCCTTTTTCCTTGTGTGCGATAATCCACCTGCCCAACCGTACTTCAGGACTCCACCCAGGTTTTTGGTCGAAATCAAACAACGTGGATTTTGGGTCTTGCTTAAACCCACCAAGTAGCTTCTCGCGGTACTTAGATAGCACCTGTGCAAGTGGTGACTCCGCTCCTTGTTCATCCCTAGCGAACACTTCCTTCATGTGCTCTAACGCTTTAGCCTGTTCTGGTCCCTTAGCTAAATATTCCGCCACCACCATTTGATGCTTCTCTCTTGTGCCCCATCTTTCCGCGGCAACGTGGGGAGCGAGCGTATACACGTCCTGGTCCATATACAGCGATGCGAACGCTCGGCCAACCTTTTCAGCATCTTCCCAGTTCAAGGACAGGTCGTGGGACATAAGACCTTTAGAGATAGCAAACCCAACCTTAGCTCTAAAAGAGTCATAAGTTTTGTTCGCGCACCAGACGTTCGCTGAGCCACGCTGGTCATTCAGCCGTACAATCATCTGTTGGTCTTCTTTGGACAAGCCGGCAACGCTGGGCATCTTCATCAGTTCGTCATGTGGAAGCTGCGCACCGTCGTGTGCTTCCTGCCACTCGTCCTGCCGCAAGGTCAGCTCCGTCCATGCCTTCGCGTGTGGTGAGCCTTCTTTCCCAACCTTCATCAAATCCTCATAACCCTCTTTTTGTGTCTCCGGGTCACGATAAAACGCCCTAATATTGTTCACAAATTGATGGGCTAAACTACCATAATCGCGACCTAAATGTGACATGTCGGCAAGTATCTCCTTACCTGGAAAGTTACCTATTTGAGACGTAGCAGTAAAGAAATCCCACCAACGATACCTTTTGCCTTCGACTACAGGGTCCAGGTTCATCTGTGGCAGAACAAGCGGTGACACCTCTTTCACCATTGCTTGCATTTCCGAGTCCCACGCATCCCACGACCGTACGAGTTTGCTTGCGGCGTCGTAGGTTACAGGGTTAATAGGGTTCCACGGGCGTGCGCTACGAGCGTCTTGCATTTGCAAGAAACCTTTAACCATGTTGTCAGCGTCCTCGGCTGACCGCAACAGCTTCCCGATGTTCTGGTTAATATCGGCTAGTTTCTTACCTGTACTGGGTTCAACGCCTAACGCTTTTTTGCCTAACTCGCCTAACAGGTCAAACACCTTCGACAAATCCTGTAACCATCCTCTCAACGACTTAGTAAAAGGCCCACTACCGAACGCGAGCATATCGTCAATCGCTTTGAATGACCTCGACGATGTAGGGGATACAGCTCCCATTGACGCTAGTCCATGCAAATCAGCAAGAAACTCTCGGCGACCAGTGAAGTCTTCTGTGTACGCTCCTGTTCGTCGTTCAAAATAATTCGTCGGTGGTTTACCGCTTTTCGCTGCAAGCGAATTACTCAACGCGGCTATCGAATCAACCATTTCTTGATGGTTCATTGTTGCTGCCTGTGCGTACAACTCTCCCATTGTAGCGTCTTTGGTTGTCGCTTCATGTCCGTGAAATAGTTCATGCGACAACGTATGCAAAAGGTTGTATATACCCTGGAAAGGCTCAGGGTGAACGGTCAACCCAATGAAAGCGTTCGGCACCTCACCACGCGACTTGACATAAAATCCTTGAGTGGTTCGTCCTTGCTCGTCAAGTGTGGGAATTGCAGGAACGACTCTGGTTGATTCCTGTCCTTTGCCAGCAATAGCGGCTACTCGAAGTGCCGTGGCTGTTAGTCTCTGTTCCTCGTCTGGGGGTAAACCAAGCACATCACCAAAGTACCTTTTGGCAAAACCCTGCACAGAAGTCAAAAGTGATGTCGGTTCGCCTGCTTCATGTAACGTAGGATCAATTCCTAACGAGCGATAAATGTAATCTGTGAGAGATTCTCCAGGTTGCCTATCCGCCAGCTTCGTGAGGTTCTGAGCTACTTTGGCGAGTTGGTCGACCGGAGCACCGTTCTTCTCCATTTCGGTTAGGAAGTCTTTGTCACTGGTTGACAGCTTTGCTTCTGGCATACTTTCACTCGTTCTGCTTCCCGTCATCTCATTCCATTGCTGTCTATTCAACCACTCCCCTGTTTCCATGTTCTTGAAGCCTTCTTCGTATCCACGCCAACGGGGGTCGTCAAGCGGGACAATTGAGGACGCTTTAGCGAACGCACCTCCATGTCCGTCTTTCATAGAATCAGCTGTGATGACAGTGCCTTGGGGTCCGCCGAGACGATAACCGGGACGAAAGCTTTCAAGTGACGTTTGTGGCACATCAACCGGTACCGGTTCTCGTGGCACCTCCGGACTCTTTTCCCTTTCCTCCGTTAACACATCCTTCTTCGCCAACTCCTTTTGGCGAATATAATGGTCAATTAATTCAAATGGTGCAACCGCAGCCAAGCTCCCACCTATATTCTCAGGAGTCATTTGCCAGGGTTGACTAGGGTCTTGCCCGGTTAAAGCAAGCGCACCACTTTCACCAGCTTTCATTGCGCCTAGTGTCCCAGCTGCTCGGCCAAACCTCTGAGCCATACTCGGCACTGCACCTTCCGCTATCCCCGCTAACCTCCCACCCACCTCCGGCGCACCAAAAAAGCTCCCTGTCTGCAACGCAGCCGCTCCCGCTTTTGCCAACGGCGAGGCCGTGGGTGGGGTTTCGCTCCATGACTTTAGCGCCACGTCCGCCAACCCAAGCGCACGGGCAGCTGGGTGCTTTTTAGCACTCCACAAGCCAACGTCGGCTGCCATACGGGGCAACCCGCGAGCGAACGCACCCACACCACGGCCAAAGCCAGCGGCGTTTTCGGGAGAGGTAACCAGCCCTGCGGTGGGAGTTGCAATTGCCTGAGCCGCTTGACCAAGAGGTTCCCCAACCTTACCGAACATTTGGTCAAGCCAAGCGGACGCACGACGGGGAGCGGATAATGGCTGTGGTTGAGGTGTCGTCCCCGCGTCAGACTGTTGCTGTCCTAGTGTAAAAGGCTCAGGCATCTTGTTGATTCCAGTTTATGGAATGAACCAATTAAGGCGCTGGCTGTCTCAGATACTGCTGATACAGCTGCCTTAATTGTTGGTCATTCCAATTAGGTGAGGTTGGACGAAGATTTGGTTGTGGTGCACCTTGCATTACCTGTGCCATTTGTTCAGGGCTGAACTGCATCATACCTTTTCCACCTTGTGCGCCACCAACACCCCCACGCTGACCAGTTAATTGAGCCACGAAATCCTCGTAACTAATAATTGGTGCATTGAGTGGTGCCGGATTACTCCCAATCGGCATCTTTGGATTCACGCCACCACTAGGCAAGGTCGTTCCCGCCCCCGACATAGCGTGAGGATTCACGGCACTTTGCGGCACACCTGGTAACGGGAATTGCTCAGCCTGATGTGGTATCTTAGCCGCACCAACTTCCTTTAACGCCTGCATCAATTCTTCGTTCGTTAACTTCAATGCTTGTTCAGGTGTAGTAAACCCAATGTCGATTAACTTCTGTCGCACAGCTTCCAACACCTGTTGGCTTACTGCTGGCTGTCCAGCAAGTGCTTCAACCTGCTTTATAGCTTTTTGTTTGGTTTTACCTGACGCAGGAGCTACTGGCGCTTTCGTTGCACTCCCTTTACCTTTGGACTTCGAGGCGTTCTCAGTGTTAACCCCCACCTGACCAACCCCACTCGGCGGGGATGTCTGCGGTGCAGAGACAGGTGCCGCTATCGACGGTGGCGTCTCCCCCGGTGGCATTGTCGGCCACGGTTCCTGCTGCATTCTCAATCCACCTTCTTCAAATGGCTCAAGCACCGATGCCTCACCACCTGCTGCGGTTGTGCCGGACGCTGGAGCACCCGCGCCAGCAGGTTTAGCCCCTGCACCACCAGTACCACCTCCTGTCGAACCTTTCGGCTGTCCCTTCCACCACGGCTTCATTCCACCCATACTTGGCAAGGCCAACCCAGCAACCCCACCAGCGATTTCACCTGCAATATTCGGTGGCGCGGTTGGTGGGAACAAATGCTCTAAACTAAAATTAGCTCCAATACCTCCAGCAACCGCTGCTGCACCCTTTAACCACGGTGGTCCAGGCATTTTGGCACCAGCAAGCATACCGGCTCCAGTTGGAGCAAGCATTCTTCCCGCACTCTCCCAAAAACCCTGATGGGGTGTTGCTGGTGCTTGACCCGGTTGCTGTTGCTGCTGCGGTGCCGCCTGTGGATGCACCTGTAACGCCTGCATAATCCGTTGTCTATATCCCTCCTTTTGCTCAGGTGGCATCATCGGATCACTAGCAATTGCTTCGCTTAACGCTTGTGCGGTCTTCGCGTCTAATCCTCCAATACTCTCCATCATCTTCATCATGTGGTCGGGACCCATGTAGTCAAGCATTTTGGCGTGGACAGCTTGGTTCAGTTGCTGTTCACCTAACCCCATTATGTCATTCGCACGACCTGTTTGATATTGGTCACTTTGATGCAAAGCGTTCACATCCTTGTCGAACCCAAGGAAATTGCCAAAACTCGAATGGAATGGCTGTTGTGGTGCAGCGAGACGCTGTTGGGTTTGCTGTTGTATTTGATTACCAGCCGAGGCAAAGTTCGGCGCAGGTGCCTGTGGTGGCTGCTGAGGCATACCTCCAAGAACAGACGTCGACGGAGGCATGACCGCTGGGGGTGGAACAGTGCCTTCACCCATATTACCCGGTGCTTCCATGTGTGGCTGAGGTGACGCTGACATTGGAGCAGCTTGTGGTGGTTGCTGAGGCATCATCGGTGCCGGAGGTTGTGTATGCACCCCGAACGTACCCATATCCGGAGTGGGTGTTCCTGGATGAGTTAACGCCTGACCTAACGGTGCAAGTCCCTTAGCTATGTCACCAAATCCCCACTGCTTTGGTGGTTGGCTAGGATACAGCACATTCCTTTGCTGCTGTACTGGTTTCTTCTTTTGTCCACCAATAGTTGTCAACGGTCCCGCCGGTGGTGAATTCGTTATCGGACCAAAATCTTCAAAAGCTGGCATAATTACCTCCAATTACTGCTACCAAACGCATTCTTTGCCGCACTATCCTGAGTGCCTAACCCTGTCAACGACTCTGTCGTTGTCATTGTTTGTGTGCCATAGTGACGACTTACAGCGTAGCTTTGCACCAACGCCTGATTCGATGCGTTCACTTGACCTAGGAAACCAATTGACCCTTGCAGGTTAGCGTGTTTCGCCATGATATCCTGTTCGTTGTCTGAAAGGGTCTGTTGATCATAACCACGGAAAATGGTGTTGTATGAGGCGACAGCTTGCTCGGTTACCTGTGCCCACGCCACCCATGCCGCGTAGATTTCGCGCCAGCGTGTAAGGCCAACTTGCACAATTGCGTCAGCGATAGCAAAACCAGTGCGTGCGGTGCCACCACGAACAGCGGTCGGCCCACTCTGTGCGAGCGCAACCGCAACAGCTAACGTACGAGAATACAATCCAGTCGTTGGTGTTTCAAAATCTGGTGCAGGAAACAACGCTGACAAATAGCTTGTCCCAGCAACAGCATTGCGACTAAACGGCAGCTTCTGTATAATTGGTGCCGTTCCATACACCGTCTGCATCGTCGGACCACCGTCCGTTGGCGAATGTACGATCTGCTGCTGTGTTGTCCCCTGCCGTCCAAACGTCGTATCCTGTGCCTGAATCTCAATTGTTGTGCCGTCGGCCATATTAAACCTTTAAGTTGAAAGTCACTGAATATTGCCTAAATCCCAACGCGTGTTTGAAATACCTAAAAGACGACCCACTGAAATTTCTAGTCGTAACCATTACGTCTGTGCAACCAACTTCTTCAGCGTATTCCTTTATTGCCTCTAAGCACGCTTTCGCCGTGCCTGTGCCTTTGTCGTTTGGGATTGTGTGCAGAATTAAAGAGTCATTCGCGGTTTGTTCGACGGCGCAGCAACCAATTACACCGCTGTCGGCGCGCACCACGAACACCGCACCAGAAGCTAAACTGCGTAGTAAACCACGTAGAAACCATTCAGAATTCAAGCAAGGAGTATCCGCCTTGGCACATTTTAACAGCCTTGGCCAAAGTTTAACCAACTCGATCAACGATGCAACTGGAGTTACAGTGCACATTACGGATTTCTCCAATTAAAACTAGAGTATTGTCCCCACTCTGGCAGCAACCATTTTTCTTGTAAGTTGTCATTAGCTGTTCCATGTACTACTGGATAAGCCCCATGTTGCGTGATGGTGTGTGTCTTTGTCGGACGTGACGGCAATGGCAATTCCACGCTTTTCTGGAAAGACCTTAACGACTCCAACGGATTCAACGCTTGATTAAACCCTAACATTTCACGAAGTTCCATAACCTTTAAGTAGTCGCCAGTGTACACCCATCAATTAACAACTCATCAAACCCAAAGTACACATTCACATTATTCGACTGCAAATCAGCGAAAAAGTCAATGGTTAATCGTTCGTGTACACCGTTCGTAAAATTCGTCAGCGTAAAGTTATTACTGTACGACCCACTCGACCCTGTATGTGGAATTTGCGCTAAGGTTAAATAAAGCCGCATAAACGCTCCAGGCGCCACACCCTGAATAACCCTAACAAAAAACGTATCGGCAAGAATAAACGACCCCGTCCATTGTAAAAAGATGTTGAGTTTTATTGTCGGTGTCCCTGTATAAAAACAATGATGTGAAATCGCACCAGCAAAGGGTTCCGATGGCACAGAGTTGCGAATGGTTAATCCGCTGTAAGTGGCTGCTGGACCAAGTGCAAAAGGGGAGCCAGCGGCTGTCCACACATCCCATGAATTCGCGAAGTTGAACGTAGCGTAAACAGTAATTACAACAGCAGCACTCGTCACAGTCCCACCTCCCCCGTGTGGCTGCACGCCGACATTATTTGACACATCACACGAGTAGTTTCCACGCTGATCGGTGGTCAAATTCGGGATGGTGAGGAAGGTATTCGTAGCACCAACAATTGCCACGTTATTGAATTTCCACTGATAGGTAAGATTGTTCCCGTTACCAATTGCAGCAATGGTTAAAGTCGCGGATTGACCAACATACACTGTAACATTGTGCGGCTGAGTCGTAATTGTAGGAGGTAACGCATTAACGTTCAAATTAACAACATCGCTTTGTGTCGCGCCAGTAGAATCTGTTACTATTACCCACACACTCCCAACATCGGAGAATTGAGCGTTGGTTAAGGTGTAACTAGTACTATCCGTGCCAACAGCTGAGGCTTGATGATACCATTGGTAACTCAGCGTTCCCGAACCGTGCGCGACCACCGAAAACGTTGCATCACTTCCAATTTGGACAGTT
>Ga0182021_10011239_pt1 | contig 10620 bp, 10 predicted proteins | sample 612E3MmetaG_FD_120493 | JGI IMG/M metagenome (GOLD analysis project Ga0182021, IMG submission 120493) | Permafrost microbial communities from Stordalen Mire, Sweden - 612E3M metaG (Illumina Assembly) | ecosystem: Environmental > Terrestrial > Soil > Wetlands > Permafrost | place: Sweden... | reverse complement strand
ATTTTCTTTTTAATAAAGGGTTGAAATTTTTCATATTCTTTGCGAATTTTAAATGATGGATTTATTTGATAATAATATACAAAGTTATTCATATTTTAAATTTTAATGATTTTTTTACCGAAAAATCAATCTATTTTATACTTTTATTGGCTTAAATTTAAAATGTATTGCAGGTTGTGTAACCTGTTTCCTCTTATAACGTCTAAGTTTTCAAAATGAATTTCCAGGATGACAGTTATTACATTGACAAGGTTCTTGGAGGTGATGTTGCTGCTTATACCTTGCTTGTTTCAAAACACAAAAACCTGGTTTTCTCAATTGCATATAAGATACTGAATAACCGTGAGGATGCTGAAGAGCTTGCACAGGATACTTTTTTAAAAGCTTACCAGTCATTAAAAACATTTGAAAGAAAATCGAAATTCTCGACATGGCTCTACCGGATCGCTTATAATGCGGCGATCAGCAAGACAAGAAAGAAGAAACCGGAATTGGTAGGAATGGACGATCATATTATTTATAATTATTCGACCGATGAGATCTCATCAAATGTTCACCAGCTGGATGAAAATGAACAGGTCGTGCTGGTTGCAAAAGCCATGAAAAAACTTTCAGAAGATGACAACCTTCTGATTACACTTTTTTACAAAGCAGAAAATTCGATCGAGGATATCAGTACGATCACCGGGTTGTCGGTCTCAAATGTAAAAGTAAGGCTTCACCGGATCCGTAAGAAGTTATACGATGAAATTCAGGAACTTTTGAAACGGAATTGAATTTATTCTGAATAAAGATATATATTTGCATTTGTATGGAGAGCGATGATTTTTTAAAAGACGATTTTCTTAAGGAACTTTTCGGGAAACAACCTCTGGATAGTCCTTCCGATGATTTTACTGAGAAAGTAATGGCCGGTATCCGGCTGAACCCGGAATTCAGCCTTGCAAGGAAACCGTATTATCTATACTTAAAAGCATCCTGGCCCTATGTACTGATCGCATTGACTGTCATCATTTACCTGATTTCTTCCGATCTTCCATACAGCAAATTCATTCCCGGAAAGGATTATTTTGAAACCATCCTTTTTCCTTACATGAAAAATTTATCCGTAGGTTTTATTTCCCTGTTCAGTTTTATAAAATCTGCAACATTACCTTTGGCAATCCTGGCTTCAGGGTTATTGTTATTTATTCTGGACCGTTTCTTTTTCCACCGGCATTCCATACAGCACTATTTTACCAGCTAAATGCTACCGGCTGAAATTTCGGATTCCCTGTTCTCTCTATTTAAAAAGATTTTACACTTCGATTTGCAGATAATTTCTGATTCTGTTCTGTCAGGTGGTTCAATAAATCAGGTATTGCGACTAAAGACCAACCGGGGGTATTTTTGTCTGAAATATAACCGTAACGGTTCCTTCCCGGAAATGTTCAAAAAGGAAGCCATGGGGTTGGACATCCTGAGAAATGCCGGTGAAATCCGGGTTCCCTTGGTTATCGGTACGGATGATTCGGGACAATATTCCTACCTTCTTCTTGAATTTATCACTTCAGCCCCGGTGGGAGCAGGATTTATGGCCGGTTTCGGTCATTCCCTGGCCCGGCTTCACAGGCATACCGGGGAATATTTCGGTCTCAGTCATGATAATTATATGGGTTCCCTTCAGCAAAGTAACCGGCCGAACAATAATTTTCCGGATTTCTTTATACGGGAGCGACTTGCAAAGCAATTGGATCTGGCCATGAAAAACGATTATCTCTCAAAAGAGGAACTTCAAAAATTCGACCAGCTACATGAAAAACTTCCCGGAATTATTCCTGCAGAGAAACCGTCACTGATCCATGGAGATCTCTGGAACGGGAATTTCATTGTTTCGGAAGAAGGCAGGGCATGTCTGATCGATCCGGCTGTTTACTATGGTCACCGGGAAGTTGATATTGCAATGAGTACTCTTTTCGGGGGATTCGGTCCTGAATTTTATTCTGCCTACCAGGAATCATTTCCAATGGAAAAAGGATGGAAGGAGCGGTTGGATATTTATAATCTTTATCCCTTACTGGTACATCTCAATCTTTTCGGTTCCGGTTATCTCGGAGAGATCCGAAGGATAATCAGGAAATTCTGATGTTCAGCCTGATTTATTCTTTTCCTGCCATAGCTGCTTGAAGCTTTTTTCGGCCACTTTTGGTAATTCCCTGCGTGGCCCCCACCATTTATGGAAATACAGGGAAAGAAAACGGTTCTTCATCCGTGGACCGGTTTTATCCAGGATCCAACGATTCATCATCACTGTTTTCCAACCCTTCATGATCATTCTCCAGTTTGTTTTTGTATATCCTCTTTTCACCGTTTCATGACGGTTGTGCAACAGTAATTCGTGGAGAGGTATTTTAACAGCACAAACTTCAGTACATTTTCCGCAAAGCGAAGAGGCATAGCTCAGGTGATTGTATTCCTTTAATCCGAGATAATGTGGGGAGATAACTGATCCTATCGGTCCTGAATAGACGACACCGTAGGTATAGCCCCCAATGCTTCTGTACACCGGGCAACCATTCAGGCAGGCGCCGCACCGGATGCAATGAAGCGCCTGGCGCTGTTCCTTCATCCTCAGGACTTCTGTCCGGTTATTGTCCAAAAGGATCACAATCATTTCTTCCGGGCCATCCGGTTCTGATGCCGATCTTGGGCCAAAGACCATATTATTATAAACCGTGATTAATTGGCCGGTTCCATGAGTAGCCAGCAAAGGCAGAAACAGATCAAGGTCTTCCAGTTTGGGAATCACCTTTTCAATACCCACTACAGCGATATGAACCTTTGGAAAAGAATAAGAGAGAAGTCCATTTCCTTCATTTTCAGTCAATACAACGGCTCCTGCATCAGCAACCAGAAAATTGGCACCGGTAATCCCGATATCCGCAGTGATAAATTTTGACCGGAGATGCTCTCTTACAAAAGCTGCAATATCCTCAGGTGTGCTGGTTTCCGGAAGGCCGAATTTTTTATGAAATAAAAGAGCCACATCTTCCTTCGACTTATGCATTGCCGGAGTAAGAATATGGTAGGGTTTTTCTCCTGCTACCTGCACAATGTATTCACCCAGGTCGGTTTCAATGACTTCTTTTTTATGTTTCTGAAGAAGCTCGTTAAGCTCCAGCTCTTCCGAAAGCATGGTCTTCTGCTTGACAATAAGATGTGCGTTGGCTTTCTTAACAATATTATAGATCTCTTTTTGCGCCTCTTTCTCCGAGGTTGCCCAGATCACTCTGCCCCCATGCTTCTCAAAGTTTTTCTCAAATTCCACAAGGTACCGGTCCAGGTTATTAATGGCTTTATGCTTACAATTGGCTGCTCTTTTTCTCGCAAGTTCAAGATCACTGTATTGCAGTTTTCCTTCTTTGACTTTATTGTCATATTTTGAAATATTGTGATTCAGTCTTTTCCTGTGTTCAGTATCAAATGCCTTTTTTTCAGAATCGGATAAAAATTTATCTGTAATGCCTGACATAGAACCTGGATTATAGAATTTCTGAAATTTTTCTTACCCTGCGTTCGTGCCTTCCTCCTTCAAAATCCGTTTCAAGGAAAGCCTGAACGCACCTGTCTGCAAGATCGTCAGAAATAAACCGTGCAGGAAGAGCAAGTACATTGGCATCATTATGAGCCCTTGAAAGTTTTGTAATTTCCTCATTCCAGCATACAGCTGCCCTGACCCCGGAGTATTTATTGGCTACCATCGATACACCGTTGCCACTCCCGCATAATACTATCCCTGCCTTCAGTATACCTTTATCAATATCTTTTGCAAGGGGATGAATAAAATCAGGATAATCGACACTTTCCTGGGAAAATGTTCCATAATCTTTCACAGTATATCCAAGCAGGTCAAGATGTTTTTTAATATGCTCTTTCAAACAAAAGCCGGCATGATCACATCCTAACCCGATAACCTGATGCTTATCAAACATTGTTAATAATTTTTGTGACAAATGTAATTATAAATTAATGATTCTTAGTTATAAAGAAAACATCTCTTTCGATAGATCCTTTTAAATCAAATTCTTAAATATTTCACAATTCATTGTTGATATCTGTGTAATTTTGTTATTAAATTTTTACAATTTACTGGCATTCCTTTTTTCATGGTTTAAAATCAAAAATATTCAGACAACTTTATGAAATTTCAATTTGATTTAAACATAAAATCAGGGAATTTTTTTATATAAAATTTTAACATAAGGAATTATCGACATAATGTTATCAATTTTTTAATTTCTCTCTTGTCAAAAACATACGCGGTAATAATTCGTTTAAAATTGTTAACAGAATTGTAAAACTTCAAAAGTCAATCATTCATTGAAAAAAAAATTAACGGTATTAACACCTCTTATTAATAGCTAAAGGATATTTTTAAAAATTTTATTTTAATTATTAATGATAACCGGAACATCTGATAAAAAAACTGAATCTGACCAAAAAAAAACAGATCAGATCAATAAGCTGCGGAAGGAAAAAAATGCGGTTATTCTTGCGCATTATTACCAGGTTCCGGAGATCCAGGATCTGGCTGATTTCGTTGGCGACAGCCTCCAGTTATCACAGGAAGCCGTGAAAACGAATGCTGAAATTATTGTCTTTGCAGGGGTTCATTTTATGGCAGAGACGGCAAAGATCCTGAATCCCGGTAAAAAAGTTGTTTTACCTGATATGAAAGCAGGATGCTCACTGGCAGATTCATGCCCTCCTGAAGAATTTAAAAAGTTCATGGCCAGGTACCCGGGGCATATCGTTATTTCATACATCAATTGCTCTGCTGAGATTAAAGCCTTATCGGATGTGATCTGTACTTCAAGCAATGCCGTAAAGATCGTTGAATCGTTCCCAAAGGATCAGAAGATCATTTTTGCTCCGGATAAGAATCTCGGCGGATACATTAACAGCATCACCGGCAGGAATATGGTGCTGTGGGAAGGTACCTGCGAGGTGCATGATGTCATCCAGACCGAAGCCATTATCAACCTGATGAATAAAAACCCGGATGCAAAAATGATTGCTCATCCCGAATGCAAGGCCGTGATCCTGCAGCTTGCAGATTACATCGGATCGACAACCGGATTACTGAATTTTACCATCAACGATAATTCAAGGAAGTTCATTGTAGCAACAGAAACCGGTATCCTTCATCAGATGAAAAAAGCTTCACCTGATAAGGAATTCCTTATTGTTCCGACGGATGAAACCTGTTCCTGTAACGATTGTCCTTATATGAAAATGAATACCCTGTCGAAATTATTATTATGTTTGAAGAACGAAAAGCCGGAAATCAGGCTTTCACAGGAACTCATCGAAAAAGCAAAAAAACCGATACTGAAAATGCTTGAATTGTCAAAATAAGCGAAGACACTTTATGTTTAAACTGAATAACCTTTTTGTAATATTTATTCTTCATTGCTCATTCTTCATTGCTCATTATTGTCCTGCCCAGGACAGCACAAAGATAAATGGGATCCAGAAGTTTTATTATTCAAACGGTAAACTTTCCAGTGAAGGGACGATGAGAAACGGAAAGCCTGACGGATACTGGAAATCCTATTCGGAAAACGGGAACCTGAAATCGGAAGGGAACCGGAAAAATTTTGAACTCGATAGCGTATGGAAATTTTATAATGAGGAAGGAAAATTAATTCTTGAGGTCAATTTTAAAAATGACAGGAAGAACGGAATCAAAACCACCTATCTCGATAATGAGACCATTAAGGAAAATTTTGTGAATGATGTGAAGGAAGGCCTGACCAAATATTATTACAAGGATGGAAACCTTAAAATGGAGGTTCCATTTGTAAAAGGAATTGAGCAGGGACTGGCGAAAGAATATTCACCGGATGGAAATATCATAACGCTGATCGAGTATAAAAGAGGATTCATTGTTGAAAGGCTAAAAATTAACCGCAGGGATAAAAATAACCTGAAACAGGGTAAATGGTATGTCTTCCATGCCAATGGTAATGTAAAACAGGAGGGATCTTACAGGGATGACAGGAAGGACGGATATTTTAAGGATTATGCCGAAAATGGAGATCTCATCAGTATAGCGAAATATGTTAATGATGTGAAGCAGGCTGATGCAGAAGAAGTGACGAAGCTGGATCTTCAGAACGAATATTATCCCGACGGAAAGATAAAGATCAGCGAGACATACAGGAATGGAATACCTGAAGGCATACGAAGAGAATACAGTGAAGACGGGCAGATTCTGAAATCGTTTATTTACAGTAACGGTTCGATCACCAGCGAAGGAATTATTAAAGAAGATGGCGTAAAAGAAGGGCACTGGAAAGAGTACTATACTGAAGGTATTCTAAAGGCCGAGGGGGATTATAAGGATGACAGGAAGACCGGGGAATGGAAATATTTTTATCCTGACGGAAAACTGGAGCAGGATGGTAAATATACCGGTTCAGGTAAATTTACAGGCAGGTGGAAATGGTTTTTCCCTTCGGGTGAGTTGATGCTGGAGGAAGAGTATCTGAACGGGATAAAAGACGGAATGCATATTGAATATGATACATCGGGAAAAATAGTTGAAGAAGGGGAATTTGTGAAAGACCTGGAAGACGGACCCTGGTTTTCATTTTCAGGGGATTGGCTTGAGAGAGGAACATACCGGGATGGGTTAAGGACCGGTAAATGGGTTTCTTATAACCTTGTCACCAAAGAAGTCCAAAAAGACAGTGTCCTTATGTTTTCAGGAAATTTTATTGAGGATAATCCCGACGGGAAACATTTTTACTATTGGGATAATGGAAAGCTTAAGGAAGAAGGGCTTTATATCATGGGGAAAAAGGAGGGGGACTGGTATCTTTTCAATTATGATGGAACACCCTTCCTCATTATCACATACAAAAACGGCATTGAGGTAAAATATGACGGAGTCAGGATCAAACCGCCCTTTGAGGCGGAAGAGTAATAGACCATTTAAAAAAAGAAACAACGATCTGAGAAATCCTGCATCCGGAGATAATCCGGATACTGGATTGATCCGTCTTAATAAGTATATTGCAGATGCCGGCATCTGTTCACGCCGCGAAGCCGACCACCTGATCGAAGCCGGCGGAATTAAGGTCAATGGAAAAGTGGTTACCCGGCTCGGAACAAAAATCTCTCCTTCTGATAAGGTCCAGTATGGCGATCAAAGCCTGAAGGGAGAAAAACACCGGTATCTTCTTCTGAATAAACCCAAAGGATACATTACAACAACGGATGATCCCCAGAAAAGGAACACGGTGATGATCCTTATCAGGAATGCATGCAGGGAAAGGATCTACCCGGTAGGACGCCTTGACCGGAATACGACAGGATTGCTGTTATTCACCAACGATGGTGATCTTGCAAAAAGGCTTTCCCATCCCAGGCATGGGATCCTGAAAGTGTATCATGTAGTCCTTGACAGGCCATTGACCAAAAAGGATAAAGATACAATTGCCTCCGGACTTGAGCTTGAGGATGGATTCATCAAGGTCGATGCACTTGAATACATCGGCGATGGTCAGGATAAAAAGCAGCTCGGTATCGAGTTGCATTCAGGGAAAAACCGGATCATCCGCAGAATTTTTGAACAACTTGATTATAAGATAGTCAGACTCGACCGTGTGAGCTATGCCGGCCTGACCAAAAAGAATCTGCTCAGGGGGAAATGGCGGTTCCTGGATGAGAAGGAAATTTCGTTTTTGAAAATGATTAGCTGAAAAAGACAATGAGACGGTGAAGACAATGCAGACGGTGAGACAGTTTCATTTCGATAAATAATTACAAAGTTATGAGAAGGTATATCCTGTTAATATTTGTTTTCACGATCAGGCTATGTTTCGGTTCGGATCCGATCAAAGATCTTATCAAATCGGTGGGCGATGCATCCGTTTATCCGAATGATAATTTACTGGTGGTTTTCGACAGTACAAAGGTCGAAGTAAAACCAAGCGGTCTCAGCTATGTTACAAGGCACGCTCTTACAAAGATCTTAACTTATAAGGGTGCCTCCGACATGAGTGTCGTTAAATTCGGGTATGATCCGCAATCGGCTTTTGTCGAGATTGAGAAAGCAATTATTTATAAGAAAAATGGATCAGCTATAGATCTCGATGTTAATAAGGTGATGGATTATCCTGCTCCGGCAAGAGCTATTTACTGGGGTGCACGGGAAAAAATGCTGGAGATCGGCCGTCTTGATCCAGGCGATGCTATTGAAGTGATCGAGTTCAAAAAAGGATTCACCTATGCCCTGCTTGGGGATGGTGAGGATGATAAGTATATTCCCCCGATGAAAGGACAATTCTACGATATCGTAGAATTCTGGAGCAACAACCCGGTAAAGATTAAGGTTTACAAGGTAAGTGTCCCCAAAGACAAGGTCCTTCAGTATGAAGTCTATAACGGAGATGTTCAGTCTTCGGTCCATTTACTGAATGATCAGGTCGTGTATACTTTTTTCAGGAAAGACATTGTCCCGTTTAAAAGCGAACCAAGAATGGTAGCCGTATCCGATATTGCACCGAAGTTATTACTGTCGACAAGTCCAGATTGGTTTGCCAAATCAAAATGGTTCTACCAGGTGAATGAAGATTACGGAAGTTTTAATGTCACTCCCGGGGTACAGAAAAAAGTTGACGAAATTCTAATTGGTGCAAAAGATGAAATGGATTCAATCTCCCGTCTTACCCACTGGTGTGCTGATGAAGTGCGTTATTCAGGCATTTCGATGGGTTGTGGCGAAGGATACACACTGCATAAGGGATCGATGACCTTCAATGACCGCTGCGGTGTTTGCAAGGATAAAGCCGGTATGCTGATCACCATGCTGCGTGCTGCGGGATTCAAATCCTACCCTGCTATGACCATGGCAGGATCACGGATCGATTATATACCGGCCGATCAGTTCAACCATAGTGTAACCGTAGTGAAATTAAGTGACGGAAAGTATCACCTGCTTGACCCGACCTGGGTACCGTTTGTAAGGGAGCTGTGGTCGAGTGCGGAACAGCAACAGCAATATCTTATGGGCGTGCCCGAAGGTGCCGATCTTGCAACAACTCCACTTTCAGCTCCTGAAAACCATTATATAAAGATCACGGGAAATTCAGAATTATCGGCCGACGGAACATTAACAGGGAATATTGAATTAACTGCCGAAGGACAGTCAGATGCCTCCATCCGTGGGCTTTTCCGCACAGCAAGTCCCGTTACATGGAAACAGAATGTGGAAAAGGAGCTGTTAAAGATTTCCCCGATAGCAGAAGTGACGAATATTGATTTTGGAAACCCTATCGATTATAAATCAGGCCCTATCAATATTAAAATTGATTACCGTATCCCGGAATATGCTTTGATATCAGGCAGCATAATTCGTTTTACACCGCTGGTTGCTTCAGAAATATTTAAAAATTTCCAGCAACAACTTTTCTTTGACACAGGGCTGAAAGAAAGGAAATACCCTTTTCGAGACCGTTGTTCCCGGCAGGTTGAGCTTGAAGAAACCATTAAATTACCTGATGTTAAAGAGATGGTCTTTTTGCCGGAAGCCAGGACACAAACAGGGAATATCTGCTCCTTTAACGGTGGGTACAACCTGGAAGGGAATGTTCTTCATCTTACAGAAAAAGTCACTTTAGGAAAAAGGATCTATGATGCAGCGGATTGGCCACAGTACCGGGATGCCGTGGGTGCACAGGTTTACTTTGCAGAGGAGCCGGTTATATTCAGGACTGCTAAATAAGATAAATTCCTTACCTCTGCTTATCAGTAAACTTACTATTATCTGATCAAGATCTGCAGTGACAGCGTTGAACATCAGTTCTTCACACAACGAACACTATACCCGTTTGATTTAGTATAAGCGCGCCGGGTCACATATTCGTAGTTGAATTGTAGCACCCGGTACCATGCTTCTGCTGACAGGCTTTCTGTGGAAGACCAAAACGTAGCATAGTCAGTTATAAAGAGGGTCCCGCTGCCGTATCTGTAGCCACCCGGAAGGGCAGTAAACCCGCTTTCATTGGTTGCACCGGTATTTGGCGGAGCCCAATGAGTTGAACCAGTTTCTTTCATCTTTCCGGCGGCTATGCTGTCTCCGCCTAAAAAGGTCGTAAGAATTGTCCATTCGGCATCCGTCGGAATGTGCCATCCCGATGGACATATTCCCTGGATACCGGGGGTGGTATCATATCTCATCAACTCACCCCATTGATACAACCCGCCATATATATTGCAATTTGATACCGAGTTCTCATAGCAGTATTTCTCGGTTAACCCATTATCATTTTGATTCAGCGTATCGACAATCATGTTGCCAACATTCAGATTTTCTGCCATCCATATTTGTTCTCCGATCATGACTGTTGTGTAATTGTGGTTTTCACCATCTCTGCAACCTGTAAAATGAATGGTGATGGTTTTACTGGCAGTAGGGACATCTGTAACAATTGTGCTGTATTTTCCCGATATACTTTTATAAAGTAAGAGATCTCCCGTGGTGTATAGCATATCAATCGTTGAACCTGTGTTTACCGGCTGCATGGTTGTCCTGATTAATTGATCTTTTTCACCTGAAATATATTCAATTCT
>Ga0182021_10011238_pt1 | contig 10620 bp, 6 predicted proteins | sample 612E3MmetaG_FD_120493 | JGI IMG/M metagenome (GOLD analysis project Ga0182021, IMG submission 120493) | Permafrost microbial communities from Stordalen Mire, Sweden - 612E3M metaG (Illumina Assembly) | ecosystem: Environmental > Terrestrial > Soil > Wetlands > Permafrost | place: Sweden... | reverse complement strand
CCACCCGCACCCACGGCAACACTACCTTGTGCAAGGTTGAATGTGCCTGTAACGGTATATGTTACAGCAGTACCTGTGCCGTCACTGAAAATAGCGCCTGCAGCATTATCAACTTCGATATTGAAGAAGTTTTCCGAGCCGTTAATAGTCTGCTGACCACTAATTCCCTGCATTGACACGAAACCGTTTGCAGTACCTGTGTAGCCGCTGTTGTTCGTGAACGATGCTCCCTTTACAACGAGAGTATTGTCATTTAGATTTACACCACCCACAGCTCCACCAGCACTGAAAATTACAGTGCCGCCAACAATAAAGTTTCCGTTTACAAGATTGAAAGTCGGGGCTGCCGGGAAAGTGTTGTTAAGATTCAAATTTCCGGGCCATAAAACATCGATTCCCGTTGTTAATGTCTGGGCGCTTATTCCTCGGTTGAAAATCAATGTCGTAGCCGCACCGCCGGTGAACGCTACTCCTGTTGACATGGTCGTAGTCGCACCCGTAAGAGTGACGTTACCCGTTCTACCACCAAGTTTTATTGTGCCTGCTGTAAAACTAAAATCTCCAGCAACAGAAACGTTACTTGCACCGCTCGCGGTGAGATCACATGTTCCACCACTGACCGTGAAGCTTCCAGTAACGCTGAAACCGCCGGTAGTAAGAACTGCAGCACTAAATGTGCCGCCTGACTGTGCATAACTTCCATTGACAGTAATCGCTCCGCTCGTCGTTAATGTTGAAATAGTTCCAGCACTAATCGCGATGCTTCCGCCTGTCGTGATCGTTATAGCTCCCGTTGTGGTGCTAAATACGATCTTTCCAGCACCTGTTTGACTGAGGCCGCCAACACTCACATTGGTTGCAGTATTGTTAAAATCAATTTCAGCAGCGCTCGCGGATCGGGCATTGGAGACAGTACCGGTAATTGCTGCAGTGCCTGTTCCAAAAATGATTTTACCTTCTCCTGCGCTGTTATCCATCGAAACGCCGCCACCGATTGTCACCGTACCTGTTGCGGTCGCAGTGAAATCAATATTGCCGTTCGCACCCTTCGTGTTGCTTGAATTATTTGCTACGTTTGCACCCGTGGCTACAGTAATAGTTCCAGCAGCACGCGCTGAAAACAGAATTGTTCCGTTTCCAAGTGTTCCAGCAAAACTAAACCCTGATGAGCTATTCGTGAGCCCGCCAGTGAATGTCACATTACCGGCATCATTCGCAAAAGTTATATTGCCGTTACCACTGAGGATTGTTGGGCTCGGAGATGTACCAGTTAATGTAAAAGTACTGGTACTTGAATTTGTTACAAGTCCGGTAATAGCTACAGCAGTTCCCGTACTTGCGAACGCAATGTTTCCTGAGTTCAAGAAACCGCCTGCATTCGCAGCCGTACCGGTTGTAGTGCCGGCAAAGCTTACTGAGTTCGTGACATTGCCTACAATGGTAATAACCGCATTACCGAAGAGAATGTTTGCTTTATTCGCAATTTGAGTTGCGTTATCTGTATTGCTCAAAGCACCGGAATTAACCACATTTCCATTCACGGTGACGTTGACGTTAGCAAATGTTATGATACCAGTCGCAGTGTTCGCAACGTTTCCGCCAATCGTTAAAGTGGCAGAAACTGTTACAGTTCCACTGCCGCTGTTCGTCAAGCTGCCGGTAATACCAGATGCACCGGTTGGAGTTGTAAGAGTCAGAGCGCCAGCATTGTCTGTTACGCTTCCGGTTATAGAAACTGGTCCATTGACTACTACACTACCACTTGTTGCGGAAGTTGTTAAACTCGGCAATTTACCACCATTAATAAAAGTCACTACGCCGGTAGTTGTCGAGGCAACAATACCACCACCACTTGTTGCAGTTACAGTACCAGTTATGTTATGGTTTACAGTTGCTGTAGTATTGGTTATTGTTAAAGTGTTACCAGCGAGAGCAAGAACACCTGAGGCATTATCTACCACAAGGGTTCCACTCATCTGAATAGATCTATTCACCGTGACCGTAATCGCTCCCGTAACCGTGAAGTTGGTCAGTACTGTCGTCGCTGTCGGCATTTCTGGGCCGATAGTTTTTGCGGCGGTATAAGTGAGAGTTGCCTTTCCGGCAAATACAGGAGCTACGTCAACTGAACCGGCTCCACGTATAATATTACCACCATCATTTATTGTAATATTGTTTGCATTAGTCACTGCAGCCGTAAGTGTCAGCGTCCCTGCAACAGCGACGGGACCTGTGAATGTAGTTGCAGCATCAATAATAATATTGGCGACAACTGGAGTCCCATTGCTTGAGTTGAAAGTCAATGTCTTGCCAGCTGTATTTAAATCGTCGGCATAATCATGACCGGTTTGCGCTATAACAATGATGTCGCCATTTACCGCGGCGGCCACTGCATTGGCAATGGTACGCTTTGGACCAGTGGGGACAGCACCGATGGTCGCTGATAAACCGTTGTAGCCGTCTAAGCCGATGTCGTTATTCACGTAGTACGTTGTTTGCGCAAATGAGAGCGCTCCAAACGTAACTAATAGTACGACAAGCAGCGCACTAAGTTTGAAAAGTTTTTTTGTAAACATGTGTTCCTCCGATATGAGATTATTTGAAATTTCAAAATGCATTTTTAGTGCATCCTTTATAAATTCTTCATCCACAAAAAAAAAATTCGAAGAATTCCAGACCTCGCCGGGAATTAACTAGAATTAAATGTTAACCATCTTATCATTAGCTAAACTCCTTATTTTGTGAAATGATATTCAAGGGAATTTTTTACCCGGCGCATCTCGCCTCACTTAATCTCGGACGAGTGTACCGAACGGAGCCTGGAAAACACCCGTTTTTCTTCGGCAACTGATTGACAGCAATATATGAGAATTCGACAAACTTGTCAAGTCTTTTTTGTGCGTTTGCGCACAAAAAAGACAACTGCTGTTGGGGTAAAGCGCCATTGGTAATTTCGCCCAATTCGTGAGTTCTTATTAAGGATTCTGCAAAAAACTTTAAATTGATACTTCTTAGCTGCGAATTCTGAAAAATCGAGAAAATTTACTCACACGATAATGCAAAGTCTCAGTGTTACTCTAAAAGGGTTTATCGTGCTATTCCTGAAAGGATTTGTCCTTGGCATGTCTACGCCGTCTTCAGAAACACTTTCTTATGATATATTTTTTAGATGAATCCATTATTCTTTTCACAAACTTTAATTTTTTTATGCTCTAACAAAAATATTTTTCTTTTGATTTATTGAAAATCAGTACTACCATTGCTATCAAATGAACATAAAGGATATTGCGAGTTTTTTTTCCTTTAACAACATAACGCATGAGCCCTCATGAAGCAAGCATTATTTTCAATCAGACGGTCCTTTGTGATACTCCACACAATGGACTTTCGCATTAGGAAAAAAATATTTTACTATTTCATGTTACGCACCGAATAATTATTAAAGTTGTCCACCACCCCTGCCTGCCGGTAGGCAGGGGTGGTGGACTTTGTTCTTTTACATTCCATGTTTATAGGGATATACTCTGATTTTGCGTAACATGAGTTACTATCATTCAACCACGCCGGACATGTTCTCTCATTGAAGAGAACGATCGTCTCTCTTCTGATTCCGATCCTTTGCCTGAACCTGCTCATGAGTAGCCGGGACAAGAGTCAAAAATAAATTGCAGCGTAGCTTTTTCTATGACAATCCATGTTTATCAACATAGGATATTGTTAAAGAATGCACGAGTTCATACGCCATAGATTCAGTACAATAGAAGAGTATTTGTCAACTAAGACTTGATAGCACTCGAAGAATCGTTTCCTTCTCCAATAAGTGTCAGGACCAAATCTCTTGCTCCGCCATCATTGCGATGCTCGCAAAAATAAATCCCCTGCCATATACCAAGATTCAATCTTCCATCTGTCACCGGGATGGACACACTGCTTCCAAGAATTGATGCCTTGAGATGTGCAGGCATGTCGTCCGATCCTTCGGTGTCGTGTTCATAGTATGGTGCAAATTCCGGCGCCAGTGTATCGAAATGTTTTTCAAAATCATCACGGACGGAGGGATCGGCATTCTCATTCAGCGTGAGTGATGCTGATGTATGTTTGATAAAAACATGAAGTTCGCCATGCTGAATTGTTTTTAACTCCGGAATTTGAGAAATAATTTCCGAGGTAACCAGATGAAATCCGCGGCTGCGTGCCCGAAGTTTTATTTCCTTTTGAATAATAATCATATGCACGTTACCGGTTATCGCTTATTTTGTTTGATGAAAGAAGGCAGCGATTCTTTGTTTCAAAATGATAATTCTTACCCTCCCCCATAGCGGCCACTTTGAATATGTCTATTTATTGATTTATCAGCCACTCCTGCGCTTCTTCCATTGAATCTGCTAGATAGAAATCCCTTCCTGTTACAGTTTTAATTGCAATCAGGATTATTTTCGACCATCCTGATATTCCTACGACAGCGCTCGCTTTCACATAGGGTGTATTATGCTGGGCATACTCTTTCATGATGCCGGCGACTTCCGTATCAAATCCCGTATTTATTACTTTTGTAATGACCAGCATGGATTTTGGAGGATGCTGTCGGATCAAAGCTTTTGCACGTTCAACAAGGTTTTGAAATACCTGTTTATCCTTTGATTGCAGACCTGCAATATCCATACAGAAAATCGTTTTACCTTTATACTCGATATCATAGACATCAGCCATAGCGTTGCCTCCGCCGTTTGAATAAATTTCTCAGAACGCACAAATATAAAACTATTTTCTAGGACTTACTATGTTATAGATCTTTTATTGATTCACGTTATAATACACACCATCGCAATCCCTATAAACCGGGACGGTATATTTCTATTCGACGTTCCTGATTTATTCCAGGATAACACTGCGGGACAAACGGGAATGACATTCCGGGCGGCTACGTAGTATGCTACAAAAAGAATATGAAAGAGTCATTGCAGATCTTTTTCTTTCAATCCTACAAACTTTTTTGCAAATTATCCGTAGGATAGAGACGCAATCGTACCTTTTTCACCTACCAATAACAGGAGCCTTTATGAGACGCATCGTACTGTTCGTGCTATTGTCTTTTATAATAGAGAATACCGTACCGGCACAATCCGCAATCACACCCTACTATGAACGAAACGATTTTCTCTTTACATCACCCGGAGCAATGAAATATGGACTCTACGGATATGATAATCCCGCGCTCCTTACGTATGTGCGTCAACCGGACCTCTTAGTGACATGGAACGATGCAAGTTATCCAACGAATCGCTGGGGCTTGTTTGTTGGATTACCGGGCGCTGGATTCGGCATAGTGCACGAAAAAAACAATGGCTTTACAGCAGCCGATTATCACGTTTCTCTTGCGGCAGGCGATAGAACACTGAGCACGGGAATTTCATACGGCTGGACGATTGCAGATAATCCGGCTCTTGATAAATCCAGCCTGCTGACATTAGGTACATTGTATAGACCGGTCCGGTATGTTTCCGCCGGTGTTACGTATGTATCAGCATTGAATACGAAAGGGTATGAGCTTGCAGGAGATATCGCCGGCCGCCCGCTGGGAAACGATCTAGTGACAATCTTTGCAGATTACATTCTTCACCGCACTCCTCAACTCGATCAAAATATGTGGAGTGCCGGAGTCGCTGTCGAAGCGATGCCAGGCATTCGCATTACCGGACGGTATTTCAATACGGATGCATTCACACTTGGCGTTCAATTCAGTCTCGGCAATCTTGGTTTAGAGACACAAGCTCACTATGACGGCAGCCAAAAGTACGCTTATAACTCGTACGGCATCCGTCTTGGTGCATACGATAGAAATATATTTGCGGCTTATTTCCATTCACAAGATAAATTTGTTGAGATAAACCAACCGGGACATATTGATTATCAACGCTATATGTTTTTCGACAATACACAGGTGCTGAGCGATCTTCTTAACACTATCGATGCTGCGAAAAATGATCCCTCCATTAGGGGGATTGCGATCAATACTTCAGGCATGGATGCGAACCGGGAAAAGTTATGGGAGTTGCGCGAGAAATTAAAAGATTTCAAGACAAGCGGGAAAAAGGTTTTCATCTTTATCGATCGAGGAGATATCGACCTCTATCATTTTGCTTCGATAGCAGATAAAATTGTGATGGATCCTTTCGGCACCATGATTCTGGATGGATATCTTATGGGAAGAACATTCATAAAGGGAACCTTGGAAAAGATCGGTATCGGTTTTGATGAGTGGCGGTTCTTTAAATACAAATCAGCTGACGAGAGTATTTCACGCGATAATATGTCGGATGCCGACAGGGAACAGCGTCAAAAACTCATCGATGATTGGTACACAATTGCGAAGTCAGATATTTGTGAAGCCCGCCATCTTACGTCGGAGCAATTCGACAAACTCATAAACGAAGAAGTGATATTTTTGCCGCAGCAAGCCGTGGAAAAAGGGCTGGTGGATTCGCTGGGCAGATGGGAAATGGTGAAAGAGCTTGTGAAAAAAGAAACTCGAAGCGAAGGTTGCCTTGTTTCTGCTCGTTCGCTTGCGAAGTTCAATCTGCCGTACGACAACCACTGGGGTGAACCACCGCGCATTGCTGTTATCTATGCACTCGGCGTTTGTGCGATGGATGAAGGGATTACTGCACGGAGGTTAGTAAAAGATGTCGAAGCGGCACTCGATGATTCACGTGTGAAAGCAATTGTCCTGAGGGTCGATTCGCCCGGCGGTGATGCGATGGCATCGGATTATATTGCCGAAGCGATGAAGAAAGCAAAAGGCAAAAAACCTATTATTGTTTCACAAGGTTTCGTTGCAGCGTCCGGCGGGTACTGGCTTTCGATGTTCGGAGACACGATTGTCGCTGCGCCCGGTACCATCACCGGCTCCATTGGTGTCATTGGCGGGTGGTTTTACAATAAGGGAATCAAAGAAACACTTGGTATGTCTACTGATTTTGTCAAAGTTGGAACACACGCAGATTTTGGATTCGGGATGACGCTGCCTCTTATCGGAGTAACAATTCCAGATAGAAACCTGACGACGGAAGAACGTGGCCGAGCAGAATCAACTATGAGAGCTTTATATAAGGATTTTGTGGAAAAGGTTTCATGGGGACGGAAGAAAACATATAATGAAATTGAACAGATTGCGCAAGGCCGTGTTTGGTCTGGATTAGATGGAAAACAGAACGGTCTTGTGGATGTGCTTGGCGGACTGGAAACGGCAATCAGCATTGCAAAGGAGCGTGCCGGTATCTCAAAAGAACAGGATATCTCTATAATAGAGATGCCGATGAAGGGATTGATAGATTTTAGTATATTTATGCCAAAACTCTTTGGTATCGAAGCTAAAACCGAAAGCGATCCGACAGTCGAATTATTGAAATTCCGAATGCAGCACAATGGCGAGACTCTGCCTATGCTGCAAATGGAAGATCTGGGTATGATGAAACCGGTAAAATAGAATTCGTGCGAGATACGTAGAGACGTTCAACTGAACGTCCCTACAGATTATAAACAAAAATCACGCCTAAGGCGGGATTTTTGTTTGTTATCTTATAATGAATTTTCTTACGCTTTGCCTGCACTGCCAAGCACGTTTGTGACTTTGTGCTTGTAAAGCACTTTGAGTGCATCGCGGGCTGGACCAAGATACTTGCGCGGATCAAACTCGGCAGGGTTATCTGTTAAAGTTTTACGAATTGCCGCAGTCATAGCTAAACGTCCATCCGAATCGATGTTCACTTTGCATACTGCCGAAGCAGCTGCCTTGCGGAGCTGATCTTCAGGAATTCCAACTGCATCTTTCAATTTGCCGCCATTGGAATTAATGATCTTCACTAAATCAGCCGGTACAGAAGAAGCACCATGCAGTACTATCGGAAATCCTGGAATCCTTTTTTCCACTTCTTCCAAAATATCAAAACGAAGCGGCGGCGGAACCAGCACTCCATCGGCGGAGCGAGTGCACTGCTCGGGTGTAAACTTATTCGCACCGTGCGATGTCCCGATCGAAATTGCCAGCGAGTCCACACCGGTCTTCTTCACAAAATCTTCAACTTCAGCCGGTTTCGTGTAATGAGAGACAGCGCTGGAGACTTCATCTTCGATGCCGGCCAGAACGCCCAACTCGCCTTCGACAGTGACATTATATTTATGTGCATATTCAACTACTTGGCGTGTCAGTTCCACATTCTTGTCATAGGGAAGATGCGAGCCGTCGATCATCACAGAGGAAAATCCGGATTCAATACAGGATTTGCAAAGATCAAACGTATCGCCATGATCCAAATGCAGAACGATCGGAATGGCGTAGCCCAGTTCTTTTGCATATTCCACTGCGCCCTGTGCAAGGAACCTGAGCAAAGTTTGATTTGCATACTTACGCGCACCGCTCGATACTTGAAGAATGACCGGCGATTTGGTTTCCACACATGCTCCGATGATTGCCTGCAATTGTTCCAGGTTGTTGAAATTAAAAGCCGGAATTGCGTATCCGCCTTTTACTGCTTTCTGGAATAATTCTTTCGAATTCACCAATCCTAATTCTTTATACGTTGTCATAGGTATCTTCCGTTGTTCTGTATTAAGCCACATATGAAATAACACCATTTACTACGAGAGAGTTCTCTTGAAACTGGAAGAGAAGAATCATGGTTTCGACCGATAACGGAGTGGCGTTGCCGTACCGAACGTTCTGTTACAAAATACTCGAAAATGTGAAAGAATGCAAACCTGCATGTGCATGAGAGAGTATTATAGAATCAGGATTGGTTTATTGTCTATCCGCGTGCACGGTGACGGTCTCTGACGCTTAGCAGTGATCAAGTGGAACGGTCTGCAACATCTGCATGGATATTATCTTCTTCCCTGCCCTGTTCTGTTTCGGCGTTGAGATCCTGTGTGTTCATGTTTTTCCGTCGAACGGTGCGGCGGGAGTTCGGGAATAGGAGCTGTCAACCGTTCATCAGGATACGTGCATTTGATTTTTTTTCCTAAATATTCTTCAAGCTTCACAAGTTCGTACGCGTCATCTTCATCTGCGAAATTGATAGAAATGCCATTTGCTCCGGCGCGTCCGGTGCGACCGATACGATGCACATACTCTTCCACATCCTGCGGCATATTATAATTGATCACATGCGAAATCCCTTCGATATGAAGTCCGCGCGATGCGACATCGGTAGCGACCAGTACGCGAATCTTTCCTTCACGAAATCGTTCCAGTCTGCGGATACGCTGATGTTGTTCCACATCACCCGAAAGAAGTGCGCAGCTTACCCCATATGTCTCAAGCAGTTCTTTCACACGGCGTGCTTCATCCTTACGATTGACAAACATCAGCACGCGGTCCAGGTGCTTTTGCATAATCAGATTATAGACGAGTGCTGCCTTTTGATTGTAGGTCGTGATATACGTTATTTGCTCGACACTGTCCACCGCCACCTTGTCCGGCATGATCGTTACTTCGAAAGCCTGCCGTGTCCATGTTTCAGCAAGCCGTTTGACATCGGACGTCATGGTTGCTGAAAAGAACATTGTCTGGCGTTTTGCTTTGGGAGGTGTACTCAAAACAATGGAACGGACTGCATCGATGAATCCCATATTGAGCATGCGGTCGGCTTCATCGAGAACAAGAATTTCCACTTTGCTCAGGTCCACTAATTTCTTCTTCATGAAATCGATCAATCGGCCAGGAGTGCAGATAAGAATATCGCATGGTTCGGTTTTTAATATTTCCTCTTGTTTCGTATAATTCATTCCGCCGAGAATCGACAGAATACTGCACGCGATATATTTGCCGAGTCCGCGTGCATCCCGTTCAATCTGCATCACAAGCTCGCGTGTTGGAGCAAGTATCAGCGCACGGGGAGTGCCTTGGTGACGTTTCCCTTCAATCGGATGTTTAACAAAATGAGTAAATATCGTAATGAGATAGGCAGCTGTTTTTCCGGTTCCGGTCTGTGCCTGCGCAGTGACATCCTCACCCATAAGTGACTTGACGAGAGTTTCTGCCTGCACGGGAGTGCAATAGAGAAACTTACAATCGTATACTGCATGCATTATTTCATGCGGAAGCTCGAAATCATGAAACCGTGTTTTACCGTCGATGACAGGGATTTTGAATATTGAACTATTCCATGGCTCAGATTGAACGATTGCCGGTGCATGCGGCTGTGACGGAGCATGCTGTGCAAGTTTCGCTCTTCGGGCAGCATACTCTGCCCGGGTCTCACGTTTCCGAATATCGCGCGGATGATGTATACCTCCGGGCTTTTCGTGCGGGAATCCCTTACGCTGCCCTGACGATGATTTCGATTCCTTGAGCGTTGTTGCGATGGGCGGTGAAATGGGCTTTGATGGTACACCGAACACATTTTTAATTCTTGCTACAATTTTTCTCAACACTCGAGCGTTGTCCTTTGTATAAATAATTTCTATAACAATATACAAAAAAAGAGTGAGGAATGATTCAGGGTTTAACGAAAAACTAAAAGCCTGTAATGCCTATCATATTAAGCTAGAAAGACCAAATAAAACACTTGATGTAGAAGAACTGAATTCTGGAATTATGACAGCATGACCGCCGGACTTCTG
>Ga0182021_10011237_pt1 | contig 10621 bp, 11 predicted proteins | sample 612E3MmetaG_FD_120493 | JGI IMG/M metagenome (GOLD analysis project Ga0182021, IMG submission 120493) | Permafrost microbial communities from Stordalen Mire, Sweden - 612E3M metaG (Illumina Assembly) | ecosystem: Environmental > Terrestrial > Soil > Wetlands > Permafrost | place: Sweden... | reverse complement strand
GTGTGGAGCGGCCTGGACTGGGCCGCTCGGCAACTGGCCTCGTTCCTCCCCGGGGAGGACGGTCGCCGGTCCGAGCCAGGTCCGCGGCCTTACCCGCTGAACGCGTCGGAGGACCTCGCCGCCTACCACCGCTGGCTGCTACGGCGCGGTGAGTCCTGCGGGCGGCCGCTCAGCGGCGGCCTCCCTGTGGCGAGGACCCGCGTGCACGCCAAGGCGCCCCCTCTGTTCACGGTCGTCGTGCCCGTGCTCCGCCCGCCGCGTTGGGCATTGGAGCGCTGCGTCGCCTCCGTGTTGGAGCAGGGCTTCCACGACTTCCAGCTCGTCCTTGCAGACGACGCCTCGCGCGACCGCTCCCTCGAGGAGCAGCTGCGCTCGTACGCCCGCCTCGACCCGCGTGTGGACCTCGTGCTCCGGGACGAGACCGCTGGCATCTCGGCTGCCACGAACTCGGCGATCGGGCGAGCCCGGGGGAGCTACGTCGTGTTCTTGGACCACGACGACGAGCTCCATCCCGAGGCCCTCTCGAAGATGGCGGCCGCGATCGCGGCCAATCCCGATGCCGACGTGCTGTACTCCGACGAGGACAAGCTCGACGCGACGGGCGAACGGTGCGTGCCGAGCCTGAAGCCTGACTGGTCGCCCGACCTGCTGCTCTCCAGTGCCTACTTCTGCCACATGCTCGTCATCCGGCGCTCGCTCGTGACCGGGCTCGGGGGCCTGCGCCCCGCGTTCGACGGGAGCCAGGACTACGACTTGATGCTGCGCGCCACCGAGGTGGCGCGCGCTGTGGTCCACGTTCCGGAGATCCTCTACCACTGGCGGGTGCTCGAGGGCTCCACTTCGGCCGACCCGCACGCGAAGCCGTGGGCCTTCGAGGCCGAGCGCCGCGCGCTCGAAGAAGCCGTCGCCCGACGCGGGATCGAAGCGGTAGTCGAGCCGCATCCCCGTTTCGTCGGTAGCTTCCACCTCCGCCGGGCTGTGTCCGGCGAACCGCTCGTGAGCATCATCGTGCCGTTCCGGGACGAGCCCGAGATGACGGCATCGTGCTATCGATCCCTGGTGAGCTCGCCCGGATACGACCGCTTCGAGCTCCTTCTCGTCGACAACGCCAGCGAGCTGCCCGAGACCGAGGTCCTGCTCGCCGAGCTCTCGCAGGACCCCAGGGTGCGCGTCCTGCACGACCCTCAGCCATTCAACTGGGTGGCGATCAACAACGCCGCCGCGGCAAAAGCGAGGGGCGACGTGCTTTTGTTCATGAACAACGACATCGAGGCGCGTTCGGAGGGCTGGCTGGAGGCGATGCTCGCACATGCCTTGCGCGACGAGGTCGGCGCCGTCGGCGCCCTGCTCCGCTACCCGGACCTCACCGTCCAGCACGCGGGCATCGTGATCGGATTGAGCTGGGGGGCGGCTCACGTCCTCCAGGGCCTGCCCTTCGGTGAGCCCGGCTACATGCTCATGGCCGAGCTCGCCCGCAACTGCAGCGCGGTCACGGGAGCGTGCATGATGACCCGCCGAGCCTGTTTCGAAGAGCACGGCGGCTTCGACGCGGCGCTGCCCGTCGCCTTCAACGACGTCGACTACTGCCTGCGACTGCGCGAGGAAGGATTGCTGATCGTCTACACGCCCCTCGCCGAACTGATCCATTTCGAGTCCAAGAGCCGCGGGCACGCCGACGACGTCGCCGAGACCCCGGTCTTCCGGGAGAGATGGCGCGAGATCATGCTGAGCGGGGACCCCTACTACAACCGCAACCTCACCCACTTCGACCCTTACTGCCGCTTGTCCACCGAGGAGGAGAGTGACCAATGGAACATCTTCCGCTCGATGCTCGGGGCGTCGTCGACGAGCTGAGGTCTGCACCCCGGCCGCTCTCGGGCGACGGACCGAGAACCTGGGTGCCGTCGGCCTCCTTCGACGCCCTGCTCGCGGACGCGGAACCCAGCCCTGTCCTCCTCAACGACCACCTCGCCTGGCTGCACGAGAACTCCGACCTTGCCCAGGTGCTCTCCCCCCCACCGGGCAACGGGGTGAAGGCCTGGGCGAAGCGGCTCGTCTACCGGGCTGTGCTCGCGGTGCTGCACCCGTATCTCGTGAAGGTCCAGGACTGCATCGCGGTCACGGTGCGTGCCGTCGACGCGGTGGCGCGTCGGGTCGACGAGCAGGCGGCGACCCAGATGCGCGCCATCGAGGCGATGCGCTCGGACCTCGTCGACTTCGCGGGTCACCTCGAGGAGCGTCTTGACGGGTGAGCCGGTCGTCGGGTGAGCGGTCGTCGGGTGAGACGGGTCTTCGGGTGAGACGGGTCGTCCTCGTCACCGCGAGTTGGGGAGACTCGCACGGCGAGACGGGTGCCGTCGTCCGGCTCGTCGCGGGAGCGCTGTCGACGCGCGCCCGGGTCGAGGTCGTGTCGCTCCGCAGCTCGAACGACCCGCGCGGCTCGTCAACGGCGACGCCTCCTGCCTCGACCAGGCAAGACAGCGTCTTCTCCCTCCACGAGCTCGCCGCTACCCAGCCCGAGCGCGAACGCGCCGGCGTTCTGCGAGCCGCCCTGGCCGTCGGGAACCCGAGCCGGCTGCCCGAGATCTCCGGGCCGCGACTTGCCGAGCTCTACGGAGGCCGAGCCCAAGTCGCCGGAGAGCTGATCGCCTCGCTTCGGCCGGACGCGGTGTTGCTCGCCGGCCCCGAGACGTGGTGGCTCCCCGAGCTCGTCCGGATCGGGACACCCGGGGCGAGGATCGTGTCCCTGCCCCTGTTCGGGGACGACCCGGTCGGCGATCTCGTCCCGTTTGCCCCTCTCGTGACCGCTGTCGACGCGGTCGGCGTGCTATCTCGTGCCGACGGCGTCCGCGTCGCGGGGCGGATACGGGCCAACGCGGGCCCGGCGCGATCCGCGCAACCGGAGGTTGTGGAGCTCGAGGTCGCCTTCACCGTCAACCGACCCGCCGCCGACCAGGTCATGGTTGGGATGTCCCAATACGGTCGCTTCGTCGTTCTGCTGACCGGCTTCCCGGAGGGCACGCCCGGGGCCCGGCGCTCGCCCGGCCACGACTACGTGCGCGAGGCACTCGGCCCGGTCGCCGTCGCCGAGGTCGCCCACGACCGCTGGAGGATCTCAGACCTGGAGAAACAACGCGAGGTCCCCGTCGGGCCGTCCCGGCCGAACCTGTGGAAGCTTCTCTCCCACGCCGAGGTCTGCCTCGACCTGCGCCCGCAGGGGATCGTCGGCCGGGAGACCTTGGAGTCGCTCCTCCTCGGCACGCCGGTCGTCGTGCCCGAGGGCACCGTTGCCGCCGAGCACGCCGAGCGCTCGAACGGCGGTCTGTGGTACCGGGACTACCGCGAGCTCTTCGACGCCGCCAGAGCCGTCGTCGACAGCCCGTCGCTGCGGGCAGGCCTGTCTGCGCGGGGACGGGAGTGGGCGGAGCGGGTGCACGGAGACCATGGAGTGTTCTCCGAGCAGGTGGCGCGACTTGTCCTCGGGTGAAAAGAGCGCCCGGCGGCGCTAGCGTCTGGTTCGTGGCCTGCTCAATGGGGGCTCAAGGATGAGGCGCCTCCTTGACGCGCTGGACAAGAGCTGGGTCGCGACCCTTTGCGGCCTGTTGCTCCCCGTCGCCGTCTCGGCCATCCTCGTGCCGTTCCGGGGCAACTTCTCCCTGCCCGCCTCGGCGCTCATCCTCGTCCTCGTGGTCGTGGCCGTCGGCTCTTTCGGCAGTCGCTTCGCCGGGTTCCTCGCCGCCTTGTCGTCGGCGGCTTGGTTCGACTTCTTCCTCACAAAGCCCTATGAGACTTTCAACATCATCTACCACACGGATCTCGAGACAGAGCTGAGCCTGCTCGTGGTGGGCCTGGCCATCACCGAGATCAGCGCCCGCAGCCGCGGCCATCGCGACGAGGCCTCCGAGGAAGCCGACAACATCGCCCTCATCCACGACTTCACCGAGATGGTGGCTGCCGGCGAGCCGGCCCAGTCGGTCATCGCCCACGCCACCACCGAGCTGCGCTCGCTGCTCAAGCTGAGGGAGTGCCGCTTCGAGACGCAGATGTCGGACCGCCATCCCACTCGGATCGAGCGTTCCGGTGCCGTCGCCCTCGGCGGGCTGCACTGGGGGGCCCACCACAGCGGGCTGCCGGGGCGAGAGGTGGAGCTGATCGTCGACTACCGGGGCAGCACCTTCGGCCGCTTCGTCATGGTGCCGACGCCCGGCGCCCCCGTGCCGGCCGATCGCCTGCTCGTCGCCGCCTTCATCGCCGACCAGGTAGGGGCCGCCCTCGCCGTCCAGGCCAGGAGCGCCTGAGCCTCGGACAAGGCCCCCGGCGCCTCGAGCACCTCAGCCTGCGAGCAGCTCTGCGGCGACGCCGTCGAGCAGGTCCGACTCGGACGCCGTCAGCGATCCGAAGCCGAGCACGACCATCGCCTCGGCCAGCACGCACGCTCCCCCGATGATCACGTCCGCCCGCTCGGTCTCCAGCGCGGGTCGCTCCAGGCGCCGAGCCAGGCTCACCGAGGCGAGCTCGCCGAGCAGGCGCTCGATCACCGCAAGGTCCAGCCGGGCGTGATGGATCCTGCTCCGGTCGTAGTCGACGACCCCCGCCTCGAGGCGCACGAGCGCGCTCACTGTGCCCGCCACGCCGACAAGGCGCGCCGCGCCCCCGAGCTCCGGATGCTCCTCGAGCGCCCGGTTCACGAGGCCGCGCACATAAGCCCTCGCTGCCGCGAGCTCGGCCTCGAGGGGCGGGTCGTGCTCGATGAACCTCTCGGTGACGCGGACACAGCCCATCTCGAGCGAGACCGCGCCGAGGCGCTCGGCCCCGCCGCCCACGAGCTCGGTCGAGCCGCCTCCGACGTCCATCACGAGGTGCGGGCCGTCGCGAGGGTCCAGCTCAGACGTCGCCCCCAGGTAGGTGAGACGGGCCTCTTCGGCACCTTCGAGAACCTCCGGCACCGTGCCGAGAACCTCGGCAACCTGCCGCGCGAGCGCGCCCTCGTTGTCGGCGTCACGGGCGGCCGAGGTTGCGGTCGCCCGCGTCCGGGTCACTCCATGGTGGTCGATCACCGTCTTGAACTCTGCGAGGACACCTACGGTCCTCCGTATCGCCTCCTCGGCGAGCTTGCCCGTGCGGTCGACGCCCTGGCCGAGGCGGGTGATCCGCATGAGGCGGTCGAGGGTCCGGCCGTCGGCGTCGACCACGAGCAGGCGGGTCGAGTTCGTCCCCAGGTCCACCGCCGCCACCGGGCCGGCGGCGCTCACGATGGACGGTCCCAGGCGCTCGGGACCTCGAGGTTGTAACCGGACCGGTCGAGACCGAGCTGTTCGCAGGTCCAACTGCCCACCGGATCAGGACCGCCCGCGAGATACCAGGCGAGATGGGCGTGGAGGCACTTGACTCCTCGGCGGGTGCCGCCGACGCCCCCGGCCGGTCGCGGCCCGCGGTGGCCCGCCGGCATGGCCGAGTCACGGGCCGCCGCGTACTCGGCGTGGGCGGCCTCGAGCGCCGCCGGGTCTACGGCGGCCTCGGCCGCCTTCACGCCGCCGGTCGACTCGAGGCGGCTGACCAGGTCGCGTTCGGTCCGCCCGACGAGCCAGTACCGCGTCGGCATCGGCGTGCCGTCGTCCAAAAGAGGTGAGTTCAAGATGACCACCGGAGCCCCGCCGCCGTCTCGGACGGCGACCTCGAAGGCGCCTTGGGGCGCCCTTCCGAGCAGCCCTGCGACGGCCTCGAAGTCGTCCCGCCTCACCGCCGGCGGCGCCGGAGGGAGTAGACGACGATCCGCGTGATCAAGAGCAGGCCGGCTGCGGTCAGATAGTACGGCCTCGCCCGCTTGAGGAGGGACTCGCGCTTGGCAATGGGGTGCAACGGCGGCTCGTAGGGCCGCGGGTACTCACGGGAGGAGGGCTCCCCGGCGGCGGCCTGCTCCCCCATCTCGACCTCGGCGGCGGCCTCCTCCCCCATCTCGATCTCGTCGGCGGCCTCCTCGCCGGTCACCTTGGATTCGTAGGACGCGACGTCGGCCTCGATCTCGGCCTCGACGGCTGCTTCGACCTCGGCCTCGTCAGCAGGTGCGGCGGTCCTGGCCGGCTCGCCGTCTTCGTCCCGAGGAGCCCGGTCCTCGGATTCGTCGTTCAGATCCATCGCCGCAAGTCCTCCGGAGTATCGATGTCGACCGTGATGACTTCGCACGCTACTTCGGTAACGAGCTCGGGGCGCCGGCCGGCGAGCGACCTTGCGCCCTCGTCGCCGCTGATCGGCAGCAGCGACCAGATCTCGGCGTCGAGCCGAACGGGGTGGCCCCGGTTGCCGTGGTAGGTGGCGAAGACCATGGGCCCGCCGCGGGCGGCCGCCACGGCGCGCCACGCCTCCGCGCTGAGGCCGGGAAGGTCTCCGAGGCCGATCACCGCGGACAGATGGCCCTGCCGGGCGCACCAGTCGAGCGCCACCCGCAACGAGGTCGCCTGGCCGAGGGACCAGTCGTCGTTGCGCAGCAGTGTCGCCCCCTCGGGCACCGCTTTGCTCAAGTCCGCCGCACCGCAGACGACCACCAGCTCGTCCAGCTCGGCCTCGACCGCCGGGGCCATGGCCCATTCGACGAGCAGCTTGCCGCGTGCCTTGGCGAACAGCTTCGCCCCGGGGCGCGCGCCGGGATCATCCCGGTTGAAGCGGGTCCCGGCCCCCGCGGCGAGGATCACGGCGGCTACGGACACTGCTCGGAGCGTAGTGGCCAGGAGCGCCTGACCGGGCGGCGCCCGCGTCCGGCTGCGAGCGGTCCGGAACGGCACCTGGAGAGCGGCGGCCGCGTCGACCGCCCGGCCGCGGCGGTGGCGCCGGCCGAGCGCCCATCAGCGCCTTTCGGGCAGATGCCAGCGGTGGGGCGCGACGAGGCGCCGGATCGAGTCTGGCCCCCAGGAGCCCTTGGCGTAGGGCTCGGCCTGCGGGGGGTGCTCGAGCAGCGGCGCGGAGATCTCCCACAGGCGCTCGATCGCGTCCGAGGGGATGAAGAGGGACTGGTCGCCGACCATGGCGTCGAGGATCAGGCGCTCGTAGCCCTCGAGCTCGTAGGCGGTCGCGAAGGAGTCCTCGTAACGGAACTCCATTTTCGCCTCCGCCAGGCGCATCTGGGGCCCGGGCTCTTTCACGAGGAACTGGCCCGTGATCGTGCCGGGATCGCCGAAGTCGATGACGAGCTCGTTGCCCCGCCGTTTCTCTCCGGCGGTGGCATGGACGGGGAACATGCGCAGGGGCGGCTGGCGGATGCCGAGCGTGATCACCTGGCGGGACCCGGCCAGGCACTTGCCCGAGCGCAGGAAGAAGGGCACCCCCTGCCAGCGCCAGTTGTCGACCTCGGCCTGCAGGGCGACGAAGGTCTCGGTGTCCGAGTCCGGGCGGACGCCGGGCTCGGCCCGATAGCCCTCGTACTGGCCGCGGACGACTCGTTCCACTTCCAGCGGGGCCATGGCGTCGAAGACCTTCGTCTTCTCCTCCCGCAGGGACTTCGCGTTGATCGACGTCGGTGGCTCCATCGCCACGAAGCCGAGCACCTGGAACAGGTGCGTGACGACCATGTCCCGGAACGCCCCGGTCTGCTCGTAGAACTCGGCCCGCCCCTCTATCGAGAGGGTCTCGGGCACGTCGATCTGGACATAGGCGATGTGCTCGCGGTTCCACACCGGCTCGAAAAGACCGTTGCCGAAGCGGAAGGCGAGGATGTTGTCGACCGACTCCTTGCCGAGGAAATGGTCGATGCGGAAGATCTGGGACTCGTCGAAGACAAGGTGGATGGCCTGATTGAGCGCCCGGGCGGAGGCGAGATCGGTGCCGAAGGGCTTCTCCACGATGACGCGGGCGCCTGAGGCGAGGCCGGCTTGGCCGAGCATGGCGACCACCGAGGTGAACGCCGCCGGCGGTACGGCCAGGTGGTAGAGGTGCCGAGGGCTGCCCCCGATCTCGGACTCCGCCCGCCGCACCGCCGAGACGAGCGGCGTCGTGTCGGACGGATCAGCCGACCCGAAGCTCAAACAGGCGGCGAACCGGTCCCATGCCTTGCCGGTCGGTGGAACGTTCCCGAACTGCGACACCGCTTCGTGGGCCCGTTGGCGGAACTCGTCGTCTGAGACCGAGAACGCCGCGGGCGCCGAGCCGATGATGCGGTAGCGGTCGGGAAGCAGGCCATTGACCGACAGACGGAACAAGCCGGGCAGAAGCTTGCGCTTGGCCAGATCGCCCGTCGCGCCGAACACCACGATCACGTGGTCGTCGGGCCGGGCCATCGCCATATCCTGCGGGGGCGTCTTCGGGGACATCTCGTGCATGCTACGGAACCTTGCCGCTGCGGAGGCTCCGCCGTCAGCGGGCCGCGAGGATCGCGGCCCGCTGCTGCTCGGAGAGGGGCTTGACCGCCTCGCGCAGGGTCACGCCCGAGGCGCGCCCGGCCCTCGGCCGCAACCACTCGTAGACCATGTCGGGCCGTCTCCTCGCCGTCTCCCGGAGAACCCAGCCGATCGCCTTGCGGATGAAGAACTCCTTCTCCTCGAGCATCGAGTCCGCGTAGCGCGAGAACCGGCCGAAGTCGCCCTCGCCGCGGCGAAGCGCGCCGAGGAGGGCGAGGAGGGCGGAGCGCCGCAACCAGAAGTCGCCGTCGACCGCCCATCGGTCCAGCTCGGCGCCAAGGACCGGATACCGCTCGACGAGGGGCCCGACGATCGAGGCCGCCAGGGGGTCGACCAACGCCCAGGTCCGCCCTTCGCGGAGCAATCCCTCGAGGCCGCCGATGTCTCCGGGCAGAAGGCGGCCGACATTTAGCTGGAGGACCTCGACGGCGGCCATGCGGCGCTCGTGCACCGGGCACGACCAGAGCGCCCCGACAAGGCCAAGGACATCGTCGTGTTCGAACCCGGAAAGGCGCGCTTTGAACGACTTCACGACGAAACGGATCTCGGGCATCGTCGTGCCGTAGTGCTCGAGATCGCTCTTCAGGTAGGCCTTCTCGTGCTCGGCGCGGTCGGGCGTCCCTCGCTCGCGGAGCTCGGCGTCCATCTCGGCGGCGATCCTCTGGACATCCATCGGCCCGGCGCCCATCGATTCAGGTCCGGTGGATGGGGCCGGTCCCGCTGCGCAGTGGCGCGACGACGCCTTCTGACCGGCTGGACCGATTGGCGATGATCTCGGCGCAGATCGCCACGGCCGTCTCCTCCGGGGTGCGGGCGCCGATGTCGAGCCCGATCGGGCTCATGAGGCGCCGGCGCAGCTCTGCCTCGTCGGCGCCCGCTTCCACGAGCCGCGCCCACCGTGCCTCATGGGTCCGCCGCGAGCCCATGGCACCGAGATATCCGACCCGGGTCCGCAGTGCCTCGAGAACGGCGGGCACGTCGAACTTGGTGTCGTGGGTGAGCACACAGACAGCGTCACGAGGTCCGAGCTCGTGACCGACTCGATCGAGATAGCGGTCGGGCCACTCGACGACGACCTCGTCGGCGAGCCGGAAACGGGCCTTCGTGGCGAAGACCGGGCGGGCATCGCAGACCGTCACGTGGAAGCCGAGCACCTTGCCGACCTCGACCAGAGCCCTCGTGAAATCGACGGCACCGAAGATGACGAGGCGGGCCGCCGGGGCGAAGACCTCGATGAAGACTGCGACGTCGTCGCGGCGGGCCTCGCCGTGCGCGCCGTAATGGCGGGTCACCACCACGCCGCGCTCGAGGGCGGCAAGGGCGTCCCGCCTGGCGATCCGGTCCAGCTCCGGGTCGCCGAGGCTGCCCAGGCTCCTGCCATCCGGCCACACGACGAGCTTGTCCGCTATGGCCGTGCGGCCCTCGGCCTCGCCGGCGACGGAGGTGACGGTGGCGAGCACGACAGGCTCGCCGGCAAGAAGGGCGGAGCGGAGCTCGCGGTATACCTCACCGCTCACAGCTGCGGCCCCCTGGCGGAGGCGGTCGGCCTGTGACCGCTCGAGCGACTTGTCACCAGTCGAGCGGCTCGACGAGGAGGTGGATCGTGCCACCACACGTCAGGCCGACGGCGAAGGCCTCGTCGTCGGAGTAGCCGAAGGTGCACACCCGTGCCTTGCCGTCCTCGAGCACGGCCAGCGCCTCGGTCACGACGGCGCCCTCGACGCAACCCCCGGACACCGAGCCGGCGACCTCGCCATCCTCGTTGACGACCATCGTCGCGCCCGGGTCCCGCGGCCCGGAGCCCTCGACCCCGATCACCCTCGCGATCGCCACGCGGCGGCCCGCGGCCTGCCAGCGGTCGATGTCCGCGATCACCTCTTTCATCGGCCCATCACCTCCACCACGCGGCGCGAGGCTACCGCCGCCTGCGGCCGGCGGCGATCCGGACTCAGAACAGCGAGTGCCAGAACTCCAGGCTCCCGAGCACCCGATGCCAGAAACCGGGTCCGCGCGCCACAGGCGCCGCGCCCGGCACGCCCGGGTCCAAGATGGCATCGCTCGGAAGGAGGTCCGACGGCGAGACCGGGCCGTCGGCGAGGGGGTTGCGAGTCGCCGAGGACCCTTTCGTGGTTCCGGGCAGGACGACGACGGAGTGCTCGCCGGGCTCGGTCAGGCCGTACTCGGAGTGGGCGATCTGGCCGATCACCGTCGGATCGTGCAAGGCGTGCACCTGC
>Ga0182021_10011236_pt1 | contig 10621 bp, 8 predicted proteins | sample 612E3MmetaG_FD_120493 | JGI IMG/M metagenome (GOLD analysis project Ga0182021, IMG submission 120493) | Permafrost microbial communities from Stordalen Mire, Sweden - 612E3M metaG (Illumina Assembly) | ecosystem: Environmental > Terrestrial > Soil > Wetlands > Permafrost | place: Sweden... | reverse complement strand
CTCACCCTCGGCAAGCGTTCCACAAAGTACTTTTCCAACTATGTTGTCTCGGTCGCGCTCGTCCTCGGCCTGGTTGCCGGGCTCAATTTTCTCGGGCAAAGACATTCCAAGCGGTTTGACTTGACCGGCACCGGGCGCTACAGCCTGGCGCCCCAGACCAAACAGCTCTTGAGCAAGTTGAACAACGATCTCGAAATCAAGGCGTTCTTTCCCGGGGGCGACTATCCGCCGCTGAAAGAGCTGTTGACCGAGTACCGGGGAATCAGCCACCGCGTGCGCTACGAGTTTGTCGATCCCGACAAACATCCGGAGATCGCCAAGCAGTATGGGGTCACGACCTACGGGACCTACGCAAATCCGTTTACCGGCTCGTCCCTCAAGTTCGGCACCGTGGTGTTGTTATACAGCGGGCGCTCGGAGAAGATTGAAAAGCGATCCGAGGAAGTGAAGGAAGAGGATCTCACCAACACCATCGTCAAGGTGGAGCGGACTGAATCCAAGACCGTCTACTTCATTCAGGGACACGGCGAGAAAGACCTCGCGGACAGTCAGCGCGACGGATACGCGAACGTCAAGAAGGGCTTGGAAAAAGAAGGTTACAAGGTCGAGACGCTGAATCTGGCGAGCGAAGCGAAAGTGCCTGCGGATGCCAAAGTGGTGGTTTTGGCAGGCCCCAAGGCCGAACCTTTCCCCAAAGAGCTCGATTACCTGAACGATTTTCTCAATCATGGTGGCGGCCTGCTTGTGATGGTTGATCCGCCTCCTGCGGTCTCCCTGGCTTCGTTCCTGAAAGGCTGGCAGGTGACGCCAGACAATGACGTCATTATTGATTTCAGCGGCGCCGGACGATTGATGGGCGCCGGCCCCGAAATTCCCCTGGTTTTCCAGTACGAACCGCACGAGATAACCGATCGCTTCAAGGGCCAGATGACCTTCTTCCCCCTGGCACGCTCCATTGAGCCTGCCAAAGACGCGGTTAGCGGCGTGACGGTCACCACTCTTTACAAGAGCAATGAACGTAGCTGGGGCGAGACAGATCTGAAAACTCCTGAAGCGAGCTTTGATGAGAAGGCAGATCTGAAAGGTCCAGTGTCCATGGCCGTGGCGGTAAACAAACAGATCAGTCCCGCTGGTGGAAGCGGCCCGGCCGTCAATGCCCGCATGGTCGTGGTTGGCAACTCGGAATTTGCCAACAACTCTTATTTTGGTGCTCAGGGGAACGGCGATCTGTTTCTTAACATGGTGAGCTGGCTGGCGCAGGACGTGGATATGATTTCCATCCGTCCCAAGGCGCCCGAAGATCGCAAGGTGATTATGACGGAAAGCCAGTTGAGAATGCTGCAGCTATTCACGCTGGTCTTCCTGCCTGCTGCCGTGCTGGTGGGCGGCATCGTCGTTTGGACTCGCCGGAGACGATAGCATGCGCTTTAAAGGAACCCTCATCCTGCTGATTCTTTGCCTTGGACTGGGCACCTTCCTCTATTTCTATGAAATCAGAGGCGGCGAAGAGCGCACCAAAGTCAAAGAACAGGGAAAAGTCGTATGGAAAGTCCCTGTTGATGACGTGCAGCAATTGGATCTTATAAGCTCAGACCAGCACATAACAGCCGTACGCACCGGGGACAGGCAATGGAAGATCACGAGTCCTCGTTCCGTTGACGCTGATTCGGACGCCCTGAGTCAGATGGCCGGTTCGGCTGCGGACATCAGCCGGGAAGACACTGTGGAAGAGAATGCCGCGAATCTCGCGCCTTTTGGGCTGGCTCCAGCCCGCACAACGCTGTCGGTTAAGACCAAAGACGGCAAGGTGCACGAAATCCGATTCGGCACCGACAATCCTACAGGCAGCGAGGCCTACGCGGCCCTTCAGGGCAGTAATCAGGTCTTTTTCGTTTCGTCCTCCGTCGCCGGCGCATTCAACAAGAAGCTAGATGACCTGCGCAATCGTGCGATCCTGAATTTCGACCAGGCCGACGTTCAGTCTCTGGAAATGCTTGAATCCAAGGGCAATCTCAGACTGGAGAAGGAAGGCGACCGGTGGTGGCTTCAGACCAAAGAAAGGAAGGCAGCCGACTCTTCGGCGGTCAGCAGTCTCCTGAACGAACTTTCCACGGGGCGGGCCAAGGAGTTTTTCGACGGCAACCAAGATGACTACACTACCCTGGGCTTCGAAAAGCCTATTCTCGACTTGCACTTGACTGTGGGGAAGGACAAAGCCATCAAGCATCTGGCCGTGGGGCTGGAAAAATCGAAGTTAATCAAGAAAGGCCAGCCGAAACCCAAGCCGGATGAGAAGAAGGATCAAAACGCGGCGGGCGAAACTTACATTGCACGCGACGAAAGCCGTCCCGAACTCTTCTTCGTAGACAAGGACTTTGTCGACAAATTCCTGAAGTCCCCGACGGATCTGCGCGACAAGACGCTCGTTGCGTACCAGCGCTTTGATGTCGATTCGATCACGCTCACAAACGCCAATGGAACCATGAGCTTCACAAAATCGCAAGGCGGCACTGACTGGACGATCGGGGACGCCAAAAAGAAGGCGAAGTGGGACGCGGTCAACGACCTGTTTGATGCCATGGAGAAGCCGGTAAAGGAGTTCATTGATGAACCGGGCCCACTCTCGAAATACGGACTCGACAATCCCGCCGCACATATCGTGTTCAAGCAGGGCGGGACGGTAAAGGTCGATTGCAGGTTTGGCAAGGAAACCAAGGACGGTGTGTACGCTCAGGTTCAGGGAGATTCCTCCGTCAAGGTCGCTGACAAGGAGAGCCTGAGCAAACTGATGAAGGGCGAGGCTGATTTTCTGGAACCGCCACCACCCCCTGCGCCGGCAGCCACTCCCAAGAAATGATTCGAGATTCGAGATTCGAAATTGAGAATTCGAATATCTAATCTCGAATCTCGAATCTCGAATTTCGAATTGGGATCGCAGACTGCGTCTGGGCCGACTTGATATTTAGCTGTCGTTCGTATAACATGTCGGTCAGCTAGCTTTGAAAAAAGTGGGCTTGTTTCGCCCACTTTTTTATTTTGGGGTCAAGGATTGGAGCCCTGACTGAGATGAGCGAGCGCGAGAATCTGGCCTCCCGGATTCAGGACTTTGCGGAGCAGCTTGCGGCTTCGATGGGACTGGAAATCGTTCTTGTTGAAATCAAAGGTGGTAGCAATCGTTCCATAGTGAGAGCATATATTGACAAACCCGGAGGCGTTACTATTGAAGACTGCGAGCGTTTCAGCAAACGCCTGTCGGTGTTGCTGGACGTGGAAGACTGGATTCCTTTCAGCTATACATTGGAAATCTCGTCGCCGGGTCTGAATCGACCCCTGGTAAAGGAAGCGGATTTTCAGCGGTTTGCCGGAAAGAGCGCCCGATTGCGCACCCGCAACCCGATTGGGGGGCAGAGAAACTTCCGGGGAAAGATCCTGGAAGCCCTCTCCGGCAAAGTAGGGATCGAGGTCGCTCCGGGAAGACGGGTCGACATCGCTGTAGAGGAAATCGAGAAGGCGAATCTCATCATGGAGATCTAGGGCGGTAGCCGCGGGGATTTTGACTATGTCAAACATCATCACTCAAACCATCGAGCAGATTAGCAAGGAAAAGAACATCGATCCCAAAGTGATCATCGATGCGTTGGAAGATGCCATGGTGGCTGCATCTCGTAAGTACTACAAGACCAACGAAGACATCAACGCCAGGTTTGATCCCGAAACGGGGATGGTAGAGATTTTTGCGGTCAAGCGTGTGGTCGAGCTGGTCGAGAATCCGAGCCTCGAGATTTCCATTGAGGAGGCAAAACAGATCGACGAGAGCCTCGAGCTGGACGACACGGTCGAAATGCCCAAACCCACGGATGTTCTGGGACGCATCGCGGCGCAGACGGCCAAGCAGGTAATTCTGCAAAAGGTGCGCGAGGCGGAGCGGCAGAACATTTACAACGATTATTCGCAGAAGATCGGAGAATTGGTCAACGGCGTGATCAAGCGCTTCGAAGGGCCGGACATCATCGTCGACGTCGGCAAGACCGAGGCTCTTTTGCCGCTGCGCGAACAGTCACGCGCCGAAACCTATAAGCAGGGAGAACGCGTCCGCGCGGTGATCGTCAAAGTTCTGCCGGTAGCCAAGGGGCCTCAAGTGATTCTTTCCCGCACGGATTCCCAGCTTTTGATCCGCCTGTTCGAGATGGAGATCCCGGAGATTTACGACGGCACCATTGTGGTGAAGAACGCCGTGCATGAGCCCGGAGATCGCGCTAAAGTCGCGGTCGCCTCGATGGACCGGGACGTCGATCCGGTCGGCGCTTGCGTAGGCATGAAGGGCTCGCGCATTAACTCTATCATCAGAGAACTGCGCGGCGAAAAGATCGACATCGTGCAGTGGTCGGATGATGCGGCTCAGTACGCCGCCAATGCTCTGAATCCAGCCAAGATATCGAAGGTGCTGATCATCGATCCTTCTGAAAAGCGGATGGAGGTGATTGTCGAGGAAAAGCAGCAGTCTCTGGCGATCGGGAAGAAGGGGCAGAACGTGAGGCTGGCGTCCAAGCTCATCGGGTGGCAGATTGACGTCAAGAGCGAGGAGCAAAAGAAGCAGGAAGTGCTCAGTGTGATGGAGTCTCTCACCTCCTCCTCTACATCCTTGGGCGAGCTGGAGGGAATCAGCGATCGGATCGTCGAAAAACTCAGGGAAGCAGGTATCGAAAACGTCGAACGGATTCTGGAATTAGGCGAGAGCGAACTCCAGGAAATCCCAGGAGTGGGCGAAAAGACAGCGGCGAAGATTATGGAAGCCGCGAGGGATCTGTTCGAGGAGGTTGAGATCGAAGTTCCAGAGGGAATGGAACTGCCTACCGCAATCGAAGCCCCCGAAGCCGAGCCCCCTGAGCAGACGGATGAGGCGGCTCCAGCCCCCGCTGAAGTGACCGAAGTGGAAGCCGCGGAAGAAGAGCCTGCGGGCGCGACATCCGAGGAGGCGCCAAATCCGGCAGAACCGAAAGAGAGCGAGAACGGCGGCGAATCCGATACGAAGGAAGATTGAAAGGCGGCTTCGCGGCCTGGTTGAAAAGCGGAGTCTGCTTGATTTAAGATCAAAGTTCTATCAGTCCTCTTATTTCATGGCGAGCCGTACGTTCGAGGTACTTGGTCGAGATGGATAAAATCACGGTTGGAGAACTGGCGGCAGAATGTTCGGTTCAGAACAGCGTCATTCTGGCTGAACTGAAACGGCTGGGCCTCTATGTGTTTTCGCCCAGCGCTATTATCGACGCCAGTTTCGCCGAGACTATCCGCAAGAAGATCCTCTCCCAGCGCGAGGCAGCCGAGGCCAAGAAGGTCGAGGCCGAGAAAAAGAAGGAAAAGGAAATCGAGGCGGTCCGCAAGGCCGAGAAGAAAGTCGTCAAAGAGCCTGAGGTCGAGAAAAAGGCAGCCGGACGACGGGCGCAGGTGAAAGCCCAGGAAAGCGTCCCGGTCAAAGAGACCCCTGTGGCACGGAAGGCAAAGAAGGCCGTGCCCGTAGTGGAGGTCACGAAGGAAATCGAGGAGCCGGCGAAGCCCTCGATGGCGCCGAGAAAAGGGCGAAAACATTACGACCGCGAGGCTGCGGTTCTTGTGGAAGGCGGCATGCCGGCCGAGCCGTCGCCGATCGTCGAAGCGGCGCACGGACAACCTGTCGAAGCCGAACCGGCGCCCGCTCTTGTGGAAAGTGAGGCTCCTCCCGCTGAGATCGAACCCGAAATCGTAGAAAGCAAGCCCCCCGTGGAAGCGCCGCCGGGCGCGGCACCGGAAGTTGCTCCCGGAACGGCAGCCCATCCCGGCGCGCCGGGCGAACACGTGCCGGTGGGGCAAGTAGCAGCACCGGCTGCAGAACCTGTGCACACCCCTGGGATGGTCTCGAAGAAGGTAGTCGTACGCAAGACCAAGTCTCAGATCCTCATGCGCACCAGCCCGGAGAAAGTGATCGCTCCCGAGGTCTCTGACCGTATCCTGCGGGGATTGCATGAGAGACCCACGGTCACTCGCATCGTCACGCCCGCCAGGCCGCTGAAAAGGAAAAGAACGGATCGAGTGGAAGCTCCGGCTGCGAAAGTCGTGGAGTTCCCACGTCCGCCTGTATCACCTGAGGAGTTCAAGCCCATTGCCATAACAGAAGGTGTAACGCTAAAAGAGCTTGCGGAAAAAATGGACATCAAGTCCAAATACATCATCCAAAAGCTCATTTCCAAAGGAATTCTGGCTTCCATCAATCAAACGCTGGATCTCGACGTCGCCAAGGAAGTTTGCGCTGAATTCGGTTTCAACGCGGCCGTCATCAGCTTCGAACAGGAAGCGGAGATCAAACAAGAAGTCGAAGACCGCCTCGAAGACCATGTCACTCGTTCGCCTGTGGTTACCATCATGGGACACGTCGACCACGGTAAGACATCGCTGCTCGATGCAATCCGTGAAACTAACGTGACGGCGACGGAAGCGGGCGGAATCACGCAGCATATCGGCGCCTATCGCGTGGTTACCAAAGGGCGCGGAATCACTTTTCTCGACACTCCGGGTCATGAAGCCTTCACTCTGATGCGCGCGCGCGGCGCCCAGGCGACCGACATCGTGGTTCTCGTGGTGGCGGCCGATGACGGCGTAATGCCTCAGACGATTGAAGCCATCCACCACGCCAAGGCTGCCAATGTGCCCATCATAGTGGCGATCAACAAGGTCGACAAACCGGGTGCGCAGCCCGAACGAGTCAAACAGGCTCTATCCGATCAGGGACTGGTCGCGGAGGATTGGGGCGGCGACGTGGTAATGGTCCTGGTTTCGGCGAAAATGAAGACAAACCTGGATCTGTTGCTCGAGATGATCCTTCTGGTGGCCGATCTCAAGGATCTTAAGTCCAATCCCAAGCGACTGGCGCAGGGAGTCGTCCTTGAAGCAAAAGTGGACAAAGGACGCGGCTGCGTGGCGACCGTTTTGGTACAGAACGGCATGCTGCGCGTCGGCGATTCGTTTGTTGCCGGGGCCGTGCACGGCCGCGTGCGCAACCTCATAAACGATCGTGGCATGCACATCGACGAAGCGGGACCATCAGTGCCGGTGGAGATCCAGGGCCTGCAGGATCTGCCTCAAGCCGGTGATACGTTCCAGGTTTTCGAAGACGCCGCCAAGGCTCGTCACGTAGCGGAGTACCGCCAGGCCAAGTTGCGTGAGCAATCGCTCCGCTCTTCGGCGCGCCTGTCATTGCAGGCACTCTTCCAACAGATGAGGGAAGGCAAGGTAAAGGAACTGCAGCTGATCCTTAAGGCCGACGTTCAGGGCTCCGTCGAGGTTCTGACGGACATGCTGAATAAGCTCAGCACCGATAAGGCGAAAGTCCACATCCTGCATGGCGGCGCGGGCGCCATCACGGAGACCGACGTGCTGCTGGCCTCGGCCTCGAATGCCATCATCATCGGTTTCAACGTTCGGCCCGAACGCAAAGCGCAGGATCTTGCGGACGAAGAAGGCGTCGAAATCCGCCTCTACACCGTCATCTATAACGTCACAAACGATATCAAGAACGCAATGATCGGCATGCTCGAGGCCACGATCCATGAGAAATATCTGGGCCGCGCCGAGGTCCGTGACACATTCAGAGTGCCTAAGTTCGGTTTTGTAGCCGGCTCATATATCGTGGATGGCGTCATCAAGCGGAATGCCGAGATCCGGCTGCTCCGGGACAACGTTGTGATTCACGAGGGCAAGATAGGCTCCTTGCGCCGCTTCAAGGATGACGTCTCTGAAGTCAAATCGGGGTACGAGTGCGGAATCGGGGTCGAGCATTTCTCCGATGTCAAGATCGGAGACATCATCGAAGCCTACGTTATCGAGAAAGTTCAACCCACAACGCTTTGAGAAAACGATACTGATTCGAGATTCGAAATTCGAGATTCTCAATTTCGAATCTCGAATCTCGAATCTCGAATTGATATTGACATGCCTATCGTTTATTGCGTCCTGGAGATTTACCTGCCCTACTCTCAGTCCCTGAAGGACAAACGCATGGTGCTGCGCAAGGCTCAAGATCGCCTCCGGGCACGCTCCAATTTTTCCATTGCCGAGGTGGATTACCAGGATCTCTGGCAAAGAGCGAAACTTGCGGCGGTCACCGTCAGTTCCGACAACGGCACCCTGGAACGCGTCACCCAACAGTTTGTCCGCGAGGCAGAGAATATTCTGGAGGACCTCCTGGTAGATTGTCAGGTTTCATACATCGATCCTTGACCAGGTGGAGGAGGCTCCACTTTTCAATTCGGGTTGGAGTTTTTATGCAATCGTCCCGCAGGCCGCAGAGGCTTGCCCTTCAAATCCAGCACGAAATCAGTCTGATTCTCTCCCGTAACATGAAGGATCGCAGAATTGGATTCGTCACGGTGACCGGCGTGGATATGAGCCCTGACTTGCGCCAGGCCCGTGTGTTTGTCTCGGCAATGGGTAGCGACAAGGATAAACAGGCAAGCCTGGAAACGCTTCAGCACGCAGCCGGTTGGATCCGTCATGAACTCGGACAGAGGGTTCGCATGAAGTTTCTGCCGGAGATCCTGTTCCGCGCGGACCGGTCCCAGGAATACGGCGAACATATTGACCACCTCCTTGACGAGATTCAGGAGAAACCGTGACGTGTGCTGAGTGACGCATGACGAGTGACAATCCCGTCACGCGTTGCTTCTCTGCGGGGTCGAACATGGATGGAGTCCTGGTCATCGACAAGCCTGAGGGCTGGACATCACACGATGTCGTTGCCAAAGTGCGCAGCATCACCAAGGTCAAAAAAGTCGGACACACGGGTACGCTGGATCCTTTCGCCACTGGGGTTCTCCCGTTGACGCTCGGCCGGGCCACACGTCTGACGAGCTATTTTCTCTCTTCCGATAAAACCTATCATGGCGTGATCCGGTTTGGTTTTGCCACCGCCACCTTTGACCGTGACGGCGAGGCCTTGGGCCAGGATACTCATCCGCAGCTGGAGCCCCCTCGGATCGAAGAAATTTTCCAGCACTATCGGGGGACCATTCGTCAGACGCAACCTCCCTACTCCGCCAAGAAGATCCAAGGCAAACCCATGTACCGCTACGCGCGCAAGGGAGTCATCCTGGACGCTGAGACGAAGGAAGTCACGATCAAATCACTGAAGCTGCTGGCCGTGACCGGATCCGAAGCAGAGTTCGAACTTTGTTGCGCCGCCGGAACCTACGCCCGGAGCCTTGCCCACGACGTGGGGCGCGACTACGGATGCGGTGCGCATCTGGTGAGATTGCGCCGCACGCGCAGCGGGGAGTTCCCCATTGAATCGGCAACGCCGCTGGCAGAAGGCGACCGATTCTACCCATGCGATTACTTTCAGTCCCGCCTCATTCCCATGCTGGATCTGCTTCCCGAGCTGCCCGCGATACGGCTGTCCGCAGGCGATTGCGGCAAGATCAGGCACGGAATGGATCTAAACCTGCTCACTTCCGCTTGGGATGCGAACCAATACCGGCTGCTCGATGAAAACGGCCAGCTCATTGCGCTAGCCCAACGCGTTCAGACGTTCGTGTCGCCAGTCGCGCAACCTGTCCGCTGGATTCGAATACACCCGTCCATCAACTTCCTTTCATGATTCGAAATTCGAGATTCGAGATTCGAGATTGAGAATATTAAATTTCGAATCTCGAATCTCGATTGAGCCGGCGGCCAGACTGCCGCAAACGGCGAACCGGGATAAGCAAGTAATGAAATGAACGGCGAATTATTTCTCGCTTTCCGCCCGTCATCCGTCGTCCAGCGCGCGCATCAGATCGCCGGCTCTATCCCGAAGATGAGAGAACCATCGCGCCCAGGCCGCAACTAGACGATAAGACGGTCCTTCATCTTCTGGAATTTCTTCTGTCCCACGCCCTTGACATTGATCAGCTCCTCGATCTTGCCGAACTTCCCGTTCTTGGTGCGATGATCGATGATGGCTTTTGCCAGCGCCGGCCCAATTCCCGGCAATGTCTGGAGCTGCTCGGCGGTGGCCGTGTTGATGTTGACCTTCTCTGTGAGTGTCGATTTAGACTTCTGTGCCAAAACAGATGTGGATGCGAGCGTCAGCCCGAGACACAGAATCAATGCCCAGGCCAACTGCATTCTTTTGAGTCTCATGTTTTCCTCCTGAGGACTGTGGAATTATGGATAGGACCTGCTGTTTTCCTTTCTACGTACCTTCTCTAACGGGCAGCCGCGATTTTGAGCGAAAAAATCTCGGCAGATTCGGAAGGGACGGCGAAAAAGGTGGGTGTCCTCAATTTCTCCAATTTCTCCGAGTATTGTAGGTATTCTGCAATTACTTGTTGACATTCGACAGTACTAGCGCTAGCTTAGACGTACCTAATCGCCAGGAGAGAGAAATATGGGTAAGACAGGCATTGACCTCCTGCAAGGGACGCTCGACCTTCTGATCCTCAAGACGCTCGGTCCGGGTCCCATGCATGGATGGAGCATTTCGCAACGCATCCACCAAATCTCCCATGACATGCTGCGCGTCAACCAGGGATCTCTTTATCCGGCGCTGCATCGCATGGAACTTAAGGGGTGGATTGCGTCAGAGGAGGGCATCACCGAGACACGCCGGCGT
>Ga0182021_10011235_pt1 | contig 10622 bp, 7 predicted proteins | sample 612E3MmetaG_FD_120493 | JGI IMG/M metagenome (GOLD analysis project Ga0182021, IMG submission 120493) | Permafrost microbial communities from Stordalen Mire, Sweden - 612E3M metaG (Illumina Assembly) | ecosystem: Environmental > Terrestrial > Soil > Wetlands > Permafrost | place: Sweden... | reverse complement strand
TGCAGAGTCCAGCCCGCTCCATCTTTGCGGCGTCGCGACCTGACGCCGGCACGCATGGACTCCGAGAGAAACCGAGAGAAACTTCAGGGTAGTAGAAGCAGCTTCGGCATGCTAATCTGACGCATGCCCAATCGTTCGGCCGAGTCCATTTGCTGGGGGGAGTTGAAGTGTGCCAACGGCAGTGCCGAGGAAGTCGGCGAGTTATTGGGCCTGATCGAATCAGGCGAGGATGTCTGGGGTGACCTCATTAGCGAAGTCCTGCACCAAGGTAGCCTGTACAGTGCGACCGCTCCAGCGATCTCCACTGTAATTGGGCTAGTTGAGCGGGGCACGCTATCGAAGCGGCCGGCATCGGCCAGCCGGGACGCGGGACGTGGCCAGGTCCCAAGCCAGAGGGTGTGGGCCTTCGTCTTCTTGGCTGGCGTCGCCACCTCCGCCACCCAAACAGAGAAAGGCACTCGGCTCGCCGCCGACGTTCTGAAGGCGCTTCGGAGGGGGTGTGCACTGTATGAAGCGGGGCTATCGGATCAAGACGTGGAGGTCCGGCTTGCCAGCGCGGCGATATGGAAAGCGGTTGCCGACGATAGAGCGCGCGCGTTCGCGTCAATCGCGAAGCGCTACGAGCATGAGACTGATCATGACCTTCGCGTCACTATGCTTTCGGCGCTCAACGCGCTGGCGGGAATGGGCGTGGAATGGCCAGATCAGCTATTGTCGATTCTCGGCTCCGTCACCTCGGTTCTAGAGGAGTTCTACGCAGCGGCATATCTAACCATCCGGCTGGGCGTCTCCACTCCTGACGATGTCGCGAATCGATTGGCGAGTTCCTACGCCGATCTCCCGGAAGCCGGACATCCGGTAGAAGTCACCAATCTAGAGGAACCGGAGGAGCTGTATTGGGCTTCGGTCTGCGCAATGAAGCGATCCAGGGGCGTAGCGTGTCTGGCGAAAACTCTGGAAGTGTGTCATGACACAGACGGGTTCAGCGACGCCACAAAGCTAGTGAATATCGTGGAGCGGTTGTTGCGTCTGGCCTCCAATGACAAGCGCCGTGGGTGGGGAGGGACAAGCTCTTCTCGCGGTCCGAAGATCGAGTACTTTGGCGTCGAGCCCCCAGCCAAAGCCAGTCGCTGGTTGCGTTCGCCGGAAGGCAGAGTAGCCCTGAACGCAATTGTGAATAAAGCCGAGGTTTGGCGCATCGAAACCAACCTCCTGGGTCTGTTCGGCCTACCGGGCGGGCGTAAGGAACTTGGCGAACTGGTGCGCGGCTTTCCGCCTCCCGACCGTGGTTGACTGGGACCGACGGCACGTCCGTTCGGGAGGTCGGGCCGGCATGACTCTTGCCCTTGACTGTATCGCAACCAGGCCCTGAGGGTGGCGGTCCTCGGTCGGGGCGTATGGTCGGCGATCCGTACATCGGTAGGTAGACGCCCGGTTGGAGCAGTGTACGGGTGGCGCGTGATTCGCCCACATCGCGAGTACTTTCCGGTTCACGCGCATACCAGGAGCGCAGTAGTGCCGCCAGATGCAAGGTGTTTGGCGGCGTGTTAAAGTTGCATCGGCCATGGTGTAACAATCGTTTTGCAGAAGTTAAATGAGCGGCTAGGCTGGCGGCGATCATGGTTCAGCGGATTGATATCGAACGGGCCTTGGATGACCTCATTTCCAACGAGGAGGGTATGAGATTCCAGGGCCTTGCTGTGGCGCTTGCGCAGCTCCGCTGGCCGGAGCTCATTGCCTGTGAGCGCCACAACGACCTTGGACTTGACGCTTACGCCAGCGCGACGAACTCTCCGAATGGCGTTGGTAAGGGGCTGGCCTGCTCCATAACCGCAACGTTTGGAAAGCTCAATTCGGATGCCAACACCGCAAAGGAATATTACGGGCCACTCTCGAATTTCATATTTGCGAGTCCACGAAAGATCACGAAGGAAACGGAGAAGCGGTGGGCCGATAAGATTCGCGCCGAACACGGGTATGAGCTGACCGTCGTCTCACGCGCCGACATCATCGCGACGCTGCAAATCCCCGAAAACGCCTGGATGTGCCGAACACATCTCAGGATTCCCGGGCCCTTCCAGGTGCCACTCGGAGTAATCCTTCAGCAGATTCGCGAGGCCGCATCCGAAGACGCATCCCGTTGGGCCGGTCATCCGCGACTAAAGAGCAAGCCCTTGATAAGCCTCAACGCTGTAATGCTCGACAAACATGGGAATGATACGCACGACATCATCGGCACGGGACAACTCCGCCCGCTGCTGGCGCAGGGAGGCCGTTTTGTCCTCGAGGCGCCGGCCGGCCGAGGCAAGACCACCGCTCTCATCCAAATGGCACAGAGCACAGGCGAGGGGATTCCGATCTTGGTCGATCTCCCGAGATGGGTCAGGTCCGGTCTTGACATCCTCGATTACCTCGCCCGCATACCTGCTTTTCGGGCGCGGGGCATAGAGGCCTGGGCCCTGACGCGGTCACCCAATGATGAGCCGTACCTCTTCCTCCTGAACGGATGGAACGAAATATCCACGCTTCGTTCGGAAGAAGCAGCTGACCTGCTAAGGAATGTGGCGCTGCAGTTTCCAGCCGCCGGCATACTCGTCGCGACCCGTGCTCACCATATCGTTCCCCCATTGGCCGCATCGACACGCCTGCGCCTACTTCCTCTCTCTCCTGATCAGCGCTTCGGCTATCTCGTAGAGACCGTCGGAAACGAGCGGGCAACCACGGTCTCGGCGATCATATCGCATGATCGAACACTTGATGAGCTCACTCGTACCCCGTTCATTCTCTCAGAAGTCGCGACGATCATTCTGGCGGGCCAGGACGTCCCGAACACCAAGCTCGCACTCCTCCGCGCTGTCATCAGCCTCATAGAGCAGTCGGAAGAGCATGGAAGTCACCTTCAAGGACAGCCTCTTTGGGGACGAACCGGGGATTATTTGCGCGCACTGGCAATTCAACTGACCGCGCGTGGGGATGTCGTCCTGTCCGATACCGAGGCACGGTCCATCTGCCATTCCACCGCCGTGCAACTCAGGAACGCTGGCCAGATCTCAACATGGCCGGAACCCGCCGAGATCCTCAGCGCTCTATCGTCGCGTCATGTCCTGGAGCGTTTGGACTATCCAAGCGTCAGTTTTCGCTTCGAGCATCAACAGTTTCAGGAATACTACGCTGCCCTTGAGGTCCGCGGAATTCTCGATGCGACCGTTGCAACCGCTCAATCCGAGAAGTCCGACGCATTCGTCCGCACATACCTCAATCTGCCGTCTTGGGAAGAGCCGCTCCGCATGATCGCCGAAGACCTCAGCGCGTCTCAAATCGATGTCGCGGCGGGAATTTTCCTGGTGCGGGGTGCGTTGCGCCTCGATCCGGTTCTCGCGGGACGACTTTTCTATCTCTGCGCACCCGCAATCCAAAACGACGTTCAGGCTGATCTCGCCAAACGACTGCGCGCCCTCCATGCCTCACCGAACCTGCAGTATCGCCAACTTGCGCTCGCGGGGATGTTGGCAAGTGGTAGCGGGTCCTTTAGTGACATTCTGCTTCCTTTGTTGACAGCCGAAGACCAACAGCTTCGCCTCGCTGTGTACCGCGTGGGACCGGAATTCCAGCCCACTAGCCTGGGCGACGACTGGCGGCGGATAGTTTCAGGCTGGAGCGAACAGGAGAGGGTCGAATTTGTGTCCGAGCTGACGATGCATCAAGGAAGGATTGAAGTTGGTCTCGCCTTCGTCCACGCCGATCCCAGCCGAGTGGTCCGACTGGAAGCTCTCCGCGCGCTCATCTGGGCCGGTCAGCGCGAAACCGCCATCGCAATCCTCAGCGCTTTGCCCGACGCTGATTTTGCCGAAGCCCTTCAGAAATTCTATCCGGAGGAAATCCCGTCATCTCTGCGGGATCGGGCTCAACACGATTATCGTGCGCTTCTTGAGGCGACCGCCGACCCCAAGATCCGTCTTCACTTCACCTTGGCACTGGCAGAGTTGCAAGATCCGGAAACCCCGGAAAGACTGAAGACCGAACTCAATGCGCTTCCGCCGGAGGTGGTCAAGGAAGTCGCTGATTACCAACTCCGCCAAGCCGTAGACATTCTGCGGCAGAGCGATCCGCAGTGGCTCAGCGATTGGGTGATGCGCCACGTTCTGAATGGGGTCCTGTGGCGAGATACGTGGCAGTCATTAATCCTCGGTATACCGGCTGACCTTCAGGAAGAACTGCTTCGACGTGCGCGCAGTGAAAACCTCCGCCTCAACTCTAGGCAGGGCGTGATTTCTGTTCTCGAAGCTGCCGCTACCCCCAATCTTGCGAAGGAAGTTTTCTATGCGCTCCGAGATTCTCATCGGGAGCTCATGGCCGAGCCGCGCAACGAGGAGAAGCAGGTAATCGATTGGCAGTTGCGGGGATTGCTGCGCGTTATGCCCTTGCCAATCGTCGTCGAGGGTTTATCTGGGATTCTTACGCAAGAACCCCAAGACGAAGAGTTGGAGATCATCGCCGAGCTTTTCAGCCGCATAGGGGAGCCGGAGTCCGAGACGAGCGCACCGCTCCCAGAAGAGTTGCGCGAGAGGGTGCGCGCGTACTTCAAAGCGGCTGTTCCGGGCGTGCTGGCAGCAGAAGACCTCGATGCTGAGGTTAAGGCTCGGCTATCCCTGGCTCTTGCGGCGACGGGTCAGTTGGAGGATGCTGAGGATCTCGTTGGCTTAATCCGCGCGGATATTCGGCGCGTCAGAGAATGGCACGCCGCTCGCATCCGTGGCGACCATTCGCCTCGGGTACAGCGTAATTCGAGTCCATGGTCGCCCTGGCATGTCCAGGCCCTCGTTAATCTCATGCGGGAGAAGAGCGAGGGAATTCTCTACGATCTCCTAAACGAACCCGAATACGAAATGGATGCCGCCTGTGGCCTTCAGGTTATCGCGTCCAAATCGGAGCCGGGCCCGAGCGCCATCATGGCCGCCCGTCACGGTCCCGTCACACGAGATTATCGCAAGGTTCACGGCGGTGCTGATGAATGGCAAGCATCATTTCACAATGATTTGCGTGAACGCGTTGCAGCCGCCATTCGCAAATGCGTTCTAGCCCTGCTCGAAGAGAGCAAAACCGGCGACCATAGAATCAACCCCTATCACTTTCGTCTCAAGGAGCTGGCAAGAACTCTTGCGGCTGTTGATCCACGCGGGTCCACCGATCTCATTCTTGAAATTCTCGAACTTCCAGCACGGTTCGACGGGTGGCGGCGCGTCGGGTTGCTCGAACGCCTGTTTTTCGCGGGCGTCGCCTTGCCCGCCGCGCGCGTCTTCGCAGCTCTCGAACCCGTGTTTGCCGATCTGCGCAGATCTGGTGTTCACAACAATAACAGCAGTCTCCTTGGACATGTGCTCTGCGTGTTGCCATTTTTGGACCAGCCCGCACGGGGGATCGAACGTATTCGAGACCTCCTGGCGGAATTCAAGATCGGGTTTTACGGCCAACGCGATCTCCTGACGGCCATCGGTCAATGCTCGGATGAAGCTGGAGTGTCGTTTCTCATCGACATCGCCCGGAATGACGCTGCCGTCTTACGGAACTTCGGTCGGGAGTGGCTGGAGGCGGTCACCGCGTGTCCGTTGCCACGCGCGAGATCGGTATTGCTCCGCTTCATCGATCCTGACGTTGATGTCCCTCTTGGCGATCCTGTTCTGCCCGACTACTCGGTTGACCTACTTGTCAGCCGCATTACGCAAATGGTCCGCACCGATCAAGCCATGGTTACCAGAATCCTCGATCTCACGGCAAGACCCCTCATATCGGACCAACAGCGGGTCATCCTTGCCAAGGTGCTCGCTTCGCTCGATTCAGCGCAAGCGCTATTGGCCGGGCTGAATCTCATTGACGACAGCGCTCCGCAGCCGCTGCCCTACGAATTTCGTCGCGCCATCGAAGACCTCATTCTCGAAAGGCGGCCTCACAAATCTAGCTCACAGGCCTATACGCTCGTGCCGCGGGCGGCTAATGACATGAGGAAGCTGCTTTTTGAAATCCTCCGTACCGATCCCAAGCGGGCCCGTACCGCTTACGCTCTCCTCGCGCAAATCGAAGAGTGGCGATTGGAGTACGGTCGGCCTGCTGATGAACCACGACATCCGCTGGTCGAGTCGGGGGAGAACTGGCCGCCGAGTTAGTCCCTTCAACAGTCGGTCGGATTCGCGGCTCTCCTTGCCCTCCAATTGGGACATCGGGCAATTCCGGAATTCTAGTCTTCGCTTATTAGGCTGGTACGGTAGCGTGGCTTCTGTGGACGGTATAACTGCCCATAAGCGCGCATCTATCCCGCCTCGGTCCGGATCGCCGACTCGGACAGTGGTCCGGCGGCCGCGAATCGCGGCCGGGTCGGTGACCGGCGTTATTTCGTATTATCGGTAGCCAACCGAGAGCCGGCTGGCGAACGCACGAGGGCCAGGAGCGATACGAAGGGCGGCGTTGGCGTGCGAATCGTTCGATCATTCGGAAATTGGGTATCGTCAACGCCCGCTCCACCGGCTGGCAGGAATTGTGAAACGAATCGAACGATCGCTGGCGAGAACAGCCCTCCCGTCCAACAACCCGATTCCTGTCGTGACACGCCGTCCGCGGAGTCGATTCCAGAATTCGGAATCTCGGCCGCCATGCTTGCGCCAACAGGTGAGTGACAACCCGACGGAGTCGCCGCCGGGATCGCCGACAGCCCGCGCGTAAACCGGTGCGGCGCACGGCAGATATCGAGCCGGCGCGCCGGAGTGCGGGGAATGGATCAAGGATGATGGGGTGCTGGCGTGACGGGGCGGGCCGCCGCATCCTCCGGGTCTTCGCCGCGACGGCTGCTTATTGCTCGGCGGAAGCCCCCGTGGCTTGCCGGGTTTTCACAAAGAGGTCCTGGAGATCGCCCATCACCCCGGCTTCGCCTTTCGCCAACTCGGCCGCAATCTTGTCGCGAGAAATGAGAAGATCCTCATAGGTCTTCTTGGCGTTCGCGTCGGGAGTCTGGTTCGCGACTTCACGCACGCGGTTGAAGAATCGCGCGGAGGTTCCCGCGGCGATGCCATAGTTCTTCTGGTTCGCCTGGACGTAGGCGAGGCCCACCAGGTCCCGAAGCTCCGCCGACGTGTTCCCCAGCCGCGCCTGCCGTAGTTCGGAGTCGAGACGGTTGACCTTGGCGTACTGTGGAACGAAGCCTGCGAGGAACACCACAACTAGTGCGATGGCTGAGATGACGGCTTTGTTCTTCATTGGCGCTACCCCTCTTCGAGGGTAACCCAGACGGCCCACGATTGCGCGGGACCGGGATGCGACTATTGCAGGGGCGATATTCTCGCTCGATCCGCTGCACTCGCTACAGCGATGGTCGGATCGCATCCGGCAAGCGTACGGTTATGCTACATGGCCGTTCGATTGCACAGGTAATGTCTGGGGACAGAAATGCGTGCCTGCGGACTACTTTTTATGCTTGCGGTCGGGTTGATACTCACATCGTGCGGCCGCGACGCTCACCGGGAGGGGTCCGCTGCACGGCAAATCGGGAAAGATGCGCACCGAGCATCTGAAGAAATCAAGCGCGATGCAAAGAAAGCGGAGCAGGCCCTTCGGAAGGCTGGCAAGGAAGTCCGTCAAGGATGGAATGAAGCGACGCGAGGAGACGACTCCCGGTCAAGAAAGTAGTGCCGCCCTGAGCGCAACGCCGTCTAGCCAAGCCTGCTGGGTCTCGATTGCCCGCCAAACTGGCATGAGCGGCACACCTCCCCGCCGCCGGGGCGGATCGCGGCTTACACGGAAACTGCGGCCGCTCCCAAGCCTCCCGCCCAAGCTCGAATGCAGTTTCGCTGGCTCCGGATGGCGGCTGTATGTCTCCCGATAACACATAGCGCTTCCGCCAGCCCATCGATGTCTGGGAATAGCATGGCCCGGTGGACGCCGAATCGGGCCAGGTCCCAGACGAGTTGTTCCTTTGTAGTGGGTCGCGATTCGAGGTTCCTGGACATTAATTCCTGTAGTCTTTCCGCCAACGATCCGCAGCCGAAACCCAGAACGATATCGGACAATATCGTTAGCCATTCCGATGGCAAACCGGCCCACGGGGCCGTTTCTGAGTAGGGCATGATCCGACAAGGCGTGTGCCCGGTTTAGATTGACGAGACGGGACGAGTGAAGCTTGGTCGAACAGGCACTGCTGTTCTATTCGCAGAAATCCGAGGCGAGTTCTTTACCTTCCCGTCCCTAAACGGCCGTTGCTTCAAGCCGCAACGCGCGACTTAGCATTGCGCCCAATGTGCTGCGCGCTTCAGTTCCACTCCACGCGACAATGCCCTCACTTCCGATATTCCATGGTTCCCCGGCAGTGTCTGACACCATTTCATCACCGCACGCTGCCTGTACTATTGCCACGCCTGCGAACGCGTTCCAGTAGTGTGTCGTCACATTTGCAAAGACTTGAAATCTCTGGGCCGCAACATACGCCAACGCCAGCTGGCCGGACCCAAGCATCACGGCTCGTTCAACTTGATCCTTGGACAGGGCCACCTCGCAAAGCAGATTCTTGAGCAATTGAAGGCTCAGTTCAGGCTTCTCCACAGAGAAATGCGTAGCAATCACGGCCTTTCGCTTTGCACCTGCGTTCATTGGCGGTAGCTGCCGAAATTCAGCCAGGCGTTCGTTGATCAATACCGCGCCGCCGCCCACCAGACCGATAAACATCTCTTGCGTTGGAGGGTGAAAGATCACGCCAGCAATCGGTTCTAAAGCACCGTTCTCCCAGCGGCCGGCCCCAACGGCGATGCACCAATTCGGTATCTGCCGTTTGAACATGCGGTAGCCATCGATGGCATCGGCAATCAGCACGATCTCCCCCTGAGACAATCCCTGATGCAACTGTTTGTGCTCGCCTTTCAACCACGCCACTTTGATCTTAGCTGCCCCTAGTGTCGATTCGATGGTGTTGCGTATCACCTCCTCGATCGCATCCTCCACATTCGGCATGTCCTGTCCCTGGTTGGACCAATTCTCATCCGCGAGCCTGCCGCCGGCGCGAACGCCTTCTGCTATTGCCCACAGCACCATGCTCTCAACATGTAAGTCGTGCCGGCTCGCTCGTAAGAGGTTTTTGGGGCCTGCAACACACTCCTCAAGAAATCGCTTCGCGCATTCCTCTCCTGCATTCCGCTCTACCTGAAACACGTATTCAGCAAAGCTGAAGGGGCTAAAGCGAAACGTGCCGTCGCTGTATCGCCCCCTTTGACGCGTGATGTCCCAATTCTCCGACTCGACGAACCGCCGGCCATTCCACAGATTGGGCCGAAAGAAGGGTTCGCCACAGCTCTCGCGGACCCTATTTGCCTTCGTCAAAAAATGCGGAACAAAAGGCCGTGCAATGTGCGTCCACTGCACGGTGCCCTCAATCGCGACGATGCCGTCCGCCTCCAGCCTCCTCAAGACCGCCCTCCATTCCTCCCGGAAACAGTTCTCAAATCGAGGTTGTTCCATAATGTCCACTACGCTCTCCCAGGCTGGTCTTCGTTGTCAAGCGTCAGCAGTCATTGCAGACGGAGGCTGCAACAGTTGCTGGATCTTGAATGTTCCGGCCACGGGCCAGATTCTGTCAGTAAAGGAGATTTAAGCATGAAACGCAAACCGTCAATCGCCGAATTGCTGGCGCACCATAAACGCTTCATCAGTGCCATCCCAGGGAGCGCCCGTTTGCTAGAGGACATCCGCGCCGCGAATAGTCTAATTTTCTGCTGCACCAATAACATCGAGCCTTGGTTCCGGCGCCAGTCAGATGAAATCGGCCTGCCCCGGTTCGTGAGCCCCGCCAGGACGATCACCTCTTTCGGGTGCGGGGTTTCCAAGTCGTCCCCCCGTTTTGAGATGTTTAACGCAGTCCTCGACGCGGTCCCGGGTCTCTCCGCCCCCCGGTGCGTCTTTGTCGATGATCGGCATTCAAATCTCGAGCGGGCGCAAGAGTTCGGTATGAAGACTGTTCATTGTGATTGCGAGAAAGGGGGGCTCGATGCCGTGCGGACCGGGTTGGGAGCACTGGGCGTGTTCGACTCAACCGGCGACCGGCTCCGGGCGGTGGTCTTCGACGTCGGCGGCGTGCTCGCTCAAGACGTCTGGGAACACGCGTATCTTGATCCGGCTGCCGGCTTAGTGGCACAATATCCTCACCTCGACCACGGTGATTTAAGTCGTGTCGGCAAGAAGCTCTGGGAGGAGTTCGCCTATTCGAGGGATTTGGACGGGCAAATGGAGGAAAACTACTACGCGCGGTTCCTTTCAGAGTTCTCCTGGGATGCTTGACCTGCGCGGGTCTGCGGTTGCCTCGTCGGGGGTGTTGTGCGGGCAAGGGTGTCTCCCTGCGTGGGCTTACCAGCAGCCACCCGCGCGCGCAACGCCCTGGCCGCCGAGGTGTCGGCGCGAACTGCATCCGGATTGCCAGCTACGTCGGAAGGTGGGCTTGGGCCGATGCCGAAATGGGGCGGGTGCGTTACGGGTCAATATCGGTAGCCCCAGTGGGCCCTGGTTCCGACCACCCCAAATCCGCGGGTAGCGCGTTTTGCGTCAACTGACCACGATTCGGACGATTGCCGTAGCCAGGCGACTTGTGGAGACTA
>Ga0182021_10011234_pt1 | contig 10622 bp, 10 predicted proteins | sample 612E3MmetaG_FD_120493 | JGI IMG/M metagenome (GOLD analysis project Ga0182021, IMG submission 120493) | Permafrost microbial communities from Stordalen Mire, Sweden - 612E3M metaG (Illumina Assembly) | ecosystem: Environmental > Terrestrial > Soil > Wetlands > Permafrost | place: Sweden... | reverse complement strand
GCTGCCGAGGCGGGCGAGCAGCTCTCCGTCGCGCAGGTGCTCGCTCAGTCGGGCACCCACCCGGACCAGAAGCTGGTCCCCGACGTGATGGCCCAGGCTGTCGTTGACCTCCTTGAACTTGTCAAGGTCCAGCAGCAGCAGGGCTTGGCGTCCCCGCTGCGCGGCGATGCGCGCCTGCCCCTCGGCGGTGAGAGCCAGCCGGTTCGGCAACCCAGTCAGCTCATCGGTAGTGGCGGTCACGCGGCGTTGGTCGGCCAGCCGCGCCAGGAGGCGAAACGCCAGCTCGAAGCGCACTGCCGCCGCCAGCAGAGTCACCCCCGCCAGGATCAGGGCGACTGGTGGCACGCGCGCCCAGGTGTTCAGGAGCAGCACCCCCAGGCCCGCGAGGGTGGCCCCCGACGACACGGCCAGCGACAGCGGACCACCCGCCGACCGCGTCGTGAGGGTCGGCTGGTCACGCGAAGAGCCGTCGACCCACAGCGCCACCAGTGCGATTCCGAGGGTCCACGCAGAGTCCAAGGACGCACTGTGCACGAACGTTCGTGACGCTGTGCGGAGGGAGTAGGTGACGTGCGCCGCCGCAAAGACGAACAGCCCCCCGACCAGCAGCGCCCAGTGGCTGCCCATGCGTACGTCGCGCAGGGCGGCGATCCCGGTGACGGCGGCGACGAGCACCAGGTCGCACAGCGGATAGATGGCCAACGCCATGGTGGCAGGGGAGTGTGCCGTGAGAGCCGGGGCCAGGAGCGGGTCGAGCACGACTGCCAGCACTGCCGCCGCGCCGAGCCATCCCACCGCGGCGTCCCACCACATCCAAGACGCCACCTGCCGCGCCTGGCGCTGCACGGCCACAACCAGCGCGGCTGCCAAGAGCGTGTAGAACAACGCGGACCCGACGTCTGCGAACGTGGGGAACGGCGCAGCCCAGGCAGCGGGCTGCAGCCAGATGTCGTAGGTCCGTCCGGCGGTCCACGAGGTCACGGCTGCGGCGGCGAGCAGGACCTCCGGGCGCCGGAGTCTGATCCGATAGACGGCCGTCCAACACAGCGCCATGGCCACCCACATGGACGAGATCCCCAACGCGGCGGTCACGATCGGGCTCACGTGGATGTCGAGCAGAGCCAGGCACGCCGCACAGACGAGGCCGAGGACTGCAACGCCCGTCACCCACACAAGTCCTGTACGGAACCTCACGCTCCTGTGCATCGGGACCTCTCACCCCCAGAGGGTGGCAATGGGAGTCTTCGCAGCGTAGGCCGCGCAGGGCGGCGCGAGTGCGCCGATGAGAGTCTGTCCATCGTGACCAAGGCGGGGAATCAGTGTCATGGAACGGTTGCGACTGACCGTGCGGCGATGACCGAGGGCGGTCTGACCCGAGGGTGAGGCGCGATCAGGCGATCGCAGGGCGCAGTCCATCGAAGGCTGGTGCTCACGCCTGACCAGTAGCATCCGAGCATGTCCAGACCACAGGCCAACTGGCACACACGACACAAAGAACAGCTCACCGCCGGAGAGCGTGCCGCTGACTGGATGCGCAACGGGATGGGCTCGTGGGTCTTCATCGGCATCTTCGTCTCCTTCATGATCGTCTGGGCGATCATCAACTCGACCCCGATCCACTGGGACCCGTACCCGTTCATCCTCCTCAACCTCTTCCTCAGCATGCTCGCCGGTCTTCAGGGCGCGATCCTGCTCATCGCGGCGAAGCGTCAGGATGCGATCGCTGCCGCGCTCGCGGAGCACGACTACGAGACGAATGTCGCGGCGAAAGAAGAGATCGAGAGGCTCATGGAGATCAACCACGAGCAGCTCAAGCTCATCGAACGGCTGTGCGCCGCGCAGGGTCTGGCGTCACCACCGGTCGCGGACCGCGGCTAGCGACTGCCGCCAGCCGCTCGTGGGCTCATAGCCGGCCCTCGGTTCGATCGACACCGGTGGGGAGACCAGTAGCCGGCGCGCAGGGTCAGCGCTCGAGGCTTCGGCCGACGGCGGTCGCAGCATCTCGTACAGTCTCCGGGCGGCTGGCGCCGGTGATGACGGCGACCGCGGGGGACAGGGCGAGAATCTCCGCCAGGACCGATGCCGCTGGGGAGCAGCTGCCTGACCCCAGATCGGGTCTCAGCTCAGTGATCGACGGGCCGTCGGTCTTGAGGGGTGAGTACGCGACGTAGACGATCCCTCGGGCCTCGCACTCCGCCATCACGGCGTCGCACTCCGCGCGCGACACCGGGTCCCATTCGGTACAGAGCGGGCTGTACTGGTTCTCCACAGCCGCGATGGATGTGGTGTCAGCGGCCGCGCGCAGCTGGTCCAGCCGTACGTTCGAGACGCCGACCGCGGCGATCTTGCCCTCGTCGCGCAGCCTGCACAGCTCGCCGACGCTGTCGACCAGAGGTACGGACTCGTCGTCGGCGCGGTGCAGCAGGTACAGGTCGATGCGCTCGGTCCTGAGCGCCCTGAGGCTGTCCTCGACGTCGCGGCGGAGTCGTGCCGGGGAGTTGTCTACGGCGAAGCCGCCCTCGGGGGTGCGGAAGTGGCCGCCCTTCGTCATGACGAGGACGTCGTCGCGTCCGTACAGCGCCTCGGCCAGCAACGCCTCGGCATAGAGCGGATCACCCGCCGGCGCGTACACCCTGGCGGTGTCGAAGGCCCGGATGCCGAGCTCGTACGCCAGGCGGACCGTGGCGATGTCGTCGGAGCGCGACCGGGTCGCCGCCGCCAGGCCCATCATCGCCGTGCCGAGCACCACCTGGCCTCGCGGCTCCACGCCTACTTCTTGCCGAAAGCGCGGTACATCAGGTGAACGCTGCCGGCGCCGACGGTGAAGGCGCCGAAAGCCGCGAGGGCGGCGACGAAGAAGAGCTGGCCGGACATACCGCCGCCACCGGTGGTGCCCGCCGCTCCGGCGACGATCAGCAGGAGCGTCAGGCATACCGCGGCAGAGAACGTGAGAAGCATGATGATGACGTCGAACGCGACGCGCAGCGGGGACGTCGGCGGCTTCGGCTCCGTCGTGGGGCGGGGAACCAGGGAGATCGGCCGCGCCGGCCCGGGGACGTCAGGCAGGTCGATGGTCAGCCGGTGAAGGTCCTCGTCCGTACGGGCATGAGCCACCCGCGTGAGCCGCAGCTCGAGCTCCTGACGTGGCAGGCGTCCCGCTTGGTAGTGGGCGACCAGGCGCTCAGCGACCAACGTGCGGTCGGCTGCTCCGACCCGCACAGACCCTGCCTGGAGCGAATCTGCCATGCCGCCATCCTGACGGATCGTGACGACGGTTGCCAGCACCTCACGCAAGGTCCAGACCGGAGCCGGACCGGTCTCGACGACAATCCGACCGTGGTCGTACGTGGCGGGGTTGCAACCGGCGACCGCCCTCGTGCGTATCAGTTGTGTGACGTCGATCCCACGACCCGTACCGCTACACGGATCGCGGAGCCTTCTCGCCTACGATGAGGCGACACCTGAGGACGGAGTGGTGATGGTGCGTAGCCCCATGGCGCGACTGGTGGCCGGGATGGCCGTCGTTGCACTGACCTTCCTGGCCGGGTGTGGGCCGTCGACGACAGGTGCCGCGCCCGCCGCGAGCACGAGCTCGATGGCCACCGCGGCGTCGGCATCGAGCGCCTCCCCGTCGGCCGCCGAGTCCTCGACCACCCCGTCCCCGTCGGCCACGACCCCGTCGGCCGCGACCACGTCGCCCAGCGACACCCCGACTCCGACCGCGAGCCAGTCGACGTCCGCCGCGCTCGTCGCCGGGCCGGCCATCTACAGGTCCGGAGCAACCGGCGATGCCGTGCGAGGTGTACAGGTGCGCCTCCGGCAGCTCGCCTGGTACTCGGGTGCGATCACCGGCACGTACGACTCCCAGACCGTCTCCGGCGTCAAGGGCTTCCAGGGCAAGCGCGGCTTCCCGGTCACGGGCGAGGTCGACCAGCGGACCCTCGACAAGCTCGTCGCGATGACGCGCACACCCACCTCTGACGAGAAGAACAACGTCATCGCGCCGGTGACGGCGACCGGGGCCATCGACTCGCGCTGCCTCACGGGGCGCGTCCTGTGCATCGACAAGTCCACGCGGAAGCTCCGCTGGATGGTGGACGGCCAGGTCGCCAGGGTGTTCGACGTACGGTTCGGGTCGGAGCTCACGCCGACCCGCGAAGGCTCCTTCACGGTGTTCGAGAAGTCACGCAACCATGTGTCGACGATCTACCACACGGCCATGCCCTTCGCGATGTTCTTCTCCGGGGGTCAGGCAGTGCACTACTCGGCGGACTTCGCGGCCCGTGGCTACAACGGGTCGTCGCACGGCTGCGTCAACGTGCGCGACTACAACGGGATCGCATGGCTCTTCGACCAGGTGAGCATCGGTACGTCGGTCATCGTCTACCGCTCCTGAGCCCTGGCTTCCCCCGATTGCTCCCTGAGGAGACTCTGTGCAGTTTCGCCCAGGCAGCATCCCCATGACAAGGTAGGCCAGTGCCTGAGCCGTATCTGCTGACGAGTCCGGAGGTGACGAGCCTGTGATAGCGCTCGCCGTCCTGCTCGCAATCCTCGCTTCCATCTCCTTCGCCTCGGGCGCCAGCGCTCAGCACATCGGCGTCGACCGGGCCTTCACCACGAAGGATCCCAACCGTCGTGTGGGCTTGTCCCAGATCATCACCCTGCTGCGGACCCGCGTCTGGCTCTTCGGGCTCCTGCTCGTGGCCCTCGGCGCATGCATCCACCTGACCGCGGTCTACCTCGCACCGATCACCGTCGTACAACCCATCGGGATCCTGGCGGTGATCTGGTCCGTCCTCATCGCAGCACGGCTCAACCACACCACCCCGACCCGCACGATGTGGCTGGCCGTGGCGTGCTCGGTCATCGGGATCGTCTTCTTCACGATCCTGTCCACGCGGCACGCGTCTCACTCGCGCTCGGCGAGCCTGCACGCGATGGTCGTGACGACCGGGGTCGTATGGGCCGTGGCAGCCGTGTTCGCCCTGTTGGGCCTGTTCGGGCCGCGGTGGATGCGCAACCTCGCGTGGTCTTGGGGCGGCTCGGTGCTGTACGGCCTGGGCACGGGCTACATGAAGATCATGACGGTGGTCCTCAAGGACGGCCAGCTCTTCACCGGACCCGAGTTCTGGGCCGCACTCCTGGGACTCGTCCTCGCGTACGGGGTCGGCGGTTGGCTCATCCAGCAGGGGTACGCATCCGGGCCGGCCGAGGTCGTGGTGGGCTCGATGACGACGATCGACCCGCTGGCGGCTGTACTCGTGGGTCTGGTCGTGCTCGGCGAAGGTGCCCGCATCACCCCCGCCGTCGGCATCGGCATGGCACTGGCCGGCGCGCTGGCAGCAGGTGGCGTGGCCGTGCTCTCCCGGTTCCATCCCGACACCCAACGACATCTCGCCGCACAGGCCGCGGGAGGATAGGGCGCATGCGGATCCTGATCGCCAGCGACACCTTCCCACCTCACATCAACGGCGCCGCTCGTTTCTCGGAGCGGCTCGGCCAGGGCCTCGTACGTCGTGGCCACGAGGTGCACCAGTGCGCTCCTTCGACGAGCTTCCGTAACTTCACCGAAGTGGTCGAGGGCGTCTCCATCCACCGCATCAGGTCTTTCCCGTTCTACGCGCTCGACGACTTCCGCTGGGTAGCGCCATGGGACGCCTACCCGGAGATGGCAGGCATCGTCGCCGAGGTGAAGCCTGACGTCATCCACATCCAGAACAGCGCGTACGTGGGTCGGTCCGCCGCCCTCCAGGCCACGCGGCACGCGATCCCGCTCGTGGCGACGAACCACTTCATGCCCGAGAACGTGATGAAGCAGCTGCCGATCCCCAAGGTCCTGCAGCAGGCGGCCACGGCGGCGCTCTTCCGCGACATCAAGCACGTGTACGGCCGCGCGCAGGTCCTCACTGCGCCGACACCGCGGGCGGTCGCGATCCTCGAGCAGAGCGCGAAGCTGTCGGGGGGCCTCGCGGTCTCCTGCGGTGTCGACACCGCGATCTACTCGGCGGCCGCTGACGCGGCTCCGGCCCATGACGTGCCAGTGATCCTGTACGTCGGCCGGCTGGATCCCGAGAAGCACATCCACGAGCTCATCGAGGCTGTTGCAGGGCTGCCGGACAGCGTCCCGTACCGCCTCGAGATCGTCGGCGACGGCATCGAGCACGGACACCTCAGCAAGCTGGCGGCCTCGAAGGGACTCGGCCCCGACAAGGTGAAGTTCTTCGGCTTCGTCAGCGAGCACGAGCTCGTCGAGGCGTACGGGCGGTGCGACATCTTCTGCATCCCCGGCATCGCCGAGCTGCAGTCCCTGGTGACGCTGGAGGCCATGAGCGCCGGCAAGCCGGTGGTCGCGGCCAACGCGATGGCACTGCCGCACCTCGTCCACCCGAACGACAACGGCTGGCTGTACACGCCGGGGGACATCTCCGAGCTTCGCGGCTACCTGGAGAAGCTGCTCACCTCACCCGACGAGCGTCACCGCATGGGACTCGAGTCGCTGCGGATCGTGGCCAAGCACGGCGTGGACGCGACGCTCGACAAGTACCTGATGCTGTACGACCGGGCGATCGCCTCGGTCAAGGGCGCCTGATCCTCAGGGCTTGATCGCCAGTCCCGACACCTGGTTCTCCATGGCGTCGAGCATCACGAGCGTTCCGTCACCTCGGTCGATGAGGAACGAGAGCGTGCCCGTCGCGGTCTGTCCCGGGCCCAGCGTGCCGGTCCGGAGCGTGTTGCTCGAGCTGGTGTCGGGGTAGGCCAGCTTCATGGACGTGTTGTTGTACGCGTAGAACGAGTAGCGGAACGACCCGGTGGCCACCGTGATCCGTACGGTCAGCACCACGTGGTTCGACGACCACTGCGTGTCCGTGATCTCCCAGGAGCCGGTCGCCGACGAGGTCTCGAACGCGAGCCCCGGCAGGGTCGCGGAAGCCGAAGGTGTGGCAGCGGGCGTGTCCGCGGCTTTGCGGGAGTAGTAGTCGACCGCCATGAAGCCGCCGATGAGCACGGCGAAACCGACGAGGAAGGCGACGAGGCCGCCGACGCGCCGCTTCGGGGGCTTGTAGGTGTCGATCGAGAGGCTCTGCGGCTTCGAGGGGCCGATGGGCTGGCTGCCGGGCGGGGGAGCGGCCGGCGGAACCACGGATCGCTTGGGGGCGAACGCCGAGTACGGCTGGGCGCCCTGCACCGGCTGCTGCTGCGGTGCCACGTAGGTCTGCTGCTGGTACGGCTGCTGCGGGTAGGGCTGCTGCTGCGGCGGGTAGGGCGGCTGCTGTGGCGCGCCGGGCGGCGGGCCGCTTGCGGGCCATCCGGGCGCACCACGACCACCGGGCACGTTCTGGCCCGGTCCCCAGTTCCCGTACGGTGCGCCTGTCATCGGATCCAGGGTACCCATGAGGAAAGGTCGCGGGACTTGATGATGGGAGCGGTCCCATCGGGACCGGGTTTTCCACAGGCCCGATTCCTCGACCTCGGTGCTGTGGACAGGCGACGAACCGGGGCTGCCGCGCACATGGTCGGGGTGTGACTACCGATCTCGTTCTCACCGCTCGTGGCCCCGCCGACCTGCTGGGCGCCATGCCATTCCTGCTGGGGTTCCACCCCACCGACTCCATCGCCGTGGCGGTCATCGAAGACTCGAGGATCGCTTGCGTGGCCCGGATCGACCTGGCCGACGCCAGGGTCCCCGGCCGGCCCGCAGCGTTGCTGGGGCCCTTCTTGAACCAGGTGGGTGCCGACGGCCGCCTCGCCCTCATCGGCTACGGCGACGACTCCGCCGAGGTCCCCGCCATCGTCAGGCGGGTGGCCGCCGAGCTACCGCTGCCTGCGTTGACCGAGCTCGTCGTGTGCGACGGCAGGTGGTGGCACGTGGAGTGCCCCGAGGAGGCCGAGCCGTACGAACCGGGCGCGAGCCGGATCGCCGCCGAGGCGGCCTACCAAGGGCTCACCGCGCGACCGACGCGGCGAGACCTCGAAGGCCTGTTCCACCGACCGTCGCGCATCAAGTGCCTTCCCGATGTCGCGCTACAGGCGGCTGCTCGAAGGGTCGACAGGCTGAGTCCGCAGGCCGCGCGCCTCCGCCTCGACACGTTGCTCGATGCGCAGCTGGCCGGGACGCCGATGTCACTGACGACGAGGGAGTGCGCCGACCTGCTGATGCTCCTCGACGTGCCGGCGGCCAGGGATGCGTTCTGGTTACGGCTCGGCCGCGAGACGGCGTCCGCCCTCGTGGACCTCTGGCTGTACGTGTCGTGGCGGGCACCCGTCGACCTGTCGCTCGGCGCGGTCTGCGCCGCGGGGTTGGCCGGATGGCAGAGCGGCACGGGAGCTTTGGTCACGGTTGCGCTCGAGCGTGCTGACCGCATCGGCGGGTGGCATCCGCTGTGGGACCTGCTCACACGGATCCACGGCTTGGCCCTGCCGCCGTCGGCGCTGGATGAGATCCAGGCCGCGATGGCTGCTGAGACCGCGTACGACTAGCCGAGCTGTACGCCGACCAGATGGCCGACGAAGTAGGTGACGACCATCGCCAAGGTGCCGACGATCACGTTGCGCAGCATCGGGCGCAGTGGCGATCCACCGCCGAGCTTGGCGCTCGTGACGCCGGTCAGGATCAGGGCGAGGGTCACGGCGACCACGGTGATCTGGATCCGGACGGAGGTGGGCGAGAGCACCATGGCGAGCAAGGGGATCATCGCGCCGACGGTGAACGCGGCCATGGACGCCCAGGCGGCGTGCCACGGCGATGTCCGCTGCTCGGCGTCGATCCCGAGCTTCAGCTCGGCCAGCGCACCCAGCGCGTCGTGATGCGTCAGGTCGACGGCGACGCGGCGCGACAGATCGGGGTCCAGTCCCTTGCTGCGGAAGATCTCGGTGAGGTCGTCGAGCTCCTCCTCCGGGTTGTCGACGAGGGCCTGGCGGCCGGCCTCCAACGCTGCGAGCTCGGTGTCCTTCTGAGACGAGACGGAGACGTACTCGCCTCCCGCCATCGAGAGGGCGCCCGCGACGAGCCCGGCCAGACCTGCGATCAGCAGGGCACGCGAGGAGGCGTCGGCACCCGCGACGCCCATGACGATGCCGGCGATCGACATGATGCCGTCGTTCGCGCCGAGGACCCCCGCCCGCAGCCAGTTGAGCTTTCCGTGGATCTTGGTCCCAGGATCGGCGGTCGACGTGCTCGAGGTGGCTGCCATACGGCCAGCATGCGGGCCAGCTCAGGTTCCCGCAACGAAGGAAAGCCTTACCTGGCGATGGCTTTCGGCCGCGGGAAAGGGCCCCGAATCGCCGGCGATTCCGGGGACGGATTCAATTCCGCGCGCGCGGTGTTGTGCCGGATAGACTGCTCGACCGACCGCACCGGCACGTATCTGGCCGCGTGCTGCACGAGGAGGAACAGTGAGCCAGGCCGAGGCGACGCACACCGGGCGTGAAGCCCGTGGGTACGACATCGTCGCCGCCCAGGAGAAGTGGCAGGCGTTCTGGGAGGCCGACAACACCTTCCGGCCGCTCGACGACGGAAGCCGCGAGCGCCGGTACGTGCTCGACATGTTCCCGTACCCCTCCGGCGACCTCCACATGGGCCACGCCGAGGCGTTCGTCATGGGCGACATCGTGTCCCGCTTCTGGCGGCTGCAGGGCTACGACGTCATGCACCCTCTGGGCTGGGACTCGTTCGGCCTGCCCGCCGAGAACGCGGCGATCCAGCGCAATGCGCACCCGTCCGAGTGGACGTACAAGAACATCGACACCCAGGCCAACTCGTTCCACCGGTACGCGCTCAGCGTCGACTGGAGCCGCCGGCTGCACACGTCCGACCCCGAGTACTACCGCTGGACGCAGTGGCTGTTCCTGCGCTTCTACGAGAAGGGTCTGGCCTACCGCAAGGACAGCTACGTCAACTGGTGCCCCAACGACCAGACCGTGCTGGCCAACGAGCAGGTCGTCCAAGGGCTGTGCGAGCGCTGCCACGCTCCGGTGACGAAGCGGAAGCTCACGCAGTGGTACTTCCGGATCACCGACTACGCCCAGCGACTGCTGGACGACATGGGCGCGCTCGAGGGCAAGTGGCCCGACCGTGTCCTGGCGATGCAGCGCAACTGGATCGGGCGGTCCGAAGGGGCGTACGTCGACTTCACGATCGAAGGCCGACCCGAGCCGATCCGCGTCTTCACCACGCGTCCGGACACTCTGTACGGGGCGACGTTCATGGTCGTGGCCCCGGATGCCTCACTGGCGGCCGAGATCGTCTCCGACGGGCAGCGCGCCGAGTTCGAGGCCTACCTGGAGAAGACCAAGCAGGCCACCGAGATCGAGCGGCAGTCGACCGACCGGCCGAAGACCGGCGTGTCGTTGGGCGTGTCCGCGACGAACCCCGTCAACGGCGAGCCGGTGCCGATCTGGGCCGCCGACTACGTGCTGAGCGAGTACGGGACGGGCGCCATCATGGCGGTCCCCGCCCACGACCAGCGCGACCTCGACTTCGCCCGCACGTACGGGCTGCCGGTACGGATGGTCATCGACACGGGTGACCCGGACCCGGCGGAGACCGGTACGGCGACGGCCGGCGACGGTGCGTACGTGAACTCCGGCCTGCTGGACGGGCTGAGTGACAAGAAGTCCGGCGT
>Ga0182021_10011233_pt1 | contig 10622 bp, 10 predicted proteins | sample 612E3MmetaG_FD_120493 | JGI IMG/M metagenome (GOLD analysis project Ga0182021, IMG submission 120493) | Permafrost microbial communities from Stordalen Mire, Sweden - 612E3M metaG (Illumina Assembly) | ecosystem: Environmental > Terrestrial > Soil > Wetlands > Permafrost | place: Sweden... | reverse complement strand
GTATCGGCGAGGAAGAGGTTAGCGCTTAGAGCGACGTCCCGGAGGAAGAACAAACCGATCGTTGTTCCCTCGCGATCCGCCCTTCCCTTCTCCTCGAACGCCCCCGGATTGAGGCACGGATTGAGCTCGGTGGTGGGGAAGGGGCCGACCAGGCTCACGCGGGTGTCAATCTCGACCGGCGCAAACAAGCGAGGGGGATCATCACTATCTTGCCGTAGTGTTCGTTCCCAAACGGGAAGTTAAGCCCTCTTCGGCCCGGCGAGTGTCTGGGCTGCGAAGTACCCGTGAGGCGCCCATCCGACATAAACCAGGCTGGGCCACCCGGGGCTCCCGCGGATACCGTCAGCGGGTCCGCGGAGCGTATGTCCCGCGCATCGGTTTGGGGAAGTGATGGGGTGGGCACAAGCAAGCCGTGAGTCCCAAGAGGTAGCGCATTCCTATCAGTCGAGACGAGCGCGGCGAGCATCCGAGAGAAGGCGGGAACTGCGGGACCCGCTGGACAAGCGGTGCAAGTCGGCTGTCGACGCAAGCTGAGAGGGGAAAGCGGGTCACTTGGGGCTCGCTTTTTTTGTGCTTTCTTTTCGCAACGCGCATCGGGAGGTGCCTCATGAGGTATTTGGTGGTCACAAAACAAACGACCCCCCTGCCACCGGAGATGGTGCCGGCTCTGTTCGCAGCCATGAAGGCGTTTAGCGCCCGTCACACTGCAGCGGGCAAGATAGAGCAGTCGTGGAGCTTCGCCGGCCTTGCTGGGGGCGGCGCCATCCTTAACGTCGCCTCTCCGGAGGAGCTCGATGAGATCATGGCAGAATTCCCTCTCGGACCCTTTTCGCACATAGAGATCTACGGTTTGGTGCACTTGGACAAGTCGCTCGACGCCGCTGCGAAAGCCTTCGAAGCCTTGATGGGCGGTCTGGCCAAGCCCTGACCTTCGGCCATCACCACCGCCAGAGCCTCCCGGATCGGCCGCTACCAAGCCTCGCGGGCGGGGGGGTTCTTGCTGCTGCTAACGCACGGACTCGTGGCTGCCGATTAAATGAGCAGAAGGCCCCGGCTGGACGGCGTCCCCGGGGTCTTTCCTGTCCCCAAACCTTGCCAGCCGGGAGGCTAGCCTTTCTCGAGGATCTTCCGGGCCCCATCAATCCCGCCAACCGCATCTATTCAGATACGCAGTAGCCCGATTGTTCGGTTCGTCTTCGCCCGCAGCTTCTGTCGAGTTCTCTAAGCTCAACTGGTAAAGGGTGACAGCCAGCAGCAGCGGTAGAAAGACAATGATCAAAACCGGCCAAGATGACATCTCCCTCCCCTTGTCCTTTCCTTTTCTCTACGTCCGTTGGCCTGGTCGTACGGCCTCGGATTGGCCGCCCATCAACCTCGGCCAGCATGTGTTCACCATTACCCGATGGTGTGCAGACACAAGCGGGCACTGAGACGTAGCCCCATCGGCAAGGAAGCGTGGCAGTTATCTCCTAGCCATTCCCGGCGGCCCGGTCAGGGCTGCTCCTAGTTCTTAGGCACCACCAACTCCCCGTCCTTGTCCTCGAGATCGAGCCACCACTTGTCCTTGGGGCTCTTCTTGCCGTAACCCAGCAGGTCGTCGCCCCATACGGCTAGCCGGCGGGCGGGCGGCACGTTGCGCATGAGCGAATTCATCGCCCGGTGGAAGGGGGTGAAGGGCTTGTTCCAGGGGCAGACCTTGATGCAGGTGCCGCAACCCGCCCCCTGCTGGTTGCCCACACGGTGCGAGGTACACCGGCGGACGTCGCACTGCCACTTCTCGTACCCGTTGGAGATGACCTTGCCGCCGTCGCTGATGGCCTGTGAAGGACACTCCCGGGCGCACTTCTTGCATGTGGTGCAGAAGTCCTGGAGACCGAAATCGATGGGCTTGTCGGGAAGAAGCGGCATATCGGTGGTGACGACGGCTGCCTTGAAGCGCGGCCCCAAGAAGGGGTTGAGAACGATGTCGCCGATGCGGCACATCTCTCCGAGACCGGCCCACAGAAGGATAGGCGGGAGATTCACCTGGTAGTTGCGGGCGTGATGGGCTCGGGCGTCGTAGCCGAGCCGGCGGATGTAGTCGGCCAGTATGCAGGCGATGAACCCCGAGTTCGAATAGGCCAGGAAGCTCATGGAGTTGCTGATCCAGTCATCGCCTCCAAAGGCGTGCGCCGTAGGCCAGTCCTGATCGACCAGGATGCCGATGGCGTATTGGTGGTCCAGATGTATATCGGCCCCGTCGAACTTGCTGTGGGTGAACACGGCGTAGCCGGGCAACCGACACACCCCCACGGCGTCGGCGCGGAGAAAGTAGGCGGTGGCCTTGATGTGCGCCGCCATCATGGCTGGATCATCGGTGCCGGGAGCCTTCTTCCCAGCGATCGCCGGCATCGGGCTCCAGCCGGGGACGGCCCACGGACTGCGGCCCGGGTCGAAGTCCGGGTCGGTGGGTCCCACGAGACCTCCGAGGGCGGTAGTCATCGTCGCCAGAGCTCCGGAAAGCGGATGCTTTGGCACAAATCGCTTTGACTCCCGCTGCAGCACCGGGCCGTACTCGCCTCTTGCGGCCCGGGTGAAACCGCCGTCGCGTTCGTCCACCCGCGGCACGGCGCCATCGTCGATGAAGGTCGTGGGGCGATCGACCCTCCTGAGGATGTGGTCCGGATAGCGGCCTTGGCCGCCCTTGTAGCTGTTCCTGCTCGGTACCATGTCCCTCCTTCGCCTTCATGTAGTCCCGCGTTCCCGGAAGAAATGAGCATTACCGTATCCCTGCCACCGAAGCCTGCTATAGGCACGAGTCCATCACGGTACGGGTACTCGCGGAGCGCGCGTCTTTGGCGGGTCTGCGCGGAAAGAAAGGTACGGCTACCGCACGCGACCAACCCCGAAGAGACGCCTCCTGGCCCTGTCTCGCCTTTCCAAGTGGAGGCAGAACCGGTGTCCGTCACCGTCGAAGACTTGTATGCCCTTGACGAGGGGTCTCCACACCCTTCAGTCGGCCCGTATGATGCTGCGAGTACTCCTATGTCAAGGAAAACATTTCGGGCGGCGTGTGTAGCACTGCACGAAGGGAAGCCCCGAGGGGTCACATGAGGAGAACGCATGGCGGCCGCAGACAGAGTTCTCGCTGTGGAGGCGGATTCGCCTTAGATGGTCAGGCCGGCGGCCCGCACGGGGGCGAGGGCAGGCCAGGCTGGGTTTGAAGCGGTCTTCCAGAACCACTACTCCCGCCTGGTCCGGAGTCTCGGCCTGGCCTGCGGCAGCCAGGACCTGGCGGCCGACCTGGTGCAGCAAGCCTTCGTACAGTTGTGGGCCGAGTGGCCCCGCATAAGCCGCTATGAGTCCCCGGCCACCTGGGTCGCCCGAGTGGCCATCTCTCGGCTTCGGGATCATCAGCGGTCCGTCCGCCGGCTGGGGGCCGCACTTCTTCGCATCGGTCGGGAGGCCGATCCGGAGAGGATGAGCCCAGGTGAACGCCTGGACATCGCCGCCGCTCTTGGTCGTCTCCCTCTGCGGCAACGCCTAGCCGTCGTCCTCTTCTACTTAGACGATCGCCCCATTTGCGAGGTCGCCAGCCTCATGGGCGTCTCGGAGGGCACTGTGAACCGACATCCCGTGCGCGGGAAGCGCTGCGGACCTACCTGAGGGAGGCATGATGGATCAGGAAGAGGAACGCCTGCGGGCGGCGCTGAATGCGGCGGCTCCGGAGGTGGACGCGACCGGCGTCATCGAATCCGTGGCGCGTAGAGGCACGTCTTTGCGTAGGCGGCGGCGCCTAGTACGGGGCGGGACCGTCGTCCTCGTCGTCGCCGTGCTGGTAGCGACTGGATTCGGCGTGTTGCGGCTGGTTCAGGATCTGCACGCCGTCCCCGGCATATCCGCTTCGTCCTTCCAGCCGGCACCAGGGACCGGCGCGCCGACCGCGCCGGTGGCAAGCAACACCACCAGCTCGCTATCCTCCACGAGTACCGTGGATTCGGCGACAACGGCCGCAGTTACTACGACGCCGGCCGCCGTTCCGACAACCGCCCCAGTTCCGACAACGGCCGCCGTCTCTAAGCAAGCAACGTCGATCGTGTATCGAAACACAAGGTACGGCTTCACGTTCTCGCTTCCGCCCGGTTGGAAGGGATACTCGATCGTCACCGAACAATGGGAAGGCTTCGCGAACGATCCGACCGGGGCCAGCACGAGTACTACGAGCGCCCCCGTGCACGGCCCAGAGTTACTCATCAGAAACCCGGCATGGACATCCAAAGATCCCCACCAGGATATCCCGATCATGGTGTTCACCCTGGCCCAGTGGCATCTGGTCCAGCAGGCCAGGCTGGTGGTCTCCGCCGCGCCCATGGCCCCGAGCAAGCTGGGAAGCAACGCCACCTACGTCTTCGCCCTCCCGGCCCGCTATGACTACGCCTTCCCGACCGGATACAAAGAGGTGGAGAACATTCTCAAGGGCGAGCCGCTTCACGGGTTTTAAGGGCTGAAACCCTGACCCCACTCCGGCTCGGTGCCTGATTGGTCGCCCTAGTCCGCATCCTTGGGCGACCAATCAGGCTGTTGTTGCGCCTCGGCACCGAGATGAGGAAGGCGTAGCCCACACCACCATGAACGCGTGGTGGGAGCCGCGCTGAACGGTCTTCGACCAATCTGACGCCGGGCCGAGTGATGACCCACATCGGGCCGGCCCCAGCTCCCCAAGAAGTCAGGCGTCGCGTTCGGCCTAGTCGTGCACGTATCTGGCTGAGGAGCGGTAGAGATCGTGGTTCTTGGCTTCCAGGGCAAATAGGTAGTTACCCTCGTCCCAACTGAACCGAGAGGCGCTGGCCACGAAGACGTAGGTGCCCGATGTGGAGACGGTCGCCGTCCAGAACGACGCATGGTCCTTGAAGAGAACGAGACGGAACTCCTTCACCAGCATCTTCTTTGAGTCAAGGGACCGGCTTATACTGGCGTTTAGCAGGTTCCATTCTTCGACGGTGGGGAGGTGCCAGCCTTGGGGGGCACTCGCTCGCGCCTCCTCGAAGCTCAGCAGGCTGCCGTATTTGGCTTCATCTAAGGAAGGATCGCGCGTGCTCCCGCCGCCCGTAAGCACAAGGTTTTTCGTCGTCCATAGCTGGTTGCCGATGGTCACACTTTCAAGCTCCGCGCTACCTCCGCTTGTGCCCTTCTTGTTCCAGATCACTGCTTTCACTCCTCTTCTTGGGCGCTCGGTGGCGGAGTCTCCTGACTACCGCCTGAAGGCCTTGCAGACCGAGCAGAACCTATTGTCCCGACAGCCGTCGTTGCAGTAGGGAAAATCGTTACAGAAGTCGGTCTTCCATTGGTGCTCACCCGTCTGCTGGTGGCCGCAGGTGCGGCAGATCCAGCGATGCTGCTGGTCATCGACGTCCCTGGGCTTGCCGAAATCGTGCTGCCCCTCCCCGCACTCGGGTACGCGGGGCACCCCCGCGCTGGCGAGCAGGTCGACTATTTCCTGCGCTGCCTGTTCGAGTGCCCGTGCCATGGGGGTTCGTCCCTCGGCATCGACGCAGTCCACGCGCGCACCTCTCGCCAGCAGGAATTCCACCATGCTCGTGTTCTTGTACTTGATTGCCTCGAAAAGCACGCAGCCGTTGTGGACGTTCACATCCGCCCCCCTATCTAGGAGATAGGCCACGATCTCTTTCTGATCAAGGCTTGCGCACGCCAGCGGTATTGCGCCCGAAGGCGTTCTGGCATTGACATCGGCCCCTTCCGCGATCAAGAACTTCATCATGTCGAGGTCGCCGCGTCTTATGGTGTGCACCAGAGTGTCTGCGCGAGTCCCCGCGTCAACCCGGACACCGCTGTCGATGATGAGTCGGAGAACATCGATCCTTCTGGAGGTGACCGCCGCTGCGAAATCGGTGCTCGTGACCGCCGCTCCGCTCGCGATGAGGAGCCTGATGACATCGACCTTTCCCAGCCTGACGGCCACGGTGAGGTCGCCCTCGCTGATCCCCGCTCCCTTCGCCAGAAGCAGCCCCACCAGCGGATAGTCGGCGTGGTCGATGGCAGCCCGTAGGAGGCTCAGGTCCTTCGCGTTGTTCGTGGAATTCAGATTAGCGCGAGTATGGATGTCCGCTGGCTTGGAGAGGAAGCCGCCCTTAAGAAGGCGTTCCACACTGGGAGCATCATTGGCAAAACAGGCCAGGAAAAGCTCCAGTTCTTTGGGCCCAAGGTTCCGGTTCTTGGCCTTGAATGCCCCGGTATTTACTGAGTCCGCCGCCTGCGGGGCCATCGCCTGCTCTTCCTTTCTGACGCCCGACCTGCCACGCTCGAAGATACTCCAATCGACCGCGGGCGTGCTGGCCGGGCCGGTACGGCGCTGGGGATAGAAAGGCCATATCGGACGGCGGGGGTCTTTCTCATGGCAGTCGTGTTTCTCCGTGGGGAGTTCTCGTGGGCAGCCGTCCACCAAAGAAAGTGGGGGCGTTCCAATGAGTTTGTCGGGCCTGACCGACCTCGGAGATTGCGACCTGCGGCTCGAATGGTGTGCTATCACGAAGCATGGTCCAGACCACGGTGACACGACGTCCGAGAGCGGCGGGGCGAGCGCATGAGCGCTCGGGGAACCCACAGACTACCGCATCACCATGGAACGATGGTGCGCGGTCGATGTGGGTAAGCCAGCGACAACGAGTCGATCAAATCTGACGGACGGTGTCGCTAGGCTATGAAGGTACCGCAAGAATCATGACGGCCCAGCGCGCGCCAGGAAGGCGCTCTACTTTGGCTACGTCCTGTCGCTTGGCCGGGTGCGCTAGGATGATTCTGCCTTGACGTTCGAAACCAGCTCGACGGGAGAACAGGTGCGCTTCATCCATACCGCAGCCGGGCACCTCGGCCGTCTCTTCTTGGGAGAAAGGGTTTAGCGACCTCGGCCAGCCGGGCAAAGACAAAAAAGGTTCACGGAGGCAGGCGCAAGGACAGGGACCGCCGGTCGACGCGAGCAAAAACGGTGATCGAAGGAGGGAAATGAACATGAAGGCACGCAAGTGGGTGTTGGTGTTCGCGGCCGTGGTGCTCCTCTTGGGCGTCTTGACCCTTAGTGCCTGCAGCCCTAAGGCAACGACCACAACCATGACACCGACCACTGCTATGACACCGACGACTGCCATGACGCCGACTACTGCCATGACGCCGACTACTGCCATGACGCCGACCACTGCCATGACGCCGACCACTGCCATGACGCCGCCCACGTCGTAGGCCCCAGTGACCACCGCATCGGTGACCTCGGCGGCGGTCGAGCTTATGAGTTCAGACACGGTGCGAAGTTCGTGGCCGTGACCGCCGAACTGGGAATGTGGGTGACCCCGGTGGCTTGACTCCATCTTGGTCTTTCGCCCACGAGGATAGGCTTCGCGGAAGATGACTTGATCTGAGGCAGCCCCCGAGTCTCCGGACTCCGGGGGCTGCCTCTTGGTTCAATGGCTTGCGCCGTCTGCCTGACGTGAGGGGTACACTTATCCTGATCGGCGGCGCGAATCGGGGTAACTGTACCCCTCAGGGTTGCCCACGGAGCTTGTCCGCGCCGATTTCCCCGGCTGTGCGACGGGTGCCGAAGAAACGTGAACAGCCCAGTGGCCCGTCCGCGGAAGAGAGGCCGCTACGCCAGGCCAGGAAAGTAGTCGCTTCGCACGCTGCCCCGCTCTACGCCGAGGCGGCCCAGCACTTCCTTGATCCCGCTGACCAGGCGCTGGGATCCGCAGATGTAGAAGACTCTCTCCTGGTAGTCGGGGATCTCCTCCTGGAGGAACATCTCGTCGATGCGGCCTATCCTTCCCGTCCAACCGGCGGGAAGGGTCTCAGCAGGGCCGGTCAGTGTGAAGACCGTGCGGACGCCGAGCTCGCCCAGCGCCCGCTCGAAGACGTCCCGGTACGCGGCACCCGTCTCGTACCTGTTTGTGACGAGGACCACGATGTCTCTCTTTTCTCCGCGCTGGAGCAGATCGCGGATCATGCTGACAAAGGGCGTGACCCCGATCCCGCCGGCCACGAACGCCAGCTTCTGTTGTGGATCGCGCGGCATGACGAAATCCCCGGCCAGATGGCCTGCGGCGATGCGTCCCCCCGGCCCCATGGCTTTGAGGCGCTTCTTGAAGCTGCTCGATCGCGCTTTGAATTCCACTCCGATGGCCAGAGCGTCGTCGCCTGGGGGCGAGGAGATGGTGAAGAAGCGCCGGTCGCCCCGATCGTCCGGGTGGTCGTGTGGGAGGGTCCACTCGAGGTACTGGCCGGGCTGGAACCGCACAGGATGCTCCTGCCGGAACACGAACTCCTCGGTCTCCCCGGAAAGGGGGCGACGTTCCGCCAACCGGAGCATCTGGTTGGCCTTCGCGCTCACCAGCCAGGCGAACACATTCGCCACCACCAGCGCTACTTCTGGGGCGAAGTAGAGGCCCCCGACGTGCACCTGGGGAACGATGAGGAAGCCCACCAAGCCGCCGTAGGCCATCTGCAGCCGGCGGGTCGGCGGCATGGTGAGCGGCTCAGTGAGCATGACGAAAGCCAGGAACAGAAGAGGCGTTCGCAGAAGCGTCTGCCTCACCTCGGTCGCCAGGTGCAGTCGCTCGGCTATCGCGAACACGAGAAGCGCTACGAAATACGTGAGGAAGAAGGTTCCTATCATATCGAGACGCCTGATCTTCCGGACGACGAGCACGCCGCCGATGAGCACGAAGGGCAGCAGTAGCGGAGTGCCCACCCACCAGGTGGCCGGGTGGCCGAGCGCATACGACGTTATCACGACGGCTATGGCGGCCGGGTTAAAGACGTGTCTTCGGCGAAAGGCCAGCGCGTACTTGGAAGCGGTGGCCGCTATGGCCGCCACGGCCAGGGTCACGAGATTCGAAGCGGGCCGATCGGGATTGATGATCAGGGCGAGGATGAGAGCGGTGATGTACGTTGATTCCACGTTGGTAGCGGCGTGGAAGATCCGAGCGAAAAACCAGTTGGCGAGTGCCGACAGGGCGACCAGGAAAGCAGCCGATGCGAGGATGTAAAAGGCGTTGAACGGGAGCAGTCCAATGCCCCCGAACAGCGCCGCCACGAGCACGAGGACTATCAGAACGTAGAGCAACAGCCGGTACATGGTGGTCGTGTTGAGGATCCCGTCGACGAGGCGGAGCACGGTGTTCATCGGCCGTCCACCGCCACGTAGCTCGCGAATCCGGTCGTGTAGGTCGCCGTGCGTTGGCCGTCCACCAGGTACCCTTCATAGCCGTCCATGCCTTCGATGAAGGTAATGCCCGCTTGTCCCATCGCGAACGCCGCCGTCGCAAAACGATCGGCGTCGAGGACGTCGGCGGCGATGACCGTCAGACTGACGGGCTCGGCGGCGATGCGGCCGGCGGGATTCAGCGGGTCGTAGATGTGATGGCCCCGAAAGTACGTGCCCGACGTTGCCACTCCCCGATCGCTGAGCCGCAGCACTTTGATTATCTGAGAGACCTCGAACGGGTTCCGAATGCCGACCAGCCACGGTTCGCCCTCGGGACTGCGACCGCAGACCTGCGCGTCGCCTCCCGCCTCCACGTAGAAATCGGCGAATCCGGCCAAATGCAGCAGGCGCGCCGCTTTATGGATGGCCCAGCCCTTGACGATTCCCACCGGGTTGAACCTGCCCTCCCGATAGACGTTGAAGTAGCCGCCGCTCGCTTGCGTCGTCTCTTCGGCCAACTGCATGACCGCCCTCATCTGTGGGCTGATCTGTGAGCTCTTGAGCAGGCCTCGATCCAACAACGTAGTCTCACTCGTCTCTTTGAACGGGCTGAAGCGCTCGTCGATCTGGTGGAACAAGCGGAAGACCGACTCGAAGTGGCGGGGACGCACTCCCCGGTCCACCACCTCGATGGTGATCGGCATCCCCATCAGCACTCTGGTCTGCTTCGTCTCTCAGCCCCCCGATTGCGTCAGCGCGTTCTTGAGCGATTCGATGAACCCCTCCGCGGTGACCGTTGCTCCTGTCACGAGTTCCACTTCCGCGCTCTGCATGTGGACAGCCTCCTGCTCCAGCATCGGGATCGCGACCTGGTTTATCTTGGCGGAGAGCGGCCTATCCTGCGGATACTGAACGGCAGAGACCGAAGCGATACGGTTGTTGTCGATCACGACCTGCACCTGCACGTCGCCCCAACTCGTGTTGGCGATGTCCCCGATGTACTTGCCGTTCTGGTAGCTGGCACCGCTTACCCCACCGACGGCGGTCGTGCTCGTCGGGGTGCCGATTGCTCCGCCCGTCTCTCGCTGAAAGATGGCGTACGCGACAAAGGCGAGCACTGTGAGAGCTGACAGCAGCAGCTTCTTCATCGCCGCGCTCGCCCTACGCCGTGACTCGCGGCAAGATGATCTCGGCCGTCTTCTCGTAGATGCCGGTGGCCCCCGAGGGAAAGGACGGCTGGCTCTCGGCTTCCTGCGGCTGTCCCTGACCGTCGGTGGCCCGCACGGCGAAGCGGTGATTCCCTTCCGCGAACGGCCAGTCATACCGCCAGATCACCCAGGTCAACTGCGACAGCGGCTGCCGCAACTCAGCCTCCTCCCACGCTCCACCGTCCACCTGCACCTCCACCTTCGAGATGCCCAGTTCCCCCGCGTGG